>PDVJ01000138.1_pt2 | contig 16909 bp, 14 predicted proteins | sample 1369811 | NCBI WGS metagenome assembly PDVJ01 (sample SAMN07795376, study PRJNA414565) | Alkali sediment metagenome, whole genome shotgun sequencing project. | reverse complement strand
GCTCAAGAGATCGACGAGAAGGGCGAGTTTCCCATGGAAATATTCCAGGCCATGGGCAGGATGGGTGTGTTTGGAATCCGATACCCCAAAGACAAAGGGGGATCAGGCGGAAACACCACGCTCTACTGCATCATCTGTGAAGAGCTCGCCCGAGGCCTGGTGAGCGCTGCGGCCACCACCGCCATGCAGTGCCTGATGGGCACGAACTTTCTCTTCCACTATGGAACCCCTGAAATGCATGAGAAGTATTTTCTGCCTGCCATGAGAGGCGAGAAGATCGCCTGCTTTTGCCTGACAGAGCCGGAGGCAGGAGGGGATCTTGGAAATGTGAGCGCTCTGGCGACCAAGACCGCTGACGGGTATGTGCTGAACGGGCTGAAGACCTGGGTGACCAATGGTCCTGTTGCATCTTTCTACACGGTCCTGTGCCAGACCGATCCTGCGAAGAAGCTGAGAGGGCTCAATTTCTTCTTTGTGCCGAGGGATACGCCCGGCGTTTCCGTGAGCAAGCCGTTCAATCTCCTGGGCACAAGGACAACGCCTATCTGTGAACTGGCCCTGACTGATGTGAGGATTCCCCTTCATCACAAACTGTGCCCGGATGGCCAGGGTACGGACAATCTCTTGTCCATCCTCGCAGAGATCAGGAGTATGACGGCTGCGCTGGGCATTGGACTTGTCCGGGCGGCGCTTCACGACTGCATCCAGTATGCTCACGAACGAATGGCGTTTGGGAAGACGATCAGCAGCTATCAACTCATTCAGGCCAAGGTTGCAGAGCTGTACGTTGATCTGCAGGCGGCAAAGCTTCTCACTTACAGAGCCACGCACTTGGTCGATGATAAGATCCCGTGTCTTCCCGAAGCGACCATGGCGAAATATTTTGCTACCGAGGCGGCATGCAAAGCCGGTGATTATGCCACCCGGATATTCGGCGCCTACGGTTATTCTATGGAGTACCCTGCTCAGCGCTATTACAGGGAATTACAGGGACAACCGTTTCCTTCTGTATGGAGGAGGAACTCACGAAGTTCTCCTGCCCAACATTGCTCGTTGGGCCGGGCTCTGATGCCATGGCCGCAAGAAAAGAAATAGAGATGAGAGAGCCGGACCTGACCCCACTGGGGGCCATGCCCGACAGGAAATCTCTCGGGGACCATGTGTTCGAGAACCTGAGGCAGGCGATCATTCGAGGGGATGTGGCGCCTGGGGACCGCCTGGTGGAGAGCCGCATCGCCGGGGTTCTGGATATCAGCCGAACTCCGGTGAGGGAAGCCATTCACAAGCTGGAAAGGGAGAGCCTTCTCCGCAAGCTTCCTCACGGCGGATTCACGGTCGTTCATTTGAGCCGGGAAGACATCGAGGAGACCTTCGGAATACGGTGCGTTCTGGAAAGCTACGCGGCGAGGCTGGCGGCTCTTAATCACCAAGAAGAGGACCTGATTCCGCTGGAGGAGAAGATCAGGGAGTTCCAGATGTGCCTGGCAAAAAGCCGGTTTGAGGAACTCCCGAGGATCAATACGGAGTTTCACAATTTTTTCTATGCCCTCAGCCGGAGCCCCAAGTTGATCAAGCTGATCAACGATCTTCGGGACCAGATCTACCGGTTCAGAAGAATTCTCTTGAAGATGGACAACATGGCCAAGACGAGCAATGAAGACCACCGAAACATGCTGGAGGCTATCAGGCAGAGGGATGTCAACCGGGTGGAGAAGCTGGTGAAGGAGCACATTACAAGGGGAAAGCGGATTGTTTTGAAAGCACTGGAAGACAGACCGAATGAACTGTAAAAGATCAGGGAGCTAGGGTCCTATGATGACGGAGAGAAAAATCAGAGTTCTTTTGGCAAAGCCGGGGCTGGACGGCCATGATCGAGGAGCGAAGGTCGTTGCCCTTGCCCTCAAAGAAGCTGGGATGGAAGTGATTTATACGGGTCTTCATCAGACTGTGCCAAGCATTGTCAAGCAGGCGGTTCAGGAAGGCGTGGACGTCATCGGCCTTTCGATCATGTCGGGAGCTCATATCCCGATCTGCCGAAAGCTGATGGACCTGGTCAAGAAAGAGGAATTAGGCGACGTTCTTGTTGTCGTGGGGGGGGTTATTCCCGGCAAAGATGTTCTTGTCTTGCAGGGTCTCGGCGTCAAGGGAGTCTTTCCCGGAGGGACGCGGTTTGAGGAGATCAGCCAGTTCATCAAGGGGAACGTCAAGCATTGATCATTGAGCATTTAGCATCGAACATTGAATATTGAACATTTGAAATCGAACGTTGGGCCTTGAGCATTGTTAAATGATAAATGTTAAATGACCAATGCCCAATGTTAAATTAAAGAGGGTTGCCATGGGTGTCGCCACATACAATAAAGACGAAAAGGATGCCATCAAGGAAGTGATTCTCCAGTCCGGGATCAAGGTGAAGCCCGTTTACACCCCTGCGGACCTTGAAAGGGTGGGCTTTGATTACTCGAAGGATCTGGGAGAGCCAGGGGAATTCCCTTTTACGCGAAGCATTCATCCCCTGGGCTTCAGGAGCCGAAACTGGACCACTCGCCAGTACACGGGATTCGGAACTCCCCAGCAGACCAACGAGCGTTTCAAACTGATGATTGCTCATGGCCAGACAGGCCTCAATGTGGCTTTTGATCTTCCCACGCAGATGGGGTATGACTCCGACGACCCTATAGCCGAGGGAGAGGTGGGCCGAGTCGGCATGGCGGTCGACTCTTTGCAGGATTTTGAGATCGCCTTCAAGGATATCAAGTTGAACAAGATCGGATCGGGGCTGACCATCAATGCCGTTGCTTCCATCATGCTAGCCATGTATCAGTCGGTGGCGGAAAAATTCGGATATAAAAAAGAGGAGATCTCTGCCACGCCCCAGAACGACATCCTCAAGGAGATGGTGGGAAGAGGCGCGTGGATCTACCCGGTGGAGCCCGCCGTCCGCCTGATCGGAGACACCATTGAGTACTCGATGAAGGAACTCCCCAGGTGCAACCCGGTGTCCGTGTGCGGCTATCACATCCGGGAGTCCGGGTGCACGCCGGTCCAGGAGATCTCCTACGCCTTTGAGATCGCCTTTGCCTACATCGATGAAGTGGTGAAGCGGGGGTACACGGCAGAGGAATGCGTGGGAGGATTCACGTTCAACCTCAATATCTTCGGCAACCTCTGGGAAACCGTGGCCAAGTTCAGAGCGGCAAGAAAGCTCTGGGCCAAACTCCTCAGGGAACGATACGGGGTGCAGGACAAGAAAGCCCTCTTTCTGAGGGGCATCTTCGGAGGAGGCGGCTCAGGCCTGACCAAGCAGCAGCCTGAGAACAACATTATGAGAGGCGCTTACTATGCCCTTGCAGCCGCTCTTTCAGGGGCGCAGACCACAGCCCTTTGCTCTTTTGATGAAGCCTACACGATTCCTACGGAAAGGGCGGCGCTCCTTTCTCTCAGGACGTTCCAGATTCTCATGGAGGAGATCGGCCTGAGAGACACGGTCGATCCGTTGGCCGGCTCTTATTTCATTGAGACCCTGACCAAGGAAATGGAAGGGAAAATTCTCGAAGAAATGGAAAAGGTGGCAAAAATAGGCGGCATGGTCCAGGCGGTTGCCTCAGGGTACGTCCAGAGAGAGGTGGCCCGTCAGGCCTACGAGTACGAGAAAAGGCTCCAGGAAGGAAAAGTTATCAAGGTAGGAGTCAACAAGTACACGGAGGGTGTGGACATGGAGGTGGAACTCCATGAACACAATGAATCGTGGGCGCAGGAGCAAATCGCTAGGCTCAAAGAACTCAAGCGGACCAGGGACAACAAAGCGGTCAAGGACACTCTGAAGGCCCTTGAAAAGGCCGCTTCAGAGAAAAAGAACGTGATGCCTTACCTGGTGGACTGCTGCAAGGCCTATGCAACGGTCGGTGAGATGGCCAATGTGTTCCGGCAGGTTTTCGGAGAACACAAGGAACCTAGTATCTTTTGATTCAGGAATTGAGGGATTGGGAATTTCTCAATTCCTAAATCCCTCAATTCGTCAATGCGTAGCGAGGAGAAAGGAGGTGAAGAAAACTCTCAGGTCAGGGACGGACTCAGCAAGCCTTTAACCCCTAAGGAGGTGCTTAAATGACACGGAAGATAGCGCTTTTGATGGTTGGAATTTTCGCTGCAACTTTGTTTGCTGTTGCGTCACCGCCCGTCACTTTTGGGCAAGAAATCAAACTCACCTACGCCAACTTCCCGCCTGCACCCACTTTCCCGTGCGTCCAGATGGAGCGCTGGGCTAAAGAGGTGGGAGAGAGGACAAAGGGAAAAATAAAAGTGCAAACCTTTCCGGGTGGGACCCTGCTGCCTGCCAAGAACATTTTTGACGGTGTCATGGCAGGAACTGCGGACATCGGCAACTTTGCCATGAGCTATCAGCCGGGTCGGTTCCCCATCTCAGAAGCGATCGATCTGCCTCTGGGATTTGCGAGTGCAAAAGCGGCAAGCATGGCTCTCTACGACCTCATCGACAAGTATAAAGCCAAGGAATTTGAAGGCGTCAAGATTCTCACTCTCTTCACCTGCCCGCCGGCGAACATCATGACCAGGACCCCGGTTAAAGCCCTGGCGGATCTCAAGGGAATGGAACTGAGAGTTGGAGGGACTCAGGCGGACATTATCAAGCTTCTGGGCGGAATTCCTGTGGCCATGCCCCAGTCCGACACTCCGGAAGCGCTTCAGAAGGGTGTGGTCAAAGGGCACGTCTCCTCCATGGAGGTTCTGAAGGACTTCAACTACGCGGCCTACACGGCCAACGCGACCATCGCCAACCTGTGGGTGGTGACCTTTGCCGTGGTCATGAACAAACAGAAATGGGAATCCCTGCCCGCGGACGTGAAAAAGGTGTTCGATGATCTGCGGACGGAGCAGGCCCAGTGGACCGGTAAGTATGTGGATGACCACGTGTTGGCGGCAATCCAGTGGTCCAAGGAGAAATACAACTTGCAGATCTTTGAACTTCCGGCCAACGAGAAAGCAGAAATCCCCAAAATCCTGGCGCCCATCATTTCCGATTACGTGAAGAAGGTGACTGCAGCGGGGCTGCCGGGTGATCAGATCGTTAAAGACGCACTTGCTTTGAAGGAGAAGTACGAGAAGGAGTACAAGTAGCTGAGCACAGGATCTCCTGCTCAAGCATCCCCATCCCCCTATTCCCTCCTCTCTCGAAGATCGCGCTTGCGGGGGATGAAGGGGATGGGTGAGGGGGAGAGCGGGTGACCGTGGGAAGAGGAACAGTGGATGGAAATCTTGGAAAAAATTCGGAACCTGTTCGATAAGGCCTTTCTTTTTCTGGGTGGAGTGGCTGTTCTGGCCCTCATGACGCTGGCGACAGGGAATGTGTGCTTGAGAATCTTCGGCATGCCCTACCGCGGAGCCTATGAACTCGTCTCTTTCCTGGGGGCCGTGGTCACAGCGTTTGCTCTGGGCTACACCCAGAGGAGGAAAAGCCACATTGTCGTGGATATCCTGACAGAGACCTTTTCTGAAGGGAAGAAGAGAATCCTCGACGGGATTAGTTACCTCATGGGAGTCCTGTTCTTTGCGATCATCTCTTGGGTCATCTTTAGGTGGGGCATGAGGATCGCTGCCTCGGGGGAGGTGTCTGAGACTCTGAAGATTGCCTACTATCCCTTTATCTACTGTGTGGCCCTGGGCTTTGCTTTCCTCTGCCTGACCCTCATTATGGATTTTCTCAGTGCACTGCTGAAGAAAGGAGGTAACCCAGCATCATGAGCGGGCCCATTGTTGGAGTCATCGGTATTTTTGTCATGTTCGCGGTGTTGTTCCTGCTCAGGATCCCCGCAGCCTTTACCATGATGCTGGTCGGTTTTCTGGGGGTGACGTATGTGACGTCTTTCAAGGCGGCCCTTGGAATGATCGGCCCTGACCTTTGGAACATTTTCTCAAACTACGGCCTCACCGTGATCCCTATGTTTATTCTGGTAGGGGAGTTTGTGCACTATGGAGGCTATAACAACAGCCTCTACTACGCGACCTACCGCTGGTTTGGTCATTACAAGGGCGGACTGGCCATTACAACCATCATGGCGTGTGCGGCTTTTTCCGCCATCAGCGGATCGAATACGGCGACGGCAGCCACGATGAGCAGCGTCGCCATCCCGGAAATGAAAAAGTACAAATACCATCCTATGCTGAATGCCGGGTCGGTCGCTGCGGGCGCCACGCTCGGCGTCCTGATCCCTCCCAGCATTGTTCTGGTGGTCTACGGTCTGTACACAGGACAATCGATCGGCAAGCTCTTTTTCGGAAATGTCATCCCCAGTGCCATTCTTACGGTGCTCATCGCAGCAACCGTATTCTACATCTGTTTTCGCCATCCGGAGTGGGGGCCAAAAGGTCCCAAGAGCACGTGGCGAGAAAGAATGAAGGCCCTTCCCGAGATTATCGATATCCTGATTCTCTTTGCCATTATCATGTATGCGCTTTTTACCGGCGTGGTGACAGCAACTGAGGCGGCGGCAGCAAGCTGTGCTCTCGGTCTCGCGATTTGCTTGATCAGGAAAAAGCTCACCTGGAAAGGGTTCATCGCATCCATTTCGGACACCCTCCGCATCTCGTGCCTGGTCTTTATGATTGTAGCGGGGGCCACCATCTTCGGACGATTTCTTGCCCTCACGCGATTGCCTTTTGAAGCAGCATCCTGGATCAGCACCCTGGATCTGCCGAACTGGGTTCTTCTCTGGATGATTCTCATCTGCTGCTATGACCCGATCTGGTTCGGCCAGGTGGTCTGCATCGTCACCACCATGGGGGCCATCATGCCGCCCATCGGCATCTGTTGTTATATTGTTGCGGGAATGGCAAAGGATATCCCTTTGGGGACGGTGTTTCGGGGAAGTATGTATTATATTCCCGCTTACCTTATCTCGATGGCTATCCTGATGTTGTCACCTTACTGGACCGTTCTGGTCCTGTCGGATCTTGTGAAGTGACGGGGTGCCCCTTTGTGGTTGAAGGGAATATTCCTGGATTGAGCTCCCTGTTGGAGTGGTTTGATTCTCAACGGAGGCGATGACGATCATGTCGAAGAGTTTCATGCCCACCATCAAGACGAAAAAGGAACTGGCGGATCTTCAGCTCAAAGGCCTGAAATGGACGGTGAACCATGCCTATCGGGGATCGCCATTTTATCGGAAAAGACTGGATGAAGCGGGTGTGAAGCCCAAGGATATCCGTAGCCTCAAAGACCTTCAAAAACTCCCTTTTACCACATCCAAGGATCTCCAGGAGGGTTATCCTTTCCCCCTTCTTTCAGTTCCCTTTGAGAAGGTGGTGAGGATTCACGCCTCCTCTGGAACGACCGGGAAGAGGAAGGTCCTCGCTTACACCCAGAAAGACATTAATGACTGGGCCAACTTTTTTGCCCGCTGTTACGAAATGGCAGGTCTGACGCAGGAAGACAGGGTTCAGATTGCGGTTGGGTATGGCGTCTGGACCGCAGGGGTGGGCTTCCAGCTGGGATGCGAACGTTTCGGCGCCATGGCCATTCCTGCAGGTCCCGGGAATGTCGACATGCAGTGCCAGTTCCTGGTCGATATGAAGACTACAGCTATGTGCTGTACGGCGTCCATGGGCCTTCTCATGGCCGAGGAGGTCCACAAACGGGGCATCAAGGATCAGATTCATCTCAAGAAAATGATCTTCGGCTCTGAAAGGTCAAGCGATGCCATGAGGAACCGAATCAAGGAAATCCTCAACCTGGAGCACTTATTTGACATCCCCGGGATGACTGAGCTTTATGGTCCAGGAACAGGGCTGGATTGCATTTATCACACAGGGATTCATTACTGGGCGGACTACTACATCCTGGAGATCCTGGATCCTGAGACGCTTAAGCCTGTTCCTGAAGGAGAGATCGGTGAGATGGTGGTGACCACCCTCAGGAAAGAAGCTGCTCCGCTGATCCGTTACAGAACCCGGGACCTCACAAGGCTCATTTCAGGGAAGTGTCCGTGCGGGTCCATTCTTCCGAGGCATGACCGGCTGCTGGGCCGGTCCGATGACATGATCATCTTCCGGGCAGTGAATATCTACCCCGGGCAGATTGACCACATCCTGTCCGGGATGCCGGGGATTGGAAGCGAGTACCAGATCATCATCGACCGAAAAGAGGATGGGAAGGACTACATGACCATCAAGGTGGAGCGAGATCAGCGGGTCGACAAGGCAAAGGATCCGGAGCTGAGCAAGAAAGTCGGCGAGGAAGTCAAGAAACAGATCCTGGTGAGTGCCGGCGTGGAGATCGTGGACTACGGGGCTTTGCCAAGATCAGAAAGGAAGAGCAAGAGGGTTTTTGATAACCGAGAATTCTAAACAGGGAAGAAAGCAATTGCGAATTGAGGAATTGAGGGATTTAGGAATTGAAGAGGAAGGCTTTTGTGCAAGATTTTTCAATTCCCCAATTCCTAAATTCCAGAATCCCTAAATTTTTTTCAGAAGGAGAATAACCGTGAGCAAGTTTGAATACCTGATGCCTTCAACCATTGACGAGGCCATTTCCCTCCTGGTCAGCCGTGGAGAGAGGGCGAAATTCATTGCGGGAGGGACGGATGTGATGGTCAAGATCAAGGAGGGGAAGATCACCCCTCATTACCTGGTCTCCCTGAGGCGAGTCCAGGGCCTTGATCAGGTCACCTACAAGGATGGTGAGCTGCGGATCGGCGCTCTGGCGACCCACCGGATGCTGGAGCTCTCTCCCGTCATCCGGAAAGAGTTCCCGATTCTCATCGACGCGGTGACCAATATCGGTTCCGTGCAGATCAGGAATGTAGCAACCATCGGCGGCAACATCGTGAATGCGGTCCCTTCGGCCGATGGTGCTATTCCGTTGATCACCCTCGGGGCTCAGGTTCGGATCCGGGGGCCAAAAGGGGAAAGGAGTATGGCCCTTGAAGACCTCTACATCGGTCCGGGGCAGACCCTGCTGGAACCCGGCGAGATTCTTCTTGAATTCGTGATTCCAAAACTTCCTCCGCGCACAGGAGCCGCGTATGTGAAACATACGCGACGGGAAGCCATGGAGCTGCCCCTCCTAGGAGTGGCTGTCCTGATGTCCCTTGCCGAGGACATGACCACCTGCACCGCAGCGAGAATCGGCCTGGGCGTTTTGGCTCCCACCCCCATGCGCGCCAGAAATGGAGAGGCGATTCTCAAAGGCCAGAAGGTCACGGAGGAAGTCCTCCACAAGGCAGGGAAGGCCGCGGCTGAGGAGTGCAAGGCGAGAGACAGTATTCGCGGAGAGGCTTGGTATCGCAGGGAAATGGTGGAAGTCCTTGTCCCGCGAATGGCACGCCTCGCCATGGAAAGAGCAAGATAGGAGGAGATCCGATGAAGAAGGAGATTTCTTTTGTGTTGAACGGAAACAGAATGGAGATGGAGGTTGACCCCTTCTGGACACTCCTTGAGCTGCTCAGGGAAGAGCTGGAGATGACCGGAACCAAATACGGCTGTGGAAGCGGGGAATGCGGAGCCTGCACGGTGCTGGTGAACGGGAAAGCAGTGAATGCGTGTCTTTTCCCGGCCGTGGAAATCGACGGAGCCTCCGTGACAACCATCGAGGGCCTGGCCAAAGGCTCGGGCGAGCTCCATCCTCTGCAGACCGCCTTCATTGAGCAAGGGGCGGTTCAGTGCGGATATTGCACGCCGGGCATGATCATGTCGGCCAAGGCCCTTCTAGATGAAAACCCCAACCCAACGGAAGATGAAATCCGCCATGCCCTGGCAGGCAACTTCTGCCGCTGCACGGGCTATGTCCAGATTATCGATGCGGTCAAAGCGGCAAGCCATGCCATCACCACCAAGGGTGAGATGAGACCGAGAAAGGCGGAATAGAGAATGACGGAGGTCACCATGGAGACATTGAGCAGTGTTGGAAAGAGAATTCCGAAGAGAGATGCCGTTGACAAAGTTACCGGGAGGGCCGCTTATATCCAGGACCTGAAAGTGCCTGGAATGCTTTACGGCAAGATCCTCCGGAGCAAATATCCTCACGCCAGAATCGTTCGCATTGACACCTCGAAGGCGAAGAAGCTTCTGGGGGTGCGAGCGGTCATCACAGCGGAAGATGTTCCTCAGATTCGCTATGGATTCATCAAGGACCAGCCGGTCCTGAAGTCCGGCAAAGTGAGATCCTACAGGGATGAGCTCGCGGCCGTGGCGGCGATTGATCCGGAGATCGCGGAAGAAGCACTCCATCTCATCGAGGTGGAGTATGAGGCTCTTCCGGGTGTGTTTGATCCGATCGAGGCGATGAAGCCGGACGCTCCGCTGATTCATGAGGAGAACAAGGGCAATATCCTGAAAATCCCCTGGAAGCTCGTGGCAGGGGACGTGGAAGAAGCCAGGAAGAACTCGGCCTTTGTGGCGGAGGATCGGTTCGAGGTGACCTGGGTCACCCACTGCTGCCTGGGGACAGAGGGCATCATTGCGGATTTTGACCTCCGGAACAACCTCACCACGTATCGGAACACCCAGATTCCTTCCCTTGCCCAGAGGGACTACAAGGACGCCTTGAAGGTGATGGGGCTTCCGGATGCCAAAGTCAGGATCATCAAGCCCACTATCGGCGGCGGGTTCGGCAGCAAGCTGGATACCTATGGTTTTGAGTACATCGCCATCCTGCTCGCCTACGTGACTCGAAAGCCGGTCAAGATCCAGAAGACCAGGGAGGAGGAGTTCCGTTACACTTCCACAAGGCAGCCTGCGATTGTCCAGATTGCCCAGGGGTGTGACAAGGAGGGAAAGCTCACCTTCAGGGACATCTCCATGATTCTGGACAACGGCGCCTACACCTCCTGGGGAGCGACGACTCCCTCCGTCATGATGATGCCCATATCGTCTCTCTACAAGGTTCCCAATGTCCGTTACGAGGCGAAATGCGTTTACACCAACAATACCTGGTCCCAGGCCATGCGAGGCTACGGGAACCCTCAGGCCACGTTTGCCATTGAATCCAACATGGAGCAGCTGGCTGAAGCCTCAGGGATCGATCCCCTGGAGTTCAGGATGCGCAATGCCAATGAGCCGGGCGACGTCACCCCGCAGCGTTTCAAGATAACGACGTGCGGTCTCAAGGAGTGCATCCAGGAAGTGTCCAAGCGGCTCGACTGGGCAAACAAGAAGAACGGGCCGAAAGTTGAGGGAAGGGGCATCGGCATGGCCTCCCTTATCCATGTGGGCGGTGGCGCGAGAGTCTACAAGTCCGATGGTTGCGGCACCATTGTGAAGGTGGATGACTTCGGCGCTGTGGACGTGTTCACCGGATCCACGGACATGGGTCAGGGCGCGGATACGGTCATCGCCCAGATGGTTGCCGAGGAGATGGGAGTCCTTTGTGAAGATGTGAACATCCTTGACAGGGACACGGACGTTTGTCCCTGGGATGTGGGCGCTCACGCAAGCCGGACCACGTTCGTGGCGGGAAACTCCGCGGTCTTGGCTGCCAGGAGGGTCAAGGAGAGGATCCTCAATATCGCTGCGGGATTTGTGGATCGGTGGAAAGACAAGCAGGGGAACAAGCACGAGATCAAGCTGGACTCTGATCCCAAGAACCTCACGATCAAAGAGAGGATGGTTTATTCCGTCAAGGAACCAGAAAAGAAGATTGCCCTCTCGAAAATTCTGCGTGGTGCTCATTACGAGAAGGACGGGACCATGATCATGGCCGAGGCCTTCTATGATCCGGACAACGAAAACCTGGACAGGGAATTTAAGGGAAATCTCTCCAAGGCCTACGCTTACGGTGCTCACGGTGTGGAAATCCAGGTGGATAAAGAGACGGGAAAAATCAAGATCCTCAAATACGTGGCGGCCCACGATGTAGGCCGGGCCATCAACCCCATGCTTCTGGAGGGACAGGTCTACGGCGGAACTGCCATGGGTGTCGGCTACGCGCTAACCGAGCGCCTGATCCTTGAAAAGGGTGAGGTGATGAACCCGAACTTCAGAGACTACAAGATGCTCACCGCCAAGGACGTGATTCCCATTGAGGCGGTCATCATCGAGACCAATGATGAGGCCGGTCCTTTCGGAGCCAAAGGAATCGGAGAACCTGGCCTTGTGCCTTCCGCCCCTGCGATCGCGAACGCCCTGTACGACGCGATCGAGGTGAGGATCAAAGAACTGCCCATGACCCCGGAACGGGTGCTCAAGGCGATAAAGGAGAAGGAGAAAAAATAAATTTAAAGTTCAAAGTTCAAAAGCCAAAGGAATGTCAAAGTTCAAATCTAAACGTTCCTCTACTCCACCCCAATTCCCCTCCCCTGGTGGGAGGGGCAAGGGGAGGGGGAACTGATTAAACAGCATACTAAGACTTGCAGACTTGGAGCTATTTATGGCTGAGAAATATTTCCGCTTAGGCTGCGATATCGGCGGAACCTTTACCGACTTTGTGTTGCTCAATGATCAAACCGGTGAATTGACGATCAACAAGTGCCTCACCACTCCCAAAGACCCGTCGGATGCCGTGGAGCAGGGGATCCGGGAGCTGGAGGTTAAAGTTCCCGGTTTTGTGGAGAAGATGGATGAAGTGATTCATGGCACGACCCTGGTCATCAACTCCATCATCGAGAGGAAGGGCGCAAGAACGGGACTCATTACCACCAAGGGCTTCAGGGATGTCCTGGAGCTCGGTCGAGAGATCCGGTATGCCCCGTATGACATCTTTTCGGAATATCCGAAACCCCTGGTCCCGCGTCAGTACCGTCTGGAAGTGGACGAAAGGATCCGCAGCGACGGGACCATCCTGAAACCCCTGGACCCGGAAGAAGCGAAGCAGGTGGTGCGGTCCCTTGTGAGCATGGGGGTGGAATCGATTGCGGTTTGCCTCCTCAACTCTTTTGAAAACCCGGCCCACGAGCTGATGATCAAGGAGATCATTGAAAAGGAGGCGCCCCATGTCTCCATCTCCATCTCCTATCACGTGCTTCCTCAGATCCGGGAATACGAACGGACGAGCACCACGGTCACCAATGCCTATGTCAAACCTTTGACCGGAAGCTATCTTGCCAAGCTCTCCGGCAGGCTGGAGTCTATCGGGTGCAAGGGCAAGCTTTTTATCATGCTTTCCAGCGGCGGCATTACTTCGGTGGATACGGCTGCCCAGTATCCCGTGAGAATCATCGAGTCTGGGCCGACCGCCGCAGTCATTGCAGGCCAATATTACGGCAAGATGTTCAACCTGCCGGACATGTTTTGCTTTGACATGGGCGGCACCACAGCCAAGTCCTGCCTGATTCAGCGGGGAGTGGCGGGTGTCGTGCCCACGTTCGAGGTGGGACGGGTCCAGCGGTTCATGAAGGGGAGCGGCCTCACCATCCAGGTGCCTGTGGTGGACTTGATGGAGATCGGAGCGGGCGGCGGGAGCATTGCCAAGGCGAGCAAATTGGGAACGCTTCAGGTGGGGCCTGAAAGCTCAAGCGCAGACCCTGGTCCGATCTGCTATGCGAGGGGAGGACAAGATCCCTGCGTGACCGATGCTGATCTTCTGCTTGGATACCTCGATGAGAACTACTTCCTCGGCGGCGAGATGAAGCTCGACAAGGAGGCTGCAAGGCGGGGCGTGATGGAGAAGATTGCCAAGCCGCTGGGCGTCACCTTTATCCAGGCCATCTGGGGAATTCATGATCTCATCAATGAGACCATGGCGGCTGCCGCCAAAACGCACATTGCAGAAAAGGGCGGGAACCCCAAGATCGTCACGGTTGCTGCGTTCGGCGGTGCAGGGCCGGTTCATGCTTATGGCCTTGCCAAAAAACTGGGTGCCCCAAGGCTCATCGTTCCGCCCAATGCGGGGGTCGGATCCGCTCTCGGCTTTTTCACGGCGCCCAGAGCGTTTGATCTTGTGAGGAGCCACAAGGTGTCCCTGGCGGATGCGAATTTTATAGAAATCGAAAAGATCTTCCGGGAACTGGAAGCGGATGGAGAGAAAACTCTCAAAAAAGCCGGCAAGGACGAAGCGGTTCGATTTGAGAGATCCCTGGACATGCGGTTTGTGGGACAGGGATCCGAGACCAACGTGCCCCTTGCTGAAAGAGATTTCACCAGGCTGAAGAGGGACGGAATCAGGAAGAGGTTTGATCAGATTTATGAGAAGCTCTACGGAAGAACCTATCCTGATTCCGTAGTGGAATTCATCAACTTCAAAGTGAGAGCAAGTCTTCCCGAAAGGCTTTTTAAGTTCTCCAAGCTCGAGAAGAAAGGCCAGTCGCTCAAGGCGGCGGTCAAAGGCCGGCGTCCTGCCTATTCAGGGATCGCAAAGGATTTTATTCCCTACACGGTGTACGACCGATACAAGCTTTTCCCGAATGCGAAGTTCAAGGGCCCTGCGATTATTGAAGAAAAGGAGTCCACATTGATCGTCGGAGAGGACACGACAGTCGCTGTCGATGAGTATGGATTTCTCTGGGTGGATTTGCGCGCGGTGCACGGCGCACGCAAGACGGTGCACGGTACACGGCGCAGGGTGCAGGGCGAAAAGACTCAGACAAAAGCCGTCAACCCAAAGACAATAGCAGCGAAACCCAAGCTTCGAGAAATAAAGCGCAAAGCCAAACCTGCCAAAACAAAGGGTCAGGCTGCGAAGCGAAAGTTGCCGGCCGCGAAGCCAAAGGCGAAGAGTGCAAAACCCAAGGCCAAAGTCAAAAGTTCAAAGCGCAAAGCTCAAGGGACAAAGCCCAAGACTAAAGCAACAAGAGCAAAGCCTAAGAGATGATGGATTCGCAAAAGGCGTCAGAGCCGTCACCCCGGCGAAAGCCGGGGTCCAGAGCAGCTGGTTTTTCCTGGATTCCGGCTTTCGCCGGAATGACGTTAGGAGGTACTCTCCGATTTTTTTGCGAGATCATCAAGAAATAATAGGTGACAATATAGTAAGGAGCAAGTTATGGCACGCAAGTTCGACCCCATCACCCTTGAAATACTCTGGCGCAGATTGATCTCCGTGGTGGACGAGGCAGACAGCACGGTGGCGAGGACCGCGTTTTCGAGCCTCTTGAGGGACGCTCACGATTACACGTGCATGTTTACGGACCGCAAAGGCCGGGAGCTGGCACAGGGCACCTTTGCCACGCCGGGGCAGTCCGGAGCCATGGCTCTTGGGATCAAGAACCTTGTGAATAAACTTCCCTCGACCAGCTACAAGCCCGGCGATGTTTTCATCACCAACGATCCCTGGGCTCTGGCCGGGCATCTCAATGATGTGTGCGTCATGAGCCCCATCTTTTACAAGGGAAAGATTGTAGCCTTCACGGCGTGTGTGTTCCATCATTCGGATATTGGCGGTCGTGTTTCTTCAGACAATCACGAGGTCTTTGAAGAAGGTTTGTTCATCCCCTTGGTCAAGCTCTATGATGCCGGCGTGCTCAATGAGTCGGTTCTGGACATGATCCGGTGGAACGTGCGGACTCCTGATGAGGTGATCGGGGACATCCGATCGCAGATCGCGGCCAACCATGTGTGTGCCGAGAAAATAGTCCAGATGCTTCAAGACAACGATCTGGACAACCTGGACGACCTGGCGGACGAGGTCATCAGCCGAACAGAAAAAAGCATGAGAGAGGCTATAGGGAAGACGCCGGACGGCATTTATCGAGCAGAGGGTATAGTGGAACAGATGGAAGGCCGCGCAGACATCGTCATCAAGGCTGCCATCGAGGTGAAGGGAAGTGACATCATCGTCGACCTGGAAGGATCTTCTCCTCAGGTGGACTGGGGAGGAAACGTGGTCTACAACTTCACCTATGCCTATGTCCACATGGCCGTGAAGAGCATGTTCGACCCGTACATCCCCAACAACGACGGTTGCGCGAGACCCATTACGTTGAACATACCGGAAGGAACGGTGGTGAACTGCAAGTTTCCAGCGGCTGTGGCAGCGCGCATGCAGATCGGCCACTTCATGACCGAGATCATCTACCGGGCTCTGGCCAAGGCGGTTCCCAATCAGGTGCTCGCGGCAAGCGGAGGCACGCCGGCAACGATGAATGTTTTCTACGGGAGAAGGAAGGACGGGAAGCCCTGGCATTCCGTGATCATTAGAGGGGGGGGCATGGGTGCGAGTTCCGGTGCGGATGGTCACTATGTGTCCATATTTCCGGCCAATGGTGCGAACACCCCTGTGGAAATATTCGAAAGCGATACCCCTCTCCTTGTGGAAAAGCGAGAACTCCTCAGCGACTCGGGAGGCGCCGGCAAGATGAAAGGGGGCCTGGGCCGCCGGGTCGTTTTCAGAATTCCCGATGACGAGTATGCTCCTATGCCGCCGGTGAATCTTGGAATCCAGTCCGGAAGATACCGGTACCCTCCGGAAGGCCTGTTCGGCGGCAAGCACGGAGCAAAAGCCCAGTTCCTGGTCAGCGGCCAGCCTGGAAATCCTTTTGGACTGACCCGGATGAAACCGGGTGACGTGATCATTATGGACGCTGCAGGCGGAGGGGGATACGGAGATCCGCTGGAACGGGACCCGGAGATGGTGCAGGACGATGTGATCCAGGGGTATGTGAGTCTGGAGAAAGCGAAAGAGGATTACGGCGTTGTGATCGATGCCGGCACCATGAAGGTGGACTCTCTGGCGACAGAAGAATTACGCAGGTCTCTGAGAGCGTAATCGACGATCGGTACAATGCAGGCACAAAGTTGCAAAGGCACATAGGCACAGAGCAGAAAACAACACAAAGAGTGAAATAACTTTGTGCCTTTGCGACTCTGCCCCTTTGTCCCTCAAGCTGTCGGCTCAAGCCGACAGCAGTTCACTTATACAAGGAGAACAAGCTATGGATCAGGAGAAGAAACTCTATCCCACCGGGCACAACCCGCTGTTCATCAAACCTTCCCGTCCCATGCCGAAGGAAGTGGCCATGATCGGCGC
>PDVJ01000251.1_pt1 | contig 16942 bp, 17 predicted proteins | sample 1369811 | NCBI WGS metagenome assembly PDVJ01 (sample SAMN07795376, study PRJNA414565) | Alkali sediment metagenome, whole genome shotgun sequencing project. | reverse complement strand
CGGTTGGAATGATATTGCCGTTGCAGACACCCTTCCCTTTAAACTTCGTGCATTTGCCGGCAAGGGGCATCCGCCGGTAGCTTGTGTTGCATTTAGAACACCGGAACTTCTGTTTGGAGAACGCAGAGAGGTTGCCCATAAGGTCGCGGATGAAGTGGGTAGTAAGTACCCGTTCCGCAACGTCATCGGCATCAACCGCACGTATCTTTTCGGCAAGGACCAGTTCAGCCTCAAGTTTTTCCGTCATAGTCTTGAGCTGGGTGTACATGGATTCGATCGGTCCCGCCGAGATATCCGAGGTGTCATGAGTAAACTGGAAGCCTTCGAGCTGTGAGGGTGTTCCAATCCTCCGTTCAACACGATCAATAAGCCCACTGATCATTTTAGGTTCGACATAGGTGAGTGCGCTGGTGTAGAGCTCCAAAGGATAGTGATCGCATACATCAACATTCTGGGCTTCCTTGTCGATTTCTGCAGGATCAATCCTGCTCGTCAGCACCAGCGGGGCATCCATCGTTCCTCCCCGGTTCTGGGGCAGGAATGAGCGCGAGAAGTTGATGAGACCGTCCAGAAGCAGCATAATGCAGTCCTCATCACCATCACGCTGCCCGGTGACGATCCCATTGGCGACAAGCGTGTGATCATCAGCAACGGTCAGGCAGTATACCCTTTCTTCTGGAGCCGGCACCATCTCAATTGACCGGATATGGTCAGCAATAACGTTTGCACCTTCGAGTACAGGGACTGCATCACCGACCTTGAGTTCCAGCGCCCTGATCTTCTTAAGGTACAGAGTGTCCCAGACCAGCATCGCATGATCGGGTGTAACCGCAATCTCCTTGCCGAGTTTTGTTATGAAGTGGAGAAGCGTTGCAGGAGAGCGGTGAATGGAAACTGATGTAATCCTGCGGATATGCATGATCCCCCCTGTATCAACGGTTCGGGTGTAATACGGTTGTGCGTATCAACGGTTCGGGTGTAATACGGTTGTGCCGGATCGGAGTAGTATGTCCCAAGCCTGTCGATGCCCGGTCGGCTTACATCAAAATTTTCCAGAACAAATTTTCGCACGGGGGATTTTTGCCAGTGTTTTCCATCAAATACTTCAACCTCAGTATCACCGTAGAAACAGTTCCGGCGCTTGGCAGCATGGAAGAACGGGTGGGCGTAACCGACATTTGCCCGGGTGAACCCGACAATCCGGGCTAGGACACCGGCGCTCGTGTGGGGTGCAAGCCCGATGACAAGGTGCCCGATGAGATCATCGGGTTTTTTGACATTATAGAAGGGGTCAAGTCCATAGCATTTGACAAGCAGGTCATCCATGAACTGCGCCACGTTCACCATATATTCAGCACATGAATCAGAGATGAGAAGATCCTGTGGATGCAGCTCCACAACCTGCGATCCATTCTGGAGATCATATCCCAGGGTATCTTTGATATACCCGAGCGAACGAAGTTTTTCAACGGAAACCCTCACCTCGTTGGGACGGATATGGGTGAGCGGCAGGTCAATCATATCAAACCGCGTGGTCCCATCCTTGAAAACAAAGATGTTCTGCATTGCACGGAGGATTCCTTTCTCCATCGCCTCCACTGCTTTTTCCCGGGATATGACCCCCTTTACCCCCTTCACGAGTGCCACACTATCGGTTCTGAGTCCCAGCCGATCCATTGCCCTTGCATACTCCCCTTTTACATTCAGGGAAATTCTCTGATTGCAGGTAGTCGGGACATCGCAACCGGGACACCGCTCCATGAACGTTTCTCTCCCGCATTTGGGACAGGTTGTTATCGCAAAACGTTTCTCTCCCGCATTTGGGACAGGTTGTTATCGCAACGGTATGTGCTCCGCACTTCTCACACCTGTTGGTATAGGTAATCTCCTGGCATTCAGTGCACCGCCGCCTTCCAACCTCGATCTCGATGATCCCCCCTTCCTTCTGAAAATCGATATCGGTGATAGTTGCATCCACTTCCGCGGTGTGGTTGGATGCAGACTGGAATGATCGCCGGGAACCTCCTGAGTCGCCGAGGGGGAACAGGACATGAGGAGGGGGGTTCATCTTCCTTGGTTTGGATTTCCCTGGTCTGCCCATGCGTCCACCTATCCGGGTGCCTGCACGTGACCGGAGTTTTATCCCGGACACATGCATAACGAGATTGAACGGGGTATCATACGGTGCATTCATCCATGCACCGCATTTTTTCAGGTTTTCGTCGAGGCCAAGGCAGGTAATGAATGCACGATAGGTTTTGATCTGAATAGTACCCTCACGCACCTCGTGCGGGATGAGCAGTTCTTCAAGAATTATTTTTGTTGAGGGGTCATTCGGAATCTGCAGGAAGCCGTCCGAAACTTTTCCCTCACGGGTAACTGTATCAGCAAGAGAAAGGATCTGCTCAACAGAAAGATCGTCCCAGAACCACGTGTATGCAGGATGGAGGTATTCCCCGGATTTCGCCAGAGCAATGGCTTCTTCTTCGTTTTTTGGAGGCTTTGTACCGGCTTTGACTTCAAGCAGCCACCACTCCTCGCAATAGCCACAGGGTATAAGCGGGTGGTTATTTTCGAGAAATTCACCAAACGAGATAAGAATCTCACCCACATCAAGGATCTTTTCAATACCAGGTCCGAGTTTTAGTGCTGTCGCCACATCGTCAATCCGCAGCACATCGCCATTGTGCAACCGCACGGTCGGTCCTTCAATGGAATCAACCGGTACAACCCCGCATGCTTTGCCTGGGCGTTCGGTCTTCATCTGGGTTCCGACTGCAAGAAATTCCCCGAGGATATATAAAGTCGCGGGATGGAGTCCCGCAGCTGCAAATCCCGTGTTGCGTGACCTCCCATAGCGGAGCCGGAACCCCCCTTTTCGCATGGGATACGAAAATACGGGTCTTCCCCCAATCAGGTCCCGAAGGTACTTGTCTAAGGGTTTGATGCTGACAGTTCCTTCATCGGTTTTATTTTTAATGAGTTTGCCGAGCCAGTCCCAGCCGTCCATCTTCATCATTTCAACTTTGCTCTTGAGTTTGGGAGCCTTTCCGGCAATCCCTTCTGCCAGGACAAGCGCCATACCACCCCGCACCGTGTTGGTCTCCACCCGCTCAAGGTTGCGGTGTCCCGATACCTCTTCCTGTTCGGTCGCTTCCCCATCAATGCACACCGGGCAATTTTCGACGATAAGCCGGATTTCCATTTCACTGGGCAGGTACTGGAGGTTCATGATGGTGTTGTACTGCCGGATCTCCTCGATATACCGCTCAACCTCTTCCTGGCGGGGATTGTAACGGCTGATGCCAATCTGCCGGCGGACGTAATCGCCAACGAGTACCGAAAGTGCCTGTGCAGTTCCGCCTGCACTTCGGATTGGTCCGGCATAAAAAATTTTCAGGTACTGGCTCCCGTCATCATTTTTCCCGAGTCCGACTTTTGCAATCCCTTCGGTGGGTGCCGCCACGACACCTTCAGTCAGCAACGCCATGGCTGTCCGAATGGCATGGTCGAGAATCTGTTCGTTCGTCGTCTCGCCAAACTTCCGGGCTACGAAATCATCGCCTATGCGTAGTGCAACCTCTTCCCGGGACATACGGGATTCGAGATCACGTATCCGCTCTGCCACACCTTTAATTCCCAGAAGGGCTTCAACCCGGTCCGCAAGGTCACTGGCAATAGGAATTTCGATATCGGTCGAAGGATCGAGACCGACCAAACGGGCTTTTTTAGCTATCGCTATTGCGAAGAGAAGGTCGTCCATCAGCGATTTTTCATACACCTCCATCGCTGGCGAAAGCACAAGCATACCCATACGGTGGGCGGGAGCAGATTTATCTGTTCGGATTAAGATGCACAAGGAAAAATCGAGGGTTGGTTATGGGGTGTGTCATTCTTTTTTTTCTTCTTCCTGTATTTTATTCACCATCTCCGGAATCCCGGTTTCGCCCATCTGCCAGAGGGTAAGGGTAGCACAGGACCTGATAATGTCATCAGCGTCATCAAGCCGCCGGGTGAGGGGCTCGACTGCAGGTTTTCCGATCCGGCAGAGAGCTAGAGACAGGAATCCCCGCAGCTCCCGGTCGTTGCTCGCCATCGCGTCGATTAATGGTTCGATAGCAGGAATCCCGATATTTCCCAGTGCTGCCGCAGCATATCTCCTGAACTCAGTCTCGGGATGAACCCGCATTGCAGAAATCAGGAAGTCTATTGCCGGAGCACCAACACCGGACAAAGCAAGCGCGGTATACCAGCGATGATCGTTATCGTGAGCCCCTGCCAGCTCCTGAACCAGCGGTTCAACCGCAGGTCTGCCCATGTTGCCAAGCGCCTGAACGGCCTGGTGGCGTATGTCGATGGATGGATCGGACAGTGCGACGATGAGTCGATGAATTTTCATATCCGCGGGGGACGTGTATACCATGTTATCCTTCTCCACCATTATTTTCTGATCTGCTCGTTTCATTCTTTTGATGGGGCCCGTTCCGGAGTTTCCGCACGAGGGGTTTAACCGTCGGAATCAGAATTGCATCAAGTGCATCAGCTATTGCTTTTCGTTCGTCCTCATCTGCATTCTCGAGCATCTGGATGAGTGGTTGGATAGCGTCGGTATCTTGTAATTCACCAATGGCCGAGACAACTTCAAGTCGTTCAGGTCCCTCTGAGAATGTTAAAAACCGTAACAGTGGCTCTAATGCAGGTTTTCCCATTGCAGCAAGTGAAGTAGCAGATTCAGCACGGACATTCTCGTACTTGTCCGCGAGAGCATGGATAAGAGGTTCTATCGCTCGCGGATCATGAATTTTCCCCAGTGCGATAGCAGCACCCCATCGGAGATTTCCATCACCTTCACGGAGTGCACGGAGAAGGGGGGTGACCGCTGGTTCCCCAATTGCTCCAAGGGCAAGAGCGGCATGGCTCTTGACAAACCGGTCTTGATCGCAGAGCAGCATAATGAGAGGATCGATCGCCCGCGGATCGCCAATCTCGCCAAGTGCGATAGCCGCTTTCCACCGCACGTCATCATCATGGTGTCGCAGTGCTCCAATGAGAGATTCAACAGCAGGAGACCCTATTTTAGAAAGGGCTTCTGCTGCCTTCCACCGCACACCGCTATATTCATCGTTTTTCAATGCAGCAATCAGGGGCTCCACCGCGCCGGAGTCCCCGATTTCCCCGAGCGCCTCCGCTGCTCCATACTGAACATCCAGGTCCCGGTGTTTCAACAGGCGGATAAGCCCCCTTACATCCCGTGCAGATTTCATTCCGGGGATACTGTCGCGGGAAGAAAATATATTCTTAAGCTGATCGAACAACGAGATTCCTGATAAAAGGATAAAAAGAAGAGTGATTCTGGTCATACGGGGGCTTGCATCGACGCGTGCAGCGATCATCTCTTGTAAATATTACGGGATACAGGATAAAAAGATCGTGGGCACNATATNCAGTCGCGTTTCCCGAATNCCTGTTGAATTTCAGGGTAGAATTCTCCTTCCGGGNGGAGGAAAGTATTTATCCCTCACTAAAGGATTACACACATTGATCACTTNCCGGGTATTTACCCTATGTCACAGGATAGCGAAANAAAAATCGGGAAACTGAAGAATATCGCCATAGACAGNTGCNGGGAGCGGATAGAGCAGGCAGCATGCAAGGCAAAGGAANTAATGAATAAACCAACATTTGAAGGACAGAAAGAGGGAACTACAAATTACACNCAGCCTTCCGGCATGACTTCATTTTTAAAAAAAAGGCACGGACTTTAATACCAGTGAGACAGGAGTAGGATATTTCACTGCTGCTGGATATTTGGGATGGCATGGAGAGACTCAAACATCAAGTCGCATTGGGTAGTTTGAGAAAATCTGATGCAATCCTTCCCCCATTCAGTTTGGAGACCTGATTTGTGAACCTGACCTCCTTTTTTAGTTCCTCTCCATGTTTTTAAAAAGAACCACGAATAATTCAAACCTCATCAACTAGGGGATAAAAATGTATGTGGAATTGCTGGAGCACTGGTCATTCCACCAAATTCCCGGCGGCAGGTATGTCAGCAGTTCTGCTTTATTGCTGCCTTTTTCTTGCGTTCAATAATCTTTTTAACCTTTTTTAACCGGAAGAGATCTTCGCGCTCCCGTTCGTCAATGGCGTTTTTGATATACTTTTTCTGTTTTTTTAATTCGGGGATCATTATCTGCTCAAGGGCGTTCACCCTTCTCCGAGTTATCTGGATCTCCCCCCCGAGTCTTTTTAAGGAAGTCTCCGTCTCCGCAAGCTCGATGATCAGATCCAGTTCCAACTCGAACTTTTCGGCTGCCTCATCGATCCTGCCACTCACCCCGATAATACTGTATCCCCTCTCTAAAACACTCTTCGAGACTCTCTTTTTCTCAAGTACCGGAACAGGAACTCCCATGATATTTTTCCCCTTGATATCGATGAACAGACCTTTCCGCGTTGCAAAGGATGCAGACTTCAGGGTTACTGAATCGTCAACCGCAAGAGCGGTCAGGAGCGAGCGCTGTGCCGAGTTGGCAACACTCTCCAGCTCCACCCGGGATTTCGAAACCGAATCCATGATGTGGAAGAACTCCTGGATGAGCGCATCCATCTTCTCCCGGAGAAGATCCCTCCCCTGCTCGGCGAGCTTAATCTGTGCGTTTTTCTTGATGAGTTCCATCCTCGTGGGGTTAACCTGTTCCATCGCTCATCCCTTTCTGAACGCCGGGTGATACTTCTGGATGTATTCCCGTTTTATCCGTTTCAATTCTTCTTCCGGAAGCATGGACATGAGATCCCAGCCGATCTCCAGCGTCCTTTCAAGGCTCCGGTTTTCGTCACCCTGCGTGATGAATTTCTTCTCGAACTCGTCTGCAAACTTCAGGTATTTCTTGTCCAGTTCTGTTAATGCTTCTTCACCTACGATCGCGACCAGCCTCCGCAGGTCTCTTCCGTAGGCGTATGAAGCATAGAGCTGGTCCGCCACGTTCCTGTGATCCTCCCGCGTCTTTCCCGCACCGATGCCGAGGTTCATGAGCCGGGAGAGACAGGGAAGGACGTCGATGGGCGGGTTTGCTCCTCTCCTGTACAGGTCCCGCGAGAGCACGATCTGTCCTTCGGTAATGTAGCCGGTGAGATCCGGCACCGGATGGGTGATATCATCGTCGGGCATGGTCAGGATGGGGATCTGGGTGATGGATCCCGTCTTTCCCTTGATCCGCCCGGCGCGTTCGTAGAGGGAGGCAAGGTCCGTATACATATAACCGGGATACCCTCTCCTTCCCGGGACTTCCTCCCGTGCTGTGGAAATCTCTCTCAATGCCTCACAATAGTTGATCATGTCCGTCAGGATCACAAGGACGTGGAGGTTGTGGGTGAACGCGAGGTATTCCGCGACAGTCAGGGCACACCTCGGGGTTGCGAGCCTCTCAATCGTCGGGTCATCGGCAAGGTTCATGAAAAAGACCACGCGTTCAAGGGCACCGGTCCTTTCAAAATCATCCATAAAGAACGATGCTTCTTTATACGTGATCCCCATGGCGACAAAGACCACCGCAAAGTTCTCACCTTCCCCGCGAACTTGTGCCTGTCGCGCGATCTGGGCGGCAAGCTTGTTTGCAGGCAGACCGGCACCGGAGAATATCGGGAGTTTCTGGCCCCTGACAAGAGTAGTTAATGCGTCAATCGTGGACATCCCCGTCTGGATGAAGTCTGCTGGTTTGTCCCTCGCATACGGGTTGATGGGCATCCCGTTGATATCCAGGCTTGTTTCCGGGATGATTTCAGGGCCTCCATCCCGGGGCTTTCCCACCCCGTTCAGGATCCTCCCCAGCAGGTCAATGGACACATCTATTGTCGGCGGTTTGCCGGTAAACTGCACCCTAGTCTCTTTATTATCGATTCCGCTGGTACCCTCAAATACCTGGATCACCGCAAGGTCCTGCGAGATATCCAGTACCTGCCCTGTTCTCACATCGCCGTTAGGCAGAGTGATCCGGGCGATTTCTCCATAGGAGACCCCTTTAACAGACTGGACGAAAATCAAAGGTCCGGAAACATAGTTGACCGTCTTGCACTCTTTTGTCAGCAGGCTGACCGGCTTCATCTCTCCACCTCCAGTGCAGCAATATTTTTATCAATCTCCCCGATGAGATCCTTGATTTTACCCACATCGGCCAGTTCCTTCATCCTGCCGATCTCCGGCTTCAATGGCAGTTTCAGGATTTTGTTCAGGGCGACTCCCCTGTTCATCGCTTCACTTGTCCGATCATGGAAGGTGAGGATCACCTTGAGCATCCAGTACTGCTTCTCCAGCGGGCAGAAAGAGTCGATTTCATGATAGGCACTCTGCTGGAGGAAATCTTCCCTGATCATTCTGGTAACCTCCAGAATTGCCTTCTCGCTCTCAGGCAGGGCATCAGGACCGACCAGCTGCACGATTTCCTGTAACTCGACTTCTTTCTGGAGCAGATACATGGTCACGTCCCGCATCTCTTTCCATGCATCAAATCCGCTTTGCACAAACCATTCCTGAATGCTGTCGAGATAGAGCGAATAACTTTTTATCCAGTTCACCGAAGGGAAATGTCTCCTGTACGCAAGACTGGTATCCAGTGCCCAGAACGTCCCGGCAATTCTCAGCGTATTCTGGGTGATGGGCTCTGAGAAATCACCTCCCGGGGGGGATACCGCACCGACAATGGTAATGGATCCCAGCCGTTCATCTGACCCAAGGCAGACAACCCTGCCGGCACGCTCATAGAACGCCGCAAGTCTCGTAGCAAGGTAGGCGGGATAGCCTTCTTCGCCCGGCATCTCCTCCAGCCTGCCCGAAACTTCCCGTAATGCCTCACCCCATCGTGATGTGGAGTCAGCCATCAGCGCGACGTCATATCCCATGTCCCGGTAGTACTCTGCCATGGTGATGCCCGTATAAATCGAAGCCTCCCTGGCCGCCACCGGCATATTCGACGTGTTTGCAATCAGGATCGTTCTCTGGATAAGGGGCATCTTCGTCCGCGGATCCACAAGTTCGGGAAATTCTGTCAGGACATCCGTCATTTCATTTCCCCGCTCCCCGCAGCCGATATACACCACGATCTGGGTATCCGACCATTTTGCAAGGGTCTGTTCCGCCACCGTCTTTCCCGTACCAAAACCGCCGGGGATCATGGCGGTCCCCCCCTTGGCCACCGGGAACATGGTATCAAAAATTCTCTGCCCGGTGATAAGGAGCGAACGCGGGTCCTGCTTTTTTTTGTAGGGTCTCCCCCGTCTCACGGGCCATTTCTGCAGCATTGTTATGGGAGTGCCGTCATCGAGAATGCAGATGGGGTCTTCAACAGTAAACGCACCGCTGCGGATCTCCCTGATGGTTCCGGAAACAGGGGGAGGGACGATGATCCTGTGCTCAATATTGTACTCCATTACCGTCCCGACTATGTCTCCACCGGAAACCGTATCTCCCTTTTTTGCGGATGCAACAAAATCCCACTTCTTTTCCTTATCAATGCCGGGAACGGAAATTCCCCGGGATATAAAACTGCCACTTCTCTTGACCAGCTCCGGCAGTGGCCTCTGAATACCGTCATAAATCGAGGAGAGGAGCCCCGGGCCAAGCTCAACGGAGAGGGGCGTTTCGGTGTTCACAACTTTCTCGCCAACTTTCAGGCCGGATGTGTCCTCATACACCTGGACAACCGCCAGATCCCCGTCAAGACGTATGATCTCCCCGTTCAGCTCCTCGGCACCTACCTTCACCACGTCATACATCTTCGAGCCCCTCATCTGGTCCGAAAGAACCACAGGCCCTGAAATTCTCGATATAACTCCCGCAATCATGACCCCTACCTCCTTATCACGATATTATACCCGATTGCCCGCTGCAGCAGCCGTTCGATATAACTTGTTCTCTCCAGACCCTTTATCCTGGCGGGAATCGGAATAATGATCGGCCGGTATGTCTTTTCGATTTTTTCCAGCAGTTTTTCGTCAAGTGCTGCCATGAAATCTTCACTTACCGCAACGATTCCCGTATCGTCCTTATACATCAGGGGGGGTATGATTTTCCTTGCTTCATCCAGATTGGATACCTCGAGTACATCCACACCGGCAAGCCTGAACCCCGGTGCCGAATCGGGATCGGTGACCACGACAAACCTATACATAGATCAATTCCTCCCGGATTTCTTTTTCTGTTATGTCGGCAGTCTTGCACCTCGCGATGATTCGGATATTGGTGATCTCGTTATATTTCGCCCAGACATACCCGACTGCAACGGCAATACTCAGCGGATCACCAAGAAACCTGCTGATCCCTCGTTTAATCAGATATTTTTCAAGTTCTTTTTCAAAATCTGATGTCTTTTCTGTCCTGAATACATCTGCGGGAAGTTCCGAGAGAAACTTGTAAGGCGTGGCATCCAGGACCTTGATTGCTCCCTCAAGCGTCCCGGATCTCAGCATGGAGAGCAACTTCTCCATATCCAGCGTAATACCGCCTTTGATCAGGAATGGTTCTGCCTCTTCAATATCGATTTTGTCCCTTATCATCTTCAGGACATTTTTGATATTGGTCACATCAATCTCCGTGGTTATCATATCAAGAATAATGCGATTATCATAGGAATCTTCACTTAGTGTGTCCAATGCATTTTCATAGTAAAATTTGTCAATGGCATACTCAAGAATGGAGAGATCCCTTTTTTCAGAGTATTCCTTAAAATTCCGGGTTAATGGTTTTGCATATACGATCCCCCATGTTGCAAGGAGATCGATGACCGACTTGACATCCTGTTGCTTGATAAGCTCAATGAGTGTGGTATCATCCAGTTGTCCTGCCGGGACAAGGCATTCGACGATCTCCGCTGATGTCATATGGATATTCTTTCCCCTAAGAATGGTTTTGATATTCTGGATATCCCATCTGCCCAGCAGAATTTTTATATACGTCTCGGATTCTCCCTCTTTCATAAAACCCAAAATCTTTCGGAAGGCCTTGGTGAAATCATTCCGTAGGGCAACTTCGATACACTTTATCCCGGAATACTGGACGGTTGCCTTTTCAATCTCCTGTTTATAGGGAGTGTTTTCCAGCTCAGCAATGATGGATTCAACGTCGGGTTTGAGGATCAGGGATTCAAACACGGGAGGAGCGAGCAGGCGACTTTTCATGCCTTTTATCCGGGCATTTATATAATCATACTCCACGTTCACTCTGACCACCATAGAGCGTTGCAAATATTTCTGGTTTTAAAAGAGCCTTTGCCTTCTCAAATCTCGATTCTATCGTGTTGAATAGGATGAACTTTCCATCCTTTGTGCTCGCGTTCAGACCTCCCGCACTGGTAATATCGGTAACCACCTCGCAGTTCAGTTTAAGTTCGGACAACACTTTTTTACAGAGGTTCTCATCCCTTTTATCGATATGCAGCTGGATATCTTCTCCTTCCAGCTCCAGAACCGCCTCTTGTAACATTTTTCTGAAATTGTTCTCATAATCTGTACGCGATCGTGCTGATGAGAGAATTTTTTGGGCTTCAAAAAAGGCTTTCTTATATATTTCGTCTTTGGTCCGGGTAAACTGCATCCGGGTTTCGTCTTTGATCTTTGCAATTAATTTGTTACGTTCGACTTGTACAGTTTTTTTTACTGCATCCAGATGCTTCTTTTTGATTGCCTCGTCCTTTCCCTCCGCCTCCCTTCGTATCTCCACCGATTGCTGGTATGCCTTTTCCCTCAATTCCGTGATTCTTTCTTCGGCACTCACCTCAACTGACTCAATCAATTGTTCAATCGCCATCGCACCACCAACTCCTGTTAAAGCTTGTTTAGGACCAGTACAGTTACGTTCGATCCCACATGTTCCTCAATAAGTTCCCGGTTCCTCCAAATGACCGATATGCCATATATCAGTACATCATGGCAGATTTACCTCTTGAAGCTTGACAATCCCCTCCATTCACACGAGCATGATCATCATCATTGCCGCGACCACGAAACCAAGAATGACCAGGGTTTCAGGAATCGCCACAAGTATCACCATGAGACCAAATGTTTCAGGTCTTTCCGCAATAGTTCCGGCACCGGCTGCCCCTATCTTTGATTGTGCAATTCCTGTTCCCAATGCTCCAAGTCCAAATGCAATACCAGCTCCAATGGGAATACCCCAATCCACTGCCATGTTTACCACAACCTCTTTTTTTTGTGTTTAATGATATGATCCTGATTAAAAATTCTTAATCTGCTGTACAGAATGTTTGCCAGACCGGCGGGATGATCCGTGTTCATTTCACGGTTTCATCCTCCTTTTTCTTTCTGAAGGGATTGAATATCTTTCCTCCGCCTTCCAAAAATTTGGAATCGAATTCCACTACATGCAACCTGAAGGAATGTAAAAACGGGCTGAACATCGCAAGCGCAATATTGAGTAGATGCAGCAGGGCAGCGATGAAAAACCCGAGCAGTGCTATGTCCATCTTCGCACCAAGCTCATTGGCGACAAGGGCAAGGACTACCGAAGCCATCCCGATCGCCATAAGCCTGGCATAGGAAAGGATGTTACCTACAGTGCTTATGATCTCGAATACACCGAAGAACCCTCCTCCATAAATGATCAGTGGCACAGCAATGATGACCAGTACCACGCCAAGCTGAAGGAGGAAATCCGGAACTATCCCTGCCGCCCCACCGATCACCAGGAGCAGTCCCGTGATTACCATAATCATTCCAGCCTTTTCCATCACATGTTTCTTGCTCTTTTTGGTAATGGCATTGAGGATTCCCAGACTGAGACCGAGGAATATATGAAATACACCAATCGCAATGGCGAGGATCAGCATGGGAACTATCGCTTCAAGCCTGTTCATTTCGACACCAGCGATTGTCATGGGATGGATCCAGCCCATAGTCTCACCGAAATCCCCGAAGAACTCCCCATAGATGAACCCGAAAAAGATAGTCCAGACAGATGATATAATGAAGATGTTCATCAGGTGCTGAAGCCAGACCTCCATTTTATATCTGTTTTTCAGAATCAGGGCAATCCCAAGTATAATAAGACCATATGCAATATCACCGACCATAAATCCGAAGAAAATCGGGAAGAAGATCGCCATCAGCGGACTTGGATCAATCTCCCGGTACTTTGATGTGCTGACCACCCCCAGGAGAAATTCGAAGGGTTTTACGATATCAGGGTTATCGTAGAAGGTGGGTGCCTCGTCCATATTCTCCGGACTTACCTCAAGCTCATTGACAAAGACCCTGTTGCCGAAGGCATTTTTTAGTGCTTCTTTTGTGCGTTGCAGGTATTTTTTGGGGATCCACCCCAGAATTACAAAAGTATATTCCGTCTGACCGAATTTGCCGAACATACCTGCTTCTTCGTTCCTGTCCTCAAGCACTTTTTTGAGCACGGCAAGTTCCTGGTACCATTCCGTAGCGAGGCTTACCAGTTTTTCGTCGATTGCCGCCATCTCGTCAATTGATTTTGTCCTCTTTATGGAAATCAGCTGAAGAACTTCATTGAAGGGCTTACCGACGAACTCAGATGGCAACCGCACCTCATTGACATTCTGGGAGAAGATGAGCGAGTGAACTCCCTCAGAATATCTTTTATTGAACACGATAACCGCAGCAATAGTTGTTTCATCGATATCCGCTGAAATCATTTCAAACTGTTTTTTGGTAATTTCAGCCAGCGTATTTTTGATGAAGTCCAAAACTTCCCTGAACTCCCGCTGGATGAGGATTACCGTGACTTCAAAACCCTTTAAAATCGGCAACTGGCTTTCCAGAGGCTGAATTTTTTTAATTATTTTTTCGTACCTGTCCATTGAGCCAAGGGAAAACTCCAGATCACTTTTTTTTACGGCAAGGTCCTTTGTGGTCGATTCGAGCTCGTCGATTACGTGATTTGCCCTCTCAAGCAGTTCAGATTGGCTGATTTGCTGCAATTCCTCATAGATTTGTTCCTGCTTCTTGGTATCATATTTAATTTTAGGGAGGGCAAGGAAAATTCCCCCTAATTTTACCTGGGTATTTGCGATTTCTCCTCCTTTTTCAATATCCATCTTCCTTAAAAGTGTGTCCCCGGGGCGGATTGTTTTGGATATGTCTTCAAGCTGGACAGTTCCCATATGGTACAGAACATCGACTACGCTCTGAAGATCTTTTTTTGGCCCCAGTACCTGAATCTTTTTCATCTTTTGAAGCATATCGCCTTACTCCAGGGTAACAACTTTTACAATTTTATCTAGTGCTGAGGGTAAATTGCGTTCACCCTCTGTCCGAACCAATAAGGCCTGTTGATTGCTCTGATCTCTGAGCTGCTCAATTTCTTTTCTTAATTTTTCCATTTCTTTTTCATAATATTCCTGGGCAGCCTTTTTTCCCTCTCTCTCTGATATTTCAATTATTTCCGAGGCTTCTTTCCTCGCAGTGAGAATGACCTCCTCACCTTCCCTTCTTGTCTCATCAACTTTGATGCTGATCGTCAGCTCTTTTTCCCGGATTTGCTGCAATAACGATTTTTCTTCTGCCATCTGCAACACCTGTTATAATCCCCGCATTTTTTTAAAATGTGATGTCAGACCATGATTCTGGCGGTAAGTATTGGTTGTAAATTTTGTTTCCTTTGGATTCTCCCGTGCTTCGATAATCCGCTCCCGGCAACGGTCAACTGCCCCTTTTTTCAGTTTGTCGACGATTTCCGACATGTTGTTCATCATAAGCAATCATTAAATATGGTCAATGTCAATACTCCTGTTTCTAAACGATAAATGTTTCTATTGTCGATTCTGCTTTGTCAAAGGCGTATTTCATGGATTTTTTATAGAAGTTATTATAATAAAAAGAGAGATATGGTCCCAATCCTCCCCTTGAATGTCGCAGATAGTGAATACTGATTAGAGGCCCCCAGAGAATACTCAGAGAGACTTTTCACTACATCATCATAAAAATCCTGGTGTTGGTGTTGTATCGGAATTCCAATTCTTTCATGTATAGCGGGAATTTTTTTGGATTAATGCTGTGAGATTTCTTCAGCCTTTTTTAACAAATGACCAGAATCTATCGATCCCGTTATAGACCTTACTGTTGACAAATCGTGTACCATGATCAAGTCTCATATGACGAAAACCAGACGAGATGAGTCCGTTATAACTCCGGAATTTATTGGTGTAAATGAGACCCCCCGATTCACCTTAGTGATCATCATGTTGAGGAGTGCCTTTCCAGTGACTTCTGTACAACCTCAACCCGGACTTTTTTCCCGCGTTCCAGGATACCAAATACCGGATCTTCCCGGCAGCTCCCCGGCTCCAATTTCCTTTTCTTCTCCCTCAAAAATACGATTCATCCATTTCTATCTCACCGGAAAGGGTAAATGAAGGATCAATTCGTTCTGACTTTCGATTGTCTGAACAAATCGAAGAGATCGTAAAAAGTGTTATAGGAGAGATCAAGCTGATGGGCTGCTTCTCGAAAGGAGGTATCCATCTCAAAAAGTTTTATTGCAATTAAAACACGGACCAACGGAACACTCACCCCTTCAAGGATACTCGCACGTCCCAGTTCCCATTCTTTCCGACATTCGCAGCACTTGAACTTGCCTCGGCTGATCCGGCCGATCCTGGATCTCTCACAGAACGGACATTGATTAAATCGTTTATGAAATCCTTGTTTCCTAAGGTATTTTTCTGATGTATTTTCTGAAATCGTGTGTTGTTAGAGTTCTATAAGGTTCATTCAACCAACCACCAGAGTATATCTTGGTGGTCGTTATTAAGAAGAAATCCATTTTATTAATTACTGCTATCCATCATTTCATCTGCAATTGTTATCAAAATAATCCTATAACCTGTTATTCAATTCGATTTTATGACTGTTCAAGAGACTTGCAACTGCGTTATAAATAAATATATATAAATCACCAATTTTAAATCCTGCAATCATTCCAGCAATCGGTAGAAGTACTCCTATGATACCCAGTTCAAAAAATCCCATAATCCCGCTGTTGTTAAAATTGAGACGGGAGAGAAAAATGATAAGAACTGTAGATAACCCGGTAATAACACAATTGATAAAAATGAATGAAAATATTATCTCTTTCAATGAATAATTCATGTTCATATTTCTCGTTTTCATATCATGGAAACTCCGTTTTTAACAAGCAATATGCATATCTTCTATTTCATCCTATCGCCCTCATTTCTCATTCATGACAACACAGGTCTTTGGCAATTTCAATCCAATATCATGAAATTTTTCCAAAAAGAAAGATGCGAAAGTAATGGCAGTAACAGATAGTAATGGAAATGCTGGTATCAATTCTGTAATGATTCGCCAAGCATCTCTTTAATATTGTCCGTGCCTGCCTCTGCAGAGCCCGTTGACCTTACTATTCGTATCGAGAACCTCCGCACAAATCTCATTGATTTTATGGACAAAACTGTTGCGCTCTATTGTCAGGATAGTCTTCTGTATAACATAATCGGCAATAGAAACATTTATCGTTTAGAAACAGGAGTATTGACACGGATCATATTTAATGATTGCTTATGATGAACAACATGTCCGAAATCGTCGACAAACTGAAAAAAGGGGCAGTTGACCGTTGCCGGGAGCGGATTATCGAAGTACGGGAGCCTCAAAGGAGGCTCCAGATAAACACGCGAATGATTTGGAAGTGGTGTGTATGGCAGATGAATGGGCAAAACCTATCGGGGCCGCATTAGCATTTTTTGCCGGTGCAATTGCCACTGGTTGGGCACAATCCAGAATTGGTGCAGCGGGAGCCGGGACTATTGCAGAGAAACCGGAGATGGCAGGCATTATAATCGTAATTGAGGCTATTCCGGAGACGATGACCATCTTGGGATTCGTTATTGCGGCAATAATTATGCTTGTGTAACAGGTGTTTAGCTCATAGAAAATAAGTGGT
>PDVJ01000054.1_pt3 | contig 16975 bp, 16 predicted proteins | sample 1369811 | NCBI WGS metagenome assembly PDVJ01 (sample SAMN07795376, study PRJNA414565) | Alkali sediment metagenome, whole genome shotgun sequencing project. | reverse complement strand
ACCTGCCGCGGCTCGCGCGCGGCGAGGACGTGCCCTGCTTCGCGCTCACCGGGCCGCGCGCGGGATCCGATGCCGCCTCTATGCCCGACACCGGCATCGTCTGCCGCGGCACCTACGACGGCCGCGAAGTCGTTGGCATCCGGCTCAACTTCCAGAAGCGCTACATCACGCTCGCGCCCATCGCCACCGTGATCGGTCTCGCCTTCAAGCTCTACGATCCTGAGAAGCTGCTCGGCGGCGAGCAAACCGACTACGGCATCACCTGTGCACTGATCCCGCGCCGCACGCCGGGCGTGACCATCGGACGGCGCCACTTCCCGCTCAACGTTGCGTTCCAGAACGGGCCCTTGTCGGGCAAGGACGTGTTCGTGCCGCTCGACGCGATCATCGGCGGGCCGGCGATGGCCGGCCAGGGCTGGCGCATGCTGGTCGAGCAGCTCTCCGTAGGCCGCTGCATCTCGCTGCCGTCGAACTCCTGCGGCGGGGCGAAAGCGGGCGTGTACGCATCGACTGCATACGCACGCATCCGCAAGCAGTTCGCGCAGCCGGTGGGCCGCTTCGAGGGCGTCGAGGCGGCGCTCACGCGCATGGCCGGCGCCTCCTACATCATCGACGCGGCGCGCTCGGTGACCACCGGCGCCATCGACGGTGGCGAGAAGCCCTCGGTGCCTGCCGCGATGCTCAAGTACCACTGCACCGAGCTCGGCCGGAAGGTCGCCAACGACGCAATGGACGTGCAGGGCGGCAAGGGCATCTGCCTGGGCCCGAAGAACTACCTCGGTCGCGGCTACCAGGTGGTGCCCGTGGCGATCACCGTCGAGGGAGCGAACATCCTCACGCGCAGCCTGATGATCCTCGGGCAGGGCGCGATCCGCTGCCATCCGTACGTGCTCAGCGAAATGAACGCCGCGAAGATCAAGGACAAGGCACAGAGCCTGCGCGACTTCGACGCGGCGCTGATGGGGCACATCGGCTACACGATCTCGAATGCCGCGCGCTCGTTCGTGATGGCCGCCACGCTCGCGCGCTTCTCCGACGCGCCGACCGACGGTGCCACGCGCCGCTACTACCAGCACGTCAACAAGTTCAGCGCGCAGTTCGCCTTCGCCACCGACATGGCGATGCTGACGCTCGGCGGATATCTGAAACAGAAGGAGCACCTCTCGGCACGCCTGGGCGACGTGCTCTCGGCGCTCTACATGGCTTCGATGGTACTCAAGCACTGGGAGAATCAGGGCCGCAAGGCTGACGACCTGCCACTGGTCGAGTGGAGCTGTCGCACGCTGCTCTACGAGGCCCAGGAGCAGCTGCATGGCTTCCTGCGCAATTTCCCGAACCGCTGGGTCGCGGGACTGATGCGGATCGTGATCTTCCCGCGCGGCCGCACGTATTTCGCGCCGAGCGATCGCCTCGGGCGGAAGATCGTGGAGCAGCTGATGGTGCCGTCGGAGACGCGCGAGCGGCTCGCGCATGGCATCTACAAGACCGTCGAGCCGGGCAACCCGATCGGGCTGCTGCAGGAGGCGCTGGTGCTGTCGGTCGCGGCCGAGCCGCTGGAGAAGAAGCTGCGCGTCGAGGGCGTGAAGACCGGGCGCATCACCGCGCTCGACCCGCCCGGACAGATCGAGCAGGCGCTGGCGGCGGGACTGCTGACCGCGTCCGAGGCGCAGCTGCTGCGCGACTACGACCGCAAGGTGATGGACATCATCAACGTGGACGACTTCAGCAGCGAGGAGCTGATGGCGGGCGTGCAGGCGGAATCGCGCAACGAGCCACTGCGGCACATCGCCTGAGTGCGGACGCGCGAGTGGCGCCCGGCGGCGGTCCGGGCGCCGTCCGGCGTCCGCCTCAACCGCCGCCCAGGAAGTCCACCGCCAGGCTGGCGAGCGAGCGCACGCCGACGGGAAGGGCTGCCTCATCCACGAAGAACAGCGGCGAGTGGTTCTGCGCCGCGGTCTCCTCCTGGCCGGGCGGCGTCACGCCCAGGAAGAAGAACATCCCCGGCACCTGCTGCTGGAAGTAGCTGAAGTCCTCGGCCGTCCCGGTGAGGGGCCCGACGCTCACCTTGCCGGCACCGGCGATGCGCTGCAGAGTCGGCACCATGCGCTCGGTGAGCGCGGGATCGTTGACGGTCACGGGGTAGCCGAGATCCCAGGTGACCTTGGCCGAGCCGCCCGCAGTCCGCGCATACTCGGTCGCGATGCCCTCGATGCGGGCGCGGATCCGCGCGCGCTCCTCGTTGTCGAACGCACGCACAGTCCCGACCAGCTCGGCCTTGTCGGGAATGATGTTCGAGCGGTTGCCGGCGGCGAACTTGCCGACCGTGACCACGGCTGGCGCCTTCGCGATGTTCACGTTGCGCGAAACGATGGACTGCAGCGAGGTCACGATCTGCGCGCCGATCACGATCGGATCCACGCCGCCCCAGGGCACCGCGCCGTGGGTCTGCTTGCCCGTGATCTCGATCGTGAACTCGTCGGCGCTCGCCATCAGCGGACCGGCGCGGTAGACGACGTGGCCGACGGTGTAGGGGAAGACGTGCAGGCCGAAGATGGCGTCCACCTGGGGATCGCGGAGCACCCCCGCCGCGATCATGGGTTCCGCGCCGCCGGGGCCCTCCTCCGCCGGCTGGAAGATGAACTTGACGGTCCCCGGCAGCTCGGCGCGCAGCTGCGCGAGGACCGTGGCAGCCCCCATCAGCATCGCGACGTGGGTGTCGTGGCCGCAGGCGTGCATCACGCCGGTCTCCTGCCCGTTCCACATCGCCTTCTGGACGGACTTGAAGGGCAGGTCCACCTGCTCGGTGACGGGCAGCGCGTCCATGTCGGCGCGCAGCGCCACCACCTTGCCGGGCCGGCCGCCCTTGAGGATCCCGACGACGCCAGTTCCCGCGACGCCGGTCTGCACCTCCATGCCGAGGCTGCGCAGGTGTTCGGCAACGATGCGCGACGTGCGCACCTCCTGCAGACCGAGTTCCGGATGCTGGTGGATGTCGCGCCGCCACGCGACCACCTGCGGCAGAACGTCCGCCGTCGCGCGTTCGATCGCCGCTGGCGTCGCGCCGGAGGCGGCTGCCGCGGTGGAGGCTGTGGTGAGAAGTGCCATGGCGAGGGCAGTCGAGCGCATCTGACGTCAGTCCTTGCCGGGTCGCCGGCCGCGAGTAGGAGGGGAGCGTCGCGGCGCATCATGCCACGGGTTCGGCCGGGCCCCGTGGTCCGGCGCAGTGGCCGGCCGGGGCGGCCCGCCGGGTTTTGCTACCCTTCGCGCCGTGCAGCCCCCGACCGATAGTCGCACCGTCCTCTACGAGGTCAACCTCGAGGCCGACGCGGCGATCGCAGGGCCCTTCGATACCTGGCTGCGCGACCACATCGCCGACGTGCTGCAGTTCGAGGGCTTCCATACCGCGGAGATCCTCGACGACGACTCCGCGCCCCCAGGACGCATCCGCCGCACCGTGCAGTACCGGCTGCGCGACCGCGCGGCGCTGGAGCAGTACCTGGCGCTGCATGCGCCAGAGATGCAGGCGGCGGCCGCGGCGCGCTTCGGTGAGCGCTTCAGCCTCGAACAGCGCATCCTCCCGCACCGCGAGGAGTTCGTGCGCGGCGCGTTCTCGACCGAGAACTGCTTGAACTGCGGCGAGGTGCTGCGCGGCCAGCACTGCTCGCACTGCGGCCAGCACGCCCGGGTGCGGGTGCTGTCGCTGTGGGGACTCGTCAGGGACGTGATCGGCGACCTGCTGAACGCCGACTCGCGCGTCTGGCGCACGCTGTGGCCGCTTGCGTTCCGACCGGGACTGCTCACCGAGGACTTCCTGCGCGGCCGTCGCGCGCGCTACACGCCGCCGTTCCGCATGTACCTGGTGCTGAGCGTGGTGTTCTTCGTGCTCGCCTCGTTCGAGGATCCGGGCGGGGAAATCGCGCTGCAGATCGACGACAACGAGGCCAATCTCCAGTTGCGGGACGGCGACGCGGTTCCCGCCGGCGGCGCCGGGAAACCAGCCCCCGGGACGGCGACGGAGGCGAATCCGGCCGACGCGACCACGCCGGCCGCCGGCGCCCCGGCCGCGAGCGGCCCCGGGGGGCCGCGTGACAAGCCGCGTCCGCTCGATGCCGACGCGCGGCGCCTCGTGGACCAGATCGTCGGCCGGGTGCCGGCCGAGAGCCGCGATGCCCTGCGGGCGGAGCTCGAGAAGGAGCTCTCGCGGGCCTCGCTCAAGGAGCGCGAGGTGGCCGCCAAGGTGCTGGCCGACCCCTGCTCCGAGGACACGCTCAAGGTCGAGGCCGGGCCGTACCTGGAGCGCTACGAGCCCCGCATCCGCGCGGCATGCAGGAAGATCGTTGCGGACCAGCAGGGCTTCGGCCGGGCGATGTTCGACAACATCCCGAAGATGATGTTCCTGTTCCTGCCGCTGATCGCGGCCGTGCTGGCGGTGCTGTACTGGCGCTCGGGCCGCTACTATGTGGAGCACCTGCTGTTCGTGGTGCACTTCCACGCGTTCTTCTTCCTGATCGGCATCGTCGCCCTGCTGCTCGACCTGCTCGCAAAGGCGCTGCCCGCAGGCGCCCGCGGCGGCATCGAAGTGGCGCAGGCAGTGCTCGGCACGGCACTGGTCTTCTACGTGCCGTGGTACCTGCTCAAGGCGATGCGCCGCGTCTACGCGCAGAGCTGGTGGAAGACACTGCCGAAGTTCGCGCTGCTCGGCCTCGCCTATCTGATCAGCCTGGTGTTCACTGTTCTCGGCCTGCTCGCCTACACCGCGCTCACGCTGTGAGCCGGAGTCCCGGCCCCGGGGCGCGAGGGCCGCGCCCCGGAAAACCGTCCTCAGCCGGCGCGGGCGAGGTTCGCGTTCGCGAACTCCCAGTTGAGCAGCTTGTCGATCACGGCCGCCACGAAGTCGGCACGGCGGTTCTGGTAGTCGAGGTAGTAGGCGTGCTCCCACACGTCTACGGTGAGCAGCGCCGTCTGCCCGGTGGTGAGCGGCGTGTCGGCGTTCGGCGTCTTCATGATGCGCAGCGCGCCGCGCTCGGCCACGAGCCATGCCCAGCCGCTGCCGAACTGCGTCATCGCCGCGTTGGCGAACTCCTTCTTGAAGTTGTCGAAGCTGCCGAAGGCCGCGTTGATCGCCGGCGCCACCGCGCCCGTGGGCGCACCACCGCCGCCCGGCTTCAGGCTGTTCCAGAAGAAAGTGTGATTCCAGATCTGTGCGGCATTGTTGAAGATCCCGGCCTTGTCGGCCTTGCCAGCAACCGACTTGATCACCTGCTCGAGCGGTGTCTCGGCGAGATCGGTGCCCGCGACGAGCTTGTTCAGGTTGTCCACGTAGGCCTTGTGATGCTTGCCGTAGTGAAACGACATCGTCTCCGAGGAGATCACAGGCGCGAGCGCGTCCATGGCATAGGGCAGGGTCGGCAGTTCGATATGGTGTGTCATGGCGGTTCGCATGTCAACGGCGACCGGATGCCCGGGGGAAGCCGTTTGAGGCGGTCCGCCACGTGCAACGACCGCCACGCAACGCTCCGGGACGCTTTCTTGACAGCGGATCCCCGGGGCCCGCCCGCAAGTATGCTAGGCGGCATGCACGGCCGGGCCATCCTTCACGTGGATATGGACGCCTTCTACGCGTCCGTGGAGCAACGCGACGACCCTTCGCTGCGAGGCCGTCCCGTGATCGTCGGGGGAACCGGCGCGCGTGGAGTAGTAGCCGCCGCGAGCTACGAGGTTCGCCCCTACGGAGTTCACTCGGCGATGCCGGTTCGCGAAGCACTGCGCCGCTGCCCAGACGCGGTGTGCGTGCCGCCGCGCATCGGCCACTATGCGTCGGTGTCGAAGCAGATCTTCGAGGTGTTCCACGAGTTCACTCCGCTGGTGCAGGGCCTGTCCCTCGACGAAGCCTTTCTCGACGTGACGGCCGGCACGTCCGCGCTGGGTGACGCCGAGCACATCGCACGGGAAATCAAGCGGCTGATCCGCCAACGCACCGAGCTCACCGCATCGGTCGGTGTAGCCCCCAACAAGCTCGTCGCCAAGATCGCCTCGGACCTGCGCAAGCCGGACGGTCTCGTGACCGTGCGGCTGGAGGAGATCAACGCGGTGCTCGACCCGTTGCCGATCCGCAAGCTCTTCGGCCTCGGCGCGAAGACCGCGCCCAAGGTCGAGGCACTCGGCATACGCACGCTCGGAGACCTGCGCGTGGCGAGCGCGGCGCGACTGCGACCCATCTTCGGACGCTACACGGAGCGAGTGCAGCAGCGCGCCGCTGGAATCGACGAGCGGCCGGTGGTCGCCGATCGTGATGAAAAGCAGATCAGCGCCGAGGAGACTTTCGACATCGACGTCGCCGACCACGCGCGGCTGCGGGCGGAGCTCGTTCGGCTCGCCGACAAGGCCTGTGCACGACTTCGTGCGCGCGAGCTCACGGCGAGCTGCGTCAACGTCAAGATCCGTCGCAGCGACTTCGTCACCTACACGCGGCAGCGCCATTTCACCCCGCCCACCCAGGAGACGCGCGTGATCACGGCGATCGCCACGGAGCTGCTCGAAGCGTGGCTCGCGGGACAGCCCCGCAGTGCCTTGCGCTTGCTCGGCGTCGGCGTGAGTGCGCTCGCCTCGACTTCGCACACGATACCGGCCAAGCTCGAGCCTTTCCGCGGCAGGCGTGAACGTCCGATCCGTGAGCGACGTTTTCGAGGCAGAACGTCGTCTGCGGCGGTCAGCGGGCCGGTGACGAGCGGCAGCAGTGCGCCAGCCTGCGAACGGCGATCGTCGGTTCCTCGCTGCCTGCAGCAGCAAGTTCGTGCGCAATGCGCCTGCGTGTGCCACGGCACGACAGGCGCCGCTAGCCATGCCCCACGCCGGCAGGCATCATTGGCGACCCCCGAGCCGCGCAGGCCGCGCTTAACTCCGCATGTACACGAGCTTTTTCGGGCTCCAGGAAAAGCCGTTCGCGATCACCCCGGATCCCCGCTACCTGTATCTCAGCGAGCGGCACGCGGAGGCGCTCGCGCACCTCCTCTACGGCATCAACGAGGCGGGTGGCTTCATACAGCTCACCGGCGAGGTGGGTACCGGCAAGACCACGGTGATCCGCAGCCTGCTCGAGCAGTTGCCGGGCCATGCCGACGTCGCGCTGATCCTCAACCCGCGCGTCACACCCGCGGAGTTCCTGCTCACCATCTGCGAGGAGTTGCACATCGCAGTTCCCGAAAGCGGCCGCGGCAGCACCAAGACGCTGATGGACATGCTCGGTCGACACCTGCTCGATACCCACGCGCGGGGACGCCGCGTGGTGCTGATCGTCGACGAAGCGCAGAACCTGAGCACCCAGACGCTCGAACAGGTGCGGCTGCTCACCAACCTCGAGACCGCAACGACCAAGCTGCTGCAGATCATCCTGATCGGACAGCCTGAGCTTCGTGATCTGCTCGGCCAGCCGGAACTCCGGCAGCTGGCCCAGCGTGTCACCGGCCGCTACCACCTCAACCCGCTGTCGCCCGAGGAGACCGCCGGCTACGTGAAGCACCGCATGCGCATCGCGGGAGCGACCGCCGAGGTATTCACGCCGTCGGCACTCAGCGAGGTGCATCGGCTGAGCAGTGGTATCCCGCGCGTTATCAACGTCATCTGCGACCGCGCGCTGCTCGGCGCGTTCACCCACGAGGATCACCGCGCCGGCGCGGGTCTCGTGCGCCAGGCGGCCTCCGAGGTATATGGGCGTCCCGTTCCCGCGCCCTGGCTCAAGTGGGCGACGACCGCAGCTGTCGTCGCCGCCATCGGCCTGGTCGCAGCAGGCATCTGGAGCTTTGCATCACAGCGTGCGACCAGGACTGCCGCGGAAGCTGAGACCGCCCTGCCACCCGCATCGTCCGGCGCGCCGGGCGCACCTGCAACGGCAGCGATCGACTCGGCACCGGCGGCTGCGGTGTCCATGCAGGCCGGCGCGGATGCGACGCCTGCGCCCTCGGGGGCGACGATTCCGCTCGACGAGCTGCTCGTGCGCCATGGCAACGACACGAGCACCGAGTCCGCGCTCGCGAAGCTGTTTGCGCTCTGGGGCACGATGTACGAGCCGTCACGCGGGCGGGGCTGCGAACAGGCTGCGCGCCAGGGGCTCGAGTGCCTGTTCCAGAAGGGATCGTGGCCGCAGCTGCGGACGCTCAACCGGCCTGCGATCCTCACGCTCACGGACGAGATGGGTCGCATGCACCAGGTCGTGCTGACGGGCCTCACCGACGAGACCGCAACGCTCGACCTCGGCGGCGAACCGCGCGAGGTGTCGATCGTCGCGCTGTCGCGCTACTGGTTCGGCGACTTCCTGTTGCTGTGGCGTCCGCCGCTCGCTGTCGCGAAGGCGCTGGCGCCAGGCATGCGCGGCGAAGACGTTCGCTGGCTGCGCGAGAGCGTTCGCGCCGCGCAGGGGCTGCCCACTGCAGCGCCGGTGAGCGACGTCTACGACGACGATCTCGTGCGACTGGTGCAGGACTTCCAGCGCCAGCATCGCCTGGCCGTCGATGGCGTCGCCGGCGTGCAGACGCAGATCGTGCTCGACACGACCATCAATGCCACGGGCTCGCCGACCATCGTCGCGCCGACCCTGGTGCCGGCAACCGCCGGAGGCTGAGCGATGTCGTTCATCCTCGACGCGCTGCGCAAATCGGAGCACGAACGGCAAAGACAGACGGGCCCGGCGCTCGTCGAGTCGGCCACCGTGGTACCCAGAGCGAGGACCAACCGCTGGGCAACGGCGGCGATCGCGCTGCTGCTGATCAACCTCGTCGCGATTGGCGTCGTGCTGCTCATGAAGTCGCGCGACGAACCGGCGACGGCGACTGCTACGTCCGAGGCCGCACCGACTGCGGTGGCTCCAACGCCCTCGACCGTCACCGCGGCGCCCCAACCCGGTGCGGCTGCGCCGACGGCGACAGCCGGTCGAGCCCCCGAACCCCACGCTCAGGCCTCGATCACTCGCACGACGCCGATGACGCCCCCGATGATGCGCCCCGCTGCGCCACCGCCGGTCACTTCAGGACACAATCCGCTGCAGGAAGAGGTCGCCGCCGACTCCGCGCTACTGGCGGACGAGATCGCGGAGCGTGCTGCCGCGCCACCGCAGGGTCCCCCGGCGGTGCAGTCCTCGGCTCACGTGCGACCCGGCACGGTTGTCTACCAGAGCCTGCCCGAAACCGACTCCGTACCCCCCCAGTCTGCCTCCGGGGCGGCCGAAGGGACGCGGCAACCGAGTAACCTGCCGCGCGCCGACGAGATGGCTGCCCGCACGGGAGCCCCGGAACTGCGGCTCGAACTTCACGTGTACTCGACACGACCCGCCGAGCGCCTCGTGTTCATCAATTCGCGCCAGTACCGCGAGGGCGAAACGACTCAGGAAGGCGCAACGGTCGAGCAGATCACGCCCGACGGCGTGGTCATGAGCTTGAACGGCAATCGCTTCCTGCTGCCGCGCGACTGAGGCGCCGTGCGCGTCACCCGCCGGAAGCCGTCGCGATGAAGCTCGAAACCCTCTCGGTCCACGCCGGTCGCGCGCCGGATCCCGCGACTGGGGCGGTACGCGAGCCGATCCACCTCTCGACCACGTTCGAGCGGGGTCCCGACGGACAGTACCCTCACGGCTACTTCTATTCTCGCAGCGGCAACCCGAACCGTACCTCGCTCGAGCAGGCGGTGGCGGCGCTTGAGGGCGGTGCGGAGGCCGTGGCATTTGCCTCGGGCTCGGCGGCGACGCTCGCGGTCTTCTCGCTTGCCGCGCCGGGCGGGCGCGTCGTCTGCTCCTCCGACTGCTATCACGGCACTGCGAAGCAGTTGCGCGAGATCCTGCCGCGCTTCGGCGTGCAGGCCGAGTTCGTGGATACCACCGATCTCGCCGCTGCGGAGCGAGCGCTCGCCCCTGGGGCCACGCTGCTCTGGGTGGAGACGCCGTCGAACCCGCTGCTTCAGGTCAGTGACCTGGCCGCGCTGGCGACGCTTGCACATGACCACGGTGCCTTGCTTGCCTGCGACAACACCTTCGCGAGCCCGGTGCTGCAGCGGCCGCTCGAGTTCGGTGCCGACTTCGTCATGCACAGCTCGACGAAGTTTCTCGGCGGCCACAGCGACGTGCTCGGCGGCATCGTCGTGGCACGCGAGCCGGGACCGATGCTCACGCGGCTGCGTGAGTTCCAGGCAGCGGGTGGCGGCGTGCCTTCACCGTTCGACTGCTGGCTGCTGTTGCGCAGCCTCCCGACGCTCCCGATCCGCGTGCGCACACAGTCCGCGAACGCGCTGGCCGTCGCTCGACACCTGGCCGACCATCCGCGGATCGAGCGCGTGCACTATCCAGGCCTCGAGGCTCACCGGGGTCACGCCCTGGCCGCGCGGCAGATGCAGGGCGGTTTCGGCGCCGTCGTGTCGGTCCAGGTTCGAGGTGGCGCGGCCGAGGCGCTCGCCGTGGCCGCACGGGCGAAGCTCTTCACGCGCGCCACGAGTCTCGGCGGTGTCGAGAGCCTGATCGAGCATCGCGCTTCGATGGAAGGACCGCACACGCAGACGCCACCCAACCTACTGCGGCTGTCGACAGGTCTCGAGAATCCGGCGGACCTCGTCGCGGATCTCGACGAGGCCCTTTCCGGCTGATCGCGATCAGCTGCCTCCGCAGGCCTGTACCGCGGCCTGGCCACTCTTCAGCGCGGCGATGCAGGCAGCCGGGTCGCTGGGCTTCTCGACGGGGCGGCCGCTCTCTACCCACCCGGCCATGTCGCCCTGGAGGTGCCCGAGATCCCTGTAGCCGTTGCCGGCCAGGACATCGGCGGCCAGGAGCGCCCGGCGCCCACTACGGCAATACAGGACGATCTCCCTGTCCCTTGGCACCTCAGCCAGCCGCGCGGCGAGCTGGTCGTGTGGGATATTGACGGCGCCCGGCACGTGGCCGGAGGCATATTCCTCCGAGGTCCGCACGTCCAGCACGAAGGGCGCATCAGCACCCTGCTGCGGCAGCGCCAGGAATGCGTCCTGCGTCAGCGGCTTCACCTCGGCATCGCCGGCCAACGCCACCGACGCCACGAGTGCCAGACATGCGCCCTGGAAAATCTTCCCGATCATTTGCTGCACCTCGCGTGAATCACCGCTCGAGGCGAACTCACTCCTTGTCGAGCACGAAGGTGACTTTCATGCGCACCTTGTACTCGATCACCTTTCCGTCCTTCACGACGACTTCCTGATCGGCGACCCAGGCACCGGTGATGCCGCGGATGGTCTTGCCCGCCCGGCGAATGCCGGACTGGATGGCGTCTTCGAAGCCCTTCTTCGAGGTCGAGGTGATTTCGCTGATCTTGGCAACGGACATCGTGGACTCCTGGTGAGAAATTCTTTCCCTGCTTCGCCGCGTGCGCGGCGCTCGGGCGGACAGGTTGCACCTGGCTCGGCACGGACCACAAGTCGTTCGATCCAGCTCCGACCGCGGATTCAGCCGGTCGTCAGAACCAGTTGTAGTTGAAGCTGATGCTGACGCGCTCGCTCGCAGCCGGATTGGGCGGCACCTCGTGGCGCAGCCAGCTTTCGAAAAGGACGACCTTGCCGGCTTCCGCCGCCACCGTGAACCACGGGCGGGACTCGGGGCGGGCATCGGCGCGCCGCGGAGGCGCCGCCATGTAGCGGTCCAGGCGTGGATCCTCGAATTTGATGCCGGCGGCACCGCGCGGCGCGCGCACGTAGTAGGTGCCGCTGATCGTCGAGAGCGGGTGCAGGTGCAGACTGTGGGCCACGAGCCGGGGCATGACGTTGATCCAGCAGTCGGTCACCGCGAGCTGCCCGGGCGTAGGCACGGACGTGCCGGCGCAGCTTGAGTTCCAGCGCCTCGAAGGTCGGGGACAGCGTGTGCATTCGGTTCAGAGATCCATATGACGTGTATCCGCCGGGGTAGCGCGTCGCAGACCAGGCCTGCCCCGCGGCATCGTCCTCCCGGTACTGCAGGCACTCGCCGAGCAGCCGCCGGTTGAAGCTCCGCGCGTTGGCCGAGCCCAGCCGTGCTTCATAGACCAGGGTTGGAAACAGGGCACGAATTGTCATGCCAGGAGCATAGCCGAGGGCCTGGCTTTTTTCAGAATCCCTCGACAGACGGAGGATTGGCGCCTTGCGGTCCAGCGTCGCCGATCGTATTGTTAAAGGAGGATTAAGTCGAGGCCGCCGATGCCAGCCGACCCGGAACGCCTGCCGCTCAACGCCCTGCGAGTCTTCGAGGCTGTCGCAACGCACTTGAGCTTCACGGCCGCCGCGAAGGAGCTGGGCGTCACCACTGCCGCGGTGAGCGCGCAGATCAAGTCACTGGAGGCCGAACTGCCGCGGTGAGCGCGCAGATCAAGTCACTGGAGGCCGACATCGGCGTGCCGCTGTTCCGCCGCCATACGCGCGCAGTCGCGCTCACACAGGACGGCGCCGAACTGCTGCCGGGCGTTCGCCGCGGACTCGACGAACTGCGCCGCGCGGTCGAGCGCCTGCGGCGCGAGCGTGTCGGCGGACTGCTGAACCTGAGCGTTCCGAGCGAGTTCCTCCAGCGCTGGCTGCTGCCTCGCATCGGCGAGTTCACGCGTCGCCATCCCGAGATCGAGGTCCGCTTCGGACCCGCGCGCGCCGCGCTGGACTTCGAGCGCGACGATTTCCACGCAGCGATTCTCTACGGCTCCGGACAGTGGTCTGGACTGCGTGCCGAGCGCCTCCTCGACGAGTGGGTCTTCCCGGTCTGCAGTCCGGCGCTGCTCGCGAGGCTCGGGCCGATCGAAACGCTCTCCGACTTCTCACGCTACCCGCTGCTGCACAGCCGCGCAGAGCCCTGGCCCGACTGGCTGCGACGCGTCGGCGGCGACACGACCCGCACTGACGTGCCGCCCCAGCCCGATGACGCTTCTGCCACGCTTGCGGCCGTGGAGCAGGGCAAGGGCGTGGCGCTGGCGCGCTGGTCACTGGTGGCGGCCGACCTTTCGGCCGGGCGGCTCGTGCGACCGATGCTGCCGAGCGTTCAACAGCAGAGCTCATGGTTCCTGGCCGCGCCTCCGGAGCGCTTCGCGCTGCCGAAGGTGGTGCGCTTCCGCGCGTGGCTGCTCGACTGCTGCCGCGAGTTTCCGCCGCCCACGGGCGAGACACTGCCGGTCGAGTAGGCGGCTGGTTTCAGGTGCCCGGACCGGGGGACACCGCCAGGGGTGCCGCGGGCAACCGCAGGCGCGCAGTCACTGGACGGTGATCCGAGCCGATCGATTCCGCGACCGAGCTCCCCTCCACGCACACCCCGTTGCTCAAGAGTATGTGGTCGATGCGCAGCGCCAGCGGCCAGAACCCGGTCAGCCACGTCGGCTGCCAGCGCGGGCCCGAGAGTGCGTCGTGCAGGCCCGCCTGACCGAGCAGTCGTCCGAACGCTGGCGAGTCCGGCGACAGATTGAAATCGCCGACCACGACGGCAGGCGCCGGCCCGGTGCGCACGAGCGTGGCGACCCGATCGAGCGCGAGGTTCCGCGAGCGGGCGAGCGAGGGCGTCATCGGCCAGCGAGCGTGCAACGCATAGAAGCGCAGGCGCTGGCCGTCCACGATGACGTCGCCCACGAGCGAGGGGCGACCGTCACCGGCGAGGTCCACGGGCTCGACGCCTTCGAGCGGCCATCGGCTCAGCACTCCGATACCGTAGGCGTCGCCGCGTTCGACGAGATGCCGGTGAGGGTACTCGGGCAATGCCTCCAGCGCCTCGGCCCAGGCCGGCGTGAGTTCCTGCACGACGAGCAGGTCAGCCGGATGATCGCCCAGCCAGGCGGTAAAGCGGTGGAACTCCCGATTGCTGTAGCGCAGGTTCGCCGTGACCACGCCGAACGGCGCGCCGGCGCAGGCCGCCATCGGCGCCTCCGCGAGCGCGCGCTGGGCCACCGGCGCACCGTGCCACACGGCGAGCACCACCGCGACGGTGGCCCAGCCTGGTCGACGGAATGCCGCCAGCGCGAGCGCCATCAGCAGCGCGGCCACGGCGTATTGCGGTCGGAAATGTGAAAACAGCTCGAAGGGCCAGCCGAACGGTGCCGCCAGCGCCATAGCGCTGGCGAATGCCAGCAGGGCGAGCGCGAGGAGCAGCAGACGCATCAGAGGAGCGCGCACGGCGCTAGGGAAGTTCCGCGAGGAACTCCTCGAGGGCTGCGACGACCTCGGGCTCGTCGAGCAACGGCGGATGTCCTCGTCGCTCGACACTCAGGCGTCGCAGGTCGGGCTTCTCGCGACCCATCCGCTCGAAGGTCTCGACGGACAGCACATCCGAGAGCACACCGCGCAGTGCCAGTACCGGCACGGGCCGCAGCGCCGCAAACACGGCCCACAGGTCCGGAGCGGCCCCTGTCGGCGCGGCACGCACCGCCTCGCCGATCATGGGATCCATGGCGAGCTGCGGGACGCCATCGACGTCGACGTAGCTGCGGCGCGCGTAGACATGCCAGTCATCGTCGGTGAGATCGGGCATCGCGAGGCCGTAGGTCGCTCGCGCCTGTGCCGCGGCCTCCTCCCAGCTTCCGACCGGCGCATGCCGGCCGACTCGCTGCGAGATGCGCTGCAGACCCTCGGGCGCAATCTCGGGACCCACGTCGTTCAGCACCGCGCCGGCGATGGCGGCGGGCCGGGTGGCCGCAATCAGCATCGCGAGCCGCGGCCTGCAGCGCCGCGATGTCAGCGAGATAAGTGACGGGATGGTAGTTGGACCAGTTCGGGTCACGCTGCGAGCGGCCGCGCCCGCGCAGGTCCGGAGCGAGCACCCGCCGCCCGAGGCGCCGCAGCCGCGGGGCGAGGGATTCGAAGTCGCGGCTGTTACGCGTGAGGCCTGGCAGGCACAGTACGGGCAGGCGTCCGGAGTCGGCTGTGTACTCGCGGTAGTAGAGCCTGAGCCCGTCGGCAGAGGAGTAGAAGCGGTCCTCCCACCCGGCTCCATTGACGCGATCGACTGTCATTGCGCCCCGTTTCGAACGGATTCCGCGCGCAACTCGCGCCTGGGGATCTTGCCATTCGCATGGCACCGGAGCGAGTCCGGAATCGTGACACCGCTCACGCGCCGACGCTGCCGTCGATGTCGCCGCAGTCCTCGGGCGCGAGGCGATCACGATGCGCTTGCTGTGCCGGCGGCGTACGCTGCTCACCGTGGCCGCGAAGCACGCCTTCGTGACGATCGAGGAGCCGGGCGGATATGTAGATCGAAGCTTGGTTCTTGATACCCAACCACCGAAGCCACCGGGCGGCTGGAACGCGCCCGCGATGGCGGCACTCGTCACCGGCGCACTCGCACTCGCACTCGCACTCGCAGGCTGCGGCGGGCCCGCGCAGCCCTCGACGCTCCCGGCGCTGCCGATCGATCCCGCGTCGGTCACGGTTTCCGGGCTGTCCTCAGGCGCAGCCATGGCCACGCAGCTGCACATCGCGCACTCGGGAGTGATCCACGGCGCGGCCCTGGTCGCCGGCGTGCCGTACCAGTGCTCGGGCGGCACCCTCCGGCACTCCCTCGGCCGCTGCATGAAGGCCAACGAGCCGATCCCGACACCCGAACTCATCGAACTCACGAGCCTGCTCGCTCTCGAAGGTTACATCGATCCCATTGCGGATCTCGCCGACGACCGCGTGTGGATCTTCCGTGGCGCGCTGGATCCGTACGTGCAGAAGCCGGTCGCGGACGCCATCCAGTNCTACTACGAGGCGCTGGTGAACCCGGCCAACGTGGCGCGCGTCGAGCTGGAGCAGGCCGGGCACACGTTCCCGACTGCTCGGACCGACGCNTCGGCCTGCNACGAGACCGAGCCGCCNTTCGTCGGCAGCTGCGGGTANGACGGNGCGGCGGCACTGCTGGGCNATCTCTATGGAACGCTCTCGCCGAGCCGTGCNCCGCGCGAAGGCGAACTCGTGGAGTTCGACCAGCAGCCCTATGCGAAGGCTGCGGGCAGCGAGGGGCTGGCGGACACGGGACTGCTGTTCGTGCCCGAGACCTGCCGTGCCGGCGGCGACCGACAGTGCCGGCTGCACGTGGTGTTCCATGGCTGCAAGCAGGGCCTGCCCGCCATCGGCCGGGCGTTCGTACTCGGCTCGGGTTACCTCGATGTCGCCGCTGCCAATGACGTTGTCCTGCTCCTGCCACAGATCGAAGCCAGCTATCACCCGCTGAACCCGATGGGCTGCTGGGACTGGTGGGGTTACGAGGGGGAGGACTACGCGACCAAGCGCGGACCGCAGGTTGCGGCCGTGCGGGCCATGGTCGCGGATCTGCTGGGCGAAACGCGCGAGTAGTTGCGCGACGGCGCGCGCTCAGGCCTGGGCGCGCGCGCGCTGCGAGCCGTACAGCACGCTCAGCCGCCGCACGCCTTTGACTCGCCGTGACGAGCGACGGATCTCGCGCATGAGTCGCAGCAGGACATGCAGTCCCTCGCGCTCGCCGCCGGCGCAGTACTCCTCGCGGAGGCCGACGTGCAGCACGGCGATGTGCTCAAGGTCCGCACGCACGTAGATCGCGACACCGATCGGTCGGCCGGTCGCTGCCTCGAGCGCGAACAGCGACTGCACCTCGGCAGGTCCCGCCAGGCGCACTCGCAGCCACCCGCTGTCATCCTGGATCTCCGGGGGCCCGAAGCGGTCGATGGCCTCCACGATGCCGCGCGACACACGGTGCTGACAGGCGTTGAAGAACAGCAGTCGTTCGAGCGTCGCACGATGCTCGGCGGCAACCCTCGACGCGAATGCGACCTCGTCGGCCATGCTATTTCCCGGGCCGGTGCTCTGGCCTTCTGCGAAGTGAGCCCGGATCATGCTTGCGGCGCCAGCTTATGTCGAGAAGCTGAGGACACCCGGTCTTGCTGCGTTGCCGCAGTGATCCGCGCCGAAAGCGTCCTCGACCACGGGAAACTTTGAATTGCCTCGGGTTTTCGTGCAGTCCCAGTGGACCGGGCGACGCTCGTGAGGCGCAATCCGGAGATGGGGGGACTGACCAAGA
>PDVJ01000250.1_pt1 | contig 16980 bp, 21 predicted proteins | sample 1369811 | NCBI WGS metagenome assembly PDVJ01 (sample SAMN07795376, study PRJNA414565) | Alkali sediment metagenome, whole genome shotgun sequencing project. | reverse complement strand
CCGGCCGCCTTATATTGTTCCCATGGCAAAAGCCCACCCCAGAATCGAGCGGGAGCGCAAAACCCTGGAGGCCATGATCCGGATCTTCTGCCGGGAGAGCCACGGCACAAAAGGGGAAATCTGCAGCGATTGCGCGGGACTTCTTGCCTACGCCGTAAAGCGTCTCGACAAATGCCCCTTCGGGGCGAAGAAGCCCACCTGCGCCAACTGCACCGTCCACTGCTACCGGCCCGAGATGCGGGAGCAGATCCGGGCCGTCATGCGCCATGCCGGCCCCCGGATGATCTGGAGGCACCCGGTTCTTGCCGCCTCTCACCTCATCGAGGGCCGACGCAAAGCGCCGACCCTTACCAGCCAGCCCCAACGGGCGGGCCGGAAATAAACCTTGACAATGACTGGGAAAAGCATTAAGTTACTTGTGCTTTGAACCGGTTATGACGCATATTGTCCCCAGAGAGCCCGTGAAAGGCCATGGGGATTTTTTTTGGCCTGATCTATGCAGATTTTGCCGGTTCGCACAGGAGGTATATGGGAAAAAGAAATCACAACCAGTTCATCAAGCGACAGAAAGAATTGGAGCGCCTGAGAAAAGCGACCGAGAAGATGGCCAAGCGCCAGGGAAAGAACATGAGGAACGAGTCGGCAGTGGAGTCCGCCGGCACGGAACCCGCCCAGGCAGAGGCAGAAGCGTAAACAGTCTTTAATCAACAATCAACCGCCCGCCACGGAGGCGGGCAGACCGGCAAGATTGCCGGTAGAAATTCCAGAAAAGAGGTTTATCTGTTAATGAGTTTCAAGTTGTTCGAGTTACATCCACTGATTCAAGCGGGCGTTGAGGCCCTCGGTTACGAGGAGCCCACGCCGATCCAATCCGAATGCATTCCGCTCATACTCCAGGGCCGGGATGTCATGGGGATGGCCCACACCGGTACGGGAAAAACGGCCGCCTTTGCTCTGCCGATCCTGCAGAGGCTGATGTCAGGGCCCCGCCGTCGCGTTCGTGTGCTCATCATCGCCCCCACCCGGGAGCCTGGCCGAGCAGATCCACGAGGCCATACACGAACTGGGCCGAAAAACGAAAGTGAAAAGCGTCACCGTCTACGGGGGCGTGAAACAGACCTCCCAGGTCAGAAAACTTCAGGAGGGCGCCGAGATCGTCGTGGCATGCCCGGGACGCCTGATCGACCTCATGGACCAGGGGGTCATTGACCTCACCCATCTGGAGGTTCTCGTCCTGGACGAAGCGGACCGCATGTTCGACATGGGGTTCATGCCCGATGTCCGGAAAATCCTGAAAAGAATCCCCGCCCAGCGCCAGACCCTCCTGTTCTCGGCCACCATTCCCGACGAAATCAGGCACCTGGCAAAGGAAGTCCTGCGGGACCCCGTCACCGTGCAGGTCGGCGAATCGACCCCGGTCTCCACGGTCTCCCACGCCCTGTACCCCGTGGAGCAGCATCTCAAGACGGGCCTGCTGACGAAGATCCTCGACCGCACGGACACGGATTCGGTCCTCGTATTCACCCGGACCAAAGCCCGGGCAACGCGCGTGGCAACGCACCTGAAAAAAGCGGGGTTCCCCGTCGCCTCCATGCAGGGGGATCTGTCTCAGGGCCAGCGTCAGGATGCGCTCAACGGCTTCCGCAACGGCAAGTACCGGATTCTCGTAGCCACCGACATCGCCGCACGCGGTCTCGACATCTCCCGGATATCGCACGTCATCAATTACGACATGCCCGATACGGTTGATGCATACACCCATCGTATCGGCCGAACGGGCCGCGCCGAGAGAACCGGCGACGCCTTCACGTTTGTCACGCGCGAGGACAGGGCCTTCGTATGGGCCATCGAGAATGTCCTGGGCGAAGAGATCGAGAGGCGGACGCTGGAAGATTTCGACTATACCGCGGCACCCAAGGAAAGCTCAAGAGGCGGCTTCCAGAGATACGGGGGCCGGGATCGAGAAGCGAGCCCGAAGGCCGGGCCGATGCGACGCGAGCTTTCATCTTTTGCAACTGCGCAAGCGGGCTCCGCCTCGACGGGGGGAGCACGGAAAGTGACGCTTTTCTCCACGCCCCGCTCGAGATCACGCCGCGCACGCAGTGTCCGCTGAGCAGGAAGCATGAAAGAAGGGGGCATGATTAGCATTGCAGTCAGGCCCCGTATGTGATAACGACTCGTTTAGACTTGTGGAAAAGCCGGAAGAGTATCAGGTTATCATCACAGGAAACATCAATTTTTCAGGAGAGGTCGATGAAGATTTACGTCGGGAACATGCCTTACGGTGTCACGGAAGAGGATCTGAAGCAGTCTTTTGCAGCATTTGGCGAGGTCACGTCCGTGTCGATCATCAAGGACAAGATGAGCGGGCAGTCGAAGGGGTTCGGCTTTGTCGAGATGGCATCGGCTGAGCAGGGCCAGGCCGCCATCAGCGGGATGAATGGCAAGGAACTGAAGGGACGGAAGCTCAATGTCAACGAAGCGCGCCCCCGCCAGGACGACGGTCGCGGTGGCGGCGGTGGCATGAGACGCCCCGGTGGCGGCGGTGGCAGACCCCGTTACTAGAATCCGGCTTTTCTCACTCGAAACAACAGTCAAAAAGCGGGGTCTCCCGGCAACGGGAGGCCCCCGAAAATTTCATCGGCTCCCGCCCCCCTACAGGACCGCCCTCAGGACGGCCAGAGGCATGTTCTTGCATGCGAAGGCCGCAAGCCCCCTTGACAAGTATCGGATGGGAGGCTTAATTAGCGGAAAACCTTCGGGAGTTTTGTCTTGATCGTCAATGGATCGGGCGGCAAGCCTGATATCGATTATCCCTGCCACTGGGGCTACAAGGTCATCGGCTCGGACGTGGAACGGCTGCGAAGCGCCGTCGCCGAGGTGATTCAGGAGCGGCCCCACACCATTACCCCCTCGAACACAAGCCTCACGGGCAAACGTCGTCACGAGTGAGGAGTGCCGTATCGAGATCTACGAGGGCCTGCGCAGGCACCCCGCCGTCAAGGTCGTCCTGTAACAGACAGCCTCCATCAGCAAGCAACAAGGCAACGAAAAAAGGCCCTGGCCGATGTTCGGCTGGGCCTTTTTCTGTGCGCGATACGCTGCTCGCTTTTACTGCAGGTAATAGGTTCCCCCGTGCGGCACAATGGGTGTTTGTTCTTCCGTCAGACCAACCATCCCGGCCGCCTTCCGGTAGTCCTTCGGCGGGAGATCCATCGGTTCGTCGGTGAGGTCGAAGACGCCCCACTGCTGGGGGATGAGAACCTTTGCACGGAGGTCTTTGAAGGCCTGCAAGGCCTCGGCGGGGTCCATGTGGTAGACGGACATGAACCACCGGGGCTGGTAGGACCCGATCGGAAGAAGGGCGGCATCCATGGGGCCGAACTTGCGGCCATACTCGGCAAACCCCGGGAAGTAGCCCGAATCGCCGGCGAAGTAGATCTTCCGGTTTGCCGACTCGATCAGCCAGGAACCCCAGAGCGACCGGTTCGTGTTGAAGGGCGTCCGTTTCGTCCAGTGCTGGACGGGCAGCAGCCGGTAGGTCACCCCGTGAAGCGTGTATTTCTGGAACCAGTCGAGCTCGATGACCCTTGCCCCGGGAAGAATGTCCTCGAACCACTCCCGGTAGCCGAGCGGCGTCAGGTAAAGAGGTCCCGTCCCGAGCTTGCGGATGCTGTCCTTGTCGAGATGGTCGTAGTGGTTATGGGAGATGAGGACGACCTGCATGGGAGCCAGTTCCTCGGGCGGCAGGGGAAACGGGGCATAGCGGTCGATGAGCCAGACGATGTCCCCGAAGACGGGGTCCGTGATGATGTTCTGGCCGTTGAGGCGTATCCAGAGGGTTGCATGCCCGAGATAGGTGACCGAGTCTTCCGCCTGCACGATGGCCTTCACATCGGGTCTTGTCACCGAAAAGTAGGGCTTCTGTCTTTTTTCTTTCCGGTAGGGGTTGGAGCTGATCTTCCACTCGAGAAGCCGCATGGTGCTCCCCGCCCGCTCCTCGGATATCCAGGAGTTGCGGTAACCCGGGTTTGTGTGATGGGCGCGCTCCCGGGCCAGCGTCTCGATGTCCTTCGCCTGCCCCCAGGCCATCGTCGGGCAGGCAAAAACAGCCGTCAGGAATACAAAAAAAACGATCAGATTCGACAACGCCTGCATATTCTCCCTTCCATCTGGCCTTCGAAGACGCGCTTGCCGGCGCCAACGGCCAGCGCAATACATATAATCATGAGGCCCTGACAATCAACAGAAATCTTGCCCCGCTGTCCGGGACGATCCCCCTATCTTTTTGGCGGGTTATCCGGTAAAAAGGTCTCCATGCGGCAGATCCTCGTTGCAGCCATTGCGCTCGCCTTCCTTTCCGGTGCAGAAACGGGTCTCGATGTGCAGATCGGCCAGATGATCATGGTGGGATTTCGCGGGCTTTCCGTAACCGACGTGCACCCCATCGCCCGGGATATCCGTCAGCAAAAGATCGGCGGCGTGATCCTCTTCGACTATGACGTCCCCTCACGCACCTACGGGCGCAACATCGAGTCGCCGAAGCAGCTCAGAGCCCTCACGGCCTCCCTGCAGCAGCGGGCAGGCATCCCCCTTTTCGTCTCCATCGACCAGGAGGGGGGTAAAATCAGCCGCCTCAAGGAAAAGAACGGCTTTCCCCCGACCCTTTCCCAGAAGCGACTCGGAACGCAGGGCGACCCGAAGAAAACAGCGAGGCAGGCGGAGCTCACCGCGAAGACCCTGGCAGGGCTTGGCATCAACCTGAACTTCGTTCCCGTCGTGGACCTCGACCTGAACCCTGAGAACCCTGTCATCGGAAAGCTCGAGAGGAGCTTCTCCAGGGAGTCCGACAGGGTGACCCGCCACGCCATCGCAGTCATCGATGCCCATCGTCGTTACGGCATCCTGACAGCCCCGAAGCACTTCCCGGGGCATGGAAGCGCCGCGGGGGATACCCATGACGGATTCGTCGACGTGACGGACCGATGGTCGGCCGTGGAACTCGAGCCTTTCCACAAACTGATCCGGCAGGGCAAGGCCGACATGGTCATGACGGCCCACGTCTTCAACGGGAAACTCGACCTCGTCTGGCCGGCAACTCTCTCCCGGAAGACGCTGACCGATCTTTTGCGGCAGGAATTGGGGTTTACGGGCGTTGTGATCTCCGACGACATGCAGATGAGGGCTATTACCGCTCGCTACGGCCTCGAGACGGCCATCCGACAGGCGATCCTCGCCGGCGCCGACATCCTGCTGTTTGCCAACAATTCCGTCTACGAAGAGGACATCGCCGCCCGGGTCGCGGCGACGATTCGCGCCCTCGTCGATAAGGGAGAGATCCCCCGGGAGCGGATCGACGAGTCCTACCGTCGGATCATGAAGCTCAAGGATCGGCTCAAGAAATAACGAACCGCATCGCAGATCAATGCCCCCTCTTGCGGAAAAACAGGGGCGTTTTTTACTTGATCCTCGACGGGCTGTCAATTAAATTGAGCCGAGCGGTTCGGCCCTTGCATGAGGGCACCGATCATCGACTTCTTTCACAAAATAACTTCAAGGCCGGTATTCTTTCATGCAGCTCTTCACCGCAGTTCTGTGCGCGATTCTCGTCCTCGTCGCATCCCCCTTTTTCACCCCGGCAGTTGCCGAAACGGTCGACCTGACGATCCTCCACATCAACGACTTCCACGGCAACCTCCTTCCCAAGCCCGGCAAGGAAGGCAAGCCGGCAACGGGGGGCATGGCCTACATCGCGAAAATGGTCACGGAGGAGAGGGAGAAAAACCCTGACGGGACTCTCCTGCTTTCCGCAGGGGACATGTTCCAGGGCACGCCCATCTCGAATCTGTTCCGGGGAAGGCCCGTCATCGAGACCATGAACCGGATGGGCTTCGACGCCATGACCCTGGGCAACCACGAGTTCGACTGGGGGATGGAGGCCTTGGGCGATCTGCGAAAAGCGGCGGCCTTTCCTTTCCTGTCGGCCAACATCATCGACGAAAAAGGGGCGCTCCTGCCGGGGGTCAAGCCCTACGTCATCGTCCAGCGAAAGGGCCTGAAGGTTGCCGTCATCGGCATCACGACACCCGAGACGCACTACGCCACAAAACCGGGGAATCAAACCGGGGAATCTCAAGGGTTACAGGGTGATCCCCGTCGAGAAGGTGCTCCCGACGCTCATTGAAAAAGTGAAAAAGGAAGGGGCCGGCCCCGTCGTCGTCCTGTCCCACATGGGTCTCGATGAGGACAAGGAGATGGCCTCGCGGGTCAGCGGAATCGACCTGATCGTGGGCGGTCACAGCCACACGGAGGTGAAGACCCCGGTGGTCGTCGGCGCCACCATCATCGTCCAGGCAGGCTACTATGGCCAGCAGCTGGGGGTCATGAAGATCACCGCGGATACCGACACGAAGAAGATCACCCGCTACAGCGAGCGCGGAATTCTGCGAAAGGTCAAGGCGGGCCCCAATGACGCCTATGACACCGCCGTAGCCGAGATCATCAAAAAGTACGACGACCAGATCCGCGGGGAATTCGGCCGCATCGTGGGCGAGACCCGCGTCGATCTCGCGAAGCGTCCCTTCGAGTCCAATCTTGGCAATCTGGTTTGCGACGCCATGCGGGAGGCGGCAGGGGCCGATGCGGCCATCCAGAATAACGGGGGGATCCGGACGACCATCCCGAAGGGGAAGATCACCCTGGAGCAGGTCTACATGCTGATGCCCTTCGACAACAACCTCATGACCATGGATCTCACGGGCGCACAGATCATCGACATCCTGGAGCAGAACGCGAAAACGGAGGGCATGCTGCAGGTCTCGGGACTGAAGGTGGTTTACGACATGGCGGCGGCGGAAGGCTCCCGGGTAAAAGAGCTTGCCATCGGCGGCAAACCGGCGGATCGGTCGCGCACCTACCGGGTGACCACCAACGATTTCCTCGCCGCGGGCGGCGACCGTTTCGGGATGTTCCGTGAAGGGAAAAACGCCGTCATCGGCGACAACGTGAGGGATGCCTTTCTGGATTACCTAAAGAAACACTCCCCCGTGTACCCCCGGACCGAGGGAAGGATTGTGGTGACGCCATGAGCGAAGACAAGATGACCGTAACCGTAAACGGGCAGCAAGTGCTCCTTCACCGGGGCATGAAGGTGAAGCACGCCCTCATCGCCTGCGACCAGTCCCTCTATGACGCCGCCGAAGCGGGCGATCTGGCCGTGCGCGACGCCGGCGGTTTCAATGTGGGCCTCGAGGGCTCGCTGCGCGACGGGGCGAAGCTATACACCGGCAAGCCCGACAAGTGATGGCAGGTCCAGAGAAGGTAAGAAGGTGAGAGGGTAAGAAAGTTGGATGACTCGGTTGCCAATTTCCTGCCCTCTGCATATCCAACCTTCTCACCTTCACACCCTCTTACCCTCTGCATGATTGGTCGCCTTGTGTGCCAAGTGGACGGGTGCCGATGAACAACCGGTATGACGTGATCATCATCGGGGCGGGGCCGGCGGGGATCGCCTGCGCACAGGCCCTTGCGGGCTCGAGCCTGAGCGTTCTCCTCGTCGAAAAAAATGAGACGGTCGGCCCCAAGATCTGTGCCGGCGGCCTGACGCGCACGGCCTTTGACTTCGGCATCCCCGAGGATCAGGCTCGAACGTTCCACATCCACACGGTGCACATCAATGGGCGCCCGCCCTGCCGAATCGTCCTGACCAACCCCCTGAAAATGGTGGACAGGACCTCACTGGGCCGGTACCACCTGTCGAAAGTCGAAAGATTCCCCAACATCGAGCTACTCACCGGAGCAAAGCTCACGGCCGTGGATCAGGGCTCCATCAAGACGACGAAAGGGGATTTCCGGTACCGGCATCTCGTTGCGGCCGACGGGTCTCTCTCCCTGGTTCGAAAACACCTCGGGCTGCCCGGTAAGTTCGGCGTCGGTCTCTACTACGAGGCGCCTCGAATTTCCGACGAAGTCCTGTTTCACTTCAAGCCCGGGGTTGTCCGCTCGGGCTATCTCTGGGTCTTTCCCCACCTGAAACACACCAATATCGGGATCTGTTTCAATCCCGACACGTTCACGGCCGGCCTGGCAAAAATCATTCTGCAGCAGTATGTGCGGGAAAAGGGCTTCCAGCGGGAGGGTGCCCGTCTGAAGGGGGGCTTGATCAACCATCTCTATTGCGGTTTCCATTTCGGAAATATCTTCCTGGCCGGGGATGCGGCTGGACTGGCCTCCAGGCCCTCGGGAGAGGGCATCCACTTTGCGCTCGTGAGCGGCCGCGAGATCGGCCGCAAGATCCTCGACCCCGGGTATGACATGAAAGAATTCCGCGCGGTACTCTCCCTGAAGCGCAGGCAGGAGGGTTATTCGCGGCTCTTCGAGAGCGTGCCGCGGCTGCAGAAGATATTCCTGACGAGTTACTTCAGGCTGATGAAGAGGCCGTGGATGCAGGCCTACATGGGCTATTGACGACCCAGACCTGGCAGGTCAGGTTTATGGGCGCTGATCAACACATCAAGCTAAGATACAATCCCGGCAACCTGGGCGATCTGCTCAAGCATGGCTGGCTCGTGGAGATTGTACGGTTTCTTCACCGGTGCAAAGGCGGGGAGCCCCTTCACTATGCCGACACCTTCTGCGGATTCGCGGAATATGACGTCAGCGATGAGGCAGCACAGCGCATCCGCGACCCATTCCATGTCCTGACCTTCCGGAGGCTGCAGGAACCCTTCCTCGACCGCGGGAAATACGCCGGGAGCGTCACCCTCGCGAGACTTGCCGCGGAGGGAAATCTCAGGGCCTCCATTTTCGACAGCAACCCGGAAGCCCTGGCGAGCTTTCCCTCCGGCGAGGCGGAGATTCTGGAAATCCGCTCGGGCTGTGATATACTGGACTCAACAGACCCCTACGACCTGATCTTCCTCGACCCCTACGACGATATCTGGGATGTCTGGGAAACCGTTCTGGCAAAGAGCGCCGCCCGGCACCGCCTCTCTTCGATCCTGATCTTCCTTCCCTTCAAGACCGAGGCGCAGGGCGATCTCCTGACAGCGGCCATCGACCGGCTCGGCATCAACTGCCAGAGGGGATTCGTGAAAAACCCGGGCCGCCCCCTCGACGGGACCTGTCACTTTGCCGTGATCTTCATCCCGGGGTCTTCGCTGAACATCGGTGCAGTGCTTGGCCTGTTCGGCGAGCTGAATGTCGTCACGGCCCGGATCAACGCCCTGGCCTCCGACCCCTGACCCGGGCACGGTCCCTGCAAAGAAGTCATCAGATACACGCCATTGCGTGGGTGTCGGCCTGGAGGAATGGATGAAGGAATACGAGGTCATCATCGTCGGCGGCGGCCCCGCCGGGATCTTTGCGGCCTTGACGCTGGCCGGGGGCGGCGCCAAAGACGTTCTGCTGCTCGAGCAGGGAAAAGGCATCGGGGAGCGAAGCCGCCAGTGCGCAGGCGACATGCTCTGCGGCTGGGGCGGCGCCGGGGCCTACAGTGACGGCAAGCTGACCCTCTCCACGGAGGTGGGCGGACACCTCGGGGAATTCCTCGACGACAAGTCCCTCTACGAGCTGCTCCTGGAGGCCGACAGGACCTACGTGGAGCACGGTGCGCCGGATCGGCTTTTCGGCGACATCTCCCCGGAGGTCGAGGAGTTGGGCGAGAAGGCCCGCCTTGCGGGTCTGGAGTTCATCCCGTCGCGAATCCGCCACATCGGCACGGAGAACTGCCTCGATGTGCTGGGCCGGATGTACGAATCGCTCGCCGGGAAGATCGAGATCTGTGCGGACTGCCGGGTCCAGTCGCTGTTGGCCCAGGAAGGGAAAATCCTGGGGGTGAAGCTCGCCGACGGCGAGATCCGCTACGGACGTCACGTGATCGTGGCGCCGGGCCGCTCGGGCGCCTCCTGGATGAAGGTCGAGGCAAAAAGCCTCGGGCTCCGGACACAGTCGAGCGCCGTCGACATCGGCGTCCGTGTCGAACTGCCCGCGACGGTCCTCAAGCCGCTCACCGACGTGAGCTACGAATCCAAGCTCGTTTACTACTCGAAGAGCTTCGATGACCGCGTCCGGACCTTCTGCATGAATCCCTTCGGCGAGGTGGTTGCGGAGAGCAACGACGGCCTTGTCACCGTGAACGGCCACAGCTACGCATCGAAGAAGTCCGACAACACCAACTTCGCCATCCTGGTGAGCAGCTCCTTCACGGAGCCCTTCGACGACCCCATCGCCTATGGACGCTACATCGCGCAGCTCGCCAATCTCCTGGGCCAGGGGGTCATCGTCCAGCGGCTGGGGGATCTACTGCAGGGGCGGCGCTCCACGAAAGAGCGCATCGCCAAGTGCCTCACCCGGCCCACTCTCGCCGACGCCACCCCGGGGGACCTGAGCTTCGTCTTCCCCTACCGGCATCTCAAGAACATCATCGAGATGCTCCAGGCCATGGACACCCTGGCGCCGGGCGTCAACTCCCGCCACACCCTGCTCTACGGCGTGGAGGTGAAGTTCTATTCGAATCGCATCGAGGTATCCAACGAGCTCGAGACGAAGATATCAAACCTCTTCGCCATCGGCGACGGGGCGGGAATCACACGGGGGCTCCTGCAGGCTTCGGCCAGCGGGATCCTCGCCGCGCGGGCAATCGCCGGGCGCCTCGGTCACGTCCAATAGCGCCCGGCTGAATCACAACGTCCGGGGAAAATGAATCTGGAGAAGGTGTGCCGATGAGATGACTGGGAGCGCTGCTCGCCGTTGCGGGCCTCGCGAGTCTCTGGATGGTTTTCCTGGCCCTCCGGGCGGGCGATATGAGCGGAGCCCTTCTCTTCTTCGGCTTCGCGATGTTGCTTGGCCTTATCGCCTTCGCCCTGATCAGGCAATGGGATACGGGATGCGCGAGCGATGCCGACGGGGAAAAATCCCCCCCGACCGCCCCGGTCCGGTTTGTCCCGCACCGGTTCATGATGGCCGCGTTGATCCTGACCGCCCTCGCCGTCCTGGCGGCCCTCGTGATTCCGCTCGTTTTGCGCTAGGCTCTCTCTCTTCCGCGCGGCCGAGGTTACTGACGGCCGTTCAGGATCATATCGAGCCGCAGGTCGCTCTCGATCCCGTCGAAGAGGTCCATGATCTCCCAATTGCCGCCGAAGTTGATCTTTTTCTCTTTCTTTTCAGGCGTTCCTTCGGTATGCTTCTCTTCGATTGCTACAAATGTCATGGGGTTCCTTTCTGCCGCATAGCGGCCGTCCCCTGACAGACCCGGCAGTCTTCTGCAACGAAAAGCCGCTTTTGTCAAGGACTATCAGCATCATCCAAGGAGGGAGGAAGATGAAAAAGGTCGGGTTCGCACTTGGGTTGGTCGTGGCATTTTGCCTGTTACTCTCATCGGCTTGGGCGGCAAGTCCGGCCGCCATCGTCGGGAAATGGTTGAACGGGAAGCAGACGGCCCACGTGGAAATCTATAAGGCCGAAGGGAAGTACTTCGGAAAGATCGTCTGGCTGAAGGAACCCGCTTACCCCGCCGATGACAAGAAGGGCATGGCAGGAAAGCAGAAGGTGGACCGTGAAAACCCCGATGCCGCGAAGCGCAACCAGCCCATCCTGGGCCTGGCCATTCTCAGGGATTTCGTTTTCGTAAAGGACGGCCTCTGGGAAAACGGGATGATCTACGACCCTGAAAACGGCAAGGACTACAAGTGCAAGATGACCCTCGAGTCGCCGGACATCCTCAATGTACGAGGCTTTATCGGCATCTCCCTACTCGGGCGGACGGATACGTGGACCAGAGTTAAATAGAACAACGGATAGAGGGAAAAGACTAAGAACAAAACACAAACATAAACCGCAAAAGAAAATCCCCTTACATCCCCCTTTTATACAGAGGGATGTAGGGGGATTTTTTATTCACGCAACCCTCGACCCGCAGCCCGCGCCCCTGCGCGAAGCGCTAGTCCGAGACGACTTCGGGTCTCATCGAAACCACCGCCGTCCTGCCCTCCTTCGGCTCTGAACTGTACTGCTTGTACAGAGACAAGACGCGCTTGACGTAGCCCTTCGTTTCCGCGTAGGGGGGGATGCCGCCGTATTTGGCCACGGCTTTCTCGCCGGCGTTGTAGGCCGCAAGGGCCAGCGGCAGGTGGCCGTTGTAGACGTTCATGAGATAGCGCAGGTACTTGACACCGCCCTCGATGTTGGACTCGGGCTCGAAGCTGTCCTTCACCTGCAGGGTCGAGGCGGTCTTCGGCATGAGCTGCATGAGCCCCTGGGCGCCCTTGGGCGAGACGGCCTTGTGGTTGAAGTTGGACTCGGCCTTGATGACGGCCTTCACGAGGGAGTAGTCGACCTTGTACTTGCTGGCGGCCTTCTCGATCAGGGGCCCGTACTTCGCGGGGTCGAGGCCTGCCTTGATGATCACCCGCCGCTCCTTGATCCAGAGCTTGTAATCGGGGCTGGTGGGCAGGTTGGTGATGTGCATGACCCCGTTCTCGTCCGTGTAGCGGTAGATGTCGGCATGGACCGGCACAGCCGGAAAGAGGACGCCAAGCGTCAACATCCCGAGCAACAGGACAACCAGAATGGGTTTTACAAAGGGGTTCATGTACGGCACCGACGGGAAAATGAATTGCTCACACTTGATTCTTCTATCAAAATTATGGGTTTGGAGAAAGTGGAATCTTTCCCGGCCCTTCACGCCTTATCCGAGCTTCAAGAACCATACCACCTCTACTTCCTATCGGCATCGCTCGCCATAACCTGAGCCCCGGCCGCGGGATCCGATGGACCGTCCAGGGGTCGCCAGGAGAAGTATTGGCCCTTCTTTCCGGGCAGGCTGCCCCTGCCTCGACGGTTATCGAAAAAATCCCTAATGAAATTGAACAAGTTACCGATAGTTAACTTCAGGGGCCGGTTGGAGTCCTTTGGAAAGCAGCCCGTCAACAGGCGACCCAAAAGGAGCGGTGATGAGCGAAAGAATCAATGTAATTTTTTCGAGCACGAACAAAAATTTTCTCTACAACTGCGAGATCCCGATCTCCATGCTGCCGAGAATCGGTGAGCGCATCCGGCTGAGCATCCCGGGCCACTCGGATATCCGCTGCTACGTGGAAGACATGGAGTGGCAGTATGCCGAGTTGGAAAAGAGGATCGATATCTCTATCGTTGCACGGATCAAGATGCTGCAGGAAGACTGAAGAATAGCGTCAAAGTGCATGAGTGCGAAAGTGTCGAAGTGAAGAAATCAATAACGAATACCACTGAAACACTCAGACACTGCAGCGAAGCGGCTAGAGCCTCCTGGCAATCATCTGCAGCAGCATTCCCGCAATGAGCAAAAAGACGTACACTTGGCCGAGCAGCAGGATCTGCTGTGTCGACAGGATCTCCACCATCCCCAGGGCAATCACAACCGCAAAGAAGGCAAGACCCCCCACGATCAGCCAGTAGGCGAATTTCGCATTTTTCAACCATTCACGCCAGGGTGTTTCCATCGGGTTCCCATTCTCAGGCTCGTTTGCGCGTTGACAGGCCGCCTGTTTTCACATAGAAAAAGCGCAGGGGGTTCCATGCATCGACGGGTCGTAACCATCATTTTCTCATGCGCACTGCTGCTTGCGGGGTGCACCGGGCTTTTTTTTGACGAGCCCACCATCACATTGAAAGAAATACACGTCCGCCAGCTTTCCCTAACCGATGCGTCCCTTGTCTTCGTTGCCGAGATCCAAAACCCCAACGGCTATGAACTGCGGCTGAAGTCGCTCGACTACACCGTCCATCTGGACGGCCGCGAGACGGGCAGCGGCTCGCTGCAGAAGGAGATTTCCGTCCCCGCCTCCTCGTCGGCCCCCGTGGAGATACCTGTTACAGCCCGCTTCGGCAGCCTGGGCGCAGTCGCAAAAATGTACATCTCCGGCCAGGAGCTTCCCTACCGGATCGAGGGCAAGGCCCTTGTGAAAGCCGGCCTCTTCGACCGCACCTTTCCCTTCTCCCGCACCGGCATTCTGTCGACAAAAAAGGGATAGGGCCTATATTTCGTAGCTCTCCCCCAGCGCCGGCACTCTCGTCACAAAACCCAGCTTTTCCTTCACCTGCTTTTCGAACTCGAGGGCGCTCGCTTCCTCGCCGTGGACGATGAAGACCTCGGGCTTGTTCTTAAAGAGGCCCAGCCATTCCAGCAACTCCTTCTGGTCGGCGTGGGCCGAAAAGCCGCCGATCGTGAAGACGCGGGACCGGACGGCGACCTTGTCGCCCAGGATCCAGACTTCCTTCGCCCCGTCGACGATGGCCCGTCCCAGGGTCCCCCTGGCCTGGAATCCCACGAAGACGACACTGCACTCCGGGCGCCAGAGGTTGTGCTTGAGGTGATGGCGGATGCGCCCGCCTTCACACATCCCGCTTCCGGCCATCACGATGGCCCCCGAGGTGATCCGGTTGAGCTTCATGGATTCCTGGACGGATGAAGTGAAGTGGACGCGGACGGCTTTGCCCTTCTTTTTCCCGAAGAGGCGCTTCGCATCCTCATCGAAGAGCTCGGGATGGGAAAAATAGACCTTTGTGGCTTCGTCCGCCAGCGGGCTGTCCACGTAGATATCCAGCGGAGAGGCAAGCCGTCCCTCGCGGACGAGCTTGTTGAAGATGTAGATGAGATCCTGTGTGCGCCCCACGGCAAAGGAGGGGATGTACACGTTCCCGCCCCGCTTGAAGGTGGACTCGACGGCCTCGGCGAGTTCCTCGAGACTGTCCTCAGTTCCCTTGTGGAGGCGGTTGCCGTAGGTGGACTCCACGACGACGTAGTCGGCTTCGGCGGCATGCTGGGGGTCCTGGAGGATGGGGTTGCCCTTCTTTCCGATGTCGCCCGAAAAGATGATTTTCTTTTCCGGGTCGTTCCGGTACCAGAGCTCCAGGGTCCCCGACCCGAGGATGTGCCCCGCATCGCAGAAGCGGTAGCGGATCAAGCTGTCCAGGGCATAGGTTTCCCCATACTGTTTCTTTTCGAAGAAGGAGACGGCGGCGATGGCATCCTCGACGCGGTAGAGGGGCTCAATGACCTTTTCGCTTCCGGCGCGCCGTGCCTTCTTCGTCATCCACTCGGCATCCATCTCCCGCGGACCAGGCGCGGCACGAGCCCCGTGTGGTCGATGTGGGCATGGGTCAAAAAGACGCATTCGATCTCCCTGGGGCTGAAGCCGAAGGGCTTGCGGTTGAGCTCGTCGGACTCGAGCCCCTGGTGCATCCCGCAGTCCACGAGGAACTGCCGGCCGTTTACGGAGAGGTGAAAACACGACCCTGTGACTTTTCGCGCCGCGCCGAGGAAGGTGATCTTCATGAGGAAGCCTCGCAGTCGTTTGAATGGTGAACAGGAGATGCAAACTGGACAGACCGCAACAAATGATTCATATAACAGTTGCTGCGGGCATGCAACTGAATTGACCCCGCAAGGAAAGGACGTCGATGAGCAATCACGCACCGGAAACCAGGGCACGGTGGGAGCGCCTTGCTAAATACTACGGCCTCGTCGAGTCTCTCTCGGAGTGGTATCTGAGGCCGTTTCGGAAGATCCTGTGGAGTTATGCCGCAGGACGCATCCTCGAAGCGGGAGCCGGAACAGGGCTCAATATCGCATTCTATCCGGCCAGGGCCCGGGTCACGGCGACCGATCTCTCCGGGGCCATGCTGAGGAGGGCGCGGGAACGCGCCCGCGAGCAGAATGTGGACGTCAACTTCGAAGAGGCGGATCTCTGCAGCCTTCCCTTCTCAGACCATGCCTTCGACACGGCTGTGGCGACCTTCGTTTTCTGCTCCATGCCGGACCCGGTTGCGTGCCTGCGGGAGATGGGCCGCGTGACAAAGCCCGGCGGCAGGATCCTTCTTCTGGATCACGTGCGGGTCGAGCGCCCGCTGATCGGCCCTCTCATGGACCGGCTCAATGCCGCGACGGTCCGCCTCGCGGGCGAGCACATCAATCACCGGATGGATGCATTCGTGACTGCAGCGGGCCTCGAGATCGTCGAGAGCCAAAGGCATGGCTTCATGGGCATCATCCAGTTCATCGTTGCCCGGCCAGAAAAAGATAGAAGTTAAGAAGCTGAGAAGGTATGAAGGTAAGAAAAGCTGGGGAAAGCGGAATGCAACCTCGGGCATTTTCTTGACAGGCCTGAAATGCTTCCCTAGACTTATTCACACAGGAATCCCCGGGGGCCTTTCTTCCCGGGGAGGAGGGAGCCCATGAACTATTTCAAGCTTTTCCGTGAGGAGGAACAGGCCATGAACTACTTCAAGAAGGCGGCCGTCCAGATATACAACGACGCAAAGAAAGAGAAGCGCCTCACCGAGGGCCGCACCCTCGATGAGCTCAAGCGCATCGCCCTGCGCCACGAGGGCGTGATCCAGACCCAGGCGGGTTCCGTCGCCGCGGACTCGGAGCCCATGAACCGTTCGGCCCCCCACACCCGCAACAACATCGATCACGCCTTCGGCGAGCCTGAGGAGACGCTCGCCCGGCAGGCCGTGGAGCGTCTCGCGAAAGAGAAAATCGTCTGCCTCGACACGATGGTGGGCGACGGGCGCGACGGGGTCACGGCGCGGTTCATCATGCCCGAGCAGTACGCCCAGATCGCCTACGGCCTGAAACTTCTCATGGATTACCCTGCAGCAAGGGTCGTCGAGGATCCCACCTACACGATCATTTTCTTCACCGACGAGGCTTTCGAGCCGAACAAAAAAAAGAAGCTCATGGACAAGGACATCTCCGTGCGCCTCTGGATGGGCGAGAAACGGGGTGAGCAGGTCAAGATCTGCCGCAACACCGTCTACCTCGGCGAGGGAAAGAAGGCCGTCTTCATGTTCGAGGACTGGCGCGTGAAGGCCATCGACAAGACCGGGATCTTCCTCCATGCCGGCGCCCGGAGGGACCAGCTCTGGATCCATGATCTCGAGACGGACAGACCCGAGCTGACGGAAGTCGTCACGGCCATCTCGGGGCTCACGGCCACA
>PDVJ01000247.1_pt1 | contig 17082 bp, 15 predicted proteins | sample 1369811 | NCBI WGS metagenome assembly PDVJ01 (sample SAMN07795376, study PRJNA414565) | Alkali sediment metagenome, whole genome shotgun sequencing project. | reverse complement strand
CATTTTGCAGCTTACGAATCATATTCATGAACGCATAGGTAGCATTCGTGGGAATACCCTTCGAGTTTGAAAGATGGGGTGTTGCGAAGAAGGCACGATAGAGGTAGGAGTTACCATCGACGAGGAAAACGCGCTTGCGCTTGGCCAGTTCGGAGTTCGAAGTTGTTAGTTCGGAGTTAGACACTATGTTTTTCCAGGTATTCGAATTGATTTCAGTAATCCATTCAGCATCTTCGAGATCTCACGACAAAGTTCTCTAGATACCATTCTTTCATCTATACTTATAAAGCCCTGTCTATAAGCTATCTCTGTAGCTGCGATGCATTCTCTTGCTGATCTTCGTGAAATTGTCAAGAAACGTCGAAACTCAGCTTTGCTACCACCGCTGCCTTCAGCGATATTCAAACAGATTGAAACAGCCGCCCGTTTGATTTGATCAGCAAGAATGAGGGATTCCCTATTTGGAAAACCAGCAGTCGACTTGTAGATAAAATCTACATACTCTAAAGCCTTCTGATAGACCAAGAGATTTTCAAAGTCAAACTTTTCGTCAATATCTTTTCTCTCCGAACTCATCACTCCGAACTCCGAACTCTTCTCTCGCAGAGGGAAGTCATACTGGAAAATATGTCTTTATTTTAAACACTCTCTTTTTAGGAAATCGGTAAATCTTCAACGAGAACCTGCGTTCGAGATCTTCAATAAACGTGTCTATTTCTTTCGCGTTATCCGTGATAATGGTGAACCAGAGATTGAGGTCGCCTTCCCTCTCGTAGTTATGGGTCACTCCGGTGTGCCTGTTGATCACATCAACAACAGCCATGAGTTTCTCTTCATCCACGTGGACTCCGCAGAGGGTGCTTGTGTAATCCAACTTTTTTGGCTCAAACACAACACCGATCCGCCTGATAATCCCTGCATCCTTGAGCTTCTGGACCCGATCCATGGCCTCCTTCTCATCTATGCCGACCTGCCTGCCAATCTCTGCGTACGGACGCTCATGGAGAGGGAATTCTTCCTGAATCAGGTTTAGTATCTTCTTATCAATCTCATCCATACATTAAACTTCACTCCGAACTATTGACTCCCAACTATTAACCCTGATTCTATACGCCGGTCACACTCATTGTCAATATTTACAGGTTACATGTTGCAGATAAGTAAACCAAACTTCTGTTTCGAAGACATGAAGTTCGGGTATAGTTTGGTGTATACTATTTCTATCAGGTCGAGATATCCATGAACAAAACCTTTAACAAGAAAAAATCGATTCCAGCAAAGACCCCATTAATACAAGTATCTTATAAACACTATGCGTGGAGTTTTCTGACGGTTGTGGCAACTACGGTCATCGGCAGACTACTTGTTCCCTTGTTTGATCTCGTGAACATTGCTCTTATTTTCCTTTTGCCGGTGCTCTTTAGTGCGGTATTTTGGGGACGGGGACCTTCATTATTCTTATCGATTTTCAGCGTCCTGTGCTTTGACTTCTTCTTTGTGCCCCCAGTTCTGAGCTTCACGGTGAGCGATCCCAGCCATGTTTTTATTTTTGTAGTCTTTCTGCTGGTGTCCCTTGTTACGGGAACCCTGGCAACTAAACTCAGAAATGAACTTGAAAGAACCAGGCAGCGGGAAAAGAGGACCCTTGCTCTCTATGCTCTAAGCAGAGAAATAGTGGCAGAAACTGACCTGCAACAGGTCCTTAGAAAGACTGTGAAAACAGTGGCTGATTCTATTGACGGTAAGACAATGATACTTTTGCATGACCGTGAAGCTGATGTGTTGTATGAAGGGGCTGCTGAACCACCTGGTAGTACTCTACCTGACGAAAAGGAACTGGCAGTGGCACATTGGGTTCTCGAACACGGTCAACCAGCCGGAAGAGGAACAGAGACTATCGGAGAAGCGCGGGCATTCTTCTTCCCTATTAAGGCAGAAGAATGCACCATGGCTGTCCTCGTAATCCAACCCAATAAGGAAGAGGGCATGATAAGCTCTGAGCAACAGCAACTTATTGAAGCTTATACCAACCTGGCCGCTGTGGCCATAATCCGACTACAATTAGCAAAGGAAGCTGAGCAGGCAAAATGGTTAGCTGAATCCGAGAAACTGCATACGGCTTTATTGAATTCTATCTCCCACGACCTGCGTACACCACTTGCCACCATTACAGGTTCAGTAACAAGCCTTCTCGCTGAAGGAAGCAGCTACAGACAGGAAACCAGGGGCGTTCTCTTACAGACAATCAAAGATGGAGCCCAACGAATGAATCGGTTCATCACAAACCTGCTCGATATGACACGCCTCGAGAGTGGTATCCTTAAGTTGAACCAGGAATGGTGTGATATACAGGATGTCATCGGCGTTGCGCTTAGGGAAATCCAGGAAATCCTTCAGGAGCACCAGCTACAGATTGATATTCCTCCTGATCTTCCGCTTGTGAAGGTTGATTTTGCTCTTATGGAACATGTGATGATCAACCTGCTGGAAAATGCTGCCAAGTATTCCCCGCCAAATGGCTCAATCAACATATCTGCCCGGCCCAGTAATGGTAGTCTACTGGTCACGGTAGCCGATCATGGTTCAGTCATTCCTGCGCCTGACTGTGGGCACGTTTTCGACAAGTTTTATCGTGCCGAGTCCTCAAAACACCTAAGTGGAACCGGGCTAGGCCTTTCCATTTGTAAAGGGATCATAGATGCCCATGGCGGTCAAATTTGGGTTGTTTCATCTTCTGAATACGGCAACAGGTTTACCTTTTCCCTGCCCATCCCAGAGCAACCGGTTGAACCGTCAAACACGGAACAGGAGGGTAATCATGCCGTCTGACAACGCTCGAATACTTGTTATTGATGACGAAAAACAGATCCGCCGAATGTTAAAGGCTGCCTTGGATGGCTATGGGTACGATATTGCCGAGGCTGCCTCTGGTCATGAAGGCTTGAATCAAGCAGCAATATTCCACCCTGATTTGATAATCCTCGATCTTGGCCTGCCAGATCTCGATGGCACAGAGGTTATACAGCGCCTTCGGGAATGGACACAGACTCCAATTATTATCCTATCGGTAAGAGAACAGGAAAGCGACAAGATCAAGGCCTTGGATGCAGGGGCTGATGACTATATCACCAAGCCATTCAGCATGGGGGAGCTTTTAGCCCGACTTCGGGTAGCGCTGCGACATGCGGCCAAAACCGATGACGAGCCGATCCTTTCCTTTGGTGAACTCATGGTTGATCTGGCACACCGCAATGTGACAATCAAGGGAGAGGAGGTAAGGCTGACACCTATAGAATACGAAATTCTCAAGTACCTTGCCCTCCAGGCAGGCCGGGTAGTGACACATAAGCAGCTCCTTCGTGCCATCTGGGGGCCCAATTACCAGGAACAGACACAATACCTGCGTGTTTACATCGGTCAACTGCGACGTAAAATCGAGGCCGATCCGTCGCAACCTACTTACATAATCACGGAGCCCGGTGTCGGGTATCGGCTGATTACACGAGACTAAGTAATTCGTAATTATTGGCGTTTCGCCATTCTACCCTCAATATTCCGTCCTGATAGATTATTGTCCGATTATCCGAGGTCTTCTTTATATTTTCTTTACGCTTTTCGCCAATCTTTTAACACCTAATTTATATCGAACTATATAAAATTCATATTGTGAAGGACACTTCGCAATGAGAGTCAGCACTATGGTGAATGACATAAGCTGTTCTGAGGTTGACAGAAAGGGTATAAAGACAATACTTGTTCCAACAGATTTTTCAGAACCTTCAGATGTGGCATTGCAGATAGCAATCGACCTCGCCAAACAGCAAAGCGCAAAAATCCATCTTCTCCATGTTCTGCGATTTCGACAGGCGGAAGACAAAATTGAAATGATGCAGAGACAAATTGCAAAATTTCCTGAGGCAAAATCTGTTGAGATAGTCCTGGAGATCAGGAAAGGAAAAATCCATGAGGAGATCCTGAATGCGCAGACAGAAAAAAATGCAGATTTAGTTGTCATTGCCCGGCATAACAAAACAGGATCCCTGTTAACCTATTTTCGAAGCGTAACGGAACAGGTTAAGAAAAAAGCACAATGTTCCGTGCTGGTGGTAGGGGCTTAATTGGAGACATTTCGTGATCAAACGACTGCCAACCGGCAATGGCGAGGGAGATAGGTTCGAACCTAATGCTCCCTCACTAACGCTAAATATTACTTGACAGATGCAAGATAATATCCCTGAACGATCTCATACTATCCTGGAAAGAACGAAACGAACTCTTATAGGTTCTCCCCGGGATATTAAGGAACCGTCAATCTTTCACAAGTTATCGCTCATTCCCATTCTCGCTTGGATCGGCCTCGGGGCTGATGGTCTCTCTTCCTCGTCCTATGGGCCCGATGAAGCATTCCGTGCCCTGGGACCGCACACCTATCTTGCTATCTTTTTGGCAATTGGCACAGCCTTTACCGTTCTCATAATATCGTATGCCTATACTCGCATTATTGAACACTTCCCCCATGGCGGTGGAGGTTATATTGTTTCTACTCATACCATCAGCAAAACAGCAGGTGTCATTTCAGGATGTGCCCTCCTTGTGGACTATATGCTCACCATCGCAGTCTCGCTCGTTTCATGCGGAGATGCCATCTTTAGCTTTCTCCCTCTTTCCTTCCACAAATACAAACTCATTTTTGTAGCATTCCTCATTGTCATGCTCGTTATTCTCAATCTCAGGGGAGTCAAAGAATCAGTCAGTCTGCTGGCCCCAATCTTTATTGTTTTCGTGGCAACCCATGTCCTCCTCATAGGCTATGGCATACTCACCCATACAGGTCAAATCAAGCCTTTGGTCAATGAGGTCCACTCGAATCTTACCAATGACATTGCAACCCTCGGATTCGTTGGTGTTCTGGCCATCTTTCTCCGGGCCTTCTCCATGGGTGCAGGCACCTACACAGGTATTGAGGCAGTGTCAAATGGAATGCAGATCATGCGTGAACCCAAGATACAGTCCGGCAAGCGGACCATGGTGTACCTGGCTTCTTCTCTTGCCATCACCGCAGGGGGACTCCTTGTATGTTATCTCCTCTTCAGAATTAGTCCTGTGGAGGGGAAGACCCTCAACGCCATACTCGCCAGGGAGGCTTTCTCTACCTGGCCCCTAGGGGGGCTGATAGCTTTTATAACAATCATTTCTGAAGGAGCACTTCTTGTCGTAGCTGCCCAGACAGGTTTCATCGATGGCCCACGGGTCATGTCGAACATGGCCATTGACTCATGGTTCCCCCGAAAATTCGCATCTCTCTCAGAACGTCTCACCATGCAAAACGGGGTTATTCTCATGGGCGCTGCAGCCTTCATCCTTCTCCTCTACACCGGCGGTTCCATTACAGCTCTCGTGATTATGTACTCAATCAATGTCTTTGCAACCTTCTCCCTTTCCCAATTTGGTATGATCCGTTTTTTTCTAAAAAACAGGGATAGGGACATCAAATGGAAACAGCATATTGTAATCCACATAATAGGTTTGATCCTCTGCCTTACAATCCTTTGTGTCACTGTCTATGAAAAGTTCGGAGAAGGAGGTTGGGTTACCTTGCTCATTACCTCTGCCGTTATAGGCTTGTGCTACCTTATCCGCAGGCATTACGCAAAAGTCAGAGACAGTGTAAGACACCTGGAAGAGACCCTTTCCAATATTCCAGCTACTGAGCCATTCAATAATGATCCGGTTAATCCGAAAGAGATGACTGCCATTTTGCTTGTGAGTAGTTTCAACGGCTTCGGACTTCACACGCTCCTTTCAATCGTCAGACATTTCCCTGGTGTATATAAAAATTTCATCTTCATTTCCGTCGCAGAAGTTGACTCTGGGTCTTTTAAGGGCGTGGCCGAAATGGAGGCTCTCCAAGCCTCAGTAAAACACGACCTTGAGAAATACGTGAAGGTCACCCGGGTTCATGGCTTCCCTGCTGACTACCGCACGGACATTTCCACGGATGTTGTTGACCACGTTACTAACTTGGTCGAGAAGACGGTAAAGGAATTTCCTCGCTCAACAGTCTTCACGGGAAAACTTGTGTTCAAGCACGAGAATCCCTTTCAAAGGGTACTCCACAATGAGACTGCATATTCCATTCAGCGAAGACTTCAATGGGACGGAATCCCTACGGTTATTCTTCCCATCAGGGTTGAGGTCTAAAAAAGTTGAACTCCAGTTCGTTACCAAATTCAACATTTATAGTCAGGAGGAAAGTATGATACTAAAAACAAAGCTTTCATGTGGTTTAGGATTTCTGTTCCTGATTATTTTCACTCTTGCACTGTTTTGTTCCTATTATGTCGGGAGATTGGGTCAGGAAGCTGACAATATCCTGAACGACAACTACAATTCCATCGTTTATGCCAGGAATATGCTTTCTGGTATCGATGATATGAGATCCTCCATCAGTAGTGTCGTGCATGATGCACGCCATGCCGGAAAAATGTCCGATTATTACCTGAAGCTTTTCGAATCAGGCAAAAATCTCTTTGAGACTAATCTAAAGGCGGAAAACAGCAACATAACAGAGTTACACGAGAAAGAGTATGTCGAGAGACTCAACAGTGATTATGAGATATTTTTGAAGCTCTGCCTTCAGATGAAGGACGGATCAGGAGAAAGTTCGGCGTATCTTAGTGACTTTCTCCCGGCCTGGGAAAAGCTGAAACATTCCATCGCCAGTATTTATGACGTGAACATGCAGGCGGTGGTGCGGAAAACTGAGTTAACGAAACGTGATGCCAACCGCTTCACAACCTCTATGGCAATTATAGGATCGCTCTGTCTTCTATTGGCCGTGGCATATTTCTGGTATTTCCCGGTCTACATAGCCACCACCCTTAGTTACCTTTCCGAGAGAATACAAAATTTGTTAAAGAACAATGGCGTTACCTTTGAGGCAAAGACAAATGATGAGGCTCAGATCATTCTGCAAGCTATCAACTTGCTGGAAAATAAATTGGACGCAAAAAAAGAGAACAGGCAAAACACTTAAAGTAAGACCATGACAACAGAGAAGGGTATCAAGAAGAATACTAACTATATTTCAAGGATAAGAGGAACACGATAGTGAACGACCTTGTATATATCATAATTTTTGTTGGCGTGGAAGGCCAACATTGATGAGCTTCTTCTTCCATCCGATAGAGTTGGGCATCTATCACCTTTGCAGGATAGATGAAAGTCAGGAGATGTCCTGGAAGGAATACTCGTTTGCGTTTATTCTTTTTAACATAATTGGTCTCTTTGTATTGTTCATAGTGCAGCTCATGCAGGGGCGGTTGCCGCTCAATCCCATGGGCTTCGGCCCTGTCCGATGGGACACAGCTTTGAATACGGCCATATCGTTTGTGACCAACACTAACTGGCAGGCCTATGGTGGCGAGACAACAATGAGTTATCTTACCCAAATGATGGGGATGACGGTACAAAATTTTGTATCGGCTGCAGTCGGGATAGCGGTTGCGTTGCCCCTGATTCGTGCATTTACATATAAGTTAAAAGATACCATTGGCAACTTCTGGGTAGACATGACACGTGCAGTACTTTACGTGCTCTTACCCCTGAGCATTATTCTGGCCATGCTCCTTGTCGCGCAGGGAGTCGTACAAACTTACAGTCCTTCTATAAAAGTCCAAACCGTGGACGGTGTTGAGCAGGCTATTGCTGTGGGGCCGGCAGCCTCCCAGATCGCAATTAAGCAGTTAGGTTCCAACGGCGGTGGGTTTTTTAACACCAATTCCAGTCACCCTTTTGAGAACCCAACACCCTTCTCAAACTTTTTGGAAATGCTCGCCATTCTCCTCATCCCTGTGGCGTTGCCATTGACGTTTGGGAGAATGGTCAATAATCGTCGCCAGGGCTGGGCAATTTTCGCGGCTATGATGATCCTCTTTATGATTGGGCTCGGCATCTCCTTCTGGTCCGAGTGGCAGGGAAATCCTCTCCTGGCAAAAATGGGTATCATTGGCGGAACAAACATGGAAGGTAAAGAGGTCCGCTTCGGTATAGGTCCGTCTGCCCTCTGGGGTCAGGCTACAACGGTCACGTCAAACGGATCAGTCAACAGCATGCATGACAGCATGATGCCCCTCACCGGTCTTGTCTATATGTTTAATATGGCTATCGGCGAGGTGATCTTCGGTGGGGTCGGGGTTGGCCTCATTGGCATGCTTATGTATGTCATTCTCGCAATGTTTCTCGCGGGTCTGATGATAGGCCGCACGCCCGAATTCCTGGGGAAGAAACTGGAGGCGAGAGAGATGATCATGGCGGTAGTCGCCGTGATCGCACCTGCGATAGCTTCGCTTATAATTGCTGGAATAGCCGTGGCAACACCAACCGGCCTTAGCAGCCTGAATAACACCGGTCCCCACGGACTTTCTGAGATACTCTACGCCTTTTTCTCTGCAGCAGGTAACAATGGATCTGCCTTCGCAGGTCTTAATGTAAATACAGTCTTTTATAATCTGACTCTGGGGTTTGTGATGCTCATAGGGCGTTTCCTCACAATCCTGCCGGCCCTCGCAATTGCCGGGTCCCTTGCAGCAAAAAAGATTGTTCCCCCGAGTTCTGCCACCTTCCCCACGGCAAGTCCACTCTTCACAGCACTACTTATAGGGGTAGTCCTTATTGTTGGCGCCCTCACATTCCTTCCATCACTGGTGCTCGGTCCATTTATCGAACACCTATTGATACTTTCCGGGAGGACTTTCTGAGGAGGTAATGGCTATGAAGCAAGAGAAAGTGACATTCTGGCAACCTGAGCTGATAAAGATATCCATCAAAGGATCTTTTCGCAGGCTCGACCCCCGTCTCTTGTGGCGCAACCCTGTCATGTTTGTGGTGGAAATTGTCTCCGTCGTGACGACCCTTATCTCTCTGGGCAATCTGATCTATGGTGGGCCTTTTTGGCTCAACATCCATATAAGTCTCTGGCTTTGGTTTACCGTTCTCTTTGCCAATTTTGCCGAAGCCCTTGCTGAGGGTCGCGGCAAGGCCCAGGCGGAGACGCTACGGCAAGCACAGAGCGAGGCGTACGCGAAACGGGTTAAGCCTGACGGCCAGACCGAAACCATTCCTGCCCTATCCTTGCGCAAAGAGGATATAGTTATGGTTGAGGATAATGACCCTATCCCGAGCGATGGAGAAATCATTGAAGGCGTTGCCCTGGTAGATGAGTCGGCCGTCACCGGTGAATCGGCCCCCGTTATCAGGGAGGCCAAGGGTGATCGCACGGGCGTCACAGGGGGCACCCGTGTCCTGTCTGGCCGAATAAAAATTCGTATCACGGTCAATCCCGGCGAAACCTTCCTTGACCACATGATCTCCATGGTGGAAAGCGCAAAACGTCAAAAAACCCCTAACGAGCAGGCCCTTGAGATCCTTCTTGTGGGATTGACAGTACTATTTGTAGTGGTGGTGGGCACGCTGTCCCCATTTGCCAACTATTCCCATGTCCAGATCACTGTACCAGTGCTTGTGGCCCTTCTGGTCTGCCTCATACCAACAACAATAGGTGGCCTCCTCCCTGCCATCGGGATCTCGGGCATGGACCGTTTGATCAAACACAATGTCATCGCTTTGAGTGGACGGGCCGTTGAAGCATCAGGTGACGTGAACGTGGTGTTACTCGATAAAACAGGGACTATCACATTGGGAAACCGTATGGCAACGGATTTCATTCCTGCCCAGGGTATCAAGAATGAAGAGCTTTACGAGGCAGCTCTCCTCGCATCGCTCGCGGACGAGACTCCGGAAGGAAGAAGTATCGTAGCTTTGGCAAAACATCGACTGGATAGACGTGGCCGTGATATCAAGACTTCACCGGAAGCCAAATTTATACCTTTCACCCCTGAACTTCGCATGAGCGGCATTTCCTGGAATGGAAAAGAGATCCGAAAAGGCGCTACTGACGCCGTTGCAAAGTTCGTCCAGGAGCGGGGAGGAGTAATGCCGGAGAGTTTGAACATTGCTGCAGACAAGGTCGCCCGTGAAGGCGGAACTCCTCTCATCGTTGTAGATTCAGCGAGGGCCCTGGGTGTAATCCACTTAAAAGACATCCTCAAAGAAGGAATCAAAGAACGTCTTCACCAACTTCGCCTCATGGGTATCCGCTCCATCATGATAACCGGCGACAATCCGCTTACCGCAGCAGCGATCGCCGCCGAGGCAGGTATAGATGATTTCGTTGCCCAGGCGCGCCCTGAAGAAAAACTCAACCTTATTCGCAAGTATCAGGCAGAAGGAAACCTTGTAGCCATGATAGGTGACGGAACGAATGATGCTCCAGCCCTTGCCCAAGCCGACGTGGCCGTTGCCATGAATGCCGGGACCCAGGCCTCGAGGGAAGCGGCAAATATGGTGGATCTCGATTCAAACCCCACGAAACTCCTTGATATTGTGGGGATCGGGAAGCAGATACTTATGACCCGCGGCGCCTTGACGACCTTCAGCGTTGCCAATGACGTGGCAAAATATTTTGCCATCATCCCTGCCATCTTTGTCGGTTCCTTTCCCGTGCTGGGCATTCTGAATATTATGCGGCTTGCAACACCACAGAGCGCCATTCTTTCGGCCATAATATTCAATGCCATCATCATCCCCCTCCTCATACCCCTGTCATTGAAGGGCATTCAATATCGTGCAACCACCGCTATGGCTCTTTTGTGGAGGAATCTTTTGATCTATGGCATTGGCGGTCTGATACTGCCATTTGTTGGGATCAAGTTGATTGACCTCATGATTGTGTTCCTGCGTCTTGCATAGGAGGAATAAAATGAGAGAATTTACGCGAGCAATACTAATCTTTGCAACAATGACTGTCCTGCTCGGGCTTGCCTATCCTTTCGCTATTACCGGTATCTCCCAATTCCTTTTCCCACAGAAGGCGAATGGGAGCCTCGTCATGTCCGGCAACAGAGCAGTTGGTTCATCCCTGATCGGGCAGAACTTTACTCATCCTAAATATTTTCACGGGCGGCCTTCTGCCCTTGAAAAGCCATACGACGCCGGCAACTCCGGTGGCACCAACTTCGGGCCTTCCAATGCGAAGTTTCTGGAGGAAGTTGGCAATAGAGTCGAGAAGGCTCGGAAGGAGAACGCTCTCGATCCTGGAACGCCTGTGCCTGCTGACTTTGTGCTCGCCTCTGCCAGCGGGCTTGATCCCCATATAAGCATTGAGGCAGCAATACTACAAGTGCCCCGGGTGGCAAAGACTCGGGGGCTTCAAGAATCTGAAGTTCAGGATGCGCTCCAGAGATCTGCTGAAGGTCCCCTCTTTGGCTTTCTCGGGAATGGGAGAATCAATGTGCTTCGATTGAATATGTCCCTTGATGAACGAAGGAGCCGGCGTAAAGATTAGCTAGGGAGAGAATGGTCGTTTAGTTAACTATGACGCAGCACTCGCCCACCGTGCAACAGCCAGGGCTGACACATTCGATATTGCTCCGAGGAGACGGCGCTGGTCAAGGAGAAGGTTCTTGAATTCATATTGAATGCCAATGACGCCAACGGTCTCTTCAAGCGCTTTCATTGGCATAAAAAAAACGTTTATATTTGAAAGGGTCTGAGTTCCTGCTCCGGCTACTTCCCCATTGACGTAGGTCCATTCCGCAACAGCCATTTCGTGAGGATCAAGGTCAGTCTCGGATTTACTCCTACCCCATACCTGAAGTCTTTCAAGCTGTCCCTTAAACAACACAAAGGACGGGGCATCTATAACCTTTGCTATATACTTGATGGTAATATGTCCTAGCTCATCAAGTACGGTGGTGCGCAGGAGAGGCATGATGTTATCCCATTCCTTTGAGTCCTGAAGAAATCCTCCAATCAATTGTTCCACAGGAGGCAGCATCAGAAACTCCTTGCTCATTTCTTCAAGGAGACCCACCCTTTGCAGGCGAAGCTGCAATGCAAGGTTCTGCTGTTTCGTTATTTTGACGAGTTGCCCTACAACGATTGACGTAAATAAGAATACAACGGTGTTGACGATATCATAGGAGTGATGCATGGTAAAGCTATACCTGGGCTCGACAAAGAAAAAATCAAAGGTGAGCAAACTGATTATAGACGCAACTATCGAGGGAACTGTTCCGAAAAAAAGAGCACTGGCAATTGTCGCAATGAGATAGATAAAGACAAGGGACCTGGGGTGGATAAACCCCTCAAGGAGGAAGTTCAGCGCTGTGACTGCAGCAACCATGGCGAGTGCCACTCCATAATCCTTGGGGGAGAACGTAAATCTTTTTGCGGCTGGTTTGCCCAATACCTCTTTTTGCTCTGTTGCTGGAGTTACGAGATGAAGTTCAAAGCCTGTCTCTGCATATAATAAACGATTCACAGGTGAGCTTTTCAGGAAGTCAAACACCTTGGACCGCAGCGGTTTACCAATCACAATTCGTGTGATGTTGTTTTCATTGGCAAAACGGAGAATTTCCTGCGCAATATCTGTTCCCAGAACAGTTACGGTCTTGGCACCCAGTTCTTCCGCCAGATTTAGTGCTCCCGTCAGGTGAATCTTTGCAGAATCGGAGAGGTCTCTCAGGGCCGGCGTGGACACGTAGACCGCATACCACTCGGCATGACTGTCCTTCGCAATTTTATAGGCGCGACGAAGCAACTGCGGTGCATAAGGATTCGGGGCAATGCACACCATAATCCGTTCTCCCGCTGGCCAAGGCCCCGATATCGCCTTTGCCTTCATATAGTTCAGGAGCTCGGAATCCATCTTCCGTGCAACAAGAGTGAGGGTTAACTCCCGTAATGCAACGAGATTACCGCGCAGAAAAAAACTTTGCATAGCTTGTTTGGCCCGTTCAGGAATATATACCTTGCCTTCCTTTAACCTCTGGAACAGTTCTTCCAAGGGAATATCTATAACCTGAACCTCATCAGCCCTATCCAAAACGCTGTCAGGCACTGTTTCTTGCACCCTGACCCCTGTTATCTTCGCGATCACGTCTACCTGACTTTCAAAGTGTTGGATGTTAACCGTAGTGTATACATCAACACCATGATTGAGCAGTTCCTCAACGTCTTGATATCTTTTAGGGTGGCGACTATCAGGGGCATTGGTGTGCGCGAGTTCGTCGACTAAAACAACGGAAGGATTTCTTGCGATTATGGCATTGACGTCTAATTCTTCGAGGACTATGCCCCCATATTCCACCTGTTGTCTGGGAATAACCTCCAGGTTCTCAAGCAGAGCCTGAGTTTCAGATCGCTTGTGGGTCTCTACTATGCCCACGACGACATCTTCACCACGATTTTTAAGAACATGGGCTTCCTGAAGCATGGTATAAGTCTTTCCAACACCCGGAGCGTACCCAAGGAAAATCTTTAACCTTCCCTTTTTCTCCTCCTCAAGCTTTATCTCTTTCAGAAGAGCGTCAGGGTCAGGCCTTTTGTTTTCTTCAGGACTGCCCGTTCTTTCCATGCCTCGGCCACCTTTTTCTAACTATATCTAACTCCAACCTTTTTTGCAAGACGACACTTTTGTCTTCATTCGCTTTTATCTGCGGCAAAAAGGAATCTGCCAGGTAGTTGCTTCATGCGAAATGTAGCTGAAGGTCTACGTCTCTCACTTTATTATTGTTGGCATTTACTCCGAACTTTCAACTAATTACTCCGAACTGTTTTACGAAGATATGCTACAATTTATGAGAGGCCAAATGATTACTCCCGATCAGGAAAAGTGGATCCTCGAAAAGGCGTATGTGCCCGAGCACATCGTAAGCCTCATGGTAATCATTTCGAAAGGGCAGCCCTTTTTGTCTGATGGATTTCTCTTTTTTGTGGGAGACAACTGGGGTATCCTGGTCGGATATCCTTTGAACTCAGAGTTTTCTCCGGAAATTTTCACCACTACATTCAAAGACGTAACCTCTCGTTTTCCGTCCCGGTATTGGTGGGTGATAGCGCCAAGCCTACCGGAAGAAGTGTTTTCTTCGTGCGGGGAAAGACAATCAGACACCTATTACAAGCTCAGTTTTGACGATTTTGATGTTAAAGGCAACCTCAGACGGGTTGCCGAGAAAGCCACTTCTCGACTGATGGTGGATGTGACCAGGGTCATGACCCCTGAGCATGAAGGTCTCATCACTGAGTTTATCGAGAGAGAAAACCCTGAAAATCTTATTCGGGAGTTCTATCGCGCCATGCCGGATTATGTAATTCGTTCAGAAACATCACTTGTCCTCAATGCTCGGGATTTTAATGGTCTCTTATCCGCTTTTTATGTCCTGGACTTTGCTGCGAATGACTTTGCCACCTATGTTGTTGGTTGCCATTCTAAAGAACGCTACGTGTCTCATGCATCCGACCTGCTTTTTTTCGAGATGGTCAATATGGCCAGGGAATACGGCAAAAAATACATCAACCTTGGACTGGGGATAAATCCAGGTATCCGGCGATTCAAGGAGAAATGGGGAGGCAAACCTTCTCTCCCTTATGAATTCTGTGAATATCGTTCAGGCATTCCAAACATTCCCTCTATGATCGATTCCCTCATGTCACGGCTATGAAAACACTCTGGGAAAGAGAACTCAGGATGGTATGGGAGATCGAAAAAGATGAGCGAAAGAGCTTTCTGGTGGGCACCGCCCATTTCTTTCCTCACAGCTTCAGGAAATCACTGGCAAGCCTTATCCGACATTCCGACACAGTGCTCTTCGAGGGCCCTCTCGATGAGAGCAATATGGATGCTGTAAGACAGTATGGCATAGAAGGACAGGGAGGTACGACCCTTTATGCTGCACTGGATTCAAAAACTATTTCAGAAATCAACAAAGAACTTGGGGGGAGTTCTGGCTACGCCGAGTGTTCCCTTGTCGCATACATGGCCCTGTCCAATCTTAAAAACCAGGATTTACTTTCCTTGGCCATAGAGGGCTTGCGGCCGTGGATGGCCTTCTTCAAGCTCTGGTCTCAGTTCCTTGTGAAAAGAGGATGGAAATACTCGGTTGATCTCGAAGCCCTGGCCGTGGCAAGAGAACTGGGCAAGAAAATAGTATTCCTCGAAACCATTGAAGAGCAGCTTGCGGCTTTAGACGGGATACCCTTCGAAAAGATCGTCGATTATTTTAACAATTTCAGGAACTGGGGAAGGTTCTCCCGACACCACAGAAAGCAATACCTCAAAGGATCATTGGACGGGCTACTGAACATTACAACGGAATTCCCAACGCGATGTGCTTCCATCATCGACCATCGGGACCCTGTTTTTTTCGAGAGGATGAAGCCTTACGTTGAGGCAGGAGAAGCAGCGGTCTTTGTGGGCACAACGCATATACGGGGAATTACAAAAATGCTCGAAGAGGATGGTTTCAAGGTATCCCAATCCAGGCCATGATTGATCAATCTGAAACAGAACATATCTATACCAACGCCTATGTGCCGGAACACCTGGTAGACTATGTGAGTGCTATCTCCGATGCCGAGCCTTTCCTGTTCGAGCAATACCTCTGCTACAAAAGGGATGAGACGTTGATCTTTATCGGGTACCCATTGGGCGCATCTTTCAACCAGAAACAGATGGAATCCAATCTTGAGGTGGCTGCAAAAGCCCTAAAACCGAGGATTGTGGCCCTCGTAGCCCCGACAATCGAACTAAGTCGTGTCAGTCCCATCCAAAAGAGCTCGGATTCCTATTTTCGACTTGAACTTGGTGGTTTCGTTGCGTCACCTGGGGTGCAGAGCATTGTCCGAAGGGCCTCACGAGAGCTCTCCGTTGAAGCAGGGAATGAGTGGGGCAAAGAGCAGAAGGCTCTCGTCACAGAATTTCTTGCATCCCATGAAGTTTCTGAAGAGACAGAAAGCATCTTCGCCAGGATACCTGAGTATATGGCGTCGGCCACAACAGCCCTTCTCCTGAGCGCCCGCAACCAAGAGGGAACTTTGATTGCCCTTGATGTTGCAGATTATGGATCAAAAGATTACGCTTTCTACATGTTCAACTTTGCCTCCCGAGGGCATTACGTACCCGGCGCTTCAGACCTCCTCCTCAATGAGCTGGTTACCATCGCTCAACAGAAGGGCAAACGGTTTATCAACCTGGGACTGGCTATTAACGCAGGAATAACCTTTTTCAAACAGAAGTGGGGAGGAGCGCCTTTTCTGGACCATGAATTTATACTCTATGAAACATCACGAGCTGGCATCATTGAGTCACTCCTCAATAGGTTATAAAGTATGGGTATTCTCGGCAGATGGAAAAAAGGTAAGAAGAAGCGGTTTGGAGCCTGGCAGATTGAGATTACAACGCGGTGCAACCTCCAGTGCACCATGTGCATCAAGACTGCCTGCAACGATTGGCACCGCAAAGATATGAGCATCAATGATTTTCCAGTGCACCATGTGCATCAAGACTGCCTGCAACGATTGGCACCGCAAAGATATGAGCATCAATGATTTTGAAAAGATTGTCCCTTACCTGCAGAACGTTGGAAGCGTTGTTCTTGAGGGATGGGGAGAATCGCTCCTCCATAGAAATCTCACAGACTTCATCCGTTTGGCAAAATCAGCGGGGCCGGAGGTAGGGTTTGTCACAAACGGAATGGGCCTCACCCCTGACTATGCCCGTCAGATCGTGGATGCCGGTGTCGATTTCATGGGATTTTCCCTCTCCGGGGCCACCTCAGAAACCCATAACGCCATCCGGGTCAATTCCGATTCAACGCCCTTATCGAATCGATCAAAACCATGAAACGCCAGAGCGTGGAAAATCCATTGCAAACACCGAGGATCCACATTGTATACTTGATGTTGAAAGATAATGTGCATGAGATTCCCATGCTGCTTGACCTGGCTCATGAGATCGGTATCGGCGAGGTTGTCCTCCTCAACATCATCCAGGTAACGAGCAGAGCACAGGATGGTCAAAAGGCGTTTACGTGCGAAGAAGGCTCGCTTTACAAGGACATCATGAAAGAGGCAGAAGATAAGGCCAAAAAATTCAAGATAAGCCTGTCCATGCCTGCCATTTCTCCTCAAGACGTGGCAGTGTGCAGCGAAAATCCCCTCAATAACCTCTATATATCAGTT
>PDVJ01000246.1_pt1 | contig 17108 bp, 16 predicted proteins | sample 1369811 | NCBI WGS metagenome assembly PDVJ01 (sample SAMN07795376, study PRJNA414565) | Alkali sediment metagenome, whole genome shotgun sequencing project. | reverse complement strand
TCGGGCAGACACCTCCCGTATGTTCCCGACGATTGCTGATTGAAAGGTCGTATATCTGCCGTAACTTTCTCACGCGTGACTACAGGAAGGAGTGCTTGCTGACAACACATCCTGCTTGTAACTGATGGCGGATATTCAATAAATGCTTTCTAACTCAATCAACTTTCTTGCCACTTAGGAAGAAACAAATCTCTTAGAGAAATCTCATCATTTATCAATGTCAGTATGATGTAGAGAAGCGACCAAGATATGTCTACCACGCCGGTCCACCAGAAGGTACTTGGGAAACCTGGTTCCCCAAAAATATAGGCATACAACAATACAACGTAGAGGATTCTTCCTATCAGTACAGAACCGATAATGAAGAGATAGCGTCGTATATTGAAAGCGGAGAGAATTTGCAGGTAAGCAAAGCAAAGAAAGAATGTTGCAAGGAATATGGCGTAGAAACGGTGCACCGGTGGTTCCGTATAGACAGTTCCGATCATAAATGCATAGTTGAATCCTGCAATGATGTCCCATATGCCACTGAGGAAGAAAATAATCGCCAAGGCCTTTAATGATTTTGATGTGTTCATGGTACTCCTCCATTTGGCTTTTACGGTTCATGGATATTCTTAACAGATGGCAGAAACGCCATCTTCGTCTTATTTTCCTTATAAAGGGGCGTATTAGCGATTCTAAGTCCGAGCTTCAAGATTGTTTTTCAAGTTGCGAAGACTCTTCTTTGTCTCCTTCCGCATAGAGTACACCATCATCGGCGAAAATAGCTTGAGGAACCCGTCCACCTTCATATCGTACACGATAATAAACTTTATGTGTCCCTCTATGGACTCATAGGTCACGCGCTCTTCAATGGTCATGGGCCCGGAAGTGATATTCTTAGCCCACTTCTTGTTTGGCTCGTATTCCGTGACCTTTGCTGTCCACTTCATACTGAGGCCCATCATGCGGCTGATCCCTTTGAACGCGGCGCCGACACGCCATGGTCCCTGGGACGTCTGCTCCGCTTCCACTATAACCGACTGCCACTTCGGCCAGCTTTTCGCGTCAGTTGTGTACGCAAACACCTTGTCGAGCGGATGCTTGATTTCCACGCTTTCTTCGATTCTTGCCATCTTTCCATCCCCCCTTATGATAGATCCATTCATTTGATAAGATATTGTGTTCTGGTTTGAAAATTTTTTTAGTTCATCAGAATAAATTAAGAGCTTGTTATCAATTTATCTGAATCACCCAATAACACAAAACCCCGCCTCTTTTCAGAAACGGGGTTTCAATTAACTATTCATGGCATCACCCTTACGAAAAGGGTTCAATTAGTTGATAACCTTTCGACGATGCTCTATTCAATTATATGTTATTTTCTTAATAATTCATTCAAAAGTCAAGGTACAAATCCATTGATAACCATTTGAAAGTGCGTATATCTGTTAAAAGCACAGAATGCTCGCTTACAGGAAGGAATCTTCCGAATCTGCTCGGCTTGTTGCACAATATAAATAAAGATAGCTGTGGGAGCAGTGGCAAGCAGCTCGCCGCACATCAGAATGGATTGTAGGTCCTGGTCTTGGTGTAGTGCATGTAGCCTATGCTTGCGCCAGCGCGAAGGCCCACGCCCAGCCGTATCGGCGCGAGAATGACTTTGTCGCGCTGCTGGTAGTTGATGCCCGCACCACCAACAAAGTAGAAGCTGCCGTCCACCGCCGGGTAGCGACGGAACAACTGCTTGCTGCTGTCGAGGTGATAAACCAGCACGAAAACCTTTGCTGCATTGCCGCCGTAGTCAAAGCCGATGGAGGGGCCGCTCCAGTAAACCTTGCGACTCTCGCCGCTCTTGCTCATCAGCGTGCCGTCTCCGTAACGCAGTCCCACCGTAATGGCGCCCCCTGCCTCCTGACCCTTAATATAGGCGTTCGGCCGGCCATAGTCCTTGAATGCTTTCTCGATCACTTTTGCAAGCCCTTCAGTGCTCTTGCCAAAAAATTCAGTGGCATCCTTGAGCACGGAATCCTGGTCGTAGGTATCGGCACCCTTTTTCTCAGCGGCGACAGCAGGTGCCACGGATAGCGTCAGAAGGAGAGGGATTGCCAGTAACTTAAGCATGAGTTTAGTCATCGTCTTCCCCCTAAGTTGAACCAGCGTTTGTTTGATATTTGATAAGAACCCGCTTTTTGGCGATTCAAGTCTATCAAAGGGGTTGTTGTTGTGTCAAGAAACGATGACTGCTAGATGTGGGGGTGCTGATAATATTTCCGGTTGAAATGTAGCATGGGTAGGGAGAAATCAATATAAACTCTTACTGGAATGTTTTTATTGATCAATTTTTATCTCTGGATTATAAATTATAATCAACTTTATTGATCCTCGTTTAAATAGAGAACATGATGCGATTTCTAAGTAACAGAAATGTTATTTTTTCCTTGGCAATGCTGACGGGCTTAGCATTTCCCCAGTTAGCCCCTTGGACAGAGCCCCTAACCCTCCCAGTACTTGCCCTTGTTATGACCCTGGCGACCATGAATATACCAGACGATTTTTTTACGTCATTCCGTTCTTTGCTGATCCCTTCTATTGCAGGTATACTGATGAACTACCTGATACTGGGAGGTGCCACCCTGGCCATGAGTGCCTTGATCATTCATCAGGAAGACATCTGGATCGGCTTTGTGCTTGTCGCAGCGGTACCTCCGGCGGTGGCAGTGATTCCATTCACAAATATTTTAGAAGGTAACTTAACCTACACCCTGGCTGGTACGGCAGCAGCCTATCTTGCGGCTCTCATAATCATGCCCCTCATGTTCCTGTTTTTTCTTGGCATGAGCTTTACCGCTCCTCAAAAACTGATCATGATTATGATCCTGCTTATTACTTTTCCCGTTGTGGCTTCTCGTATCATCATTCGAAGTGGTATCCATAACCGGGTAGCCCCCTATCAGGGTTTGCTTACAAACTGGGGATTTTTCATTGTCCTGTATACATTGGTTGGTCTCAATCAAGAAACGATCTTTAGAAAACCTCTCATGTTAATACCAGTAGCAACTGTTATCTTTGTGAGCACATTTTTACTGGGGTTTCTCATTGAATTAATCGGCCGTTTTTTTAAGATACATCAAAAGAACCTCATTAGTCTTGTTCTTTTAGGAACCATGAAAAATCAAGGCATTGCTGGTGGTCTCGCTCTATCGCTATTCACAAGAGAAGCCGCCCTTCCTGCAGCAGTGTCCAGTGTTTTTCTGATCCTTTTCTTCATGTGGCTCGATATGAAGGAAGAAGATGTAGCGAAAAAATGGGAATTACGGTTTATTTAACTCAGGATTTTGAATCCGGTAGCGAGCGCATTCCCCGTAGCTTGCTGCGGGGTAAGCGAGCGAATGGGGAACATAATTATTTCTTATGGATCGAAGATTCTCCGCAGTTTACTGCGGAGAGCTTCAATTTGAAAATCAATATTTCAAGGAAGAAACTTTCAATGATTGGGTAAGGGTATTTGTTTGTTTTTTAGTGAAACACCCTTTATTTAAACTCCTGACCATTAAAACCGTGTATACAAATCATCAATAATATACTGGTATCTACTGATTACTGACCTTCTTTTCAATTTAAGTGTCTGGGTTAACAGGCCATTGTCCAGTGTAAAATCATCATTGATATAGAAAAACTTTTTAGGAATTTCGTAATGCTTGAATTTCTTTTCGAGGTGTTTCTTTATTTCATGCGACATAAAGTCCTGCACTGTGCTATTTTTCAATAATTCCTCCGTTTCGGTTATCAGTCTGAATTCTTTGGCATAACGTTTCAGGAGATTGGTATCGGGCACTGCTATACAGATATTATAAGCTTTTCCGTCGCCGAAGATCATCGCATTTTTTATATATGGCAGAAGCTTTATATCTTCTTCAATAACGGCAGGGAAAACGTATTTGCCGTTGAGCAGTTTGTATTGTTCTTTTATTCTGCCAGTGATGATCAGGTACCCGTCTTCATCTATTCTGCCACGGTCACCTGAGCGAAAACCACCGTCGGGCATAAGTACTCTGGCAGTTTCTTCGGGTTTGTTGTAATAACCCATCATGATATTGGGGCCGTAAATAATAATCTCCCCGTCTTCGGCTCCTTCTTCAACCACACTTTTATCTATTACAACTTTAACATTTTCAACAGGTTTCCCGACCGTTCCAAGGCGGTATGCAGCAGCACAGTTCATGGTTACGGCCGGGGCTGTTTCCGTAAGCCCGTAACAATCATAAACGGGAATCCCAATATCAAAAAAGAACTGTGCAATATCAATATTCATGGTAGCGCTTGCCGTAAGCGAACCCTGTATGTTGCCGCCTAGTTTCTCCCGTATTTTGGAAAAAACAATTTTGTCGTAAAATTTATATTTAAAGTTAACGAGCGCGCTTTGTTTCCCTTTTTCGGCAAGCTGGCGTTTCTTGCGGGCAACCTTTTTGCTTCTCCTGAATAATTTCTCACCAATACCGCCTTCTTCCATCATTTTCAGATGAAGGCCGTCGTAAATCTTATTGAATATCCTGGGAACAGCAATCAGGAAGGTTGGTTTTACCTTTAGAATATCCTCCGCTATGGTATCCACACTGCTTGCAAACCCTATTGATCCGCCGAACAGGAACCAGTTGTACAACTCAGCTGATTGCCCGTAGGAGTGGGCCCATGGTAAAATGGATAAGCTAACCGATGTTTCTTCAAGCTCTGGGAAGATATGATATCCAGACATGGCACAGGCTGTGAAATTGCCGTGTGTCAACATCACTCCTTTGGGGTCAGCAGTTGTACCTGATGTATAGATGATCCCGGCCATATCGTAAGGGGTTGGATGAATAGCCTCAACAGGATTCAAACCTCCCAGCATTTCTAATTCTTTTAAGGAATAATCACCATCTCCACGGATAATATAAAGATGAGACAGGGAAGGCGTATCAGAGAAAATTCCCTTTATGCTTTCTTTAAGCTCCAGATCAGCAATGAAAAGTATTTTTATTTTGCAATCGTTAATGATGTATTTAATAGTAGATTGAGATTCATTCTCATAGAGGGGAACATAGTGAGCTCCCAAACCATAAGCGGCGAAAGCAATCTGTGCCCATTCTACAGAATTTCTGATCAGTGAGCCAACCATATCGCCTTTGCCGATTCCTAATCCGGCCATACCAGCACGTAGCCTGTTCACCCGCTCCCCAAACTGTTTGTATGTAATCCATTCATATTCGCCGGTTGAATTTTTAGTACCGAAAAGCTTATTACCGGAAAACTTTTTCACGGCATCTTCGCACAGAATTACCAGATTGTCGGGATGTTGATAGATATGCATAAGGTTAGAGTTTTGAAGTGGAGAAAAAAATTAATAATAACTCAGTTCAGTATTTTGATGTTTGATTAGACATTGCTTTCTAACAAAAGGCATATAGGAAAGATCGGTTTGTATGTCAATTCTTTTTTCCATTATTTTTTCGACAAGATCTTGTATCGATGTGTGATGGTATAGAACATTAATAGTGTTAAAGGGGACCGGGCGCCTGCGGTTGTCGCATTCGATGCACATATCTGTGAAAATAATGGATGCTTGACTAAGGACAGCATGGGAAAGCTGCCGATAATTTTCCTATAGTCGGGCATCGGGTATGCTTTCGTTTCCCACCTTGTGGTCTGGGGGTCGGTGATCCCGAAAAATAAAATAAATTTTACATTATTTCGGTGAAACATTTCCCCCAAGTGGCATAATTTTTNCATANNNTATATGTACTTGTATTCATTACATTATCTTAATGCCTGCATTGAGTGCATTCTGCCATAAAAGAGTAACATATAAGCATTTAGGAACGTTATCAACAGAGATATCAACAACTCTATTCACACACCTGTGAATCACCTTTGCACGAACCCTTTAAAGGGTTATCGTTGCTCGTTTCCCACGATGTGCCTTCAGCAATGACCGTGAGAACTGGAACTACACGCGCCACATTTTCCGATGCAGAATTGTCGGGACATTGCGCGCCGCGATACTTGCAATACAAAACATAGTCAGGGACGTAGGACAATTTCGGCGAAGAAGTTGTACCACCAGGAGGCATGGAGAAGGCCTGCTTTTTTATGTCCCGTGTTATTGATTGTTGGTGCTCATCTTTGATGTGCTCCAGAAAAGAGTTGGCAACGACAAGGAAGGAGCGCTCACTGAAAACATTTTGTGTTGTTGTCACTACAACTTTTATAGTTACCTGAAAATCGAGTATAGCAGTAAGAGTTTCCCCCTTTCTTCCCGTTCGCTGTGGTATTGCTTCTGTTTTGCGTTGTTTCCGCTTTCCAGCACCCTTCTCTCGGATGGTTTCATTGTATTAAAAGAACCTGTTTTCAGAGGTTTTCTTTCATGCTTTTCTGAAATTGGCGTGTTTGATGTAACCTTAATATCATGTGTATTTGTATGTGTGTGAATTTCTCTTCCCTGAGTCCTCTGAGGATAAATAATGATAATGGCCATCAGGAAAATTGTTAGGACAAATATAGATGCCCTTGCCTTTCGATACAGTTCCTTTGAAATTATATGTGTGAGGCCCTTCATTTTTCTTCACCCGTTCATTCTTAATTCAGGTTGTTGCCGTTCAATAATCATTTTCCCATATTCCTTATTCCACACCCGCCATGGTGCATATCGTGTTATTGAATATAACGGCATCATGGATTTTATGTTGTGATACGCATCACTGTTCCTTAGTTTCTTTTTTAAAAGTTCAGTGATAAGAATTACAGATTGTAATTCTGTGGAGAAGGGCAGAACTGAATAAACAACAGTTCAGGGAGGGGCGGTGGTCTATGCCACCTCCTCAGACTAGGCGTTACTTCTTTATCATCGGTGCTTCCTTACGAGCAGCCATAAAGTGACGAATTGCACGCATTGGATGGACAGAGATCATCTTAGGTCCCGAGAACTTCATGACCTCTTTTACTTTGACTCTCATCTCCGGGTTATAACAGTGAATCTGACACTTAGCGCATACGGGCTTGTCTTCCCCAAAGGGGCATTTGAGAAAGGTGATGAATCAACAAGTTCAGGATGAATACCATTGCGTTAAAGAGGAATAAAATTAATTCTCTGGGTCTTGTTTTTATTGGTAGCGTTCAGATCCATTAACCACTCTAAAGATTTATATCTTTGAACATATCTCATTATGAACATAATCAGCGATGGACAAATAAAAATTAGTACAGCCGCCGTTAAGAGAAAAGCAATGCCTGTAGGATTTTGTCTAATAATTTGAATAACATGGAATCCCATCTTCTCTAATACGGTTCGATCTGAGTACCTTCAGTTTCTTTGCCGTTCCCTATCTCTTTGGGAACTGAGGTTGACATTAACTTTTATCACATGTTGATGATCTTCTACTCTTACACGTGGATCAGTTTGGGGGGAGAATATCAGCTCACCGCTCATTCATTTTTGGACAGTTACAGGATGTCCTGAGGATTTCTCTGCGGAAGAGCGGCTTTCCTCCAAGAGTGGCTTTGTAAGCCCCTGGCGGTCTTTGTAGTAGGCGGAAATGATACGCCACCGATTCTGTCTTTTTTGCAGATACACGGTAACCTCTGTTGTCTGTATGCTTTTTCCAATCACGTCAAAAGTAAACATGGCATTCTCTTCTCGGCCGATGGGATATATTTCTATCGGGAACCACGGATCGCATTTGTCCACCTCTCCAATCTCTTCCCTGATTGTCTGATTCTGGCGGATGAAAGACTCTGAGAGCGTGTAAGGTTCAGAATTCATCACATAATAAATAATGCCGTAGATAACGAAGATCACCGTAAGGATCACGGCAACAATGACGGGCCACGATGAACGGCCGCGGGGATGGGTGGGTTCATATTTTGTTTGGGATTCCTTACCCGCTTGCGAGGGAAAGACCATAGGAGGTGAAGATTTTAACGTCCTGTTCATAGTACCTCATCATCAATCACGCCTTCCATTTTTAGGAGAAGGTTGGCGCCTTTGTGGAGAATGTCAATTGATACAGTTGAATTTATAAGCACTCTCTTACGAATGGATGAAGTATAAGAATAGCGGCTCTTGGATGTCAAGACAATTCAACAACAAAATATTGTGGCATCGATATACGACTTTCACTGCAAATTTGTATCGCACCTTTCCACACCATACTATTTTTATCTGAATGCAGCTGCAACATGAATATTCGGGAGTGGACTGAATCATTACAAATGAAATTTTGCGTCCCTTCGGTAACGAAAGATCAAACGCTTTAGGAGGAAGGAGCCTCCACAATTGGATTCATAAAGGTGTTTAAAATTCAAGCCGTTTTCAGAAGGACTATCGACTCCCCTTCTTTGGAGGGCTTTTCCGCAGCGAAGAAAAGACAAATGACACCTTTCCTCCAAAATGTCCTTTCTTCCACTCGCCCTCATATCGACTGCCATTAGGAAGGGTCATGATGCCTTGTCCATTCGGGAGTCCGTTTTTCCACTCGCCGTTGTACTCACCCCCATCAGGCCATTTGAAGATTCCTTTCCCGTTAAAGCTTCCCCCCTTAAACTGACCATCGTATCTGCTCTTGTCGGGGTGGATATAAACTCCGTGACCATAATGTGGATCGTTCATCCACTCAAACTCAACTTTTCCCTTCTCGGAGAAATTTTTTACCAGTTCCTTCAATATGTGTCTCCCATATGACAAATCTTAATCTTTCTGTACAATAAGTTTGCCGTCCTCGAACTGGCCGGCAAACGTCATGCCGTTTGGAAATGTCATCGTCCCCTGGCCGTGAGGAAGACCATTTCTCAGGCTGCCATTATACATTCTCCCGTCAGTGAGGTTCAATTTCCCCCTGCCATGATACTTGTTATCCTTAAACCCGCCCTCGTATCTGTCGCCATTGGGATATGTCAAGACGCCTTTTCCATTTGATAAGCCATTTTTAAATTCGCCCACGTACTTTGTCCCGTCAGCCAGTATCAAACTTCCCTGCCCTTCATACTTTCCTTTTTTGAAATGTCCTTCATATTTTTTCCCGTCAGGATAGATGTCCACTCCATGTCCGTGGTATTGATCATGACTCCAATCACCCGTATATTTTCTACCGCCGGATATTGTGAGGATTCCTTCACCCTCTCTCATATCTTTCTTCCACCGTCCTGCATAGACGGACCCGTCGGGGAAGGTGAACACGCCTTGCCCGTGCCTCTCGCCGTTTTTCCATTCACCGACATACTTTCTACTATCAGGATATATCATCGTTCCTTGCCCGTGGGGAAGATCATCTTTCATTTTCCCCACATAACTTCGACCATCAGAATAGGTATTGGACAATCGTGCTGGAGGAACGAATGTATCTCCTTGTAAAGGTTTAGGTGCACGTTCTATAAAGAATTTTTCTTTTGCCTTTTCTCCGATTTCTGCTCTGATTTTGGCTTCGTGCGCCCTGAATGTCGCTTCCGCTTCCTCTCTGGCTTTTGCGATAGCCTCGCTTTTCATCAGCTTGACCGTCAATTGGGCTGCTTCTTCTGTCTTCGCCTTTGCCCCCATTTCTATTCTAAGTCTGGCTTCCTCTTCTTCCTTTGCTTTCCTCTCTGCTTTTGCCCGTGCTTTCACCTCCTCTAAAAGCTGTATTTCCACTTCCGACTTTGCTTTGTTTATTGCTTCATCCCGGAAATTCAATTCGGCCACAAGCCGGTCTATCTCCTCTGCTTTAACCCTCACTGCTGCCTCTGCCTCGAGTTTGGCTTCCTCTTCTTCTCTTGCCTTCCTCTCAGCTTTTGTCCGTGCTTTTGCCTCTTCTATAAGCTGTATTTCCGCTTCTGCCTTTGCTTTGACAACTGCCTCGTCCCGGAAATTCAATTCGGCCACGAGGCGTTCTATTTCTTCCGCGTGAGCCTTCACTTCCGCTTCAGCCTTGAGCCTCGCGTCCTCTTCTGTCCTGAGTCTTTCTTCCGCCTGTGCCTTGGTCCTTGTTTTCGCTTCTCCACTATCCCTCAACTGGCCGACGAGGCGCTCTATCTCTTCCGCGTGAGCCTTCACTTCCGACTCGGCCTTAAGCCTCGCATCCTCTTCCGCCCTGAATCTTTCTTCCGCCAGTACCTTGATCCTCGTTTTCGCTTCTTCACTTTCCTTCAACTCGGCCACGAGGCGTTCTATCTCTTCTGTTTTGGCCCTGGCTTCCAGCTCTGCTTTGAGTATGGCAACCTCTTTTTCTATCTCGGCATCCTGTCTTGCCTTGGTTTCTTCAGCCAACCTTGCTTCCAGCAAAGCCATTCCTTTTCCTTCTGCTTCCGCTCCCACTCCCGCCGCCGCTTCTTGCTCTTTCCTCCTCGCTTCTTCCCTTTCCTTTCTGTCAAGTTTTTTCTCTCTTGCAGATGTCAGGTAATCCTTGTCCGTATCAGCAAAGACCGCGGCCTTGGCCGGTGTGGTAAGCTTCGACGCGGATGACAGGGCATCATGATCGTCTATATTTCTGCCGGCCTTCCACTCTCCTTCGTGTACTGTTCCGTCAGAAGATGTATGTTTTCCCCTCCCGTGGGGGAGGCCATTTTGCCACTCACCCTTGTACGTGCTACCGTCAAACCAAGTGTACGTCCCCCTTCCATGTGGGTTGTTACCCCTCCATTCGCCCACGTACTGACTCCCGCCAGGCCAGGTAACAGATCCCTGCCCAGTAAACAGATCATCCTTCCATGCAGCATCCGCTATTTCTTTTCGGGATGTTCCTCTCACCAGACGCCGCAGCATTTCTTTCTCCAATTCTCGATAATATTCAGGGAATTTTTCATGTAATGCTCTTCTCCCATTGACGTGCAAATGAAATTCGGGGTTTCACGGATTCAGGTGCCATTTCTGTCACATCTTTCACACTTTGTAGCTCTTAGAATTACACTCGTATCCTCGACCCCTTGGACCTTTGAATCCTGGAGAAGAGAACAACTTTTTCGGAGATGAACTTTATGTAAATATAGTCAAAGACTTCATTAATGTAAAAAAAGAAGATTATTTTTGGAAATATTTGATAATAAATGAGTAAAGAGTGCCCTGTCCTGTGGGCGGGGAGCTTCATTCGATATCTTCGGGTATAATTCTGACATAGTCTTGTGTCATGCCGGGTTTACACAACCCGACTGTCATGTGATACAGGGCAAATAATTCCATCGAAAAGGGAACATAGCCTAAGAAGCCTAATACGGGCATTTCAAAAATGTGCAGAAAATCAAAGAATGGTATGCGGTATATCCATTTCGGATATGAGTAGAAATTCCACATCTCCCAGAAGAAACCACACATAAGACAGCCGACCCACAATGCCAGGACGGGCCGCCAGTCGGATACTGCGATGTACTCGAGGAGCGTACGATGCTTCAGGCGGACGTTAAGGGGTTCCAGAATAAAATATACGGAAAGCCAGACAAAAGGGAAAAAGTAGCGGGGCCAGAGGAGCATGAGTGTGAGCATACTGCAGCCTGCGATAAAGAGAGTGATTAAAGTAGTGGGATTTTGTGCAATTCGAGGACCGTGTTTAATTCTGCGAATCCAGGAAAAGGTACCGGCGAACTCTGCCGTTCCAAATACCGCAGGCATTACAGTAGAAAAGCTGAGCGAGGAAAACAAAAAATATTCAACGCCGGTGAGATTCTCTTCACCTATGTAGTACCAGTTTTGCATGCGCCAATTAATGATTTCAAAAAGCCACCAGGCCGTTGCGGAGATAAAAAAGAGTGACACAAAGGCGCGTGGATTACGGGTCAGCAATGAATGGCCCTTGCGTGTGAACACCAGGGCGTCAATCGTGAGACAGTACCCTAACCACATGGGAAAGAAGCCCCAGTGGGTGCGGAACCCGGAAAGATACCAGTTTGTAATCCAGAAAATAATGGTCAAAGCGACGCCGACCCAGCCGTAAAATGGCCAGTTTCGTGCATGTGATGTCAGCTTCAATTCCATGTTTCGATATTCCTGAAATCCAGCAGGGACTTGACCTCAAATGTAATAAAATTTCAATCTGCCTGTCAAGGTGTTTGCCGGTCATTGAGTATTTGTTGAAAAAATACAAAAAGTGTAATAGATAATCAGGCCTCAATAGTATCAAGACCTTCATTTTCTATTCAAATTGTCGTTGTGACTGAAAGGAGAAACGCAAATATCTTGAACATTCATTAGGCACGACAAACGGATGCGGTTGCCGCTTTGCTGTGTGTAATAATATTTGGCGCATTTTAAAAGATTTCATAATCATAATAATGGAGGAATAATAGGATGGAAGACAAGAAGTACGGTTACGAAGGTGAGACAGATAAGAGGATTCTCATGAAGATGCTGCTTGTTGGAGAGATTACGGAGGAACATTTGCAGGCATATCTCGCGGATCTACCAGATGTATCCTCCTCAGCGGATGAAATTATCATAGAGTAATCAGCCCCGAAGGAAAATAGTGTGCTCACGTGGAAAATTGTATGATGATCGCTGATTCACATGCGCATTTGGAGATGAATGACTTCGACCGCGACAGGAAGGAAGTTATCCGGAGAGCTGAGGATACGGGAGTTGATCTGATTATTACAGTGGGTACTACCCTCGGTGATTGCAGAAGGGCCATTTCCTTCGCCGGAGAGTTTAAAAATGTATACGCGGCCATTGGGATTCATCCCCATGAGGCGAAGGACATTGATCAAAATACGTACGTAACTCTCAAACAGCTTGCTCAAATGGATAAGGTTGTGGCCTTCGGGGAGATCGGACTTGATTTCTTTCGCAACCTGTCTCCGCGGGATGTGCAAATAAGAAGGTTTGGTGAACAGTTGGAGTTGGCGGAAGAAATCGGATTGCCTATAATTATACATGATCGGGACGCCCATCAGGAAACCGTGAAGATGCTTCAGGGCTGGAAGGGAAAGTCGAAAGGAGTGGTACATTGCTTTTCTGGAGACTACAGGATGGCGGTAAAGTGCATTGACATGGGCTTTTCCATATCCATACCAGGGGCGGTTACATTCGGGAAATCGGAAAAGCTCCAGGAAGTGGTCATGCGTATTCCCCTCACCAGCATTCTCCTGGAGACGGACGCGCCCTATTTGACGCCTCATCCCCATCGGGGGAAGAGGAACGAACCGGCATATGTTTTTCATACGGCAAGGAAGGTAGCAGAACTGAAGGGAATTTCACTGGAAAAGTTGGCAGAGGTGACGTATCAAAATACGAAGAACGTTTTTGGTATAGTGTAGAACGGATTGAAACAAGCCTTCCGGTTCTGTGAGAAGCCTTTTGAAAAAACTGTACATATTCTTAATACGAAAGTAGCTCCTCCCTGTGAAAAAGGTCATATTTGTGGTGACCGGCGGTCAGATCAGAGATCTGGCGTTCTTCCGGTTAAAACTCTCTGAATTAACTCCCCTCGCGATTATCTGTGCGGACAGCGGGGCGCGCCATCTTTATGCGCTCGGTATTATCCCTGATGTAATCATAGGAGATATGGATTCTCTCTCTCCGGAGCTGCAAAGCTACTTCGAAGGAAAGGGAAGCAGGCTTATCAGGTATCCGGAAGCAAAGGACGAGACGGATACCCAACTGGCATTGGAGCATGCCTTCAGCATGGCTCCCGATGGAATCTATGTATTCGGCGCCTTTGGGACCAGGATAGATCATGTGATGGCGAATATAGCCCTGTTGGTTCTGGGTGCGGAAAGAGGCATGCACATAGCATTGATTGATGAATGGTGCGAAGCCGCTGTTGTTCCCCGCGAGTATGTCGTGAGAGGAGAAATAGGACAGACCGTGTCTCTCTTGCCTTTGTCGGATAAAGTAACGGGTATAACCCTTTGCGGCTTTGAGTACCCGCTTGAAAACGGGGTAATGGAAATGGGGAAACCCTATGGCATTAGCAACCGGTTAACCGCCGGGGAAGGCGTTATTTCCGTGAAGACGGGACATCTCCTGGTGATCAGATATTTTAATGTGGGGAATCTTCCCTGAGGTGGGGAATGAAGATTGCGCGCGTTTTGACCATAGCCGGTTCGGATTCCAGCGGCGGCGCCGGAATTCAGGCGGATTTGAAGACAATCACCGCCCTGGGCGCCTTCGGTATGAGTGTGGTAACCGCCGTGACCGCGCAAAACACGCTCGGTGTCCAGGGAATTCATGAAGTACCCGCGGATTTTGTAGTGAAACAGTGTGACTCAGTGATGACTGATATCGGTGTTGACGCGGTGAAAACAGGGATGCTGACCACTACAGAGATAGTAACCACGGTGGCAGGGTTGATGAGAAAATACGAAATTCAAAAGCTCGTCGTCGATCCTGTAATGGCAGCCAAAGGAGGAGAGGCATTGATAATAGGCGAGGTAAAAGAGACTCTGATCAAGGAATTGATACCGCTTGCGTTCGTCGTGACGCCGAATATTCCTGAGGCCGAGATTCTGGCAGAGACTAAGATAGTTGATATTCGCGATATGGAAAACGCAGCGAGAATTATTTACAACCTCGGAGCGAAGAATGTGTTGGTAAAGGGTGGACATTTGGCAGGTGATGCCGTGGACATACTCTATGACGGAAAACGATTTCATGCATTTTCAGCGGCACGGATCGCACACGGAGAGACACACGGTACAGGGTGTACATATTCCGCGGCGATTGCCACCCTGCTGGCGAAGGGACAGAACATAGCTGAAGCGGTAAAAGGGGCAAAGGCTTACATGACGGAGGCAATCAGGTATGCATGGAGTACGGGTACCGGATACAAATTGATACACCATCTCGCTCCGGTATTACGGGATGAGTGAAAAAACAGCCTGTAGATTGGCAGTGAACAGGACAGGAATCATTGTTAGGGAGCAGTTCAGGAAACATTAAGGCATCTCGTGAAACGGCAATCAGTATTGTCCGTCGTCTGCAGAAGTCAGGTCATGAAGCCTATTTCGTGGGAGGGTGTGTACGTGATCTCCTTCGGGGAGCAGAGCCCGGAGATTATGATATTGTCACGTCCGCCAAGCCCGATGAGGTGTATCCTCTTTTTTCCCGCACGGTGCCGGTGGGAATGCGTTTTGGCGTGGTAATCGTGGTTGAGGAAGGACATAATTATGAAGTCGCCACATTCCGGAGCGAGGAAGACTATGGGGACGGGCGCAGGCCGTCACATGTGGAATTCACTACTGCGGAGGACGACAGCCGCCGCCGTGATTTTACCGTGAATGCCCTTCTCATGGATCCGCTTGCCGGCAGTATTATCGATTATGTCGGCGGCAAAGAGGATATAGAGAGGCGTCTTATCAGAACAATCGGCAGCGCTCAAGAGCGCTTCGCCGAGGATCATTTGAGGATGCTGCGGGCAGTTCGGTTTGCCGCCAATCTTGGCTACGAGATCGATATAGAAACACTCGATGCGATAAAACTTAATGCGCCGGCAATACACCGCATCAGCGCGGAACGTATCCGTGATGAACTAACGAAACTCCTCACGAGGGGAGGAGCGCGGAGGGGTATGGAAATCCTCGTGGAAACGGGCCTTCTGGCGGAGATTCTTCCCGAAGTCTATGCGCTTCGGGGTGTCGAACAACCGCCGCAATACCATCCCGAAGGTGACGTATGGGAACATACCCTCCGCATGCTTGATTTGCTGCTGTCATGGAAAGGACAGGAAAATGATGATCGTTTGGCCTGGGCTGTTCTCATGCACGACGTTGGTAAAGCCCTCACACGCTCCGAGAATGAAACAGGCATCCACTTCTATGGTCATGTCAGGGAAGGGGAAAAGATTGCGGAGAAGCTAATGCGGCGGCTTAAATTTTCCCGGAGAGACATGGAAACGATCCTCGCCCTCATCCATTGCCATATGCTGTTTATTCATGTTCAGGAAATGCGTCCAAACAGATTGAAACGATTCCTCCGGATGCCCGACTTCGATCTACACCTTGAATTGCATCGTCTGGACTGCCTGGGAAGTCATGCGTTTCTTGATAACTATGAGTTCTGTAAAAGCAAGCTCATGGAAGTGAGAGCTGACGAGCTTCATCCTCCCCGGCTGCTTAATGGAGATGATCTCATTGCGATGGGTTTTTCTCCAGGACCCCTTTTCAATGAGATACTGCGCGCTGTTGAAGATGCCCAGCTCGATGGGGAAATATCCACGTCTGAAGAAGCGCGAAGGCTGGTGAGGAAACGATGGCGAAAGTAACTGACGGATTCATGGATATGGTGAAAAAATTATCGTGAGGGGTGTGTGAAAGGGATAGAAACTATTTGCAGAAGGCAATTGTTATTGAACGTTACCACTTTCCTGTTCTTAATTGTGGCATTCTTCGCTGGCTGTGCAGAGAAACGTGTCTATCGTCCTCCCGCAAAAGTAATAGAAAAGCGACTTGCCCATATGGGTTATACAATTCAGGTGGGCGCCTTTTCCAATGTTGAAAATGCGGCACGGTTAACGGACCTGCTTAAGGACAGGGGCTTGGAAGCCTTTTATTATGTTGCCCGTGAAGGACTTTATAAAGTTCGTTTCGGCAATTATTCCTCAAAGGTAATGGCCCGCGAGAGCGCTGAAAACCTCAGATCGTCGGGAGTTATAAATGAATACTATATCGTGAGCCCCGATGAGTATGCTGTTGCGAAACAGCACTCCCATGGCAATATGTATATCAGAGGAGAAATAGTAAAGACAGCGCAGAGCTTCATTGACGTTCCCTATTTATGGGGTGGTTCTTCATCCGATTCCGGCTTTGATTGCAGCGGATTGGCGATGACCGTGTATCAGTTAAACGGCCTCAACCTTCCCCGCTCATCCAGGGAGCAGTATGACGCAGGTGCCCCTGTTGAACAGAATGATCTTTTAAGAGGAGACCTTGTCTTTTTTTCGACTGCAGGCGGAGAGAAGGTGACGCACGTCGGCATATATACCGGAGAAGGCCGGTTTATCCATGCTCCTGGAAGAGGTAAAAAAATTCGTGTGGATTCCTTATGGAGAAGCTATTATAAGAAACGTTATCTCGGGGGAAGGGCGTATCTCTAACCAAACAAGAAAGAAGAAGATACATGAATATCAACAATCTGATGGTTACGGGTGGATGTGGGTTCATTGGGAGCAACTTTATCCGCTATTTGCTGGGAGAAA
>PDVJ01000245.1_pt1 | contig 17142 bp, 17 predicted proteins | sample 1369811 | NCBI WGS metagenome assembly PDVJ01 (sample SAMN07795376, study PRJNA414565) | Alkali sediment metagenome, whole genome shotgun sequencing project. | reverse complement strand
CCTCGGCCACCCTTTAGGCGCCACGGGCGCCAAGCTGACGGCCCAGCTCCTCTATGAGTTGAAGCGTCGCAAGGCAAAACGGGGCATTGTATCCATGTGCATCGCGGGCGGTATGGGAGCGGCAGCCATTTTTGAAATGATGTAATTTTCCGGTTACCAGGGTGTAAAAGAGAAAAGCCATGGCCTCACAATCCATGGCTTTTCTTTTCCCCGCAATGATGGCAGTATCCATATTCAGCCCATATATTGTGCAGGATCTTCAATCCCCGCTTCTCTGAATCCTCTTTTTCTCAAAAGGCAGCTGTCGCACTGGCCGCATGATTTCCCCTCCGCGGAAGGATCATAGCAACTGTGGGTCATGCCGTAGTCCACGCCCATCTCCATCCCGCGCCCGATAATTTCAGCTTTTGTCATATGGATGAGAGGCGTCCTTATCCTTATCCTCGTCTTGCCTTCGACACCAGCCTTGGTAGCGAGATTTGCCATGTCCTCGAAGGCGGCGATGTATTCCGGCCGGCAGTCGGGATAGCCGCTGTAATCGACGGCGTTCACCCCGATGAATATATCCGATGCCCCCAAAACCTCCGCCCATGCAAGGGCATATGAGAGGAAAATGGTATTTCGCGCCGGAACGTAGGTTACGGGTATGCCCGTGTTCATTGAGCGTTCATCGCGGCCTTTCGGTACTTCTATCTCGTCGGTCAAGGCCGAGGCGCCCATTATTCTCAAATCGATATCGAGGACCAGATGTTTCATGGCCCCAAAGAATGCAGCGACTTTTTCCGCCGCGGCAACTTCCACGCTGTGACGCTGTCCGTAACGGAAGCTCAGACTGTAGATCTCGTACCCTTCCGCTTTTGCGATGGCCATAACCGTCGTGGAGTCGACACCGCCGCTCGAAAGAACGACGGCTTTATGGTGATGGGCTCTCTCAGACACCTTTTGCATCCGCCCCCCAGATAATTTTATGAAGCTGCATATTTATTCTTACCTCGAGGTGATCCGCCAATATCCATTCTGCCAGAGTTTGAGGATCAATCCCTCCGTAAATCGGGGAAAAAAGGGGAGGCTTCATTCCCGGATTATCTCTTTTCGCCCGCGACATAATTTTTTTCGCATAGAGATAGTCTTTCCTGTTTCCAATAACGAATTTGATTTCGTCTTTGGCGGAGAGTCTCTTCAGATTTTCAAGATCATTTTTTTTCTCCTCACCGCTGGAGGGGCATTTGATATCGACAATCTTCACGCAGCGCCCGTCAGTCCGGCTTATATCAAGGCTGCCGTTTGTTTCCAACAGGAGCTCAAAATTTTTATCAAGCAGCCGCTGTATGAGATGAGGCGTTTCCTTCTGAAGAAGTGGCTCTCCTCCCGTAATTTCGACTAATCTGCAGCGGTATGACGCCACCTGTTCAATGATCTCGTCAATGTTCAGGTATTGGCCTTCATCGTACGCATAGGGTGTGTCGCAGTATGCACAGCGGAGATTGCAGCCCGTCAATCTCACAAACACACAGGGCCGCCCGGCATAGGAAGATTCTCCCTGAATAGAGTAGAAAATCTCATTTACCCGCAGCACTTATTCCTCCCAGTAATACACCCCTGAGCTTCTGGTTTCCGAGACCTTTACCCTTGAAACCATCGCGGCGTCCGAATTAATTTTTTCTCTTAGATTCAGGTATAAAAATCGGGCGATGTTTTCCGAGGAAGGATTACTCTCTTTAAACTCCGGATGTTCATTCAGATAGGAATGGTCGATGTTTTTAATGACGTCCCTGATGGCCTGCTTTATGTTTCTAAAGTCGATGCCGATGCCGATATCGTTCAATTCACGGCACTTTACAAAAACCTCAACAGTCCAGTTATGTCCGTGCACATGCCTGCAGTCGCCATCATAACCGGAGAGAGAATGGGCGGCTGAAAATTGGGCTTCTACACAAATTTCAAAAACTCCCGGCATACTATTTCCTTCCCGGAATCATTCCTCATTGGTTTTAAAAAGGGTTCGAGGATTCAGCGGTCATGCCTTGCCGTTGCTTCCCAAAACATTGACGATTTTATGTGTGTACAGTTTTTTCAATGCCTCACGGGCGGGTCCTAAATATTTTCTCGGGTCAAATTCTTCGGGGTTTTCGTGGAAAACTTTTCTTATCGCCGCAGTCACCGCGAGCCTGCCGTCGGAATCGATATTGATTTTGCACACGGCCGATTGTGCCGCCCGCCGCAGCTGTTCTTCAGGAATCCCTGCGGTATTTTCCAGCCTGCCCCCATATTTATTTATTTCATCGACAATGTCCTGCGGTACGGATGAGGCGCCGTGCAAAACTATGGGGAATCCCGGAATCCTTTTTTCCACCTCTTCCAGAATGTCAAAGCGGAGCGGCGGAGGGGTTTCGCCGGGCCTGACTTTGAATTTAAACGCTCCATGGGAGGTCCCAATGGAAATTGCGAGGGAGTCAACGCCTGTGTGTGTGACGAAGTCTTCCACTTCCTCCGGTTTCGTGTAATGGCTATGGAGGGAAGCAATTTCGTCTTCCACCCCCGCAAGGACGCCTAATTCCCCTTCCACACTCACATCATAGGCGTGGGAAAAATCGACAACCTTTTTAGTGAGTGCGATGTTTTCCTCATAGGGAAGGTGTGAACCGTCAATCATCACCGAAGAGAAACCTGTTTCGATGCAGGATTTCGCTAATTCAAACGAATCTCCGTGATCGAGATGGAGGACGATGGGAACTGCGCATCCCATTTGTGCGGCAACGTCTACCGCGCCTTGCGCCAGATATTGCAACAGCGTCTGGTTCGCGTACTGGCGTGCTCCTTTCGAAACCTGCAAAATGACCGGCGATTCCGTTTCCACACTGGCGGCGAGGATCGCCTGCAGTTGTTCCAGGTTATTGAAATTAAACGCCGGTATGGCATAGCCTCCACGCATGGCTTTTGGGAAAAGTTCCCCCGTATTCACCAATCCCAATTCTTTATAATGTACCATAATATCTCACTCTTCTAAAATTATTGCCTCCGCAGGGCAGTCCTCTGACGCTTCTCTTACCTGATCAACCAACGCGTCTTTTACGGTCTTTATTTTTACGACGGCGATATCGTCATCCGACATTTCAAAAACATCGGGGACGCTTTCCGCGCATAATCCACATCCTGTGCATAGCTCCTTGTCAATACTGACTTTCATAGCATGCTCCTTTCTTCATGCTGGTTGTTTTTACGTTTAGTTGTAAAAAAGGATCCAAGGATCCAAGGGTTCAAGGATTCGAGTGAATGATTAAAAGTTATAAGAGCTTAAGGTCTATCAAAAATTTTATCAGTTGTTTCTGGAAAACAAACACTTAAATCCTGAAGATGAACGCTATGTTTTCAACGCGAACTGTTTTGAGTATAAGGGAAAGGCATCCGCGTGTCAAAGGGAAAGAGCTTTGAAAAAGATTACACAGGGACTGTTGACACGCACGCACATTTCTCCTATAGTGGCGCAATATCATTAAAATTCTGTAGCACAGGATGGAGAGTTGCAGCGTATGGCAAAAAGGCCGGTCATTGGACTTAACATGTCGATGGAGCTTATAGATAAATATGAAAAGTACGCACTTCTTGTGCCTCTTGGTTACGTTGATGCAGTAGACGGCGCTGGGGGCTTGCCGCTCTGCGTGCCTCCCATTACGGATATGGCGCTCCTCATGGAATCGATCTCATTATTAGATGGTATCGTGCTTATCGGCGGTGATGATTACCGGCCGGAATACTATGGCGGACACGCGCAGCCGGAGAATGAACTGATGCATGAACGACGCGACCGATTTGATCTGGAGTTGGCGAAGCTGGCATTGCAGGAAAATACGATGCCCGTACTTGGCATCTGTGGAGGCCATCAGCTTCTCAGTATCGCCCAGGGTGGCGCCCTGGTGCAGGATATCGCGATGGAGTGGGATGTTCCTGCAGATTGTCCGCCTCTGCCGCATGCGAAAAAAGAGCGAAACGAGGAGCAGAATCGGGATTTTCGTCACCCCGTCCGTCTGGGGGCGGGGAGCATTATCGAGCGAACATTACAAATTCCTTCAGGCACTATGCTTATGGTAAATTCAACGCATCATCAGTCTGTGCATCCTCTTAAGATAGGCCGCTCCCTGCGGGCGTCTGCCTGGTCGCCGGACGGTGTCATTGAAGCGATCGAACCATCCCTTGATTCGCCCTGGGCGCGGTCCGGAAGATTCGTGCTGGGTGTACAGTGGCATCCGGAGCAATTGCAGGAAGAAGAGGCGCATCGGAACATTTTCCGGGCCCTGATAGAGGCAGCGCAACAGAGAATTTGAATGATGGGAAAAAATCCCTTCCGTATGTTCACAATCTATCTCAGCGGGAAAATGCCCCTCATGTTCGTCCTTGGCTTCGCGTCGGGAATGCCCCTGGCGCTCACCGGTTCTACTCTTTCCGCGTGGATGGTCAAAGAAGGAGTAGATATTAAGACCATAGGATTGTTCTCTCTTGTCGGGTTACCCTATGCGTTCAAGTTTCTATGGTCGCCCTTGATGGATAGATTCGTACCGCCGTTTTTGGGGAGAAGACGGGGGTGGATGATTATCACACAACTGGCGCTCATCCTTACGATTTCCGCCATGGGCTTCTTCAATCCCGCGAACACCCCTCTTCTTATCGCCGCGGTGGCGCTTAGCCTGGCGTTTTTCAGCGCGAGCCAGGATATTGTCCTTGATGCCTATCGAGCGGAATACCTGAATCCGGAAGAGAGGGGAGCGGGTGTCGGTGTATGGATCATGGGATACCGGATTGCCATTCTCATAAGCGGCGCCCTGGCGCTTATCCTGTCCGATCATCTGTCCTGGAAGATGGTCTATGTGATCATGGGACTCTTTATGGCTATCGGTTGTATCGCCACGCTTGCCGCCCCGGAGCCGCTGAAGACACATCACGCAGGCAGGGGAGTCGAACCCCCGAAGAGTCTCTACGAGGCGGCGGTGGTCCCTCTCATGGAATTCTTAAGGCGACCGGGGGCTCTCGAGATTCTTCTTTTCATTATTCTTTACAAGATCGGAGACATCGCTGCCGCCCAGATGGCGACGCCGTATATCCTGGGACATATTGGCTTTTCCGGGACAGAGTTGGGAACAATTTACAAGGGTTTCGGAATGGCAGCGACGATTGCGGGGGCTCTCATGGGCGGTGCCATAATGTCCAGGTGGCCACTCAAGTGGTCTCTCTTCGTTTTTGGTGTGCTCCAGGGAATTTCCACACTGGTTTTTGCGATTCTCGAGTTTACAGGCCGGGAGCTTTGGGCCCTGGGCTTTGTAGTGGGGACGGAGAACTTTTGCGGAGGCATGGGGAAAAGTTCACGGCCACCCAGTACGCTCTCCTGAGCAGCCTCATGGCGGTGGGTCGCTTTGTAACGGGGGCGCCGACAGGATACCTCGCCGATACGGTCGGATGGGTGATGTTCTTCGTCATCTGCACCGCTCTGGCGCTCCCCGGATTGCTGTTGCTTCTCCGGTACGATAAGTGGGTTGTCGAAGTCCGGGGGTAGAAAGGGTACTGCTTCTCCCGTGTAAGTGAATAGTAAATAGTCAATAGTAAATGGTAACGAGGGGAAATATGTACTGCTCTTCACCCGTCACTTGTCACTATTTCCTGTTTACTATCTTTTTAGTTCCTCGACCCCTTGGACCCTTGAATCCTTGAACCCTCGAATCCTTTTTGCAACTAAACGGGAGAAGAGTCGAAAATTTATTTAAACATCGACGCCTTCATCGTCCCCGAGCTGAACACGTTGGGATCGACCATTACGTTGACAAGAGAAGGTTTCCCTGAAGCGCGCGCCCGTTCGAGGGCAGGGCGGATCTGAGAGGGTTCGGTGACATGTTCCCCGTGCCCGCCCATGGCCTCTACGACATGATCATAGCGCAGGGGACTGAGAATGTTTGCCACATCACCCCGCGTGCGACCATATCGTTCTACTTGCCCGTAGCGCACCTGGTTCCATGCGGCATTGTTTGCAACGACACCGATCACGGGCATATTGAAGCGGACAAGGGTGTCATAATCAAAGCCGGTCAATCCGAACGCGCCGTCGCCAAAGAGTATAATTACCTCCGCGTCGGGGAGGGCCGCTTTCGCGGCAATGGCGAATGGTGTTCCGACACCGAGGGTGCCGAGAGGTCCCGGATCAAGCCAGTGTCCCGGCTCACAGGGTGTGATGACGCTCGCGGACATTGTGACCACATCCCCACCATCGGCGATGAATATGGCATCCTCTCGCATAAATTCATTAATCTCCCGGGCGAGGCGCAGAGGGTGGATGGGAGTAGCATCGGAGTAAACAAAGGGCTTGTCTTTTTCCGACAATTCATTTTCAATCCGGCATAATTCATCACACCATGAAGTCGTTTCTCCGGCATGAGACACGGCAGCGGTTAACTGTGCGAGAACCGCCTTCACATCACCCTGTATGCCGATATCGATATCCCGGTTGTGTCCCAGTTCGCTGTAATCCAGATCGACCTGAATTACTTTTGCATTCTGGGAGAGGCGTTTCCCGTAGGCAAGCCGGAAATCAAAGGGGGTGCCGATAACCATCACCACATCAGCCCTGGCAAGGGCATGTCTTCGCGACCGGGTCATGAAAGTTGGACAATCTCCGGAAAGACATCCCCGTGCGGCTCCATTGAGGTAGGTGGGGATGCGTGTTTTTTCGACGAAGGATGAAAGCTCTTCGTCTGCGCGGCAGTGCCAGACCTGGGTGCCCGCGAGTATTGCCGGACGCTCCGCATGTTGAAGCAATGCGGCAGCCCGTTCGATCAGCGCGGGATCCCCGTGCACACGTCCCTCTGAACGGCAGTATGAGGGAAAGATAACGTCGTTCTTATCCACGGCGGTATCAAGAACATCCATGGGAATTTCCAGAAAGGCGGGCCCGGGACGGCCATTGTATGATTCTCTGAGGGCGGAAGTGATAAATTCGGGTATTCTCTCCGTATTCAAACAGGACGTTGAATATCTGGTGATTGGCTTCATAAGAGAAACATGGTCGAGTTCCTGCAAACCGCCCTTCAGAAGCTGGCTGCGCGGAGCCTGGCCGCCTATGCAAAGCATGGGAGTTTGGTTTCTGAAGGCGTTGGCAATACCTGTCACCGCGTCCGTCACGCCGGGGCCGGCGGTGACAACGGCCACACCGGGAATGCCGGTGAGCCTTGTCCATGCCTCCGCCGCATGGGCTGCCGTCTGCTCATGCCGCACGTCAATGATCCGGATGCCTTCATCCAGGCAGCCGTTATAGATGTCAATAATGTGGACACCGCAGAGAGTGAATATGGTTGTCACACCCGCCTGCTTCAAAGCCTTCGCCACAAGTTGACCGCCCGTAATCTGTGCCATGATTTACCCTCCTCCCTGACTGCTATTAATTTACGAAAATGTGTCATTTCGAAGGAACAAAGTGACTGAGAAATCCTTAATAATAAGGAGCAGGGAAAGATTTCTCTCTAAGGTCGAAATGACAAATACAAACTAAAGGAAAATGCTGCAAGGAGAAGCATGCTCTTTGTGGTCACATCCAGACCCAACAGCGGTATCAGGATCAGGCTCCCAATCAGTGAACCCAGGCAGCCCCCAAACAGGTCTGAGGAGTACAGCGGCGATATCACACTCTTTTGGTCCTGAATTCCATACACACTGGTGTACGCAAAAATCCCGGCGACGAGAAAGCCCGCCGTCAAGAGGAATCCTGCAGTATGGACTAAACTGAGAGAGGCGCTCATCGCTACTTTCGTTGCAGTCATCATGGACAGCAGACAAAACCCGGCAAGCAGGCCGATACCGTACCATCGTGCGAGGCTTCCTTTATCATCGATCCGGGACATCAATACTTTCATGACAAATGCCCCCAGCGCGAGCCCTGCCATGAAGCCCATCAGCAACAGTCCTATGTCCTGATAGAGTACGCCGAATTTCACCTGGTAATAAAGAATAAGGATTGTTTCCAGCACCATTCCCAGGAAGCCCGCCACGGCGACGAGCACAATACGGCGCAACGCCGGCAGGAGGCGACAGAGCAGAAAAGCAAGAGGCAGGCTGATCCACAGCAGGAATGAAAAGGGGGGTTTCACCGCGTTTTTTTCTATCAAGGAAGAAAAATCGATCAGCGCCATGCGGGGAAAGAACTTTGAGAGCCATGAGGTAAAAGCATACTGGTAACACACCGGCCTGACATCGGTGTTCGGTGGCGCCGCGACACTCTTCAATAATTTTTTTGTTTCGAAGAATCTGTCGTTCGTAAAGAGGTATCTGATGTAGTTCGGCGAAACCAACCTGGCGGTGATGTTCCTGTCCAATAAACGGCGGGACATGATTTCCGCCTTCCATGGCAGCGGTTCACGGGAAGCAGTCACAATGTTCGTCGTACCCGGAAGGAACAGCACTTCGGGGAAAACGGCTTCGAGGGCGCGATAGATGCTTACGGTCCGACGCGTCATCGGCAAAGTCCAGAGATTTTCCGCTGCCCGGAGCCTGAAAGCGAGAATACCTCCCGGGTTCAGTTTGAGTGCACACTGCGCGAAAAATTCCTGTGTGTAGAAACGGTTTGCCTGACCTGAAGACGGTTCCGGCATGCCGACCAGGATGAGATCATACATGCCACTTTCCATGAGGAATCTTCGCGGGTCGGCGAACGTAATGTGGACATTTGGCGCGCCCAGGGATTTGCGCGTGGTTTCGGGAAGGTGCTGTTGCACCATGTTCAACATAATGGGATTAATTTCGACATATTCTATTTTTTCCGGAGCATGTTGAAGCATTTCGTGCACGGTTCCTTCGATTCCCCCACCTAAAATAAGAACATGCCGCGGATGTGGGTGCTGGAGTGCCGCGAGATGGCAGAAATACTCTGCTTCAGTCCCTTCCGTTTCAAACGCCAGGGCGTCATTTTCGAAGACGGCAATCTGATCGTGGAGGCGTGTGAGCGTGATTCTGCCGTAGGGAGAATCCATGCTTTCCAAAAGATTCGGATGTTTCCAGGCGGTCATCTGCGTATCAATCAGCGTTGCGTTCCAGAAAAATAGAAGAAGAATGCCTGCTAAAATTATTGCCGCCCCGCGGAAAAGAAACCTGCCCTGATTGCAAAAATACCTTCCTCCCTGTATCCCTCCCCCTTCATGGGGGAGGGAGGGGTGGGGGTGTTTTGTCATGATGGTTATGGGTAGTATCGCGGCGACAAGACTACAGGCAAGAGCGATGGTAAAATTTTGAATTCCCCATATGAGGAAAAGGGTTGCAGCCATTCCGCCGACCACTCCGCCGGCGCTCTCTACCGCATAGGCTGCAGCCGCCGTTCTCCCGTCGGCAACATATATTTTTGCCGCCCACTGGAACAGCAGACCTGACAGCAGTCCCGCAGGGAGAAGGGAAATGACAGTTATCAGTAATTGCTGAAGAAAGGACAGGTATGCACCGGGGATGCCGCAAAAGAGGAGGTGGCTGGAACGGATGAACATAATGTCAAGGGGAAGGGCGACTCCAAAGATAATAAAAAGTAACGCAAGGTGTGTAGGTGACGGAATGTGAATTCGGCGGCCAATAAGCGCTCCTGCGGCTGTCCAGAAAAGCCAGATGCCGAGGGCAAGCAGGTAAATGAGTTCAATTCCATAGAAGGCAACATTCAATTCCCTGAGCAGTACTGCCTGTCCAAGGATAGAAATCAGCCCGATGGAAAGTAGAGAGAGAATCATGATTGTTATCTTTGTCAAAAGTTTATAGACAGCGGCTTCGGAAAAAGCTCCAGAGGCAAGGCGTACGAGGCCTGAGGAATGAGGCGTACTGCGTTGTACGTCGCAATGACGATAGATGAAGTACAACGCAGCATATGGACTTTTGCCAAAGTCGCCAAATTATTTAAATTCCCCCTCACTAAACACCGTGGCCTGGAAGGTTGAAAGTTGAGCCCCCTTTTCCCAGCATCCTGCAGTCAATCCGGCCTTAAGGCAGAGATTATTGAGCAATTCCTGCCGATGCCAGCCTTGTTCTAAAGCCACCTGGGGAAGGAATACGGCGGAGCGGCCCTCTTTATTGAGCACAATGCCATCCCTTCCGGCAACAATATCTGTGGCGCCGGATACGTCCTTTAAGGGGGTAAGCACGGATATTTCGATATCGATTTCACTGAGCTCATCGGCGGTGAGAGGAGGAAACCGCCTGTCATTCAGCGCTGCCTGGATTGCCATAGTCCCCACAAGCTTGCAGAGAGGCTCATCCCCGACGATCCTGCCGATGCAGCCTCGCAGTTCACCCTTTCTCTTGAGCGTGACGAAGACGCCCTGCGGCTGCTGCAAATGCGGATCGAAACCTCTGGCGAGAGGAACCGTATCGGTTAAAATGATACGGGAAATGGTTTGTCGGGCGAATGCAAGAAGTGCCTTTTTATCGGAAGACCGGAGCGAACCGGCCACAGAAACGAATGCCGATTGATCTGATGAGCTGATGTCCTTCCCGGGTTCGTGTGCAGTGAATGCAACGGCCCCATAACCAACAACCCGTGACTGCTCGCCGAAGGCAATATCTCCTGAATTCGCGTAGCTTACCACGACGCCTCTTGTCGCGCCCAAGGCTTTGGCAGCTGCCATTCCTGCTATGATGGGGGCCTCTCCGCACGCCCTCGTAGAGAGCTGGGGAATACGCCGGTCCATATGAGAGTGTATGGTTGATTGAAATATGGCGGGATTCATCGTGGTAATGGCTTCGAGGGTTTCCCTGTCCACGTGAGCTGCGGCTTTCGCGTTCGGGTAATGGGAGAGGTCAGAACTCGCGATGACGAGTGCGCGCTTGTTTTTCAAAACCTTTGCGAGGGCTTGACCAAAACGGCTGCTCATGGGCAGATCCGGCGAGCCGATAATGACGGGAACGATCTTTGCCTTCGGAAAGTTGACCTGCACGAACGGCACAATCACTTCAACAGAATGTTCATGTTCGTGGAGAGATTTGTCCAATGTGCAGTCGGCGGGGTCTTCCGCCATCAGCGAGGAGACAACGTCCCTGTCAACCAATGCCGTGCCGAGAGGGGTGCGGAAACTGCCTCCCGGATAGACTGATATTTTCGCAAAACCCGGATTTGTGTGGTTCGTTCCCAGAATCACGACCACGTCATACTGCTCTTTGCGTGCCTGTGCGAATCCATCCGCGCATATCTGGCCGGAGAAGACATAACCGGCGTGGGGAACCACAATGGCGACGGGTTTCTCAACGGTGGCCGGAACTGCATCCTCCATGAATTTCTCGATCGCGAGTTTCAGTTTGGGTGCCGACGAAGGGTAGAACTTGCCTGCGAGGACAGGTTCCCGAATGTCTGTATGCGACACTTTCTCCGCCTGACACGCGACGGCAACACCAAGACCAATGATGAACACTATAAGGCACAATCTCAGTATTTTCATTCCCATAACCTTTCTCTATACCCATACACCGGCAATCTTCCGGCGACAGAATTTACAGCGCCCATTCTTCAGGTTCATTTCCGTGATAAAATAGCCGTGCCTTTGTATCACCGCTTTCTTGCAGTTCGGACAATAGGTGTGATTACCCGGATGGCGTGGGACGTTTCCTATATATGGATAATGAATGCCTCTGCTTAAGGCCATATCCCGCGCGCGCTCCAGCGTCGCGATAGGTGTGGGAGGGAGATTGAGCATTTGGTAGTCCGGATGAAAACGGGAAAAATGAATGGGAACGTCAGGGCCGACTTCTGCCAGGACCCACGTTATCAGTTCCTGGAGCATCGTGTCCGAATCATTTAATGTAGGGACGACCAGGTTTACAATTTCAAGGTGGATGCGGCTTTTCGCGATCTGTTGAATGCTTCTGAGCACGGGGCGGAGTTCCGCGTTGCTTACAGTACGATAAAAATGTTCGCTGAATCCCTTTAAATCTATCTTGATGGCATCAAGAACACTGCACATTTCCGCGAGAGGGGCCTCATTCATGAACCCGCAACTTATCAGCACGGAACGGAGCCCAAGTTTTTTTCCGGCCCTGGCGATATCGGTCAGGTATTCTGTATAGACCGTCGGTTCGTTGTAACTGTAAGCGATGACGCTCGCCTTTCTTTCGAATGCGGATCTGCTGATGCTCGCCGGCGACGCGAACGGAACCGGATAATCCTCAGGCGATGACTGTGAGAGTTCCCAGTTTTGGCAGAACTTGCACTGAAAAGGGCATCCTGACGTTCCGATGGTATACGCGTCCGCCCCGGGCAGGAAATGATAGAAGGGTTTCTTCTCGATGGGGTCGACATGGATGGATACGGGACGTCCATAAACGAGGCTGCGCAGTTCTCCGTTTACGTTCATGCGCGTCCGGCACCTACCCCGATCACCGGGCTTGATAAGGCAGCCGTGGGCGCAGAGGAGGCATTTCACAATGTTTTCCTTATGAACATGCTGTTTCCCGTGAATGTTGTCCTGGATGCCATGACAGGCGATGCACCCGGTGCCCGATGAGGCAGGAGATGCCCAGTAATGCGCGCGCGGGGCCGTGCGGACTATTTCATCTAAGTAACCTCCTGCGAGGGCAATGCCCCGTTCTCCGCCGGATAAAAGCCCCTGCCAGTAAGGATCGGAAAGTAGAATGCCGGCACCGCCAAGGAGTGGTGCAATCTTCGCTAATTGTGTGAAAAATTCACGTCGTGAGATCATGACAGTGTTCCATACATCTTTCTAAAGTATCTCTCATTTCATAGGAAAGTATAAGAGAAATGGCATTGGTAAGTCAATGGGAAGAAAATGCAATCACCTGGTTCCTTGACGTCTTGACTCCTTAAACCCTCAAACCATCAGCGAAAGCCGATGGCAGCTTATTTTTGCTTTGATAAAGGATGATAAGGTATTCTTTGGAAAATATTTAAATTTTTGCATATGTATAGTATGATAAAAAAAGTAATAAAAAAAGAGGAAGTCATGGAAAAGGATTTTCACTATTTTATAATGTATACGGTTGTGAAGATCGCAGGAGAAGGTGATGAATAATTTTTCGAATAAAGTCACACTTATTACAGGGGCGTCATCGGGTATCGGGGCGGCTCTGTCTTTAGAAATTGCGCGCCAGGGTGGCGACATTGTGCTGGTGGGGCGCCGCCGGGAGCGATTAGAAAAGATCGCCCGGGAAATAGAAGCCATGGGTCGTCGCGCCCTCGCAGTTCCCGGTGATGTCACCCATGATGGGGATATCGAAGGGGCCATGGAAAAAACAAGGCACGAGTTCGGGCGGGTCGACTACGTTGCCGTTAATGCGGGATTCGGTGTGGCAGGACGTTTCGAGAAGCTGACCATTGAGGACTTCCGGCGTCAGTTTGAAACGAATGTCTTCGGTGTGCTGAGAACTATTTACGCAGCGAAGGAACTCCTCATTGCTTCTCGAGGATGTATAGCAATAGTAGGCAGTGTCAATGGATACATCGCGCTGCCCCGACTGGCTGCGTATTCGATGAGTAAATTCGCGATTCACGGACTCGCAGATTCGCTCAGACATGAAATGAAACCACACGGTGTGGACGTTGTCCTTATCGCTCCCGGCTTTGTGAGGACGGAAATCCGCCACATCGATAAAACAGGCATCTACCGTTCAGAAATAAAGGATCGCGTTCCTTCCTGGCTCCAGATATCCGCTGAAAGGGCTGCACAGCAGATTGCGCTGGCGATGTATAAACGCCGGCCCGTGAAGATTATTACCAATCATGCAAGGATCGCCATTTTTCTCCAGCGTCATTGCCCGCGTTTTCTGTCAGCCGTTCTGTCTTCGTTAAGCAAGAGAGGTTTGCTGATATGATCGGTGAGTTTTTTTCTATAACCATAGTTTTCCTTTCAATTGAGATAAAGGAAGGGAGATGGTAATAGAGAGGTGTCGATTTATGAAACGCGGTAAGCTGTTGACGGTATCTTTCATGCTTCTGTTTTTCATGCCCGTCCTGAGCCACGGCCTTGATACGCGCAAAGTTCCGTTGACCTCATTTCACGAGGTGGCCGATTATATTAAAAAGTACGATCGTCTGCCGGATAATTTTATTACAAAAAAAGATGCCCGCACACTGGGGTGGAATCCGTCAAAAGGCAATCTCTGGGCAGTTGCACCCGGGAAGAGTATCGGCGGTGATGTATTTCGTAACAGGGAGAAAAAGCTTCCGGTGAAAAGGGGGCGCATCTGGTATGAGGCGGACATTGATTATCAAGGGGGAAAGCGGGGGAAGGACAGAATTCTCTTTTCCAGCGACGGCCTGATATATAAAACGGAAGACCACTACAGAACATTTACGAGGATGCACTGATGAAAGAGATCATCTTTGATTCCCTTCATGTAAAGAGCATTGGAGAGCTGCACCGAGAACTCGCCCGAAGTCTCGATTTCCCCGCGCATTATGGCATGAATCTCGATGCCCTCTATGACTGTCTGAGCGGAGAAATTGCGCTGCCTCTCAGGATCATCTGGAGAAATTACCGTGTGACACGATCGAAAGTAGGCAAAGATGCCCTAAAGGTTCTAAAAGTTATGAAGGATTTTGCCAAGGAGGAGCCCGGTTTTACCGTAGAGGTTGAGTGAACGGCCATCGGCTGAAGTCGATGGCTTCAGGGTTCAAGGGGTCAAGGAGTCAGGTGATCAAGGGAAAAGCCTTTAATTTTTTTACAGAAGGATCGGCGTTATGAATTACATAGTAGAAGTTATTGTGTTTGTGGCTGGGCTTTGCCTGGGTGGTCTGAGTGCGTACCTCATACTGAGATCATTGCGTTCCATGATGATTGAGAGAATCAGCAACAGGGAGGCACAGGTGCATGATTTGCAGTCCGCTCTTGAGAGGGCGAGGGGAGAAATGTCCGGCCTGCGTGCAGAACTTGCGGCACAGTCGGACAGGCGCTCGGCTGCGGAAGAAAAGAGTGCGCGAATCCCTGATCTTGAATTAGCCCTTGCACTGAAAGACAAGAGGATTGCGGAACTCACTACAGAGAACGCCGATTTGAAGGTAAAACTCTCGGAAATTCATACGAGACTGGCAGAAGAGAGAAAAGCCGCGGATGAAAAAATCAGACTTCTTGACGAAGCCCGCCAGAAATTGTCTGACGTGTTCAAGGCGCTCTCCGCAGATGCGCTTAAAAGCAGCAATCAGTCATTTCTGGAGCTTGCGAGAGAGACGCTGGAAAGATATCAGGAGTCAGCCAAGGGTGATCTGCTGATAAGGCAGAAGGCCATTGATGCGCTCGTCCAACCTTTGAAAGAGTCATTGGAAAAAGTTGACAGCAAGATCGGGGAAATAGAACATGCCCGTACGACGGCGTATGTTTCACTTACCGAACAGATAAAGTCACTTGCCACTACTCAGAATCTGCTTCAGACGGAAACAATGAACCTTGTAAGGGCGCTCCGTGCGCCCGTTGTGCGGGGCCGCTGGGGAGAAATCCAGCTCAAGAGGGTTGTGGAAATCGCCGGTATGGTTGAATACTGTGATTTTTTACAACAGGAATCAGTGACCACGGAAGACGGACGCCTCCGTCCGGACATGATCATCAAGCTTCCCAACGAAAACAATATTGTTGTGGATTCCAAGGCGCCCCTGCAGGCGTATCTCGAATCACTGGAAGCGCAGGATGAAGCGACACGGACGGCAAAATTGAAGGAACACGCCCGGCATATCCGCGCGCACCTTACAAGTTTGGGGTCCAAGACGTACTGGGAACAATTCAAACCTGCCCCTGAATTTGCCGTGCTTTTTCTCCCGGGTGAAACCTTCTTTAGCGCGGCCCTGGAGCAGGATCCGGGCTTGATCGAATTCGGTGTCGATCAGCGGGTAATCCTGGCTACGCCGACTACCTTGATCGCTCTCCTGAAAGCGGTTGCATACGGCTGGCGCCAGGAGAAAATTGCGGAAAACGCCCAGGAGTTAAGCAACCTTGGCAAGACCCTCTATGATAGGATCAGAATTCTCGCGGGACATTTTTCCGAGATGGGGAAAAACCTGGATCGAACTGTGGACCTTTATAATAAAGCCGTTGGTTCCCTGGAAACGAGGGTGCTTGTCACCGCGAGAAAATTCAAGGAGTTGGGGGTGTCCACGGGCGAGGAGATAAATGTGCTGGAAAATGTAGACAAAACGTCGCGGTCGCTGCAATCGCCAGAAATGACAATGGATTCTGCAGCTTTGGATGACAGCAATGCGTAAATTAATGAGGGATATAGCATGAAGTCTTCTGTAAAAAGGATTTTCCGTGTTTCTTGTAGTATGTTTTGCCTGGTGGTGCTGACAGGCACACCTGCTCAGGGCGACCTCCCCTCTATCCTTGAAGCGCCTTCATCGTCTTCAATGATGTCATTAATGAAAATCACCGGGCCGCTGGATTTTTGCGGCGAACCTGTGCCCCTGGATGATCCTGATGTGCGCGAACGTTTGGAGAGGGAACTGATAGTCATGGTGTGGAACCGCCCTCAAGTCATCCTGTGGATAAAAAGAGCAGGCCGTTATATGCCGCATATTGAGGAAGTCCTGAAGCAGAACAAGATGCCCGGGGACCTCAAGTACCTCGCGGTTATAGAGAGTTCGCTCACATCTCAGGTTACATCATCAAAAGGTGCGAAGGGTTACTGGCAGTTCATGGAAAGCACTGGAAAGAGATATGGTCTGTCTGTCGACGCACATGTGGACGAGAGACGGAATTTCTATTCATCCACGAAAGCGGCCCTGCATTATCTCAAAGAGCTTTATGCGATGCTGGGTTCCTGGACCCTGGCCGCTGCCGCGTATAATATGGGTGAAGAAGGGCTTAAAGCGGAGATGATCATGCAGAAGACGAAAAACTATTACCGGCTCTACCTTCCCATGGAGACGCAGCGGTATGTATTCAGGGCTCTTTCTGTGAAGATAATCCTTTCTAATCCTGAAAAATACGGCTTCAGATTGGCAAAGGAAGACCTCTATATACCCGTGTCGTTCGCTCGCATAGAACTGACATGTGAACAGGAAACACCGCTTTCCCTTGTTGCCCAGGCTGCGGGAACATCTTTCAAAGTAATCAAAGAATTGAATCCGGAAGTGAAAGGATACTATTTGGCGAAGGGCCGGCATATTCTCTCGATACCGGAAAATTCCGCCGAAGGTTTCCG
>PDVJ01000244.1_pt1 | contig 17150 bp, 13 predicted proteins | sample 1369811 | NCBI WGS metagenome assembly PDVJ01 (sample SAMN07795376, study PRJNA414565) | Alkali sediment metagenome, whole genome shotgun sequencing project. | reverse complement strand
TTCCCGGATGTTCGCGAGCGGCGTCTTGAGTTCGTGCGACATGTGGCGAAGGAATCGGTTGCGCTCCTCGGAGATCTCGCCGAGCCTCACGCGCAGCCACTCGAGTTGACGGCCGAGGGCCTGCAGGTCGGTCGGACCCTTCACGTCGACCGGTGTGTCGAGGCGGCCGTGGCCGATGTCGCTGATCGCAGTGTCGATCTGGCGGATCGGCCGCGCGAGAAACACGGTGAAGATCAGCATCAGCCCGATCGTCACCGGCACGAGCAGCGCGGACTGCCAGAGGATGCGCCGGCGCGTGCTTTCGGTTTCGGCGCGAAGGAGGTTCAGTTCGCGGTCAGTCTGGCGGCTGGCGAGCTTCGAGAGAAGGCCCGCGTCGCGGGAGAGCTGATTGAACTGGCGCAGCGCATCGTTGACGGCCGTGGTCGACGTCGAGCCGAGTCCCTGCACGATGGCAGTCGCGCTCGTCCGCATTCGATTGATCACTGCCGCACGGTCCGGGTCGCCGGGGAGGTCCTCGAGGCCGTCCAGCGTCGTGCCGAGCACCACGCGGTTCTTGCGCGTGACTTCGAGCAGGCTCGGCCGGCGCAGGATCTGGTACAGGCGGGCGGTGCGTTCGAGCGACGCGACCTGGCGCACCAGCGCTTGCGTGTATTGAGTGGCTGCCACCCCGTTGGTCACCAGGCGCTCGCTCGCAGCGGACAGGTTCCGCATTTCGACTGCCGCACTCAACGTGCCGAGCAGCATCGGCAGGGCTACCGCCGCGAAGCCGAGCAGGATGAGGCCGCTCAGGGAGCGCGGGCGGAGCGATGACAGGCGGAGGGTGCGAACCAGGTTCATGCGTGGGCATGCTTCCAGAATTCAACGGGCCGGATGACTGCGGTAGCCTCGCATGACGCGGGGTCGGGCGGGATGTCGGCCACCGTTACCAGTACGTCGGCACGTGCTGCTGCGGCCGTGCGGCGATCCGCCGAATCGTAGCCAATGCGACGCGCTTCGGCCGTCGCAGGTGACGGCTCGACGAGTTGGGCAGCGCGCGTCATCGCTGCGAGCGCCTGCTCGATCAGATCGTCGCCAATCAGGAATCTCGACCTCAGACCACGGGCCACCTCGTCCAGTATCTGCCTGGACAGGACCAGGTCGTGCCGCTGGAGGATCTCTTCGTAAAGTTCCGCGCAGGCACCGGCACGAGTCACGTGCGCCGCAATCAGGACCGACGAATCGAGGACCACTTTCACCGGTCTTTGAGGACCCGAAACGCGTCATCGTCGGTATGCACGCCAAGAGCCTGCGCTCGGGCCATCAGTTCCGCGCGCAGCGCGCGGAAGTCCGTGACGAGAAGATGGCGGCGCAATGCCTCGCGTGCGAGATCGCTCTTCGATACGCCCTGCGCAGCGCTCTGCCGCTCGAGTTCCAGGTCGAGTTCGTCCGGCACCCGAAGCGTGATGGTTGCCATGTAATTAAATGTATTACATCCCTGCAGGCGTGTAAATGCCGGTCGCTCGGGAGATCATGATTTGCCGTGCACCCGTACTCCACGTTGACCCCGGATCTCGTCATTGAAGCCGTCGAAGCGCTCGGGCACCGCTGCGATGGGCGCGTGCTGGCGCTGAACAGCTACGAGAATCGCGTCTACCAGGTCGGTCGCGAGGACGACCTGCCGGTGGTGGTGAAGTTCTACCGGCCGGCTCGCTGGAGTACGCCCGCGATCCTGGAGGAGCACGCGTTCGGGCTCGAGCTGGCACGCGCCGAGGTGCCAGTCGTCGCGCCGGACGTGCTCGACGGGCGGAGCCTCTTCGAGTTGGGCGGCTTCCGCTACGCGGTCTACCGGCGCCAGGGTGGACGCTGGCCGGAGCTCGGCACGAAGGACGACCGCCAGTGGATGGGACGATTCCTGGCGCGAATCCACGCGATCGGCCGGACGCGGCAATTCCGTCATCGGCCGTCGCTGGACTGGCGTGTGCTCGGCGGCGAGACCATGGGGTTCCTGCTCGAGGAAGGTTGGATCCCGCCGCACCTGGAGCCCGCTTACGAGTCGGTCGCGAGAGACGCGCTGATGCTGGTGGAGGAGCGCTTTGCCGAGACGACGCCATACCGGAGTCTGCGGCTGCATGGTGACTGCCATCCCGGTAACGTGCTCTGGACGGACGACGGGCCGCATTTCGTGGATCTCGACGACTGCATGACGGGTCCCGCGATCCAGGACCTGTGGATGCTGCTCTCGGGCCGCGCGGAGGAGATGCAGGTGCAGCTGGGTGACCTGCTCGTTGGATATGCGGATTTTGCGGATTTCGACCATCACGAGATTGCGCTCGTGGAGCCCCTGCGCACGCTGCGGATCATGCATTACGCCGGTTGGCTCGCCAGGCGCTGGGACGACCCGGCTTTTCCGCGTGCGTTTCCATGGTTCGAGGAGCCGAAGTACTGGGAACAGCACGTACTCAATCTGCGCGAACAGCTCTCGGCGATGCAGGAGCCACCGCTGCAGGTCTGAAAACTGGGCGCCATGCAGCGATTTTCGGGCCCGGTTCAGCCAGAATTGGTTACCGGAACCCGATTTGCCCCTCAATCACGCATGTCTACCATCCTCGTCACCGGCGGTGCCGGCTACATTGGCAGCCACGTCGTCCGGCAGCTCGTCGAGCGCGGCGAGCACGCGGTCGTCCTGGACAATCTTTCCACCGGCTATCGCAGCGCGGTGCTCGGTGCGCCGCTCATCGTCGGCGACACGGGCGACCGAGATGTCGTCACGCGGGTGCTGAACGATCACTCGATCGAGACCGTGATGCACTTTGCCGCGCACACGATCGTGCCGGAGTCGGTCTCGAACCCCCTCAAGTATTACGGAAACAACACCTGCGCGACCCGGAACCTGCTCGAGTGCTGCGATCGCGCCGGCGTCAAGCACTTCGTCTTCTCGTCGACCGCGGCGGTCTATGGCATTCCGCCCGAGGGCCTCGCGCGCGAGGACTCGCCCACCGCGCCGATCAACCCCTACGGTCTGTCGAAGCTCATGAGCGAGTGGATGCTGCGCGACCTCGCCGCCGCTTCGAAGCTGCGTTACGTCGCGCTCCGCTACTTCAACGTCGCGGGTAGCGACCCTGGTGGGCGCATCGGCCAGACCGCCCCGACGGCGACGCAGACCGCCCCGACGGCGACGTTGCTGGTGAAGGGTGCGTGCCAGCAGGCTGCCGGGGTGAGACCGAACATTTCGATCTTCGGCACGGACTACCCTACGCCGGACGGAACGGGCGTGCGTGACTACATCCACGTCGAGGACCTTGCCGGAGCGCACCTGTGTGCGCTCGACTACCTGCGTGGCGGCGGCGACTCCACGACACTCAACTGCGGCTATGGGCACGGCTACAGCGTGCGCGAGGTACTGCAGATGGTGGAACGTGTGCACGGCAAGCCGCTGGAAGTCCTCGAGAGCGCGCGACGCGCGGGCGATCCGCCGTCGCTCGTGGCGCATGCTGGGCGGATCCGGGAGGTGCTCGGGTGGGTTCCGCGGCTCGACGACCTCGAGACCATCGTGCGGTCCCAGCTCGAATGGGAATTCAGGCTGCTGCGTGAGCCGGGGCTGCAGAGGAACTGACCGCCAGTTCGGTTTCTATTATTCGATCGTGAGGCTGTGCGGCGGCATTATTTCCATGGAGGTTGCCGGGACCGAGGCCCCGCTCGGGGAGCAATTCCGCGAAAAACATGTACGTGGGGGATTACGTGCCCGAAATCTGCGAGTACAGTCACGTCGACAAGGATGAAAACGCCGTGCGGCGCTGCGATACCTGCATGACCTCTTGAATATCAGGTTGAGAGACCGAACCATGACGATCAGCATCAATGCTCCAGTACGTGCCGTCGGCCTCGCCATGCTCGCGGCGCTGGCCGTTGCCTGCGGTGGCGGCGAGGAGAAACCTGCGGCAAAGGGGGCGGAGTCCCCCGCTGCGGCCGGCAAGGCGCCGAAGAACGTCGTGGAAACTCCCGGCACGGCGGCCGACGACGGACTGGCCAACGCCGTGGCCGTCGGCAAGGCGGCCGCCGCGGTCGACCTCAAGTACAACCTGCCCGTTCGGCCGGAGGCCGGTCAGCCGTTCGAGGTGGAACTGGTATTCCTGCCGCGGATCCCTGCGGACACACTGGATGTGCAGGCAACCGGGATGCCGGGACTGATCGTGGCCGGTGGAGCTACAGCGACGTTCGCACAGGTGGTGGTGGGCGAGCGATACGTGGCGAAGGTTCTGCTGCAGGCGCCCGAGCCGGGCCTGTATTACGTCGGCGTGACGGCGAAGCTCACGACCGAGACGCAGACCGATGCCCGCACGTTTTCCGTGCCGGTGGTCATCGGTGTGCTGCCGGCGGTGGAGAAAGCGGCGCCCGTCAAGTCGGGCGCGGGCGGCGGCGAGAACGTCGAGACGACGAAGGCTGCAGAGACGACGAAGGCTGTCGAGACGACGAAGTAGGGGCGTTCCACTGGAGTGGCCGCTCCTCGGGCTGGAGCAGGACCGGCCCCGGGGCCATGGTCCGCTGGTTCCGGCGGGTGGCCGCCGGTCGGTTCCGGTATACTCCGCGCCCTTTTGCCCCGGGCGCTCCGTCGTGACCCTCGATCCCACAATCAAGCTTCGCAACGTCGCGATCATCGCGCACGTCGACCACGGCAAGACGACCCTGGTCGACCAGCTTCTCAAGCAGTCCGGGACGCTCGACGCCCGCAAGGCGACGCCGGACCGCGTCATGGACTCGAACGCGCTCGAGCGCGAGCGTGGCATCACGATCCTGGCGAAGAACACCGCGATCCGCTGGAACGATTTCCGCATCAATATCGTGGACACGCCCGGGCACGCCGATTTCGGCGGCGAGGTCGAGCGCGTGCTTTCGATGGTGGACTCCGTGCTGCTGCTGGTGGACGCGGTCGATGGCCCGATGCCGCAGACCCGCTTCGTCACGCAGAAGGCGTTCGCGCACGGACTGCGGCCGATCGTCGTGATCAACAAGATCGACCGCCACGAGGCCCGACCGAACTGGGTGCTCGACCAGACCTTCGACCTGTTCGACAGGCTGGGCGCCACCGAGGCGCAGCTCGACTTCCCGGTCGTGTACACCTCGGCGATCCAGGGCTACGCGTCCCATGATCCAGGGCACCGCGGTGGCGACATGACCACGCTGTTCGAGGACATCGTCAAGTACTGCCCGCCGCCCGACGTGGAGTTGAACGGCCTGTTGCAGCTGCAGGTGTCGCAGCTCGATTACTCGAGTTATGTCGGCGCGATCGGCATCGGCCGGATCAAGCGCGGCACGATTCGTCGCGGCATGAACGTGACGGTCGTCGATCGCCAGGGCCGGGCGCGCAACGAGAAGATCCTGCAGGTGCTGGGGTTCCTCGGGCTCGAGCGCATCGAGGTGGAGGAGGCGAGCGCGGGCGACATCGTCGCGTTCGCTGGCATCGAGCGTCCGGCAATCTCCGACACGCTCTGCGACCCCGCGCAGCCCGAGGCCATGCCGCCGCTGGTCGTGGACGAGCCAACGATCGGCATGACTTTCGAGGTCAACACCTCGCCGTTCGCCGGCAAGGAGGGCAAGTACCTCACCAGCCGGCAGATCCGCGAGCGACTCTTCCGCGAGGCGCTTACGAACGTCGCGCTTCGGGTGGAGGAATCGGACGACCCGGACAAGTTCCAGGTCTATGGTCGCGGCGAGCTGCACCTCGGCGTTCTGCTCGAGAACATGCGGCGCGAGGGCTATGAGATCGCGGTGTCGCGGCCGCGGGTCGTCATCAAGGAAATCGACGGTGTCCAGCACGAGCCGTACGAGATCCTGGCGGTGGACATCGAGGATTCGACGCAGGGCGCCGTGATGACGGCGCTGGGCAGTCGCGGCGGGCTGCTGCAGGCGATGCACCCGGACGGGAAGGGCCGCGTGCGGCTCGACTATGTGATCCCGGCGCGCGGGCTGATCGGGTTCCAGACCGAATTCCGCACGACGACGTCCGGGCTTGGTCTGCTGTTCCACGTGTTCGATCACTACGCACCGGTGTCCGAGCGTGCGATCGCGAGTCGACAGAACGGCGTGATGATCTCGAACGGGCAGGGAACGGTGCTCGGCTACTCGCTGTTCAATCTCCAGGAGCGCGGTCGGCTGATGGTTGCGCACGGTGACGAGGTCTACGAAGGGCAGATCGTGGGTATCCACAGCCGTGACAACGACCTGGTCGTCAATCCGCTCAAGGGAAAGAAGCTGACGAACATCCGCGCGGCCGGGCGCGACGAGAACATAGTGCTCACGCCGCCGATCCGCTACACGCTCGAGCAGGCGATGGAGTTCATCGAGGACGACGAACTGGTCGAGATCACGCCGGCGTCGATCCGCCTGCGCAAGCGTTCACTGAAGGAACACGACCGCAAGCGAGCGGGGCGCGTGGAGGAGGAGTAAGTCGGCACCGGGCACCGGATCACTCGAAAACCACGGTCCGGTTGTCGTAGACCAGGATCTGGTGCTTGAGGTGCGCATAGACTGCCCTCGCCAGCACGATCTTCTCGAGGTCCCGCCCCTTGCGGACCATGTCGTCCACCGAGTCCTTGTGGCTCACCGTCACCACGTCCTGGGCGATGATCGGGCCTGCGTCGAGATCGGCCGTCACGTAGTGGCTCGTGGCGCCGATGATCTTTACGCCGCGCGTGAAGGCCGCGTGATATGGCTGGCCACCCGCGAAGGCCGGCAGGAACGAGTGGTGAATGTTGATCACGCGCTCGTGCATCGTGGCGATGAACTCCGGCGACAGGATCTGCATGTAGCGGGCGAGGATGACGAGGTCGACCCGCTCCTCGTGCAGCAGGGCAAGTTGCCGGGCTTCGACCTCCTGCCTGGTCTCGCGCGAGACCGGGATGTGCTCGAACCTGACACCGAAACTGCGCGCGACGTGCGCGAGATCGGCGTGGTTGCTTACGATCACGGGGATGTCCACGGTCCATTCGCCCGATTGCCAGCGCGAGAGCAGGTCGTACAGGCAGTGGCTGTACCTGGACACGAAGATCGCCAGCCGCAGCCTCCTGGCCACCTGTTCCAGTCGCCAGTTCATGTTGCAGGGGATGGCTACCTCGGCACCGAAGTCCCGCTCGAACCGCGCGACGACGCCCGGGTCGGCCGGCGGGGTCCACTCGATGCGCATGAAGAAGACGCCGCGCTCGGCATCCACGTGCTGGTCGAGGTCGACGATGTTGCCGTTGACCTTGCGGATCAGCGAGGTCACGGCGGCGACCAGGCCCTCACGGTCCGGACAGTGGATCAGCAGTATCAGATTCGACGGCATCGGAAAATTGCGGCGCGTGTGCTGGAGTGGATCCTGGCGACGATCTTACGGAAAAGCAGCTCACTGGCACCTGGCTCGCGGCTCGACGCCGGCCGGCTAACCCGTCAGGCGGAAATTCGCCGGGTCCGCCGTCAGCAGGGTATCGAGCACTTCGATGGATTGCGGTGCCCCGATGTAGTTCCCCTGTGCGTACTGAATGCCGATATCGGCCAGGCGGGCGAGCGTTTCGGCGGAATCGACTCGCTCGGCGATCGTGAGGATGCCCATCGTGTGACCGATCTGCGCGATCGCCTCGACCATGCCGCGGTCGATGCGGTCGTGAGTCACGTTGTGCATGAAGTGCCCGTCGATCTTCAGGAAATCGACTGGCAGGCTCTTCAGGAAAATGAACGATGACAGGCCGCTCCCGAAGTCGTCGAGAGCGAAGCGACAGCCACGGTTGCGAAGTTCACGGATGAAGTGCGTCGTCGCGGCGAGACTCGTCATGGCTGCCGCCTCGGTGAGTTCGAAGCACAGCGCTCCCGGACTCACGCCCGCAGCCGTCATTTCGGCGATCACGAACTCGAGGAACTGCTCGTCGTGCAGCGTCGTCCCCGAGATGTTCAGCGAGAGCGTGAACGAGTCGCGCGTGCCGGAGTCGCCGCGGCGGTGCGCCAGCCGCCTGCAGGCCTGCTTCACGACCCAGCGATCCACGGCGGGCATCAGGTTGAAGCGCTCCGCGGTCGGGATGAACTCGGACGGTGGCACCAGCTGCCCTTCGTCGTCGCGCATCCGCAGCAGCAGTTCGAAGTGTCGCAGATCCTGGACGCCCGCTCGGATCGGCACGATGTGCTGTGCCAGCAGCACCAACTGGTCTTCCTCGCATGCCTGGGTGATGCGCGACACCCAGTGCATCTCGCGGTGACGCTCGGGCGCGCGTCCCTGCCGGTAGGTCTGGACGCGATTGCGGCCGGAGTCCTTGGCGGAGTAGCACGCGACGTCTGCCGCGCTCATCACTGCCCCTAGCGTATCGGCGCGCCCGTTGATCTCGGCGATGCCGATCGACACGCCCACTTTCATGACCCGGTCCTGCCAGACGAAACGGAAGTCGCGGATGGCCTGACGCAGGCCTTCGGCGATTCTCTGGGCAGTCTCCAGCGTGCAGTCCATCAACAGGACGCCGAACTCGTCGCCGCCGAGACGTGCGAGGATGTCGGTCGTGCGGATGCGGGTCTGCACGACGCCGGTCACCTGCTTCAGAAGGCGATCGCCGCCCTCGTGACCGCACGTGTCATTGACCACCTTGAACTGGTCGAGGTCCAGATACATCAGGACGTGGCCAAGGCCCTCGTTCTCACGGGCTGCCTGCAAGGCATCGCCGAGGCAGCTCTCGAACTCGCGGCGATTGATCAGCCCGGTGAGCTGGTCATGTGTCGCCTGGTAGGTCAGGGCGCGCTGAAGTCGCCGCTCCTGGCTGACGTCGTGGAACACCATCACGGCGCCGAGCAACCTGCCGGACCGGTCGCGGATCGGCGCGGCGGAGTCCTGTATCGAGATCTCCTGCAGCCGTCGATTCACCAGCAGCGTCGGCTCGGTCAGCTCGACGGTGCGGCCCTCCTGCAGGCAGCGGATGATCGGGCTGTCGATCGTCAGCCGGGTCGATTCGTTCACGATCTGGAAGACCTCGGCGACCGGACGGCCCGCGGCCTCGCTGGTCGTCCAACCGGTCAGTTCCTCGGCCACCGGATTCAGGTACTCGACCTGGCCGTTCGCGTCGACCGTCATCACGGCGTCGCCGATGGACTGCAGCGTGACCTGCGCCTTCTCCTTCTCCTCGGACAACTGCAGCTCGACAGCCTTGCGCTTGCTGATGTCGGCCAGCGTGCCCTCGTAGCCAATGATGGCGCCGTCGCCGTCCCGGACCGAACGTGCGTTCTCGACGACGGTGATGATCCGCTTGTCACGCGTTCGAAGCTGGAATTCAGCGTTTCGCACCATGTCGTCGCGTTCGAGCGCTGCGATCACATGTTCCCGATCCGCAGGATCGACGTAAAGCACGTTGGTGGACGGGATCGCGAGCAGTTCCTCGGCGCTGTCGTAGCCGAGCATGCTGACAAGTGCGGGGTTGACGGACTCCAGCCGCCCGTTTGCGTCGGTACGGTATACGCCCTCGATGACGTTCTCGAACAGTCCGCGGTAGCGGGCCTCACTTTGGCGCACTGCCTGCTCGGAGTGTTTGCGCTCGATCGCGATCCCGGCCAGCGCCGTGAGTCGCGCCATCAATTCGAAGTCGCGTTTCAACGGGCTGCGCGGCTGGCGGAAATAGAAGGCGACGGTGCCGAGCATGCGACCATCCGAGGCGCGGATCGGTGTGGACCAGCAGGCCCGCAATCCAGCTGCGAGAGCCGGGGCGCGCAGGTGCTCCCAGAGTGCATCCCGCGAAATCTCCGCCACGACAACCTGGCGCTGCAGAAAGATCGCGGCGGCGCAGGAGCCGTTGCGCGGTCCGACCCCCACCTGTTCGACGGCCTTGAGAAAGCGGCCGGGCAGGCGGCGGCCGGCGGCGAGGTGAAGCGTGTTCGATGCGGCGTCGAACGTGGTCACCGAGCACAGGGAGTCCGGCGTGACGCGCTCGGCCGTCTCCGCGATGGCCTCGAGCGTATCGGGTAGCTCGACGTTGCTGGTAATGCGCTCGAACACGCGCCGCTCGCCCGCGGCAAGCAGCTCGCCGCGCCTTCGTTCGGTTATGTCGGTGATGCTGGCGCGTATCAATCGCTGGCCCGAGGAGGGCAGACGGACAAGGCGGACTTCACAGGGAATGGCGTGGCCCGTCGAATCGCAGTGCGTCCACTCGAAGCAGGGAGCCTCGCCGCCGAGTGCGCGGTCGAGATGCCCCCATACGGCGCCGAACGACGGGTTCCCATCGGCCTGCGCAGGCGGGCTGATCCTGTCCGGTCCGACGGCGAGCAGTTCCTCGCGCGACATCTTGAAGAACCGCACGGCGTTGTCGTTGCACTCGATGAATCGGCCGAGGTCGACGTCGAGGACGACGATGGTCTCCGGTGCGTTCTCGACCAGCGTGCGGTAGCGAGCCTCGCTGTCGCGGATCGCGGCCTCGGCGAGCTTGCGGTCGGTCGTATCCCTCAGGCAGACGACGAACACCTCGCGGTCATCGAGCCGGACCTGGCTCACGCCGAGTTCGGCGTCGAACAGGGTCCCGTCCACGCGACGGCCCTTGGTCTCCCGCGGCGCAAGGTCGCATTGCGTGTCATCGAGCGACTCGGCGAGCTCCGACAGGGCCTCGGTCAGGTTCGGGCGGCGTGCGAGCGACGGGATCAGCAGGTCCAGCCGGCGGCCGCGAACGTCACTTTCCTCGCGGCCGAACACACGCTCGCCCGTGCTGTTCAGCGTCTCGATCCGCCCGGCGTCGTCCACGGTCAGGATTGCGTCCTTGACATGGTCGAGGATTACCTGGAGCTGGCTCGCGGCGCTCTCGCGGGCCGCGCGCGCGGTCGTTTCCTCCGCTATCTGTTCCCTGGAGCCCGCGATGCCACGCCGGTCGTCGTCCGACGCGGCGTAGACGGCGCTTACTGCCTGCAGGAGCCTATTGAGGTCCAGCTCCCCGCCGTCCCGGCGAGCGTCGTCGAACTGCTTCTGGAGGAGCGGATGGAGACTCATGCACACGGCCCATGCATGGCGTGCTCGCCACAGGACGCGGGGCGGCCCGGCAGCACGTGGTCGTACTTCTCCTCGTCCGGCGCAGCGTTCATCGGTGTCACGCGATACCCACCGCCCCCGTGCCGGGGGCGGGTCATACCGGATACTAGGCCCGGCGGACGCGCCACGGATGTGACGGGGGTCGCATTCGGGCAGCCCCTCCCGGCCTCGGGTTACAATCCACCAGTCACGTTCAAAGCGCGTTCCATGCCACCGGACTCGAGCGACCACCTTCCCGCCACCTATCCACTCATCGGCCGCGACGATCCGCCGCCGTTCGTGGTCCTTCACGAGCACGGCGAGTCGCCCGCGCTCGTAGTGTGCGATCACGCGAGCCGCGCGTTCCCGAAGGGCATGCAGCGGCTCGGGCTGCCGCTGCTGCAGACCTGGGAGCACATCGCCTGGGACATATCGGCCGGTGAACTCGCCCGCGGGATCTCGAACGCACTCGATGCGCCGGCGGTGCTGGCCGGGTATTCGCGACTGATCGTCGACTGCAATCGCCGGCCCGACGACCCGGAGGCGTTCCGCAAGGTGAGCGACGGCTGGACGATCCCGGGCAACCAGGATCTGGGCGAATTCGAGCGTCGGGTCCGCCTCGGCTGCTTCTTCGATCCTTACCACGAGGCCATCGCCGCCATGCTGGGCGGGTTCCGCTCGCGGCGCGTGGTGCCTCTGTTCGTCTCCGTGCACACGTTTACCCCGCAGATGACGGGTGATGCGGAGCGGCCCTGGCACGTGGGCGTGTTGTGGGACAAGGACGAGGAGTCCGCCCGCCGCATGATCGCCGGCCTGCGCGCAATCGACGGGCTCGTAGTGGGCGACAACCAGCCGTACAGTGGCAAGCACCCTTCCGACTATACGATCGACCACCATGCCGAGACGGCTGGACTGCCCCATCTGTGCCTCGAGGTGCGGCAGGACCAGCTGGAGTCGCCGGCGGGCGTCGAGCGCTGGGTCAGGATCCTGTCGCGGCTGATCCGAGAGATCGTCGAGGACGATCAATTGCGCCGGCTGCGTACCGCGGAGTCCGCATGGCTACTCGCGAACCACCACTGACCCTCGGCATAGAGGAGGAGTACCTGCTCGTCGACCGCGAGACGCGGGCCGTCGCGAGCGAGCCTCCGGCCCAGCTGTTCGCCGACCTGCACGAACGCACGGCGGGACGCGCCTTCCCGGAATTCCTCCGCGCCCAGGTCGAGATCGCCACCCCCGTGTGTCGTTCGATCGGCGACGCGCGCGTCGAGCTCGGCTCGCTTCGCCGCGCCGTGATCGAGGAGACGGCCAGATACGGCCTGGCGCCGATCGCCGCCTCGAGCCATCCGTTTTCGCTCTCGTCGAAGCAGAAGCGCACCGACAAGGAGCGCTACATCGCGCTGCTCGAAGAGATGCAGGGCGCGGCTCGGCGGATGATGATCTGCGGGCTGCACGTGCACGTCGGCTTCGAAGACGACGAAATGCGCATCGACCTGCTGAACCAGCTCACCTATTTTCTGCCGCACCTGCTCGCGCTGTCCTGCAGTTCACCTTTCTGGGAGGGTGAGCGCACCGGCCTCATGTCCTTCCGGCTGATGATTTTCAACGGCGTGCCGCGGACCGGGCTGCCACAGCATTTCACCAGCTGGGGCGAGTACCGAAGGCACACGGATATCCTGGTCGAGACCGGCATCATCGCCGACACGTCCCGCATCTGGTGGGACCTTCGGCCGAGCCTGCGCTTCCCGACGCTCGAGACGCGGGTGATGGACTGCTGCACGACCATGGAGGACGCGCTGCGTCTGGCTGCGCTCAACCAGTGTCTGTTGCGAATGCTGTATCGGCTGCGCTGCGCGAACCAGCGCTGGCGCATGTACTCGCACCTGCTGCTCGGCGAGAACCGCTGGCGCGCAATGCGTTACTCGACCGACGCCGGCCTGCTCGACCTCGGGCAGCAGAGGATCGTGCCGTTCGCGGAACTGCTCGAGGAGCTGATCGCGCTCGTACGTGAGGACGCCGAGGCGCTCGGCTGCGTGGCCGAGATCGAGGGTCTGCGCGAAATCCTGCAGCGCGGGACCAGTGCACACCGACAGGTCCGCGTGTACGAAGAAGCCCTGCAGGCGGGCGCGGCGGAAAGCGAAGCGCTCGCGGCCGTCGTCGACTGGCTCGTCGCCGAGACCGCGAGGATATGAACGGCGCTTCCCTCGAGGCGGGGGCGATCCCCTGCCGGCAAACGTCGCGTGCCATCGACCGGCGCATTGCAGTCGCGCCGATGATGGACTACACGGACCGTCACTGCCGTTACCTGCATCGGCTGGTGAGTCCGGGCGCCTTGCTGTATACGGAAATGGTCACGGCGCTTGCGGTCGCACATGGGCACGCAGACCGCCTGCTCGGGTTCGACGTGGCGGAATCCCCGGTCGCCCTGCAACTCGGCGGGTCGGACCCGGCCCTGCTCGCACGTGCCGCGAAGCTCGGTGAGCAGCGCGGGTATGTCGAGATCAACCTGAACGTCGGGTGCCCGAGCGACCGTGTTCAGGAAGGCAACTTCGGCGCCTGCCTGATGGCCGAGCCGCAGCTGGTCGCCGACTGCCTGAGTGCGATGCTCGACGCGGTGAGCCTGCCCGTCACGATCAAGTGCCGGATCGGCATCGACGAACTCGATGACTATGGCTTCTTCGAGCATTTCGTGCAGACCGTGCGTCGCTCCGGAGTGAACGTCTTCATCGTGCACGCGCGCAAGGCGATCCTGCAGGGCCTCACGCCGAAGGAGAATCGCGAGATTCCGCCATTGCGCTACGAGACGGTCGCACGCCTCAAGTACGAGAACCCCGACCTGACGGTGATCCTGAACGGCGGGCTCAAGACCGCTTCCGACGTGCGCCGGTGGTGGAGCAGTTGTGACGGAGTGATGCTGGGCCGCCAGGCCTACCAGGAGCCCTACCTGCTGGCCGAACTGCACGGTGAGTTCGTGGATCGCGAGTGGACGCCGCCGCAACGTCACGAGATCGTCGCACAGTACGCCGACTACATCGAGCGCATGATGGCCGAGGGGCATCGCCTGCCCCTCATGCTGAGGCATATCCACGGGCTCTACACCGGCTTCCCTGGCGCGCGCTCATGGCGCAGGTACCTCTCGGAGCAGGGCGTACGCGCCGATGCAGGCGCCGACGTGTTACGGGACTCGCTGCGCGTCTTCCAGCGAGCCGCCTGAGGTTACTGGTCCAAGGCCCTGTATAATCGGCCTTGTTGGGGTGCCAGTCCCGTCCCTGCAGCGCCGCCCAGCGGAGTCCAGTCGTCGATGAGCAAAGACTCGGAGGTCGCCGTCCTGTTCGCGGACGTCGTGGGGAGCACACGCCTCTATGAGGTGCTGGGCGATCTCAAGGCACGCGACATGGTCGTGCAATGCGTCGACCTCATGCGCGCGGCGACTGAGCGCAACCGCGGAACCGTGATCAAGACCATCGGCGATGAAATCCTCGCGATTTTCCCCACCGCTGACGATGCGGTGAACGCGGCGGGCGAGATGCAGCAGGACATCGGTGCACATCCGGAGCTCGCCGTGGAAGGCCAGCACGTCGCGATCCGCATCGGATGTCATTTCGGGCCGATCGTGCTGGAGAAGCGGGATATTTTCGGCGCGTCCGTGCACACCGCGAATCGCATGACGAGCCAGGCCAAGGCGGGGCAGATCATCCTGAGTACGGCGATGGTCGAGCGTCTGTCGCCCGAGTGGCGTGCCGTCACGCGACAGATCGATGTCACGACAGTCCGCGGGCATTCGGAGGAGATGGAGCTCTTCGAGGTGATGTGGCAGCAGGAGGATGCAACCAGCATGCTGCCGTCGATCGCGGTCGACGCTCGCACGGTTCATCGCCCGAAGCGCGTGCGGCTCCGCTACCAGGGCAGGGAGTACGTCGTAGGCGACGGCAAGGAGAGCCTGACGATGGGTCGGGCCGACGAGAACGACATCGTCGTGCAGGGCGGCCTGATCTCACGCATCCATGCGCGGATCGAAATCGCGCGTAACAAGATGCTGCTTGTGGACCAGAGCACCAACGGCACGTTCGTCACCAGCCAGGACGGCAAGGAAGCGTTCGTGCGCCGCGATTCGGTGGCGCTGCAGGGAAAGGGCATGATCGGCCTCGGCCAGCTGCCGGAGGCAAGCGCGTCCGACGCAATCCGGTACCAGCTCGAGGACTGAGACCTGCCGGCGTTTCGGTCGGCCGGGTTCTCCTTGCCCGGCCCAGGCTGAGCCCCGGCTAGCCCAGCGCCTTCTTCACCCGCTGACTCTCGGCGCGCAGCGCTGGAGGCGTGCGGCCGCCGAAATCCTCGAGGTACCTGCCGATGTCGTCTATCTCGGTGTGCCAGGCGGCGAGGTCCAGATCGAGCAACTGGTGCAGCGCATCCTCGGGCAACGCAACGCCCTTGAGGTCCAGATCTTCCTTGTGCGGCAGCAGGCCGATCGGGGTCTCGTGCGCCTTCGCACGTCCTTCGCAGCGATCGATGATCCACGAGAGCACGCGCAGGTTGTCGCCGAAGCCCGGCCACAGGAACTTGCCGCTCTTGTCCTGCCTGAACCAGTTGACGTGGAACACCTTCGGCAGGCTCTTGACGCGCCCCTCGAACGAAAGCCAGTGCGTCCAGTAGTCGGCGAAGTTGTAGCCGCAGAACGGCTTCATCGCCATCGAATCGCGCCGCACGACCCCGACCTGGCCGACGGCCGCGGCGGTCGTCTCGGAGGCCATGCCGGCCCCGACCATCACGCCGTGCTTCCAGTCGCGGGCTTCGTACACGAGCGGGGCGACTTCGCGGCGGCGTCCGCCGAAGAGGATCGCAGAGATCGGCACTCCGTCGGGATGCTCCATCAAGTGGTTGTAGGCCGGGTTCTGCTTGGCCGACACCGTGAAGCGTGAGTTCGCGTGCGCTGCCGGTCCGTTCGCCTTGTCGTAAGGACGACCCTGCCAGTCGATGGCCGGCGCGCCGGTGATGCGGCCCTCCCACCACGGCTCATTGTCCGCAGTCACCGCGACGTTCGTGAAGATCGTGTCGTGGTGAATCATCTCGTAGGCGTTGCGGTTGGTCTTCGGGCTCGTGCCGGGCACGACGCCGAAAAAGCCGGCTTCCGGGTTGATCGCGCGCAGGCAACCGTCCGACCCCACGTGCAGCCACGCGATGTCCTCACCGATGGTCCACACCTTCCAGCCCGGCATCGTGTCGGGCGGGATCAGCATGCCGAGGTTGGTCTTGCCGCAGGCCGACGGGAACGCCGCTGCGATGTAGTGCACCTCGCCGCGCGGATTCTCGATGCCGACGATCAGCATGTGCTCGGCCAGCCAGCCCTCGCTGCGCGCCTGGTAGCTTGCAATGCGCAGCGCATGACACTTCTTGCCGAGCAGCGCGTTGCCGCCGTAACCGGAGCCGATGCTCTTGATCGAGAGTTCCTCGGGGAAGTGCATGATGAAGCGGCGGTCCGGATTCAGGTCGCCGACCGAGTGCAGGCCCTTCACGAAGACGCCGTCTTTCTCGATGCGCGCCAGCGCCGCGGCTCCCATGCGCGTCATGATGCGCATGTTCAGCACCACGTACGGGCTGTCGGTGATCTCGACGCCGCAGCGGGCATATGGCGAGGTGATCGGCCCCATGCAATAGGGCACGACGTACATCGTGCGGCCCTTCATGCAGCCCGCGAACAACGCGTCGATCTTGCGGTGCGCCTCGGCCGGGTCCATCCAGTTGTTGTTCGGACCCGCGTCTTCCTCTTTCTTCGTGCAGATGAAGGTGAGGTGTTCCACTCGGGCCACGTCGGAAGGATTCGAGCGGTGCAGGTAGCAGTTCGGGAACGTCGCCTGGTTCAACTCGATCAGGTCGCCGGTCGAGAGCATCAGTTTCGTGAGTTCGTCGCGCTCGACATCCGAACCGGTACACCAGTGGATGCTGTCCGGTTGCGCAAGCTTGGCGGACTCTGCTACCCATTCACGGAGCGCTGCATTGGTCGTAGTCATCAGGCAGGTATCCTTCATGTGCCCGGCGCCGCAGATGTCACGGCTGTACGGGTCTTCGGGTTGTTCCTCAACTTGGCGATTATAGCCTCGCATGCAGGGGTGCCTGCACCCGTGGACGGCACGTATAAACGTTGAACGTCCACGATTTCCCGATCGCAGATGTCCCAAAAAAA
>PDVJ01000243.1_pt1 | contig 17160 bp, 15 predicted proteins | sample 1369811 | NCBI WGS metagenome assembly PDVJ01 (sample SAMN07795376, study PRJNA414565) | Alkali sediment metagenome, whole genome shotgun sequencing project. | reverse complement strand
TGTTCGCCCACTATCACACGGGAACGATGACGCGGCGCTCGGCGTTTCTGAACCGCGAGATCGAGGAGCCCTACGTGGAGATCCATCCCGAGGATGCCGCGACCCTTGGCGTCGGAGCAGGCGACTGGATCAAGGTCAGCTCCCGTCGGGGCAGCATCGTCACGACGGCCCGGATCACCGATCGCGTTGTGAAAGGCAGCATCTTTGCGCCCTTCCACTTCACCGAGGCAAGGGCCAACATGCTCACCAACCCCGTGCTCGACCCGGCCTGCAAGACGCCCGAGTACAAGGTCTGCGCCGTCAAAATGGAAAAGGACCATGAAGCAAAGGCACGATAAAATCGAGGAAGCCAAGAAGATCTCCGGGGCCCCCGGCTGCGTCGAGTGCGGCCGCTGTGTCGCCGCCTGCCCCATGGCGGAAATGTACACGAATTTCGGCATCGAGATGTCCCCTCGGGGCATCATCAAGAAGACGCTCGTCGGCGACAACATCGTCGATGACAAAAACATCTGGTACTGCACGGAGTGCAACAGCGGCACCGATGCCTGCCCCCAGGGGGTGAGTTGCCGGGACCTGATCCGCAAGCTCCGCGAGACGGCCATCGAGGAAAACGTCGTCGAGAACGCCAAGCGATGCGAGGCCTGCGGCCGGTTCTTCCTCGCCGTGCCCGTCGAGGACTTCGTATTCGGCAGGCTCAAGACGGAACCGGCAAATGTCCTGAAGGCCCTCGAGACATGCCCGTCCTGCCGACGGGAGATTTACCTGCTTCGAAATGCTTGAGGAAGAGACAAAACAGACCAGAAAGACCGGATAGACCGAATAGACGGAATAGACTGGACAGACCAGACGAATGGAAGCCTCAAAAAAGCCCGATACCCGAACCCCGATACACGATACCCAGCCGCAGGGCGGCTTGAGACTCGAAGACCTGCGCCCCCGCGTGCCGGAGAAAAAGAAGTTCTCCGACTGGTTCATGCCGCGGCGGAACAAGGTTATCCTCTTCGACCCGGCCAAGTGCACGGGCTGCGGGACCTGCGAGATGATCTGCTCGACGCGAAATGTCGCGAAGGTCGCGCCGGCCTCCGCCAGCGTCCGGGTACTCACCGACGAGAAGCTCGGGAAAAACTTCGCCGTCCTCTGCCAGCACTGCCGAAGGCCCCTGTGCCTCGAGGCCTGCCCCACGCGGGCCATCGAAAAGGGCGACGACGGAATCGTCCGGATCAACGATCTGTTCTGCACCGATTGCGGTCTGTGCACCATGGCATGCCCGGAGGCAGCGCCGCTCAAAGACCCGGGAAGCCAGGAGATCCACAAGTGCGACCTCTGCGAGGGCGACCCCCTGTGCGTGAAGCACTGCCCCGAGAGCGCCCTGGCCGATACGCGCGGCAAGGCCCTGCGCTGGATCAAGGCGGCCCGATGGAGCGTCCAGGCCCTGTCGTTTCTATTCCTCGTCATCCTCGTGGGCGCGTCGTCGGCCCTCGCGCTGCTCATCCTCACGGTCCTCTTCGGCAGGGTCTTCTGCGGGTGGGTCTGCCCCTTCGGGTTCGTGCTGGACCTGGTGGACAAGGTCACCCCGAAGAGACTGGGCTGGCCCGATTTCCTGAAGAGCCGCATGGCCAAGTACGGCATCCTGGGCGGCGCCGTCGGAAGCAGTGCCGTGCTGGGCTACCAGGCTTTCTGCACGGTCTGCCCCATCGGGACGTTGTGCCGCTCCTACGGCGTGCAGTCCGTCATGCAGAGCGCCCCGCTCCTGGTGCCGCTACCTCTGCCCCGTCGGGGCCACGCTGGGCATCGCCAGCCTGCTGAGGCTCCTCAAGATCGTCATCGGGGCGCGCAAGTGCAAGAAATTCTCCTGCATCCAGTGCGCCGAGGTCTGCCCGGTGGGGATCATCGACGCCGGCGAGCTTCGTGAAGGCGTCTCCCCGAAGATCCCCATGACGGAGTGCATCATGTGCCTGCGATGCGTCGACCGCTGCCCCTACAGTGCGGCGAAGGTCCGGTTCCGCTGGCAGAAAGCAACCCCCGGGGAGGCAAACACATGAGCCTCTACCGGCCTTTCACCAACGGGAAAATAGGGGTCGTCGACCTGACGACCCGGTCGGCCTACACGGTGGATCTCTCACGCACAGAGTCTTTCGGAATACGAGAGCGACAGCCTCGTCTTCGGGACAGGACCGCTGACCGGCAGTTTCGCCCCGGCCTCGGCCCTTCTCGTCGGGACGTTCCGATCCCCCCGCTGGGATCACCTCTGCCACGTGCCCTTCCTGTTGCGCAGCGGCCCGGAGCTGAAATTCTCGGGTCTGGACTGCCTCGTGATCCGCGGCTCTTCAAAGGAGCCCTGCGCAGTATCCGTCGGACGCGGCCAACTCCGTGTTCAGCCCGTGCCCGACACGGCGGGCAAGCCCGTCCCGGAAGTTCTGCAGGCGCTCAAGCGGTCCACACCGGGGTTCCGGGCCTCCATCGTGACGGGTCCCGCGGCGGATCGGAATTCGCCCTTTGCTTCGGCCTCCGTCGGCAGCCACGGAAGCTTCGACAAAGTCGGATTTGCAGCCCGGATGGCATCGAAAAACCTCAAGGCCGTCCTTTTCAACGGCATCGAGGGTCTTCCCTTCCGCGAGGATCACCCAGCCCTGTCCAAGGCGACGGAAAAGATGCTTCGCGACTCGGGAGCCCTTGCGGCCCAAGGCTTTGTCCCCGTCCTGAAGAAGCTTGCCGACGGCTCCGAGGCGGCAGGGGCGCTCCGGGGAAAACTAGGGCGAAACAGGGCCTGCTATCACTGCCCCTGCCCCTGCATGACCTGGGCGGCCCCCGGAAAACCGGGGCCGGAAAAGGAGGGGATTCTCCTGTTGGATCACGCGGGCTGGGCCGCGCTTTCCCGAAAATCAGAGGATGCCCTGCCTTTGCTCAAGAGGTGCCTGGAACTCGGGCTCGATCCCCTTGCGGCCGGATACGCCCTTCGCGAGGACCGTCCGCTCCGGGAGGCAATGAATGCCGTCGAAGCGCTCGCCCAGGCCGGGGCATCCATAGACGAGGAGGATTACCCCTCGGCCCTCGGGATCGATTCCCGGATTTACCGCCTTTTCGGCGGGGGAATCACGCCGCTTGCTTCCGGGAATGCCTGGCCGGACCGGGTGGCGGCAGCGATGCTGCTGGGCATCTGCCCCGTCTTCATGCAGACCGCCGGGAAGCTGGACCGCTCCGACCTGCTGCGCTTCCTCTCTTCCGACGCGGAAGAGATCAAGGCGCTCACGGTAAGACTCGACGGACTGATCGAGACGGTTCTGGAGGGGAAAATACCGGATCAGAAGGACTAGAGGGGCGAGGGGCAAGGGTTAAGGGTAGAGGCGAAAATGAAAAAGGACCGGGGAATCAATTTCCTCGGTCCTTTTTCATTCTTTGTTCTTGTTTTTCCCCGCTACCCTCTACCCTCGACCCTGTTTTTAGTCCCCAAAAAACGCGGGGGCGAGCTCCGGTGTCCTGCCCTGGAGCTTCTGGAGTTTCTCCTCGCGGGTCTTGCACTCGATGCAGAGCGTGGTGACGGGTCTTGCCATGAGTCGTTTTACGCCTATGGGCTCGCCGCATTCTTCGCAGGTCCCGTATTCCCCCGCATCGATGCGCTCGATGGTTTCCCTCATCTTCACGATGAGTTTCCGCTCGCGCTCCCGCATGCGGATCTCGAGGTTGAGCTCCGATTCCTGCGACGCCCTGTCGTTGAGATCCGGCAGCTTCTCTTCCTGACCTGCCATGTCAATGACGGTTTTGCCGGCCTCGGCCATCAACTCGTTGATCTTGGACTGGAGAAGTGCCTTGATCTGTTTCAGGTCTTTTGCGGTTACGGCTTGAACCTTGGCCACGTTGCTTTCCCTCTCAGCGTATGGCGATGAATTACGACCTTGGCTGTGATGGTGATACACAATTCATGCCAAAAAGAGGTTTGCATTTAGCAGATAAACCCGTCCTTGGCAACTAAAATATAATCACGAACGGGAAAAAGACAAGGGGGATATACCCGAATCCCCAATAAAAAAGGGAGGATCGAACGATCCTCCCTTTTGGGGTGCCTTGGGCTGGCTTACGCCAGGGTCTTGTCGTCCGGTGCGTGATCAGACGGGACGATCGGGCAGTAGATCATTTCCCGCTCGGTGTTCATCCCGATAGGCTTCTCGGTCTTCAGAAGACCCATCCACACCCTGATATTGTCCACGATGATGACCGTCACGAGAACGATGATGACGATACTGAGAACGGCGTTGAGCATCATGTCCCGCTTCAGGTACATCTGAACATTCATGATGCCTCCCGCGAAGGTCGTGATCGTCACGAAGGCGCAGGGCACCATCGTGACGAGGGCATAGATCTTCTTCTCGGAGATCCGCAGAATGATCGTCGTGCCGATGGCCAGGGCCAGACCGGCCAGCGTCTGGTTCGTCACGCCGAACATGGGCCAGATCGAGGAGATGTCCCCCGTGAAGAGGAGGTAGCCCCAGGCGATGGATACGGCGGCGCTCGTCGCGACGACGCCGGGCATCCAGTCGGTCCTCTTGATGGGCTCCCAGATGTAGCCCAGGAGATCCTGGAGGAGGTAGCGGGCCACTCGGGTCCCCGCGTCGATCGTCGTGAGGATAAAGAGGGCCTCGAACATGATGATGAACTGGAACCAGTATTTCATCGTGTAGCGCAGCCCCTCGCCGATGTTGGCGAAGATGTGGGCCATGCCGACGGCAAGCGAAATGGCGCCGCCCGGGCGATGGGACACATCGAGGCCGACGAGTTTGTTGAGCTCGGGCAGGTCGACTACGGGCATGTTGAGCTTCGCGAAGACCGCCGCCGAGGTGTTGATGGCGAAGTAGTCATTGGGAATCAGCGTCACGGCGGCCAGCAGGGCCATCAGGGCGACGAAACCTTCCGTCAGCATGGCGCCGTAGCCCACCATGGGTATCTGGGTCTCTTTCTCGATGAGCTTCGGCGTCGTGCCGGAGCCGATCAGGGCATGGAACCCGGAAATGGCGCCGCAGGCGATGGTGATGAACACATAGGGCCACCAGGGACCCGGAATGATGGGGCCGCCGCCGTCGATGAACTTGGTCGTGAAGGGCATCTGGACCATGGGGTTCACGAAGAACAGACCGATCCCGAGGGCCACGACGACGCCGATCTTCATGTAGGTGCTCAGGTAGTCGCGGGGTGCCAGGAGCAGCCATACGGGAAGCGCCGCGGCGCAGAACCCGTAAACGGGCAGAAGGATCGAGAGGGCCTTCTTGTCGAAGGTGAACCAGCTCGCGATGCCGGACTCGGCAACGGGAGCGCCCAGGAAGACGGCGCCGCAGACGGCGATGACGCCGATGATCGACCCCGAAAGGATGGCGCCTGGTTTGATCTTGAACATGTAGATGCCTACGGCCATGGCGATGGGGATCGTGGCGGCGATGGTGAAGACGCCCCAGGGGTTGTTGTAGAGGGCGTTCACGACGGCCACGGCAAGGCCTGCCAGGGCCACAATGATGATGAAGAGGATGACGAAGGCCGTCGCAAGGCCCGTGACCTTGCCCACGTCCTTCTTGGCGATGACGGACAGAGACTGGCCCTTGTGGCGGACCGAGGCGAAAAGGATGATCATGTCATGGACACAGCCCGCAAAGACGGACCCCAGCATGATCCAGAAGAATCCCGGCCCCCATCCGAACTGGGCGGCCAGGGTCGGGCCGATGAGAGGTCCCGCGCCTGCGATGGCCGCGAAGTGATGTCCGAAGACGACCCACTTGTTTGTCGGAACGTAGTCACGCCCGTCGTTGCAGGACACGGACGGGGTGATGTTGCGGTCGTCGAGCATCATAATCTTCGCGCCGATGAACGCTGCGTAATAACGGTACGCGAGAGCGAAAACGCACAACAATATGATCATCAACATCAGTGCACTCATACACGCCTCCTTCTTTTGACAACCGATCGTGTTTTTAAGAACAAGTACGACCCGCTTCAATGAATTTTGTATACAGTCCTGATACCTGTTCAATCTTTTTAGTCGCTTGACTGACCAATGTCAAACAGATTTTCAGGCCTTTTTCCGCTTTACAACCACCCCCTGTTGACTTAATATTTTCACAGGAGATGGACTCATGATCTGGATGAGTATTTTATTGCGGATCCCGGCGCTGTTTGTTCCCCGGGAAGACCGGGACGTCAGGGAATATGTGACCCGGCATCTCTATAAGGACTCGGCGGGGGAGAGACTCATGATCCAGGTAACCGATGAGGCGCGGGACCACATCCGGGAAAGAGGAGGGAGCATCTACCTCCTGGACACGAAACCCGTGGGCCTTTGCTGCGGGCGTGTGGCCTTCGAACCACAGCTTACCATCGGCGTGCCGGCCAAGCACGACGGGTATGTCCTGAATGTCATCAACGATATCCAGGTATACATCCCCAAACGTTTCTCGGTCCCCTATCCCCTGACCATTGACGTGAAAAAGAAATTCGGGCGAAAGATGATACGGCTGAACGGCTGGCGGCTCATCTGACGGCCCCAACCTGCGGATACGGTTCACGTTTGGATTTTCCTTTCTCTTTCTCAACAATTACAGCAGGTTCCGCACAGGGACCTTTTTTTTCACTCAATTTTATGCTTCATTGATGAGGGATAAGCCATGAACGAAAGCAAGGATACGCTCCCGGGGGCCGACAGGCTCAAAATCGGCCAGAAAATCAAGGAACTGCGCCAAAAAAAGCACCTCACGCTCCAAGACCTCGCCACAAAGACGCAGATCGACAAGGCCGCTCTCTCCAGCATTGAGGGCGACGAGGCCGTGCCGCCTCTTGGAACCCTGTTGAAACTCGCCCGCGCCCTCGATGTCAGCATGGCATTCTTCTTCGAGGACGAGGTGCAGATTGAAAGGCTCTCCGTCACCCGGAGCGGTGAGCGTGTGAGGGTCAAACGCAGGCCCCATCACCAGGAGGGCGAGGTGGACTATGTCTACGAGTCCCTGGAGCCCAAGAATCCGAAAAAGCACATGGATGGACACGGCCGCCATGGTTTTCATGAGCCACGCAGGCGAGGAGTTTCATTTTGTTCTCGAGGGAAAAATGGAATTCCGTACCGACGACCGGGTCGAAGTGCTCTACCCCGGCGATTCCCTCTATTTCGAGTCGGAGATGAATCATAGCTTTCGCGGCCTCGACGACAAGCCGGCGCGGTCGTTAGTCATCGTCTGGAACAAGATCGATTAGCGGGTGAACAGGGAGACAGCCATGCTGGAAATCCGTTTTCACGGCCGCGGCGGCCAGGGAACCGTTGTCGCGACGATCCTGATGTCCAAGGCGTTCTTCCGGGCGGGCTACCAGGTCCAGAGCTTCCCTTTTTTCGGTGTCGAGAGGCGCGGCGCCCCGGTGGAGGCTTACCTTCGTCTTGACAAGGGAAAGATTCTCCTCCGGACGAATGTTTACACGCCCGATCACGTCGTCGTACTCGACAATACGCTCCTTATGAGCATCGATGTCACCCGGGGAATGAAGGATGGCGGGACGATCCTCATCAACAGCCCCGCACCCCCTCCGAATCTCGAGGCCTTCTCCAGATTCCGGCTTGCCTGCGTGGATGCCAGCCGCATCGCCCTGAACAACCAGATCGGCAGCCGCACCCACCCCATCGTGAACACCTCCATGATGGGGGCTGTCGCCCGTGTCCTCGGGATGCCTCCCCTGGACGACGTCCTTGCCGCCATCCGCGACGAAGTGCCGGGCGATGCCGAGCGAAATGTGGCTGCCGCAAAGGAGGCCTACGAGGCCGTCCGGTTTGTGGAGCCCGCAAAATCAGCCGCCTAGCGGGGCCCTTATCGTTCCCCGAGGAGCGTCAACCCGATCCATAACACTCAGCCAGGTGAGCTTGATGGCACAGAAATCTCAAGCACAGGTGAAGGCAGAGAATCCCATCCACATCATGCCCCGCTCGACCCAATCGACGGAAGCCAACAAGACGGGCTCCTGGCGTTACCTGCGGCCCCGCTACGAGGAAAAGACGGCGCCCTGCAGCGCAGCCTGTCCCGCCGGCGAAGACATAGGCCGGATCGAAATGCTCACCGCCCAGGGGCTCTTCAAGGAGGCATGGGAGGCCATCCTTCGGGAAAACCCCTTCCCGGGCGTCTGCGGGCGCGTGTGTTTCCACCCCTGCGAGGGTGCCTGCAACCGCAGGGAATTCGACGATGCCATTGCCATTCATTCCGTGGAGCGGTTCCTTGCCGACACGGCTGAACGGTACGATCTCAAACCCCTGCGGGAAAGGCTGCCCTCCCGCCCCGAAAAAGTGGCCATCGCGGGGGCGGGCCCTTCCGGCCTCGCGGCTGCCTGGTTTCTCTCGCAGCTGGGTTATGCCTGCGACGTGTTCGAGTCGGCGCCGGATGCAGGCGGAATCCTGCGCTGGGGAATCCCCCTCTACAGGCTCCCGCTGCCAGCCCTGCAGAGGGAAATCGCCTAGATCGAGGCACAGGGCGTCCGGATCCGGACGGGAAAGCCTGTCACAACCGATCTCTTGACAGATTTCAAGTCGGGCTACCAGGCCGTTTACCTCGCCTGCGGACACGGACGGACAACGGAGTTGCGCATCCCCGGTGAATCGCTTGCAGGCGTGCAGGATGGGCTCGCGTTTCTCTCAAAAGTTCGTGCCGGAGATACGCCCGCATGCCAGGGAACCTCTGCCGTTATCGGGGGCGGCAACACGGCCGTCGACGTGGCCCGGAGCATCGTCCGTCTCGGCGGCAGGGCCGTGATCCTCTATCGGCGGCGCCGCCAGGACATGCCCGCCTTCGGCGACGAGGTGCAGATGGCCCTCGACGAAGGGGTTGAACTTGTGGAACTCGTGGCCCCCGCGCAGATTGAATCCGCAGACGGGCGCTACCGCGTCGTTCTGCGAGCGATGAAGGTTGCCGGCGAGGATGGCAGCCGCGCCCGCGTGGAGCCCGACGGGGACAAGACCTCCGAGGTGATTGTCGACCGCCTCTTCAAGGCAACCGGCGCCGAGGCCGTCGAGGGCTGGTACAACCCGCCGGCAGGGGCTTCATCCATCCTCACGCTCAGTCACTGCGCGCTGGAGAAAAAGAATGGCGGGCCGGTGACGATTTACGGCGGCGATGTGACAAACGCCATTAAAAGCGTCGTCCACGCCGTTGCCTCCGGCAAGCAGGCCGCCATGGCCCTCGACACGCTCCTGCGTGAAGGCCCCGACGCAATTCTCCCGAAACTCAATGCCTGCGCCGTCGGCAGCGGCCCGTCGCTGTCCATGGAAATCTACATGGGAGGGGAACGCAGGCTGCGCAACCCGCACGTGGTTGCCTACAAGGAAATCAACGCGGACTACTTCCGTTATTCGGCCCGCATGAGCCAGCCCCGGCTTGTCCGGGAGGAGCGCACGCGGTCCTTTGCCGAAATCGACCTTCGCGTCTCGGGCAATATCGCCATGCGCGAGGCTGAGCGCTGCTTCAACTGCGGGTTGTGCAACCAGTGCGACAACTGCCATCTCTTCTGTCCCGACCTATCCGTCATTCACGATCCGTCGGCGCAGGGGCGGCACATCAACTACGATTACTGCAAGGGCTGCGGCCTCTGCGTGGTGGAATGTCCCCGCAATGCCATGACGCTCGAGGAGGAAATCCGATGAAGCAGGTCCTCGAAGGAAGCCAGGCCGTGGCGGAGGCCGTGAGGCTCGCCCAGGTGCAGGTCGTCTCCGCGTACCCGATTACGCCGCAGACCCACATTGTCGAGATCCTCTCGGACTATTGCGCCACGGGGAAGATGAATGCCAAGTTCCTGCGGGTGGAGAGCGAGCATTCCTGCATGGCCGCCCTGATCGGGGCGCAGAGTTCGGGAGTCCGGACCTTTACCGCCACCTCCGGACAGGGGCTGGCCCTGATGCACGAGCTGCTGCACTGGGCCTCCGGCGCCAGGCTTCCCATCGTGATGGCCGAGGTCAACCGGGCGCTGGCGCCGGGCTGGAATATCTGGGTCGATCAGACCGACAGCCTCGCCCAGCGCGATACGGGGTGGATCCAGTTCTACTGCGAGGACAGCCAGGAGGTCATCGACACAACACTTCAAGCATACAAGCTCGCCGAGTCGGTGGCCCTGCCGGTCATGGTCGTCCTCGACGCCTTCTTCCTGTCCCACACCTACGAGCCCGTCGACGTTCCGACCCAGGAGGAGGCGGACCGGTTCCTGCCGCCGTACGAGGCACGCTTCGAGCTCGACACGAAAGACCCCTGTTCCTTCGGGCCGCTGGTTCCGCCCGCCGTCTACATGGAGATGCGCCATGACATGGCCGCCGCCCAAACTTTGCCCACATCGAAGACGAATACGAGCAGATCTTCGGCCGCCGGTACGGGGCCGTGGAGGCCATTGCCTGCGACGATGCGGAAATCGTCTTCGTCACCTCCGGCACGATCACCAGCACCGCCCGGTTCGTCCTGGAGAATCTGCGAGCCCGCGGGGAGAAGCTGGGAATCCTCAAGATCAGGCTCTTTCGGCCCTTCCCCGTCGAAGAGATCCGCAAGGCCCTCAAGGGGGCGAAGAAAATCGCCGTCATCGACCGGAACTTCTCCTTCGGGGCCAGCGGCATCTTCGCGCAGGAAGTCCGTGCGGCCCTGTGCAACGCACCGGTTCATGCGCCCGTCTTCGGTTACATCGCCGGGATCGGAGGCCGGGATGTGACGCCGGAGGTCCTCGAGGAGATCTATTGGAAAACGAAAAACAGCGCCGCCCCCGAGCGGGAGAGCATCTGGATCGGGCTCCAGGAGGTCCGCCATGGAAGTTGAACTGACCGAAAAAGAATTCATGTACCCCGGCCACGTCGGCTGCCCGGGCTGCGGCGCCGCCATCGCAATGCGATTCGTGCTGAAGGCCCTCGGCGAAAAGATGATGATGGTCCTGCCGGCCTGCTGCTGGTCCGTCATCGCCGGTCCCTACCCGACGTCAACCCTGAAGATCCCCGTCATCCACTCCGCCTTCGAGACGGGCGGTGCCACGGCAAGCGGTGTGCGGGCCGCCCTGGACATGAAGGGCGACACGGAAACGACGGTCGTCACCTGGGCCGGTGACGGCGGCACCTTCGATATCGGCTTCCAGGCGCTCTCGGGCGCCGTCGAGCGCAACGAAAATTTCATCTACGTCTGCTACGACAACGAAGCCTACATGAACACGGGCATCCAGCGCAGCTCGTCGACGCCCTACGGGGCCTGGACGACGACGACCCCGGGCAAGGACTGGAAGAAGATGCGCAAGAAGAACATCGTCGAGGCCCTGGCGGCCCATCGGATCCCCTACGCCGCAACGGCGAGCATCTCCCACCCCGAGGATCTCGTCCGGAAAGTCCAGAAGGCTCACTCCATCAAGGGCTCCCGGTTTCTGCACATCTTCGCCAGCTGCCCCACGGGCTGGAAGATCCCCTCGGAGATGGCCGTCAAGATCGCCCGCATGGCCGTGCAGACGAATATCTTCCCCCTCTACGAGGTAGAGGACGGCCTGCGGTACACAATCAACCTCAAGCCCAAGCGGTTCCCCGTCCGGGAGTATTTCAAGATCCAGGGGCGCTTCCAGCACCTGACGGACCAGGACCTGGAGGTGATCCAGAAAATGGTCGACGAGGATTGGGAGCTGCTGCTCCGCAAGGCAGGCGAGCACGCATAGCCGCTGCGCGGCAGGCAAAAGGCTCAAGGCTAAAGGCCAAAGGTGAAGAGGAAGAAAAGAATGTGCCGGCTTTCGGCTTGCCTCCTCGTTCTGCCGCTCCTTCTATTTTCATCACCNATACNGGCTGACGTCTACGTGNACGATGCCGTGGCCTTGCAGGGGGAGGAAGTCCGCCTGAAGGCCGAGACNCGGGGGACGGTGTTTATCNAGGGAGGGGAGCTCGTCGAGTTCTTTGTCGATGACGNCTCGCTGGGGAAAAACCTCTCCGGCGGCGACGGGGCNGCCTACCGGNTCTACAAGGCTTCCCGCCCCGGGCTGAAAAACATNCGGGCCGTTTCCCGCAACATGGCCGGGACGGGGTTTCTGCTGGTCCTGAAGCCGGGCGCGGGGNTCGTCGCCATCGACGTGGAAGGATCCCTGCTACAGGAAGGTTTCATGTCCCCTGGCCGCCCGGAAAGTCGCAAGTCCCTCGAGTCGATTGCAAAGCGCTATCCCCTGATCTATCTGCAATCGGGCGAGACGAACCTGAAAGCGGTCCGCTACTGGCTCGAGCGAAACGAGTACACCGGAGCACCCCTTCTGACCTGGGACGGCGGCACCGTTTTTGACACCCTCACGAAGAAGGGCGTGAAGATCCGTGCAGTCATCGGCGGCCCTGTCGTGATCGAGTCCGCCGTCAAACACAAGCCCGAGGCCTTCAGTTTCGAGCCCGTGAAGGGCGCCGTGCGCCTGAAGAGCTGGAAAGAATTGGAGGCTGGGGACGACGGGGGCGATTCTCGGGTGGGACGGTCTGGCCGGGGCGGCACAGACGGCAGCGGGGCCTTTACCCTTCCCGGCCCCCGTTTACCGGACCCTGGGACGGACGGGACTCAAGATCACCGTCGTGAGCTTCGGCGCCATGCTGACGCCCGAGCCGGAGGTGATCCGCTATGCCTTCGATCACGGGGTCAACTACGTCGACACGGCCCGGGTCTACATGGGCGGCCGCAACGAGGAGGTCGTTGCGAAGGCGCTGAAGGGAATCCGGAACAAGATCTACGTGGCCACAAAGATTAACTGGCGCGCCAAGACGAAGGTTGACATGCTCGAGAGCGTCGAAACAAGTCTCCGCGCACTGGACACGGATTACATCGACATCATCCAGCTCCACAGCCTCTCCGGACGCGAACGCGTCTTCGATCCCGAGATGCGCGAAGCCCTCCTGGTGCTCCGGAAGCAGGGAAAAGTCCGCTTTTTCGGCGTGACGTGACGACCCACACCAACGAGGCCGAAGTCGTCAATGCCCTCGTCGACGATCCGGATCGGTTCTTCGACATGGCCCTCGTGAAGTATAACTTCAGAAGCGGCGACGACATAAAGAATGCGATCGCCCGCGCCGCCCAGGCCGGCATCGGCATCGTGGCCATGAAGACCCAGGCAGGGGGGTACAAGACCGACGCGCTGGGCCCGATCAGCCCCCACCAGGCAGCCCTCAAGTGGGCGCTGGCAGACCGCAACGTGACCGCAGCCATCCCCGGCATGAGGGACATGGCGGAGCTCCGCGAGGACATCGCCGTCATGGGGATGCGGCTCACGCTTGCCGACAGCCTCATCCTGCGCTGCTACGGGGCTGCCGTGGCCCCCCATTACTGCCACCTCTGCGGCCTGTGCGAGAAGACCTGCCCGAAAGGTGTTGCCATCAGCGTCGTGAACCGAAGCCTGATGTACGCCGAGGCCTACCGGAGCGAGGATCTCGCACGGATCACCTACGATGGCATCCCGGCGCGAGCGTCCGCCTCGGCCTGTCTCGACTGCGGCCGCTGTGTCGCCCGCTGCGTCAACGGGCTCGACATCTCCGCAAAGATGGCCCGCGCGCGACGGCTGCTGGCGTGATGAAGAGGAAGTTGAGAAGTTTGAAAGCTGTGAGAAAAACCGTGATGAAACGATTTCATGTTCTTATCCCCGTGGTCATGAGCATGCTCCTGTTCGCCCCTCCTGCCGTTGCCGCAGCCGAAGACAAGGCTTTGCTGTCCCTCCTGCCGGCCGGGGGCTTTGCCGAGGGCTGGGTCATGGATGAGAAGCCCGCCCTGTTCACGCAGGACACGCTCTTCGACCACATCAACGGCGAGGCGGAGCTGTACATCCCCTACGGGTTCGACGCGCTCGCCACGGCGCGCTACATGAAAAAGGATGCGGCGGGACAGGAGATCGCCGTCGACGTCTACCGGATGGGCTCCCTGCTCGATGCCTTCGGGATCTGGTCCAACTACCGCAAGGCCGATACCCCCGGGTGCGCCCTCGGCGCCGATTGTGTCCTGTCGTCTTCGCAGATGATGTTCTACCAGGACCGGTACTTCGTGAGGTTGCAGGCCACCGGGACGCCCGCGCCGGCACAGGATGTCTTTCTCGCCTGCGGGCGGGCCCTTTCACAGAAGTTGCCGCAGGGCAAAGGCCGTCCCGGTGAACTCGAGCTGCTTCGAGTGCGGGGCGTCGTGCCGAAGACGGAGCGATACCTTCCGCAGAGCGTGCTGGGGTATCCTTTTTTCCGCCGCGGGATGACCGCCGAAGCCAACCTGAACGGGGAACGTGCACAGGTCTTCGTGGTCTTTGACAACGCTGTCCGGGAAAGAGGGTCGGATATCGCTGGAGGGAATCGACCCGCTCTACGGAAAGGTGATCGTCGAGCAGTCGGGCCGCTATCTCATCGGTGCGATCCGTCTGAAAGACGCAGCGGCGGCAAGACCTGTCATCGAGGAGCTGAAAAACAGGACCCGGCCCAGGCCTTAACCGACCATCTGGGCTGTTCAAAAATGCCCAGATGCAAGGCGCCCGAAGTCGCGAGGAGCGAGGCGTACTTTGGGCGTACGTTGAGCGACGAGGGACGAGGGCAACGCCGCAGATGGGTGTTTTGGGCGCCTGCTTCCGCAGAGCGGGGCGCCCCGGCAAGGATAGAACCAGACATGGTCGCGAACTCCCCACAGCCACCCTGCTCTGGATCCTGACGGGGACCTGCTCTTCGTCGGCGGAGAACCAGATCTTCAGTGACGGCTCGCCTCTCTGGGATACAACCCCCTGCAGACGTTCCATGTCGGGGATCACGAGATAGGTATCATAGACCTTTCCGTCGATGGTGAGAGTCTCCCGCCCCGCAACGGTTGCCCGGACGGCGATGCACTTCTTGCCGTCGGTGATGGGGATCTCGATCACTTCACCCGGGATCAGCCTGTGTGTCCGGATCACAAAAAACAGAGCCAGCGGGTCAAAGCTCCCCGGGAGGATCTCCACGGGCTTTTCGGCATTGCCGAAACTGGCATAGGTGGCCGTCCGGTTATTCCAATCGTAGGTGACGACAACATCCCGGGGGTGATTCCCGGCACTCTTTTTCCGGTACTGGAGGGTCCGTGTCAGAGGGATATCCGTGAAGGAATCCTGCCGCTCGCGGAGCTTGTAGAACATCTCGACCCGGGGATTCGTGGTCATCGTCATGGCGAAGTGGTGAGTCCTGGCGCCGTCGATCGTGACGGCAGGCAGCACCTCGATCACGGCCTCGCCGGCAGGGATAACCCCCCACATAGCCCGGTAGACCATCCTCTCGCCCGACCGGAAAGGCAGAGCCTTGACCGCGGCGATACTGTCCCGGTAGCCTGCGAACACGAACAGGCCGCACAGGAAGATCATGCTTATCAGCAGGAGGCGTTTTGGCATCTTTCTTCCCTCTTGCCTCTGTTTAACGCGCAGAAAGATCTTTCGTTGACTAACCATCCAGATACCGCGCAAGCCATCGTGCCGTGTGGGAGACCTTCTTTCGTTTCAGCAGGTCAAAGGGCGTGCCCTCGGCCACGACCCGGCCACCGCCCGCTCCGCCCTCGGGACCGAGATCGATCACCCAGTCGGCCTCGCGGATGACCTCCAGGTTGTGCTCGATGACAAGGACCGTGTTGCCGCGATCGACGAGTTTCTGCAGCACCTGAAGCAGTTTTGCGATATCGGCCAGGTGCAGCCCCGTCGTCGGCTCGTCCAGGACGTAGAGGGTCCGGCCCGGACCTTCCGTCGAAAGGGATAGCTCCCGGGCGAGCTTGATCCGCTGCGCCTCGCCGCCGGAAAGCGTCGGGCTCGGCTGACCGAAGGTCATATAATCGAGCCCGATGGCGACGAGAAGTTCGAGTTCCCTCCGTATCGGGGGTATGGCGGCAAAGAAATAAAGCCCCTCGCCGAAGGTCATGTTGAGGACGTCGTGGATATTCTTTCCGCGATACCGGACGGCGAGGGTCTCCTCGTTGAAGCGCCTGCCTCCGCAGGTCTCGCAATGGATGGCGACATCCGGAAGGAAGGACATTTCCACCTTGATCTCCCCCTGCCCCGCGCAGGCCTCGCAGCGCCCGCCTGCCACGTTGAAGGAGAAGCGTCCCGGCCCGTAACCCCGGGTGCGCGAATCGGGAAGCTGTGAAAAGAGTTTCCGGATCTCGTCGAAGAACCCCACGTAGGTGGCCGGCGTCGACCGGGGTGTGCGGCCGATGGGCGTGTGATCGATCTCGATGACCCGTGAGAGCTTCTCCCACCCGGCGAGTTGGTCATAACCGGCGGGCCGCGGCCCATTCTTCGAGAGCTTCGCCTTGAGCGCCTCGTAGAGGACCTCCTTCACCAGGGTTGACTTCCCGGAGCCGCTCACGCCCGTGACACAGGTGAGTGTCTCCAGGGGAAAGCCGGCATCGATGCGCTTCAGATTGTTTTTCCTCACCCCCGTGACCGTAAGCCGTGTGCGCTCGTCGACAGGGCGAAGCCGGGAGGTGATCTCCCTCCGGTGACCGTTCACCCAGGCGCCCGTCACCGAATCGGGGTTGCGCTTGAGATCTCCGAGTGTCCCCTGGGCGACAACGCGGCCACCCAAAGGCCCTGCGCCGGGTCCGAGATCGACGATCCAGTCGCTCTCGCGGATCGTCTCCTCGTCGTGCTCGACGACGATCACCGAATTGCCGCGCTCCCGCAGATCCCGAAGCGTCGAGATCAGCATGGCGTTGTCCCTCGGGTGAAGGCCGATCGTGGGCTCGTCGAGGATATAGCAGATCCCCGTGAGATTCGAGCCCAGCTGGGCGGCCAACCGGATGCGCTGGGCCTCGCCGCCGGAGAGGGTTTCCCCGCTGCGATCGAGCGTCAGGTAATCGAGCCCCACCTGGGACAGGAATCTGAACCGCGGCAGAAGCTCCGCCACGATCCCCGCGGCCACAGGCGCTTCGTTGCGCTCGAATGCGAATGATTGGATTGTTTCCTCGGCCTGGCTGACCGGAAGTTCCGTGAGTTCCGCGATCCCTTTTCCCTTGACGCGCACGGCAAGGGCCTCTTCCCGAAGCCTCTTGCCGTTGCACACCGGACAGACGGCCTCGTCGACCGCCCCGAGCCCCTCGCACCGCGTGCAGGCCCCGTAGCGGCTGTTGAAAGAGAAGAGTCTCGGGTCGAGCGGCTCGAACCCCCTCGAACAGCGGCGGCAGGTCAATTTCTCGCTGAGGATCCACGACT
>PDVJ01000242.1_pt1 | contig 17161 bp, 16 predicted proteins | sample 1369811 | NCBI WGS metagenome assembly PDVJ01 (sample SAMN07795376, study PRJNA414565) | Alkali sediment metagenome, whole genome shotgun sequencing project. | reverse complement strand
AGGCATCCTATGAGGCTCTTGCCGTTATTTGTGCAACGGGTGCATTCTGGCGCAAGCTTGGCGTTCCTGGCGAAGACACATTTACAGGAAAGGGGGTTTCGTACTGCGCGACCTGCGACGGCCCGCTGTTCAGAAACAGAGAGGTCGTCGTTGTCGGGGGTGGAGACACTGCCGTGCAGGAAGCTATCTTTCTCACCAATTTCACGAGCAAGGTAACCATCATCCACCGCCGAGACCGGCTGCGGGCAACCAAGATCCTTCAGAAAAGAGCGTTCGCCCACAGCAAAATTGAATTTGCCTGGAATTCCGTAGTTGAAGAGATATGGGGAGAGGAATCTGTGGAAAAGGTGAAGATCAGAAATGTGAAATCTCCCGGCGTCACCGGTGAGATCCCCGCCGCAGGAGTTTTTATATTCACAGGCCTGACTCCCAAGACCGAGTTAATTCGCGGCATCGCGGATCTTGACAACGGCGGGTACATACTCGCAGATGCACATATGCAGACATCCGCACGGGGTATATTTGCCTGCGGTGACTGCATAAAAAAACGCCTGCGCCAGGTCGTTACTGCGTGTGGAGACGGAGCAACGGCGGCCTTTTCCGCCCAGCTCTATATTGAGGAGGTGAAAGGTGAGTCTTATTAGCTGGCAGCATCTTCCCTATCATATAAATCCTAATATTGTTGAGATCGGCTCTTTTCAGATTCGCTATTACAGCCTCATGTATATTGTCGCCTTCCTGCTCACCTACATCCTCGTATCATACCGGATAAAAAGTGAAAATTATAATTACAAAACTGAAATTATTCAGGATTTCTTTATATGGGCAATAGTCGGTCTTATCTTCGGCGCACGATTGGGGTTTGTGTTTTTCTACAATTTTAGTTACTATATGAGGAATCCCTTGGAAATTCTCCTCCCGTTTGAATTTGCTCACGGTATGAGGTATGTGGGCATAAGCGGCATGTCCTACCATGGCGGTGCCTTAGGCGTCCTCGCAGCGTCACTTATATTCTTCCGTAAACATAAGATACCATTCTGGAGTTTTGCCGACCTCGTCTGCCCTGCCGTTCCCCTCGGATATACTTTTGGAAGGATTGGTAATTTCATCAACGGTGAACTCTACGGAAGGGTTACAGGGATGCCCTGGGGTATGTATTTCCCCCTGGACTTCACACATCAGCTCCGTCATCCTTCTCAGCTTTATGAGGCTTTCTTCGAGGGAATTTTCCTTTTTATTATCCTCTGGAGCATCAGGAAGAAAAAACCTTTTGATGGTTTTCTTCTTTCCACATATCTGACCGGTTACGGGTTTGTCCGTTTCGTTATAGAGTATTTCCGGGAGCCTGATCCAAACCACGGACTGATATGGGGGGTATTGAGCATGGGGCAGATCCTCTGTCTCCTGATGATGCTCACAGGAGCGTGCATTTATCTATTAAGGCGGAAGCAAAAGACAACTAAAAAATAAGGAGTACCGATATGAGTAAAAATGTAGTGATCATCGGCGGCGGGGCCGGTGGCGCTTCGGTTGCCGCGGAAGCAAAGCGTATGGATCCATCCCTGTCCATTTCTATTATCGAAAGCGGTTCGTACACATCGGTCGCGGCGTGACCCATGCCGTATTACATCGGTGATGTAATCAAAGAGGAAAAACGCCTGATTGCAAGGACACCGGAAAAGTTCAGGGAAACAGGCATCGACGTAAAATTAAACACCTTTGCAGAAGGGATCGAAGCCGACAAGGGAATTGTGAGGCTGTCCGATGGCACCGCAATTCCTTATGATACCTTGATCCTGGGAACGGGATCATCCGCATTCATCCCCAAAATCCCAGGTGTTGAACTCGAAGGGGTTTTTTCCCTGAAGAAACTTGACGACGCAATTCATATAAAAACTTTTATTAAAAATGGTAACTGCCGAAAAGCCATTATCGTGGGGGCGGGATTCATCGGGATGGAGATGAGTGAGGCGCTCCGTATCCGCGGCATTGATACCGCGGTCATTGACCTGCTGCCCCGTCCGGCTATCAGATGGGATCCTGAATTTTCCAAAGTAATTCTGGAGGAATTGACCCGCCAGAATGTTATTTTTTCCGGGGATACGGGAATGGTGTCAATTGAACAGGGGAAAGACTTCCGCCTCCGCCTGAATACAACGAAAGGTGAGATGGAAGCGGATATGATCTTGATAGCCATCGGGATCAGACCGAATACAAAAATAGCCAATGATATCGGCCTGCAAATCGGGAGCAGTGGAGCCATCCAGGTTAATTTTTCCCAGGGCACGTCGAAAGAAGGCGTCTACGCGGTGGGGGACTGCTGCGAAGTGTACCATCGTGTGAGCCATCGCTGGGTCCATATTCCTTTGGGAGATGTCGCCAACAAGCAGGGGCGCGTGGCGGGCCGGAATATCGGGGGCGGAACAATGATCTTTCCTGGTGTCGTCGGCGCCCAGTCTTTCAAGCTTTTTTCTCTTGAAGTTGCGGCAACCGGACTCGATGAAGCAGAAGCTATGGCCTGTGGATACTTTCCTGTGAGCGCCATGATATGGGGCAACGCCTTCTCCAGGATGCTGCCGGGGGAGAAGAGGCTGGGTGTAAAACTGGTAGCCGATCGAGCGTCGGGAAAACTCCTCGGAGCTCAGGCAGTGGGAACAATAGGCGCAGTCAGCAGAATCAATACCCTCTCCCTGGCCCTGTGGAGCGGCATGGTTCTTGATGAAATCGCGTACGTAGACCTTGCCTATTCACCTCCCGTCGGTGCGTCATGGGATCCTATCCACATTGCAGCGCAGGAACTGATGCGAAAGTTATGATATAAGTTTATCTCTGAAGAAGTTGTCAGTATCTTCAGGATTCAAGGGGTCGAGGGTTCAAGGATTCGAGTGAAGTGAGGAATTTGTAACAACGTGAAGCTGCTGAGACCGACGAGATCACAATTAAAGTTGTGGCAAAAACTAAATCACGCCAGGTATCGCCATCGGGAAGGGCTTTTCCTGGCAGAAGGCTACAAGGTCGTTCAGGAATTGCTGAAGAGCACCTGGAAAACCGATGCAGTTCTGGTGATGGAGAAAAAAAGGCCGCAGTGGAATGATTTCCTTTTGACCATTCCGGAAGGCATTGATATATTCGGATTATCGGAAACGGCGTGGAGCGCACTAAGCCAGGACAAAACAGCAGAGGGAATTTTGGCTGTTGTCGCCATGCCACCGCGTACCGACATTGCCGAATTCCTCATGCGTGCCTCCGGCCATATTGTGCTGCTTCATGAAATACATAACCCCGGCAATCTTGGTGCCATTGTGAGGACGGCTCACTGGTTTGGGGTGAGAGCAATGGTACTCAGCACGGGTTCGGTGGACTTTACGAATCCAAAAGTCGTGCGTTCATCCATGGGAAGTCTTTTTCACTTGCATATAATGGCGGATGTTGATTTTACCGAAGCCCTACCGAAAATAAAAGAGCACTATTTCCTTGTGGGCAGTCACATACGGGAAGGTGCCATGCCGCATGCCTGTGCACGGATGACCGCGCTTCTTATGGGAAGTGAAAGTCACGGATTGCCGGAAGCGCTGCTCCACCTCACTGATGAACACTGGCGTATCCCCGGCACTGGTAACGCCGACTCCCTTAGTCTGCCTCAAGCGGCGGCAATCATGATGTATGAGTGCTCAAAACAGGGGTCAGGGACGAGGAGTTAAAGAAGTGGAATCGTATATTCAGATAACAACAACGACAGACAAAAAGGAAGTTGCCGAAAGAATTGCCTTTCGTCTGGTGGAAGAAAAGATCGCTGCCTGCGTGCAGATTGTGGGGCCCATTACCAGTATCTACCGCTGGAAGGGAACCATAGAAAGGGCCGAAGAGTGGCAATGTATAATAAAAAGCAGAGAGGATCTGTACCAAGACATTGAACATGCCATAAAATCGGTCCACCCGTACGAAGTTCCGGAAATCATAGCCATCCCTATTGTTGCAGGGAGTGGAGAATATCTGGAATGGTTACGGGGTGAACTTATTTAAATGATGGCTATCTCCGAGAAAGTTGACGGCATCTTCAGGTTTAAAGGGGTCGAGGATGCGAGTGAAATGCATAAAATAGCTTTCTTGCACTTGAACCCTTGAATCCTGGAATCCTCGAACCCTTTTTGCACCTACTCGGAAGGAGAAACTTTTACTAAGATGGCCCTATTGCTTGCTGGTGACATCGGTGGAACGAAGACGCACCTGGGTATTTTTTCCCTTGAGGGAGGTCTGCCCTTGCCTCTGGCGGAAGCGGTTTTTTCCTCCGCCGCCTTCCCGGATCTTGCAGCCATTGCAAGAAAGTTTCTTAACGAAAATAAACTCAAGGCAGATGCGGCCTGCTTCGGCGTTGCAGGCCCGGTCTCAGGGGGTACCTCAAAAATTACCAACCTTCCCTGGGTACTCGACGAAAGAGAGCTTCGCAGGGACCTTAACCTGAAAACAGTAAAGTTGATAAATGATCTGGAGGCAAAGGCCCATGCTGTGCCCTTTCTCACGTCTTCGGATCTCTATACCTTAAACGAAGGCCGGCCCGTTTCTGGAGGAAATATAGCAGTCATCGCCCCCGGCACCGGTCTTGGAGAGGCCTTCCTGACCTGGGACGGTGTGCGATACAAGGGACATGCTTCAGAGGGCGGTCACGCAGATTTCGCACCAAACGATGCCTGTGAAAGGGAACTGCTTTGTTATCTTCAGGAGAAAATGGGCCATGTCAGTTATGAGAACGTCTGTTCCGGATCGGGAATAATAAATATCTATTGTTTTCTCCGCGAGAGATGTTATGCTGAAGAACCATCGTGGTTGTCCGATTCATTGGCCAGGGTAAAGGATCCCGTGCCTGTAATTGTAGGCGTCGCCATGGATAAGGAAAATTCCTGTGATCTTTGTGTGATGACTCTGAAACTTCTTGTTTCCATTTTAGGGGCGGAAGCAGGTAATATGGCCCTTAAAGTAATGGCGACGAACGGAGTGTATATAGCGGGAGGCATCCCCCGCCGTATCCTCACATTTTTGGAACACGAACAGTTCATGAAATCTTTTCGACATAAAGGGCGCATGTCCGACCTGGTTTCAACAATGCCGGTATATGTGATTACCAATCCCGGGGTGGCCCTGCGCGGTGCAGTACATTATGGTTTCGAATATTGTTTAAACCTTACTATCACATAATGGAGGTGAACAATGTTTGCGAGAATGTTATGCATAGTTACTCTGATACTTTGTCTGACCACTTCAGGCTGTCTTTCATCAAAATATTCCGACAGGACTGCGGGGGATGAGGTGCGCAAGTCCAAGGCATCGATTGATGCGCTCAATGAACAGATGACGGCTCTCAATAAAGAAATTGAAGCGCTGAAAAAGGAATTACAGCAGCTTAAAGAAGAGAAACAAAAGGAGAAAGCGGACACGGAAGAGGTTTCCTCGATTGGTCACACCGCTGCACCCGAAGAAAAGGTTATTGCTTCCGTTCCTGAACCGGAGAAAAAGGACAAGATTCAGGAAATCGACATTGTAAAAGAAGAAATCAAGAAAGCACCCGAGGAAAAACCGGTTGTTTCCCAAAAAGAAATTACTCTTAAAGCCTTCAGAATGAAAGTCTTAAGTGGAAATGGTAAATTGTCGACTGCACGAGACATGTCAACGAAAATTTCGAAAATGGGTTACAAAATTGAGGATATCGGTCTTGCTTCACGCGCAGATTTTAAGGCAACCACAATTTATTATGCTCCGGAGTATCGGATGGAGGCTGAGAAATTGGCGGCTCGATTGGGAGGAGAAACAATTTCTAAAATTATGACCTGGCCCTCGGTCTTTCATATCATTTTAGTGGCCGTACCATAGAGCAGAGTCCATACTATAAAGAGAGGATTCCTCATTTCAGAACTGCACATAATGTGCCGAACGCAACAACCAGGAGGTTAGACATGCCAAAATACAACGAAATCCAAAAGATGGCCAAGAATATAGGGATTAATACGTTTCAGATGAAAAAAAAGGATATGATTCTCGCAATTCAGAGGGCAGAAAATAATATTGAATGTTTCGGCACTGCCAGGGTGGAATACTGTCAGGAACTTAAATGTTTATGGAGGGATGATTGTATCTCCATGAATGAAAACAAATAAACTGCTCAGTGCGTGCTGCCGTTCTGCTTCGGCCGGTGAGATCCGAGCGTTTTGATGGAGTTGATCCATGTTTTTACAAGGGATCTTCTATCCTGGATACTCTGAATCCTTTCTCTGGCCGCCTTTTCGCCTTCCCTTATCAGGTCAATTGCCTCAGAAAAAGCGGTCCAATGTATATTTTTTACATCGGGCCGAATAATTATGTCAGCGTCCATTAATTCGTAATGTTCCAGTTTGTAGGATGTTATTTCACAGGCTCTGTAGTAAATATCTTGTGCTGTTTTAAATTCTTCATCAGTGCGCAGGTCGCGATCCACGGCTACGGCAATAACAAGGTCGGCCCCTTCCTTCCTTGCAACGCTTACAGGGATCAGGCTGATGATACCCCCATCAGAAAGGAGCCGTTCTCCTTCCTTTACCGGCTCTATCGCTCCAGGCACAGCGCTGCTTGCGATCACGGCATGTCTGAGGGAACCTTTATAAAACACAATCTGTTCACCGGTGATCAGATCTGTCGCCACGGCACGAAAGGGGATACGCGTGTCTTCGATCTGGATATCGGGGATAAAGTAGTGAATCATGGACTGGAAAGTATCAAGAGAAAGTATACCCGGTTTGAACAACATCTGAATTAAATAGAACTGATTTTTCAAGAAACTCTGAATCTTCTGTGTCAAACCTTCCTGCTCTCTGCCATATATATCTCCCATGGCTTTAATAGCGGAAGATCGAAATTCAGCACTGCTGACATACTCCCTTACTTTTCGCTCCAGTTCCTGAGAAGAGATGCCGCAGGCATAGGCTCCACCCACCATAGCACCGATGCTGGTTCCCACAACAACATCAAGAGGGATACCTTCCTGCTCAAATACTTTCAACACACCAATATGGCTGAGCCCCCTGGCTCCTCCGCCTCCCAGCACGAGGCCGACACGTTTCTTCAACCACTTCATTCTCTGTCTTTTTACTTGCTCTTCTGTGTAGGTTTAGGTTGCTGTCGAAGCTGCTTCGCTCTTAATTTTAAACTTTTTTTTCTTCTGCGCCTTTTGCGGTCAATCTCCTTCATCCGTTCTATTTTTTTATGTCCACCCATAGTGCCTCCTCGGTATTTATTCTTCATGTGATATATCATTATGAGGATAAGGGAAGAGCGCCTGTGTGTCAAGCACTAAGGAAGTTAAATATATTTGTTGCTGCAGAGAAGTGTGAATCCGGTCTTCTTATTGACTCTGATTATCAGGCTTTTGAGAATTTTCTGATGCGGCATGTTTTCTTTTCAATATTTCGAGCAACCTGTCCCGATAGAAGTAGGCAACGATAATAAAAATGCAGCTGATGCCGGCAATGATGAAAAGTCCGACATATTGGTTGTTGCGGGCGCAGCTTCCGCTCACGGAAAGCAGTATGGTCCCAAGTATACGCCCCACCGTAGAAATGACCAGAAAATGCCACGTAATCATGTGGCTTAAACCCATGATATAGCAGAGATAGTCCTTCGGAAAACCGGGAATGAGAAAGAGGAGAAAGGAGACAAATAATCCCCGGTGTTCCAGAAAGTAATCGTATCTCTGGAGGATTCCCGGATTTACTGCCTTCTCGACCAGGGGGAGACCAAAGTATCTGGCCAGCACAAAGGCCAGCCAGGAGCCTATGGTGAGACCAATGGTAGAGTATATCGTTCCCAGTACAGGGCCATAAATATACCCGCCGATGAGGCCGGTCGCTTCGCCGGGTATGGGAGCTGCTATTACCTGCAAAACCTGAAGGGAAATGAAGATAAGTTCATCATAGGGATAAGAGTGAATGAATGTGATGACCTTATCCTTATCTAAAAAGAAGGTATACAGGTCATAGTGAATAAAAAGATAGGTTACCAGAGCAATAAAAAAAAACAGTATCGATAATCTCAGGATGGGATGTTTGCTCATCAAGATGATCCGGGTGTTTTCGCCATTCTTATGTAGTGTCGATCTTACTTGCCTCTGGGGCGTATCCTGCTTTCTCCTCCGGCTTCGCCATAACCTTTTTGAACTCCTGTATGGCCTCGCCGAGGGAACAATCCTTCTGTTAAGGAATTTCGTGTTGTACGCACGAATGTATTGCACAGGCACGGATTTTTGCGTTGCTTTATGCTCATACTTTTTAACTCATGTCCATAACTTTCTGAACATCACACCACGCAGCACTATTTATGGAATGTTCATCTTATTGTGGAGGAAATTGTTTCTCCAGCTGTTCGAGTGCTCCATCTATTGCCTCGATCTCTTTGGGGTCTGCCGTGTGTTCCCGCAGGGTGATCAAATATGTATACGCGGTTTCAATATCACCGAGGTTTCGCACTAATATCGCGGGGAGTATTCTTACAATCGGGGGTGCATAGGGTGCGTTCGCCGCTTTAAGGGCATAATGGTAGGCAAGATCACCGTCCTTGAATCGTACTTTCGCCACATAAGAGGCCTGCCATGGAAGTTTCCAATCATCGGGGAATTTTTCCCTTGACTCGTCTAAATAGCTGAAAATCATTCTCCCCTCCGTATCGGTTCTGAAACTCATAAAATGCACGGCAAAGAAAAAAGGGCCCTTGTTGTAAGGGTCAAGCCCTGTAATCACGCGCATGTAGGACAACAATCCCCTATAGTCCCACTCATGACACTGGGCAGGGGCTGCAGCGAGAAGGTAGAGCGAAAGGAGCAGGCTGACAAATCTTTCCTGGTCTAAAGAAATGAGCTTCATCCATTCCAGATTCAACGTGGGAACTACTTGATAGGGCTTTTTTTCTTCCACATATTTCCACCCCGTATTCACAAGAAAGGCATGTCCTATAAGCATAAGCACAAGCAACCAGGGGAAGAGAACCTTGCTGATAATATCCCTTTTCGCAGGCATCAGAAATCCCTCTTCCTGATATCGATTACACAAATGAGAAAGAGAATGACAAGGTACGCACCGGCATATACTGAGGGAAAAAGAATGTCCGCCCAGGAAACAAGGCCCTTTTCCAATACCGCTGCCTGGGCATTAAAGAAACTGAGGGAAGGAAAAAGATAGTAGAATACCTTCAGGAGGGGAACCCATTCCTGCGCCATCTGCATACCGATGTCCACCAGCTTTTTTGTGCTGTGCCCGATGATATAAAAACCTGCCACTCCAAGAATGGAGGACGGCAGGGAGCGTAAACCCAGCGTGATTGTGAGCGCTGCCATAATCATAATCATCTGTTCCAGGCCGAAGAGACTATAATGAACGGCGAGAGATTTGGCAGTGCCGACCCCCAGGGCGAGTGCACCTGATAAGAAAATAACGGTTATGGCTATGGCGATAATCGAAAAAGCTATGAACTTGCCGAAAACATATTCATACCTCGACAGCGGTTTGGTAATCACCATGTAAATTGCCTTGGAATCAATTTCCCGATAGACCGAGCTTACGACGAGCAGCATAACGAATGCTGTGGTCACCAGCATGGTAAGCGCAATATAAGAACGGTTGAATGCTTCCTCTCCTGCGACGACACTGGTTTCACGCATGAAGAATGAGAGCGCGAGGGCGCCGCACATCAACGGGATAAGACTCCAGAATAATCTATCCCTTCTCATTTCCTGAAGTGTGTACAGTGAAACTATGCCGATTCTGCTCATAAATAATCCGCTGCCTTTTTCATGATGCCGACGTCCGTTGCGGACGAATCACATTGAGGAAGGCATCTTCAAGGGAGCGCCCGCTGTATGATCGCAGTTCCTCCGAGGTTCCATCTAACATTTTCTTCCCCTCATGGATAATGACAAGTCTGTCGGCTATTTCCTCGAGATCGGTTAATATGTGAGAAGAGAAGAAGAGCGTTTTGCCTTTCGTGCGGAGAGCACTCAATGCGTCCTTCACGAGCATCCGCGCTCCCGGATCAAGACCGCTCAAAGGTTCGTCGAGCACAACAACGTCCGTGTCCGGCAGCATGGCAGCCATCAAGCCGAGTTTCTGTCGCATACCTTTAGAATACGTTCTTATTGGTTTTGAAAGGATGTTCTGCTGCAGTTCAAGTGTCCCGGCACATTCGTCAACGTTGTTTCTATATAATGGCCTGCCGTAAAGGCGAAGCATATAGGAGACAAAATCGTATCCGGTCAGATAAGGGGGTGGAGAAAAATCCTCAGGGAGAAATGATATATGTGATTTTGCCTCCCTGCCATTGGCCGCACGATTATGAACCAGCACCTCCCCCTCGAAGTTTACGATAAGTCCGACGATTGTTTTCAAAAGCGTGGTTTTTCCCGCACCGTTGAGGCCCACGAGGCCAACGGATTCGCCGGTCCGGATATCGAGATCAATCTCTGAAAGGGCGGTAAATGTCCCATAACGCTTGGACAATCTTTTTATTGTGAGTGACATTGCGGTAAAGATCCTTGAGAAGAAAAAGTATTTTCGCTTCGTCCCGCATCGGAGCACGCCTGAATCGACTTTTTATGTAAAAAAATTGACCTTGTCAAGTTTTGTAATTCTAATCCTCTTGTCTTACTGCCCGTGTTGGTATATACATCAGGCTCATCCTTGAAAAAGTAACTGCCTTATAACAAAAACCTTGGTAACCAATGGAGCTGTGAGATGACTGACAAGAAAAATATTGAGGACAGCCATATCAATACCATCCGGTTTCTCGCCGTTGACGCCATAGAAAAAGCAAAATCCGGGCACCCCGGTATGCCTATGGGAGCGGCGGCCATGGCATACACCCTCTGGATGCGACACATGAAACACAATCCTGCACATCCTCAATGGGCTGACCGGGATCGCTTTGTTCTTTCGGCGGGACACGCCTCTATGCTCCTGTACGCCATGCTTCATCTCACTGGATACGACCTTACGCTCTCCGATCTGAAGTCGTTTCGCCAGTGGGGAAGCAAAACACCGGGCCACCCTGAACGTGACTGCGGCTGCGGCGTCGAGCTCACCACAGGCCCCCTTGGCCAGGGACTCAGCAATGCCGTGGGCATGGCCGTCGCCGAAGCTCATTGTGCGGCGATGTATAATCGCCCCGACCACACAATCATCGATCACTTCACCTATGTATTCGCGAGCGACGGGGATATGATGGAATTGTCCTCTATGATGACAATTGCATATCCCTCGCCGGATCGACATCGCTGACTTTTACGGAAGATGTGGAAAAAAGATTCGAGGCATATGGGTGGCACACGATCACCGTGGAAGATGGAAACGATTGTACCTGGATTGATTGCGCCCTTCAGGATGCAAAGGCGGAGACATCCCGACCCTCGATTATTTTTATTCGCACCACCATCGGCTGCGGAGCGCCGCATAAAGAAGGAACATTTGAAGCGCATGGTTCACCTCTCGGTGCGGAGGAGGTGCTGGCGGCAAAGAAATTCCTCGGCTGGCCTGCGGAACCCGCATTTTTCATTCCCGATGACGCCTTGGCCTTTTTCCGCAGTGCCGTTGACCGTGGCCGGGAATGGGAGGAACAGTGGGAAAAAGATTTCACACAATACCGCAATGAATTTCCAGAACTGGCCGCTGAATTCACGCGCGTTATGGAAGGACGGCTTCCCGACGGGTGGGAATCTCGGCCCCCCTCATATCCTGACGGAACAAAAGACACGGCAACCCGCAAGGCTTCGGAATCAGCCATGCAAACTCTCGCTTCTTCTCTGCCGGAACTCATGGGAGGATCGGCGGATCTCAATCCTTCCACTTTCACCTGGCTCAAAGGACTGGGCGATTTTCAGAAACCAGGCATGCCGCAGGAGAACACTCAGGGTGCCGTCGGCGGCGCATGGGGGTATGACGGACGCAACATCCATTTCGGCGTACGGGAACACGCCATGGGCGCCATCGCCGTCGGCATGGCCCTCCACGGCGGTATTATTCCCTACACGGCCACATTTCTGACATTCTCCGATTACATGCGGCCTCCCATCCGTTTGGCCGCGCTTATGGGATTACGGATTCTGTTTGTGTTTACCCATGACACTATCGGATTGGGAGAAGACGGGCCAACGCATCAACCCATCGAACATATCATGAATCTCCGTGCCGTGCCCAATCTGACTGTTATCCGTCCTGCCGATGCCAATGAAGCTGTGGAGTCATGGAAGGCCGCCCTCCTTAACCAAGCAGGTCCTACAGCGCTGATCTTTACCCGCCAGAATCTTCCCGTCCTGAGCCGGTCGGAACTCTCTCCGGCGAGTGGTCTTCAGCGGGGTGGGTACACACTGTGGGATTCTTCCCCCGCGAAGCCCGATATAATCTTGCTCGGCACCGGCTCAGAGGTGTTGATAGCCCTGGAAGCGGGCAGGAACCTCGCGTCCGAAGGCCGCCGGGTAAGGGTCATTTCTCTCCCGAGCTGGGACATTTTCGACCGCCAGCCGGCAGAATACCGCGATCAGGTACTCCCTCCGGACGTCAGGATCCGTATTGCGGTGGAAGCGGGCATCAAGCTGGGCTGGGAACATTATGTCGGCCTGGATGGCGCCGTCGTGGGCATGGACGGCTTCGGCGCCAGCGCCCCCGCCAAGGTGTTGTACGAGAAATTCGGCATAACGGCAGAACACATGGTAAAGGCAGCAAAAGAACTGGCACGATGAAACCTTCAACGAGATCTTTTATTGAAGAGTCCCGCCGCACGCCGGGGCATTCCCTGATGGACCGGCTGCACGGTTATGTGTACGGAAGGTGGATCTACTTCTACATCGGCATCGGTACGGGAAACCATCCCCTGAACCGCATCATCGGCCGCCCGCTGCGCTGGCTCTCCCGTGTGCTGTTTCCCGAATTGAACAATAAACACTCACTCGCTGACGGCTATCACGGGAAGGTCGTTCCACTGGAAGCGGCGACACAACTAATCACCGTGAACGAAGATGTCCGGCTGACCGATCTGGAAAAAATAATTCCGTATGCGCGGGCGCGGGATATCATCCTTCAAAATCCTGATCATCTTGCCGTAATTGACTGCCCCTGCCGGGTAGTACGTGCAAGCCCCTGTCTACCCCTTGACGTCTGTCTGGTTGTTGGTGAACCATTTGCCAGCTTTATTGTCGAACACCATCCACAGCGGTCCCGGCGGATTACACCGGAAGAAGGTATCGAACTTCTGCAGGCAGAGCATACACGCGGCCATGTACACCACGCATTTTTCAAGGACGCCATGCTGGATCGCTTCTATACCATCTGCAACTGCTGCACGTGCTGTTGCGGCGCCATTAATGCCCATCGGGGTGGAACACCCATGATCGCGTCATCAGGCTATGTCTGCAAGAAAGATTCCGACACGTGCATTGGCTGTGCGACCTGTATCGATTTTTGTCAATTTGGAGCTTTGTCGGCCAAAGACGGTCGTACCGCGGTGGATACAGATGTCTGCATGGGCTGCGGTGTGTGCACATCCAAATGTCCCCAGGGCGCCCTTTCTCTCGTGCGTGATCAATCAAAAGGTGAACCGCTGGATATACGCAGACTCATGGCTGATGCAGGTTTTACAAAATGAAAACAATTGTAATATCAATTTTCCCCCGGAGAGATAAGGAGGAGGACAGGAGATGGGAGTAGTAACGGGATCATTTAGCCTGGGTGCGTATAAGGCTCCGGTTGATGCGGCCTTGGCGGAAATGAAGAGACACCGTATCATAGAGCGCATCTGGGCAAAAGACCATACCGTCTGGAAGCCTGATCCTGCGGAGATCACCAACCGTCTATGTTGGCTGGAGAGCCCGAAGGACATGGCGGGGAAACTGCATGAAATACTCACCGTAGTAGATGCGGTGCGTAACGATGGGTACACCCACGCACTGCTCTTAGGCATGGGAGGATCAAGCCTTGCCCCCGAAGTATTCCGCAAAACCTTCGGCGCACAAGAAGGATATCTTGATATAGAAGTGCTCGACAGCACTGATCCTGGTGCAGTGCTCGCGTGTGCGGAACGATTCGACATCCAGAAAACCCTCTTCATCGTGTCCACCAAATCGGGTGGGACGGTGGAAACATTCTCTTTCATGAAATACTTTTACAACATCGTGGCGGAAGCTGTTGGCGCCGATCGGGCGGGACGGCATTTTATCGCCATCACCGACCCGGGAAGCACGCTCGCCGACATTGCGGAAATGTACCATTTCCGCGCAACGTTCCTCAATGATCCCCATATCGGCGGGCGTTATTCCGCCCTCTCGTACTTCGGCCTGGTTCCCGCGGCACTCATCGGCATAGACGTGAAAAAGTTCCTTGACCGGGCGATCATCCTGGCGGAAGAGGAATCTTCAGAAGAACTATCCGATGCCGACGACATACACGGCTCTTTTCTGGGGGCTGTGCTCGGAGAACTGACGAAGGCAGGGCGGGATAAGCTTACTTTCATCTTTTCGCCGCCCATTGCCAGTTTCGGTGACTGGCTGGAACAGCTCATCGCCGAGAGCACCGGCAAGGAAGGCAAAGGCATCGTACCCATCGTTGTGGAACCTTTAGGAAGGGTGGATGTCTATGGTGATGATCGTGTATTTATATGTATATACCTGGAAGGTGATGACAAAGAATGCGGAAAGCTTTTCTCTCTGGAAAGGGCGGACCATCCCATCGTCTGCGTGAAACTTCGCGATATTTATGACCTGGGAGCCCATTGTTTTCTCTGGGAAATGGCGACGGTAGTGGCATGTCATCGTCTATGTATCAATCCCTTCGACCAGCCTGATGTTGAAGCGGCGAAAGTACTGGCCCGAAAGACACTCGCACTCTATACAGAGAAGGGAGAAATGCCTGAGGATGTACCGTTATTTTCCGCTCACGGGATCGATGTCTACGGCACCATTCAGGCAAGAGAACCCGCCGAAGCATTGAAGGCATTTATTGCACAGGCATCGCCGGGCGCCTATATAGCGCTCCAGGCGTACCTCCAGCCGACGGCGGAAACCGATGCGGCGCTGTATGCCCTATGCATCAGGCTGCGGGATACATTCCGGCTCGCTGTGTCCGTGGGTTACGGCCCCCGTTTCCTTCATTCCACAGGTCAGCTCCATAAAGGAGACGCGGGAAGGGGTCTCTTCATCCAGTTCACCGCCGACGACCCCTGGGACACACCCATTCCCGATGAAATGGGGCTCTCCGACTCATCTATAACGTTTGGTGTCCTTAAAAACGCCCAGGCTTCCGGTGACAGGCAGGCCCTCATAAATGCCGGTCGGGCGGTGATCCGTTTCCATTTCGGTAAAGATATCATCGGCGGTTTGAAAATGTTAGCGGACGCCCTTTAATAAAAAAAGAATGCTGATCGGCGCGCAAAGGAGATCATGTATGACCGAGAAACAGAAAAAAAGTGCAAAAATACAGAATCGCCTGGCTCATGAAAAGAGCCCCTATCTGCTCCAGCACGCTGATAATCCCGTGGACTGGTATCCCTGGTGTGAGGAGGCATTTGAGAAGGCCCGTGCAGAAAATAAACCCGTATTCCTCTCCGTAGGATATTCAACCTGCCACTGGTGCCACGTTATGGCCCACGAATCCTTTGAAAACGCTGATGTCGCCAGGCTGTTAAACGAGGTATTTGTCTGCATCAAGGTTGACCGTGAGGAACGGCCGGATATCGACAGGGTTTACATGAACGCCTGCCAGATGATGACCGGATCCGGAGGATGGCCCCTCACCATTGTTATGACCCATAAGAAAGAGCCTTTTTTTGCGGCCACATACATTCCCCGGGAGAGTCGGTTCAATAGAATCGGCATGCTGGATATAATCCCCAAAATCCAGGAGGTATGGAAGGAGCGGTACCATGACATTGTGCGCTCCGCCGGGCAGATCGTTGCCTCATTGCAGGAGAGGGAGCCGGAGGCAAAGGGGGAAGCTCTCTCGGAAGATGTGCTCCATAAGGCATATGAAGAGCTGAAAGGGCTGTATGACAAAAAGCGGGGGGGATTCGGTCCCGCACCCAAGTTTCCCATGCCCCATCAACTCCTCTTTCTGCTTCGCTATGGGAAATGGAACGACAATAAAAAGTCTCTGGCAATGGCGGTGAAGACATTGCGTGCCATGCGTTGCGGCGGTATGTATGATCATGTGGGTTTTGGATTCCACCGGTACAGCACCGATGAGAAATGGCTGGTGCCCCACTTCGAAAAGATGCTTTATGATCAGGCCTTGCTTGCCATGGCCTACACGGAAGCATACCAGGCCACAAGAGATGAAATGTTTCGGAGAACCGCCTGCGAAATATTCAATTATGTCATGCGTGACATGAAATCAATGGCGGGCGCATTTTACTCTGCGGAGGATGCGGACACAGAGGGTGAAGAAGGGAAATATTACCTCTGGAAGCTTGAAGAAATAGAGGAGCTGCTCGATCCGCCGGAAGCGGAACTGGCAGCAAGGATTTTCCGGGTGGAAAAGGCGGGTAACTTTGTCGACCAGATGAAGGGGCGAAAAACAGGATTCAATATACTCCACATGGAAAAGCCTGCCCATGAACTTGCATCATCCCTGGGCATATCCGAGGAGTCCCTCCGTCAGCGCCTTGCGGCGATACGATTAAAGCTCTTTTCCACCCGCGAGTCGCGTACCCGTCCCCACAAGGACGATAAAATTCTTACCGACTGGAACGGCCTCATGATTGCTGCCCTCGCCAAGGGCGCCCAGGTCTTTGCCGATACGGCGTACTTAAAAGCAGCGCAAAACGCCCTCAATTTCATCATTAAGAATATGCGCGAGATAGACGGAAGGCTTTTTCACCGGCACCGGGCAGGAGAGTCAGGCATTGCGGCCAATCTCGATGACTATGCCTTTCTGATCTGGGCATCGATAGAATGTTATGAAGCGTCTTTTGACATCGCATACCTTAAGAGAGCGCTCGGCCTTCAGGAAGATCTGACAAAGCACTTCTGGGACAAGGAGCAGGGCGGATATTATTTTACTCCTGACGACGGCGAGAACCTTATTCTACGCCAGAAGGATTTGTATGACGGCGCCATTCCGTCGGGTAACTCCGTGGCCATGTTGAATCTGGTCCGTCTTTCCCGGCT
>PDVJ01000241.1_pt1 | contig 17204 bp, 18 predicted proteins | sample 1369811 | NCBI WGS metagenome assembly PDVJ01 (sample SAMN07795376, study PRJNA414565) | Alkali sediment metagenome, whole genome shotgun sequencing project. | reverse complement strand
GTAAGAAGAGAAGTATTGAACACCCCTAAACTGAGGGATCGCGTAAGGTTGACCAGATGCGTTAAAGGGAGAAGCACGGCAAGGTTCTGCGCCCATAGTGGCAGATTTTCCACAGGGAAGAACGTGCCGCTGAAGAGGAACATTGGTGTGATGAACAAAAATATGGGCAGATTGAAGAGTTCAATATTAGGGACTATACCGGTGAAAACCATACCCATTGAACCAAAGGCAATTCCTCCTATAAAAGCAAGAGGAACAATCAGCAGTCCCTCCGGATATTGAATGAGTCCGAATGCACTTATTACCCCCAGCATGATTGTCGCGGCCATGACTGATTTTGTGGCCCCCCAGACAATTTCTCCTGTAATGATCTCTGCGAGAGAAAGCGGTGTTGCCATCATGGCATCAAAGGTCTTCTGATAGTACATCCGCACAAATGATCCATACATGTTCTCATAGAAAGCATTATTCATGATATTAATGGCCAGGAGGGCCGGAGCGATAAAGCTGGTGTATGATATTTCTGATCCTCCGTAATCTATGGTGCCAACCAGCACACTCAAACCGACTCCGAAGGCCAGTAAATAGAAAAGGGGTTCGAGCAAGGGTGGAAGAAAACTGATTTTCCACGTTTGCCGGTACACAGTGAAGTTTCTCTGCCAGACCCTGAGAAACCGCATGGATATATGAATAGACGCCGTTTCTTTCACTCTCTCAGCTCCCTGCCTGTTAACTTTAAAAAAACATCTTCCAGGGTTGCCATACGCATGATGCATCCTCCCGTGCAATGATCTTTACTGATTTCATGGTACAGCGCATTCCCATCATCCACGTATATAATGAGGCGATGACCCAGGTCTTCGTGTTTCAGATTCCATGACCGCATGAATGCTCTTAGGGTCTCGCTTGGTTCAACCACTTCGATAATATCACGCCCTACATGTTGTCTGATCAAATCCAGCGGTTTACCTTCTACCAGAACACGTCCGTGATCCATGATGAAGAGCCGGTCGCAAAGATGAGATGCTTCTTCCATGTAGTGTGTGGTGAGGAGAATAGTAAGTCCTTTTGTCTGCAGTTCTTCCAGGTTTTCCCATACCTGGTGACGTGATTGGGGGTCCAGGCCTGTGGTGGGTTCGTCCAGTATTAAAAGATCGGGCTTGTTGAGTAAAGCTCTCGCCAGCACAAGACGGCGCATCATTCCTCCCGAAAGCTCTGTAGCTCTGGCATCTTTGCGGTGATCAAGGGCCATAAATTTCAAAAGGTTCAGGGCCTGTGTGCGTGCCTCAGGGGGGGGCATATTAAAGTACAGGGCGAACACTTCTAAATTTTGTTGTACAGTGAGATCAGGATCGACATTATTTTCTTGCTGGCACACGCCGATTCTTGATTTTATCGTACGTGCGTTTCGCGTGATATCAAGATTGAATACTTCCAGGGTTCCGCCCGTCATAGGAGAAAAACCGTACGTCATCCGGATGGTGGAAGTCTTTCCCGCGCCGTTAGGACCCAGGATGCCGAAACATTCTCCAGGAAAAACCTGGAAGGAAACATCATCGACGGCGATAAGATTTCCAAATGTTTTCCTCAAATTCCTCGCGTTGATGACGGGATTTCCCGATCCATTCAGGGCGTTATGTTTTTGTTTCATCATCACAATGATTTGCGTAGTCACTACAACTTCGAGTATGTCAAGTTAAATGAATTGTAACAATTTATTGAATATGCTACTTATCCAGTTATTTCAATAAGAATTAACCCAAGGCCTATGAAAAAATCGCGCACAGGGTCATTACAACAGGGATCGTGTGAGCCGAAGCCGCGAGGCAATCTCCGATCATTAAAGATTGTTTCACTACTCTCGCAATGACAACGATGGTCTTTTTCAAAGGCCTCTTTTAAGGTATACGCGAGGGAGGAGCGTATGCATTTGGGTATCCATCATCTTACAGGAGGAAAAAAGAAATGCCTGACGTAGTAGAGGAAACATTAGCGAAATATACGAAAGGGCTTGTTTTTGTGTATACCGGGAACGGCAAAGGCAAAACAACCGCTGCCATGGGGCAGGCCCTCCGAGCCATTGGTCACGGTCTGAAGGTTTTGGTCATTCAATTTATGAAGGGCAAGAAATACGGTGAGGTATTGGCTGCAGAGAAATATCTTCCCGGTGTCGACATTTACCAATGCGGTCTCGACAGTTTTGTGATGCGGGGAAATCCTGCTCCTGTGGATGTGGAACTTGCCCAGAAGGGGTTGAATATCGCCAGAGAGGCTCTCACTTCCGGAGAACATAACATGGTGATTCTTGACGAAATCAACGTTGCCCTCGATTTTAAATTGATTCCGATAGGTGAGGTAATAGAAATGATTAAACACAAATCCCCCTCCACAGATTTGATTCTCACGGGCAGATATGCACCGCCGGAAATTATCGAATTAGCCGACACGGTGAGCGAAGTCCACGAGGTAAAGCATCATTACGCGGCAGGGGTGAAAGAGCGGGCGGGTGTGGAGTATTAATTGAACTTGCGTGGTGCAACAGCGTTAATAAATCAGATGAAGAATACCCCTCAAGATGAGCTTCAGCGTCGAATCAAAGCCCTGCAGAGAGGTATGGAATCAGAGGCTATTGACGGCGCTTTGATTGTGCAGAACGCCGATCTGTTTTATTTTACCGGAACTGTCCAACAAGCGTATCTTTTTATACCTTCCGCGGGCGACCCTCTTTTTTTTGTGCGCAAGAATGCGGAGCGGGTAAGGCAAGAATCGGCACTGGATACTATTATCCCCCTTCACAGTCTCAGGGATTTACCGAAGCGTTTGGCAGATCATGGTTATGAGCGCATACACAGGCTCGGGATGGAGCTGGATGTATTGCCCGTAAATCACTATTTTCTCTATAAAAATGTCATTCAACCCGGAGAGATTGTTGATATCTGGCCCTTGATCCGGGTCATCAGGGCCGTAAAGTCGGAATATGAAATAGGGATTATGCGGGAGACAGCCATCCTATCCGATTTTATGGTAGAAACCTGCCGCAATAATCTCAGGGAAGGATTGACCGATATTGAGCTGGCAGCCATTGTTGAGGCTGCTGCCCGTGCACGGGGACATCATGGTTTCATACGCACGCGTACATTCAATCAGGAAGTCTACTGGGGCCATCTCATATCCGGACCTGATGCGGCCGAGATAGCTTACGTAGATGGCACCACCGGCGGACGCGGGCTCAGCAATGCCTTTCCGCAGGGTTCAGGATGGCGGACTATCGGTCGGCATGAACCGGTTATTGTTGATCTTTGCGCGGTTATGTATGGATACCACATCGATCAGACCAGGACCCTCGCTGTTGGTAATCTTCCCGACAAATTGGATAAGGCCTGCAACGTTGCCTTAGAGATTGCACATGAGCTTGGCAAGATGATTTCCGCTGGTGTAAAGGTTGGTGATCTGTATGAAAAAGCAAAGCATATGGCCGAATCACACCATCTGGGCAAACATTTCATGGGGTATGGAGCGCAGAGGATTGGATATTGCGGCCATGGGATTGGTCTGGAGCTTGACGAATTTCCCGTAATCGCCAAGGGGCAGAATGTAATATTGTCTTCCGGTATGGTCATTGCAGTGGAGCCAAAATTCCATTTCCCGGGAGAAGGGGTAGTCGGTGTCGAAGATACGTTTGTCGTTATTGATGAAGGATGTGAGAAATTGACTCATTCCAGCTATGGTCCTGATGTGACCAAGAAGTAACTACCCATGACCAAGGATCGAGAAAAAGTTCTTGAAAAGATTATGTCGCTTCTGACGGAACATGGGGCTTCTGCGGTGGTGCTGATTGATAGTGATGACGTCATTGTCGATGAACGGGTTCGCCTCAAATGCCAGGTTCCCGTATGTGACAGTTATGGGAAAAACCTCATGTGCCCGCCCTATGTGCCTGCCGTTGCGGAATTTCGCGAAGCCCTCAAAAACTATAGCCGGGGGATTCTTATTCAGGTATCCTATGAATTGAATGAAGAATTCGCGCAGGCTCCTACGGAAGAGGTATTTCTTCCTGCGAGGAAACTTCACGAACTGGTGAACGTGGGTGAAAGGGAAGCATTTACCGCAGGATTTCGTTTTGCTGCCGGATTTATTGGGGGTTGCTGCCGTCTCTGTGACGAATGTGTAGTGGTGCAAGGCGGCGCATCGTGCAGATTTCCCTTTAAGGCACGGCCCTCCATGGAAGCCATGGGAATCGATGTGACGGCCACCGCAGAAAAAGCAGGATTGCCCCTCTCTTTTCCCGTCAGGAACAAAGTTACATGGACAGGGTTAATTTTACTATAGTATGTTGAAATACACTAAGGAAAAGATAAGGATCAATCTCCCCCGTCACACTTTTTACCTTGACCCCACGAATGATAAGCGGTAGTATCATAAGTAATATCAAATAAAGTATCAGAAAGGATGTGAAATAAGATGCCGATTAGTGTTGTGGAAGATATCAAGTCCGTTTCTGAACTCAAAAAAAAGACGAATGAAATCTTTAAGCAGCTTCATCAGACTGGTCGTCCGATCGTCGTGACCGTGAACGGCAAACCTAATGCTGTCTTGATGGATGTCGAAATTTTTGAGAAAAAGCTTAAGGCCCTGAATCTATCCGCACTGCTGGTAGAAGCAGAGGATGATTTACGAAACGGCAAGACAAGGCCTGCCCGGGATTTCCTGAATGGACTGTCCGATGGCAAAAAGGTACAGCGTTGAAATCACGCAAATTGCAGAGAAAGATATTCGTGAGATATACGAGGACATCTCTCTGGATAAGATGTCGTCGGCACGCCAGTGGGTTCGGGAACTGGAACGCCAGATCGAATCCCTTGAGTCTTTTCCACTACGCTGTCCGGTAATTCCCGAATCAAAAGAATTGGGGAAGGCTTACCGACACCTGATCTATGGAAACTACCGGACAATTTTTAAGGTGATTGGCGAAAGGGTGGTCATCATGCGTGTGATTCACGGCGCCCGCCTGTTGGATACAGGGATATTATAATCAATGCTCCAGTTGTAATTATTGAATATGTCATTACTACTCATTCATCAATATCACAGCAAAGTGGAAGAGATCATGCAGTACGGCGGATCAAGAAATGAAACCGCCATTATAAGGATTTATGACTTGAGAGGTTCACAGTTATGAAAATAAAGTTTATGGGGGCAGCGAGGACGGTAACAGGTTCTTGCTATATTTTGGAAACGGACAGTCATCGATTTGCCGTGGACTGCGGGATGCACCAGGGAAACGCAGAAATAGAAAAGAGAAACTGGGATGTTTCCATTTACGAACCTGACAACATTGATTTTTTCCTCATTACCCATGCACACATTGACCATTCCGGTCTTCTTCCCAGGATGGTTCAGAAGGGTTTCAAGGGCAAGATTTATACAACGGCGCCCACCAGGGATTTGCTGGAGATACTGCTTCTTGATAGTGCCCATATCCAGGAAATGGAAGCGCAATGGAAGAGTAAAAAGCATTTGCGATCCGGAGAAAAACACATCAAGCCTCTCTACACGCAGAAAGACGCTCAAGCTACTCTGCCGTTGATCGAAGTTATTTCAAACGGTGAAACTTTTAAACCTTTTCCGGGTGCTGAAATTAGTTTTAAAGATGCAGGCCACATCCTCGGCGCTTCTCTGATCGAACTTTCAATTGAAGAAAATGGAATACCCGCTAAGCTGGTCTTTTCCGGAGATATCGGACGCCCTGCCCAACTGATGATGGAAGACCCGAGTATCGTCGATGCCGCCGATTTCCTTTTTTTAGAATCAACATATGGCAACCGGGATCATAAAAATGAAGATGACAGCCTGAGTGAGCTGGCAGAGGCCATAGCATACAGTTACGGCAATAAAGAGAAGGTGATTATTCCTGCCTTTGCCGTGGAAAGAACACAGGAAATGATGTATTGTCTCTATCTTCTGTCCAAGGATGGAAGGCTACCTCCGGATATGCCTGTGTATCTGGACAGCCCGCTTGCCATCAAAGCTACGGAAATATTTCGCCACCACACGAAATACCTCGATGAGGAGACCAGAGCGCTGATAAAGAAGGGAGAAGACCCTCTCTACCTGTCGCAATTACATTTTACCCCTACTACCGAAGAGTCCATTGCCATTAATAACGTGCCGGGACCGGCTATTGTCATTTCAGCCAGTGGTATGGCCGATGCGGGAAGAATAAAGCACCATTTGCGGCACAACATCTGGCGGGAAGGGGCCAGTATTGTGTTTGTCGGTTTTCAGGCTCAGGGAACGACGGGTCGTAAGATCGTCGACGGTGCAAAGAAGATTCGTCTCTTTAATGAAGAGATTGCCGTAAAAGCGAGGGTATATACCATAAATGGATTTTCCGCCCACGCCGGTCAGAGCCAGCTTCTGGAGTGGCTGAGTCATTTTAAGAGCCGTGATATGCAAATCTTCCTCATCCATGGTGAATATACGGCCCAGCAGGTGCTTGCGGATATGATTAAGGAACGCTTTGGTTTTAAGGTGCTCATACCGGGATATCTTGAGGAAACTTCCCTCGAACCGGGAAGAGTGCTCGCAAGGGTAGAGTATCCGGAGAAAGCAGTTCCCCGTATAGATTGGAGTTACATAATTGAAGACATAGGAACAAGATTTGCCCGACTTAAGGAAAGGAAGCCTTCTCTGGAGTCAAAGCCTTGGCTGGAACAGACTGAACTCAGGGATCGTCTCCTCGAATTGAATCGCGTGTTAACGGAAATCAATTCGGAAATTTGACGGTTCTATAAGACTATGGAACAGTAGTGATTTGGAAAAGGTCTTTATTCGATGAGCGTGTATGCAAATCTTGCCACAACGTTCAATTGTGTAAGATTGAACTCCTGAGGGAAAGGATCATAAGGAGCGGCCGATCTTACAACGTCAAGTGCTCCGAGATCAAGATAGTTTGATCCTGATGATGTAACAATTGCACTTGCCAGGAGGGTCCCGCTGTCACTTATGGAAAATTTGATCACGGCTGTTCCTTCTTCCTCTTTTTCGAAGGCAGCTTTTGGATATACCCATATATCTTCGATTTTTCTCTTTATTTTTTTTAGATAGGGCGTGTACTTCACATCAAGCGTGTTGATATCGACCGTATCTTCCTGCTTCATGCTGCGGCTATTGGCATTGTGCTCTGCCTGATGAAAGGGTCTGTTTTCCTTTTTGACATCCTTGTCGTCTTTTTCTGTCTTTTCCGGGGGCTCTTTCAGGGAAACAGTTATAATATCCTCATCATAGACTTTCCCTCGCCATTCTATAATGTTCGTCATGTATAACATGAGGACATGACTGGTAAGAGAAATCATTATGGAGACAATTAAAATTTTTTTGGATAACATGCAGTATCTCTCTCTCGAACCCGAATAATATGTCAGTGAGAAGACAAAAATCAACTGTTTTAAATGAGAATTGCTATCATATATTCATATAATAGATCGTGATATATGTCATATAATGATGAAAAATTTATGGATATAGCCATAGAAGAAGCCTTACTGGCTTCGGCGAAGGGTGAAGTTCCCATCGGTGCCGTTGTGACTCTTGGTGATACCATCCTGGCAAGATCACACAACAGTGCCATATCCATGAATGATCCCTCGGCACATGCTGAAATCCTTGCGATTCGCCAGGCGGCGACAACGGTGGGCAATTATCGCCTCATTGGGACTACGCTGTATGTAACGCTGGAACCATGCATCATGTGCGCAGGATCGATTATACAGGCGCGCATACAGAGAGTAGTGTTTGGCGCAGATGACCCCAAAGGCGGCGGGGTTGTTTCACTCTATGGCATCCTTGATGATAAAAGGTTGAATCATTCTGTGGAAGTAAAGAGTGGCGTAAAGAAGGATGCCTGTGCGGAAATTTTGAGTAGATTTTTTCGTGAAAAGAGGATAGTAGGGAACGTTAAATCATAGCTGAGAAACTTTTCAAAAAGTTTCGCTCCGGGGCAGAAAGTTCCGGACTTCCTGCGGAAAGTGGCGTGAGAAAGCGGTATAACATCTTGTTCTCATTTATTTTGTAGCATTTGGAAGTTTTTACATAAATGTGTGGAGAGATACCGAAGTGGTTGTAACGGGATCGACTCGAAATCGATTTGAGGGCCAAAAGCTCTCACGGGGGTTCGAATCCCCCTCTCTCCGCCAGAAAGGGAACAGGGATTAAAGAATAGGGCTTGGGAATGAGTTGTTTTTTTGCCTTCTATACCCTAATCCCTTAACCCTGAATTCGGAGAGATGCCCGAGCGGCTGAAGGGGCACGACTGGAAATCGTGTGTACGCCCACAAAGGTGTACCGGGGGTTCGAATCCCCCTCTCTCCGCCATAACGTGAACAGAGATCAGGGTATAGGGGTCAGGGAACAGAGGATTATTTTCTGACCTTCAAACGAACCCTACACCTTAACCCCTAAAATACAGATAGCCGGGTCCCGTGCAACGAAGGATTGTGAACCCCGCCAGGTCCGGAAGGAAGCAACGGTAGCAATAACCGACGTGTGCTGCGGATAAACCTGGCTATCTCAATACTCGCCTTACAGGAGCAACCATTGGAATATCTCGTTCTTGCCAGAAAATTTAGGCCGCAAAACTTTGATGAGGTAGTCGGACAAGAGCACATAGTGAAAACCCTGAAGAACGCCATACAGCAGGGCCGTGTTGCCCACGCATTTATCTTCAGCGGTCCCCGTGGGGTGGGGAAAACTACCGTTGCCAGAATATTGGCCAAAGCGCTGAATTGTGAACAAGGACCTACACAAACACCGTGTAATGTGTGCACCAATTGCCGTGAAATTACAGAAGGGATATCCATGGATGTCCGTGAAATTGACGGCGCATCAAACAGGGGCATCGACGAGATAAGAGAACTGCGTGAGAATGTAAAGTTTTCCCCCGTCTCATCTCGCCACAAGCTCTACATCATTGATGAAGTGCACATGCTTACCAGGGAGGCCTTTAATGCTCTTTTAAAGACACTGGAAGAGCCGCCGCCACATGTAATTTTTACCTTTGCCACGACAGAAATCCAAAAAATACCCCCTACCATACTTTCCCGATGCCAGTGCTTTGACTTTAGAAGAATATCACTGAAACAAATCAGGGATAACTTGCGACACATTGCCGGGAAAGAGGGAGTTCTTATTAGCGAGAACGGTTTGACCTGGATTGCGGAAGCAGGTGACGGGAGTCTGAGGGACGCCCAAAGTATTTTCGACCAGGCGATATCCTATGCAGGTTTTGAAATCAAGGATCCTGATGTAGAAGGATTATTAGGACTGACGGATAGGCGCTTTCTTTTCCGGCTTTCCGAAGCCATATTTACAAGAAACGCAAGCCTCTGCTTAAAAATCATCGAAGAGAGTTATTACGCCGGCCTGGACATGAAATTCTTCTATCAGATGCTCATAGGTCATTTCCGAAACTTACTCCTCACCAAAGTTGTAGAAAAGAGTCATGACTTGTTGGATTTGGGAGAGGATGAAATGGCCGGTTTGAAAAAGCAAACGGAGGGTGTGTCGCGCGAGACACTCCAGCGCCTATTAGATATATTAATGTCAGAAGAAGAAAACGTGAGAAAAAGTCAGAATGCGCGTATAAACCTGGAGACAATTCTCGTCAGGATGGCATATCTCGAACCGATGGTACCGATTGAGAGCATACTTTCCCGCATGGAAGGTCTGGAGACGAGACTTGCATCCGGAGGTCCGACAAAGATTAAACCGTCCATATACGAGGTGAGGGAAGCACAGGCGCCTCCTTCTCAGGAGCAGGCCTTATTTAACGTTGCTCAGTCGGGAATGGTTGACGAGGTCCATTGCGGATATGATACCGGTGAAAACAAAAATTCTGGGGACATCTGGGAGGATTATAAAGCCTTCGTGAAAAAACAGAGCTACCCCCTGTGGTCTAAAATTGAAACAGCGAAACTTCTTGGCTATGAATACAGTTGCCTCAGAATAGGCTTTCACAAAGACAGGATTTTTCTTCTTGATGACACTGACAGGGGTCGCCTTACGGACATATCAAAGGAATTTTTCACAGAAGATGTTTCCTTAAAAATCGAACTTCTCGAATCCGGGTCTGAAAACGGGCATCATCAGAACTCTAATGGTTCTCCGCACAACAGTAGGATCAATGACATCAAGCGGGATGCCCTTAACCATCCCCTTTTGCAAAAGGTGCTGGATGTGTTTGAAGGTGCGGTGGTGCGTGAGGTGAATACAAGGGTCGATAATGAACAGTAACATTTCGAAACGAGTAGTTTAAGGAGGTAAGTCCATTGACACAAAATTTTGGAAATATTATGAAACAGGCGAAAAAGATTCAGGAAAAAATAGCCAGTATGCAGGCGGAACTTGAATCCAGGACCATTGAAGCGACAGCCGGGGGCGGCATGGTAACCGTCGTCGTGAATGGGAAATTTGAAATCCTGTCTATGAAAATTGAGAGAGAGGTCGTCAATCCGGATGATGTCGATATGCTGCAAGATCTTATCATAGCGGCAGTGAATGAAGGCATCCGGAAGGCTCAGGAAATGGCCTCGGCCGAGATGTCGAAAATTACCGGTGGTTTTAATATTCCCGGTTTAATGTAACGCAGGTTTTGCAATGACAGGGTATGCTTTACCAATACAGCGTCTGATTAAAGAACTCGGTAAATTGCCCGGAATCGGGGAAAAGACGGCTACAAGATTAGCCACGTTTATCCTGCGGGCGTCTTCCGAAGATGCACGTAAACTCGCTGAGAGTATTTTGGAGGTAAAGAGCAAGATTCGTTTTTGTTCCGCATGCTTCAATCTTGCTGAGGGGGATCTCTGTGAAATATGCATGGATCACTCGCGAGACAAGACTCTTATCTGTGTTGTTGAAGAACCGGATTCTCTCATTGCCATAGAGGAAAGCGGGAGTTTCCGGGGGACATACCATGTACTTCACGGAGCCCTGTCACCCCTCGATGGGATCGGTCCGGATCACTTGAGAATACAGGATTTTTTAAAAAGGGTTGAGAACAATAAGATAGAGGAAATAATTATTGCCACTAATCCGAGCGTCCAGGGTGAGTCAACGGCCATCCTTATCAGCAAAGTTATTAAGGGTCTGGATATCAAGGTATCGAGGATTGCCCTCGGTGTGCCCGTGGGGAGTGATTTAAAGTACATGGACAAAATGACTATCTCCAAATCCATGGAATACCGCCGCAGAATTTAATAAACGCCCCATCAAAAATAATAAAGAAAATACTTGACAAAGAAAATTTTTTGTAATAGGTAGCCGGACGTCGTTTTTTTTTAAAATCGTCTTTAACTTTTCACCACAATCCATTTCTGGGAGTTTTCCAATGATAGAAGTAAGATGGCATGGAAGAGGCGGTCAGGGAGCGGTAACGTCAGTTGAATTACTCGCATTGACCGCCATCGGAGAGGGTAAGTATGCTCAAGGTTTTCCGAGTTTCGGCCCTGAGAGAAGAGGGGCGCCGGTTGCAGCATTTAATCGGATCGATGATCACCACATAAAGATCAGATCTCAGATTTACAATCCGGATGTAGTGGTTGTCCTTGATGAGAGTCTGATCGGTATGGTGAATGTGGCCGACGGGCTGAAACCAGAAGGCATACTCATTGTTAACACGTCAAAAACAGCGAAGGAAATTGCGGAGATTACCAAATTTAAGGGTAAGATCGCTACGGTCGATGGGTCGTCCATTGCATGGAAGGAGCTTGGCGTTCCGATTACGAATACAACCATGCTTGGGGCGCTGATCAAGTGTACAAACGCGGTGAAGCTTGATTCAGTGAAAGGCCCCGTGGATCATAGGTTCGGCAGGATCGCCAACAAGAACTTGGCGGCTATGAAAAGGGCATACGACGAAGTCAAATTTAACTAAGAAGTGAATGAGTGTTGAGGTATCATATGACAGAGAAAAAATGGCCAGAAACCTGGCAAGATACAAATCCGGGGCTCATGATATTCAAACCTGCAAGCTCACGGTCATATTTGACCGGAGGATGGAGGGCACAGAAGCCTATCTGGGATAATACGAAATGCATCAAGTGCGGTGTTTGCTATCTGTTCTGTCCTGAAGCGTGTATCACGGAAGACGCGGAAGGGTTCTTTATGGCAGATCTGAATTACTGCAAGGGCTGCGGCATTTGCTACCACGAATGCTGGCCGCGCGCCATAAAGATGGTAGAGGACTGAGGAGGGATACGTTATGTCGAAACGAATTGGAATGGAAATTGCTATGGCCGCGGCAGAAGCGGTCGCATTATGCAGACCCGATGTGATTGCGGCTTATCCCATCACACCTAACACACATATACCAGAACATCTGGCAGAAATTGTTGCCGACGGGCATCTTGACTGCGAATATATCGCGGTGGAATCCGAGCATTCAGCGCTGAGCGCCTGTACCGGCGCATCGGCAGCAGGGGCGCGTGTATTTACGGCGACAAGTTCACAGGGACTGCTGTATATGTATGAAATCGTTCCGGTCGTGCCATCCATGAGGCTTCCTGTTATCATGTGCCTTGGCAACAGGGCGATATCAGGTCCTATCAACATCTGGAATGATCACAGTGATTACATGTGCGTGAGGGATCTGGGTTGGATTTCAATGTTTGCATCAAACGGCCAGGAAACCATCGATATGTGCATCCAGGCCTTCAAGATCGGTGAGCATGCGGATGTTATGCTGCCAGTGCTTGTAAATCTGGACGGTTTCCAGCTTACCCACGTGGTGGAGGCGATGATGATGCCGGATCAGGAGGAAGTAGACAAGTTCCTCCCGCCGCGAAAACCATTTGCAGCCCTGCATCCTGACAATATTGTTTCCATGGGAACCCTGGGGCTCCCGGATATCTATAACGAGGCGAAAAAGGCCAATGATGAGGCGCTCATCAATTCGAAAAAGATTATCCTTGAAGTTTGGAAAGAGTGGGAAAAGATGTTCGGCCGTAAGTATGAACCCATCATGTCTTATAAGGCGAATGATGCCGACGTACTCATGCTTACCATGGGATCCATGGGTGAAACAGCGCAGGTTGCCATTGATGAGTTGCGCAAAGAAGGGTTCAAAGCAGGCTTGTTAGACCTGAAGCTTTACAGACCATTTCCTGCAGATGAATTGAAAAAAGCAGTGAAAGGAATCAAGAATCTCATAGTGATAGACCGTGCGGTTATGTCTGGGGGTGCGGCAGCGCCTGTCTGTGCCGAGGTGAAATCCGTCCTGTATGATGACCCGGATCGTCCTGTGATAACGAACGATATCATTGGCCTCGGTGGTCGCGACGTGAAGGTCGAAGACTTTATAAAAATCTTCAAGAAAGCAGCCAAGGCTAAACCCGAAAGAGCATATGAAATTTATGGAGTGAGGGGATAATCATGAAGAGTATTGTAGAAAATTTTGATTTGTTTGCCCCAAAGCTGGTTGATAAGGAAGAGTATTACAGTCAAGGACATCGCGCCTGCCAGGGCTGCGGTGAGGCGCTGGCCATCCGCCTGATGGCAAAGGCTTTGGGTAAAGATACGGTAGTGACCAATGCGACAGGCTGTATGGAGGTTACCGCTACCCCCTATCCGACGACGGCGTGGAAGCTTCCGTGGGTGCACGTGGCGTTTCCAAATTCCGCTTCGGTGGGTGCCGGTGTTGAGTCCGCCTTGAAAGCCCTTCGCAGGAAGGGAAAGATTGCGGACAGGGATGTCAAGGTGGTTTCCATTGGAGGCGACGGAGGATCCTTTGACATTGGTTTCCAGGCCATTTCCGGAGCCATGGAGCGGGGCCACAACATGATCTATATCGTCTACGACAATGAAGCCTACATGAACACAGGTATTCAGCGTTCCGGCGGCACACCCTACGGGGCATCGACGACGACGAGACCCGCGGGCAAGGTAAGCGTCGGAAACACAACGTGGAAAAAGAACATGGCAGAAATCATGGTGGCCCATAGAGTGCCCTATGTTGCAACGGCTTGCCACAGCTATCCTTTTGACTTCATGAACAAGGTCAAAAAGGCAAGAAAGGTGAACGGCCCTGCATTTATTCACTGCCTTGCCGTCTGTCCGACAGGATGGCGTACATCCTCTGAGACATGTATCAAGATGGGCCGTCTCGCGGTGGAAACGGGTGTGTTCCCGCTGTACGAGGTGGAAAACGGGAAATACAAGTTCTCGCAGGATAATCCCAAGAAGCTAAGATCAATGGAGGATTATCTGAAGCCTCAGGGGCGGTTCAGACATCTTACGCCGGATCAGGTTAATATTTTTAAAGGAATGGCGATGACTGAATACAATAAAGTGCTGGAAAGAGTGAAACATTCTAAATCCTGGTCAGAATTGAAAAGCTAAAGCGTTAATTAAACGGGATAAGGTGATAGGAGTATGATGACAGCAAAGACTAAAAAGATAACGGTGAAAGACATCATAAAGAAATATGGTGGCGACAAGACTGCAATGATAGCGATCCTCCAGGATGTCCAGGAAGAATTTAGATATTTACCGAAGGCAGCTTTGTCCTCTATCAGTAAGCAGATGGAAGTGCCCCTCACCAGGATTTATGAGATTGCAACGTTTTACAACGCTTTCAGCCTCAAGCAACGGGGCAAGAACCTGGTCGAGGTGTGTGCCGGTACGGCATGCCATGTTCAGGGTGCAGCCAGGCTGATGGACAGAATGGAGAGAGATTTGGCAATTAAGTGCGGCGAAACAACGAAGGACAAAATGTTTTCCCTTGAAGAGGTCAGATGTCTCGGATGTTGCAGTCTGGCCCCTGTCGTGCGGATAAGCGGTAATATTCATCCTAACTTAACTCAGGACGAAGTTCCGAAGATTTTGAAGAATTATTAATAATAGGGGTGGTAAAGTGAGTAAGATCAATACGCTTGAAGATTTAAACAAGGCAGCGAAGAGAGGTCTGGAGTCGATCATCCCGTCCAAGACAAAAGTTATGGTAGGGATGGCGACAAGTGGGATTGCCTCGGGGGCGCAGGAGGTTTACAATGCCCTGGCGGAAGAAATAAAGAAACGGAAGCTGGATATAATCCTGAGTAAAACGGGAGCCATGGGGATGGATTGCATAGAGCCCCTCGTGGATGTCCTTCAGCCGAACAAACCACGCCTGGCTTACAGCAAGGTGACCGCCAAAAAGGTACCGGAAATTATCGATCAGATCGTGAAAGGTGCTGTGAATGGCAATAAACCTGCTTACAGAATGGATGAAGAAGAATTCATCTGTCTGGGAGAAAAGAAACCTTACTTAAAAGGTCCTGTACCGAAAGATTTGGAAGGTATTCCAAAGATCGGTGATGTGAGCTTCTATAAAAAACAGATGAAGTTAGCAACCAGAAACTGCGGTATGATCAATTACGAGAGCATCGATGAATACATCGCGAAGGGTGGTTACTTCAGCCTTCTTAAGGCTCTCACAAAGATGAAACCTGATGAGATCGTTGAAGAGATAATTGCTTCAGGCTTAAGGGGCCGTGGAGGTGGGGGATTTCCCGCCGGTATTAAATGGCAGACATGCAGGCGTGCCCATGGAGATATTAAGTACGTCATCTGCAACGGAGACGAAGGCGATCCCGGCGCGTACATGGATAGAAGCGTTATGGAAGGCGATCCCCACAGCGTAATCGAAGGCATGATCATTGGCGCATATGCCATCGGTTCGAGAGAGGGATTTATTTATGTGAGAAACGAATATCCCCTGGCCGTGAAAAATCTTCAGGGAGCGCTGGATCAGGCGAGGGAATACGGGCTTCTCGGGAAAAACATCCTCAATACGGGATTTGACTTCGATTTAAAAATCGGCAAGGGTGCCGGCGCCTTTGTGTGCGGCGAATCAACAGCGTTGATGACGTCCCTGGAAGGCAAAGCAGGCGAGCCGAGGGCGACCAAGTGGTTCTCCAGTATCGGCTGTAAGAATAATTCCGGAACAAAGGTCTTTTGCCTCGTCGGGAAGATAAACAATATCGGAATGGTTGAGGTCCCCATGGGGATACCGCTGAAAGAAATTATTTATGAAATCGGCGGCGGGATTCCTGGCGGCAAAAAATATAAAGCAGTCCAGACAGGTGGTCCATCAGGTGGATGCTTACCTGACAATCTGATAGATATTTCAGTTGATTTTGATTCTTTGTGGGATGCAGGGTCCATGATGGGTTCCGGTGGTATGATTGTCATGGATGAAACCACCTGTATGGTAGATATCGCAAGGTATTTCATCGACTTCCTTGAATTTGAATCCTGTGGAAAATGTGTTCCCTGTCGTGAAGGGGTTTACAGGATGAAGGAAATCCTGAATGATTTCTGCGACGGAAAGGGAAAAGCGGGCGATGTTGAACTGCTGGAGTCCATGTCTCAGGGGATCGTCGACGGCGCTCTGTGCGCCTTAGGCAGCACAGCAGCAAACCCTGTCTTGAGTACTCTCAAGTATTTCCGTGATGAGTATGTCGCTCATGTTCGGGACAAGAAATGTCCCGCCGGTGTATGCAAGGCTCTGATCCGTTTCAGCGTCAGCGATAAGAATTGTACGGGATGTGGCGTGTGCCTCAAGAAGTGTCCGACTGAGTGCATAAGCGGTGAAAAGAAAAAGACACACGTGATTGATCAGACAAAATGCATCAAATGCGGTGTGTGCAAAGAAAGCTGTAAATTTGACGCAATAATCGTAGAATGAAGGTAGGGGAAATGGTAAGCTTTATCATAGATGGTAAGAAGGTTGAGGCTGAGGCAGGTGCAACCGTATTACAGGTTGCCCGTGTGAATAACATACCGATTCCGACTCTGTGCTGTCATGAGTCAGTTGCTCCATCGGGAGCTTGCCGCATGTGCGTGGTTGAAGTGAAGAAAGGCAAGCGAACAAGGATCGTGACGTCATGTCTGTATCCTGTTGATGAAGGTATCGTTGTTGAAACGAAAACTGACAGGGTTCTGAATGTCCGCCGTCTCGTTATGCAGCTTCTCATGGCACGATGTCCTGAATCAGATGTGCTCAAGGATATGGCAAAGGAGCTGGGCATAGAACCACAACCTGCCTTTCATCCTGACACAGACAAGGGGAAATGTGTCCTGTGCAGGCTCTGCGTAAAAGCCTGTGAAGATGTCGTAGGTGCGAGCGCAATTGGTTTGTCCGGCAGAGGAAAAAACAAAAAAGTCGGCGC
>PDVJ01000239.1_pt1 | contig 17242 bp, 19 predicted proteins | sample 1369811 | NCBI WGS metagenome assembly PDVJ01 (sample SAMN07795376, study PRJNA414565) | Alkali sediment metagenome, whole genome shotgun sequencing project. | reverse complement strand
ACCTTGACCTCGCCCCGGTAGCCGGCGTCATCGTCTATCCTCGTCTGGCCCCGGTACAGGCCTTTGACGGCCTTGATGACGACGTTCTTCTTTAGCTCTTTGATCGCAGCATCCATGGTGTTCCTCCTCGAGTGGCTATCCACCTTCAAGTATAACATAACCTCGTGCTTGGCCGAAACGCTGAAGAAGGGTCTCAGAACCCTGTTTCAACCCCCTGGCCCCCACTCCTCCTGAGGCGTCCGCCTGAGGCTGATTGGGGGAGAATAAGGAGAATTGGGGGACACCCCCAAGCCCTCGGCAGGGACGCATCCCTGCACCCTCTTGTAGTTTGGGATCTGGAGTGTGTTGGACGTCGTCGAGAGGCTTCGCGCGTTCGCGCGCCCCTGATGGGTGGCATGGGCCAAGCGAAGCTTGCCCGTGACACGTGGACACTGCCAGATTCTCGGCAGAGAGCATACTGGGTTCTTTTGGCCAATCAGGGGCTTTTGGCGTAGAATTAAGCACAGCTGCAACTGGAAGGAGGTTGAGGGAATGCCTGCACTTATTTACGAGAAGAAGGGGAGGGTGGCTCACATCATCCTGAACCGCCCGGAAGCGCGCAACGCCATGAATGCCGAGGTCTGGGATGGCCTGGTCAAATCCTGGATAGACTTCCGAGATGACCCCGAGGTCTGGGTGGCTATTGTCAGTGCTACCGGTGACAAAGCGTTTTCGTCCGGCCAGGATCTCAAGGAAGTAATGGAGTGGATGAAGATTCCGGCGGACAAGCGCCCGGCCCAGCCGCTGCCCGAGGTCAACCCCATGCGTGGTCTGGAGACCTACAAGCCGGTCATAGCCGCCATAAATGGCATCTGCACCGGCGGAGGACTGGAGCTGGCCATGGCCTGCGATATCCGGATTGCCGCCGATTCTGCCAGGCTGGGACTGGCCGAAGTGAAGCAGAGCGTGATCCCGGCCAACAGCGGCACTCAGAAGCTGATCCGGCTGGTGCCCTTTGGCAAGGCCATGGAAATGCTCATCACCGGCGATTTCATTGATGCCCAGGAAGCCTACCGCATCGGCCTGGTCAACAAGGTGGTTCCCTTTGCCCAACTGATGCCTGAGGCGGAGGCGCTCGCCGCCCGGATCTGTGAGAACGGCCCCTGCGCGGTCAGGGCCGTCAAAGAACTGGTGCTCCGTGGTACTGAAACGAGCCTGGCCGAGGGTCTCAAGCTGGAGATCGAAATGAGCAAGCGGCTGGCTCAGACGGAGGATTCCCAGGAAGGGCCCAAGGCTTTCGCTGAGAAGCGGAAACCGGTCTGGAAGGGCAGGTAACTCACAGAAAGGCAAGTCACCAGATCAATAGAGTCTGAAGCACGATTGCTGGCTTGAAGTGGCCGTCTTCTACAGGGCGGCCATTTCTATTTCAGCCTGAATGACTTCCTGGAGCGAATGCAGATCGAAGTAGCCCGATATCCGGGGCTTCCCGTTAACCAACAAGAGGGGCAAGCCAAGGTCGCCGCTCTTCACCCTCTCGGCGATTTCCGATAGCGAACCGGCTTCGATAGCGGCCAGACTGATGTGCTCGATCTTCACTCTGCTGCCGAATAGCTTGCGGAGGACGTCGGCAGTTGACTTGAAGGTCTCAGGTGAGGAAAGGTCCAGCCCGCAACGGGCTTCACACTTTGGGCTCGCGGCGTCGTCGACCACCGTGACTAGGATTATTGGCTGACGTTTCACTTCTGACATTCGCTCTCCGGAGGCGCGGCCTTCCAGCGCAAAGTGCTCACATCATGCCCCCGCTGTCTGGGCGGTCGGCTTCCGCTCCCAGATATCGCAGCGGCCACCGTAGCGGGCGATGACCTGGCCATCCAGTGATATCTGAGCGATCTCGCAGAGGTTGGGGCAGGCCTGGCATTCAAAGGGGGAGGTGGTGTACTCAGCCTCGCTGACCTCGAAGCCTTTGAACTCCGTCTTAGTCTTCCTTGCCCTCATTTCTTCCAGGGCCAGAATCGCGGCGCCGATGGCGCCCATGGCCTCATGGTGTGGAGGAACGATCACCTCGTTAGTCTCCAGGGCTTCTCTGAAGGCTCTCACCATGCCCTGGTTGAAAGCCACGCCGCCCTGGAACACTACCGGAGTCCGGATTTCCTTTCCCAAGCCAACGTTGCTGAGGTAGTTTCGCGCCAGCGCCTGGCAGAGGCCATAGAGGATGTCCTCGGTCCGGTGCCCCATCTGTTGCTTCTGGATCATGTCGGATTCGGCGAAGACGGTGCACTTTCCGGTGACGCGGACCGGATTCCGGCTTTGCAGCGCGCGCTCTCCGAATTCCTCGATAGCGATGCCCAGTCGTGTAGCCTGATGATCCAGGAAGCTCCCCGTTCCAGCGGCGCAAACGGTATTCATGCCAAAATCGGCCACCATGCCGCGTCTCAGCAAGATCATCTTGCTGTCCTGACCGCCGATCTCCATGATGGTCTGCGCCTGGGGCACACAGCGCGCGGTGGCGATAACCTGGCTGGTGATCTCATTCTTGACGACGTCTCCGCCGACTATGGCGGCCGCCAGGTAGCGGGCGCTGCCCGTGGTACCCACGCCGCGGATGGACGCATTCCTGGGCAGCTCAGACCGGAGATGCTTCAGCCCTTGCTGTATGGCCCAGATAGGCTTGCCCTGCATTCGCAGGTAGGCCGAATCAACGAACTGGCCGCCTTCGTCAATCAAGGCCAGTTTGATGGTGACCGAGCCAATGTCTATACCAAGATAGAGGTTCATGCTATGCAACGCTCACAGGGAGGAGGTTCAACCGATTGAGAAATGGCACACTGAGGCTCAGCCTCAGTGTGCTCGGAAGCGATTAAGCGCGACTCTTACTTCTAACTGGTTGGCTATTGCGCCAGCCCTTGGTGCCTAGAAGGTGCATTCTGTTCTTGTGCGGCAGGTACTCTTGATTATGACCTGCCAGCCAGCATCAATAACCCGGCTGGATCTCCGCAGCTCAATGCTCTAACTTGACCCCTTTCGACTCCACCGGATCCAGCTTCCAGATCTTCTCCACCGTGGAATCGACGTAGTAGTCTATGGACTTGCCGCAATCGACACACTTGGCTGCAATCCTGCCGGCGTACCCAGTGGCGGCCGTTCCCAGAAGCAGCCCGCCCTGGGTGGCATAGCAGTCAGGGCAGGTTCCCACGATATGCATGCTCCCTGTCCCGCACGAAAGCCAGCGCATTATCATTGTCTGAAACCTCCTTCTAGATTCCGTTTGTCTTCGTTTGGTAATCCTATCATATTCCGAGGTTCATGCCATGGCAAGCCCCTGCGGAAGTGTAATTTGAATCTGGCCAAGCCGTGGGAAGAGCCGGACAAGAAAGAAAAGAGACGGGCAAGGAGGAACCTCAGTCGCTGGTAGACGAGGTCTTCAAGGTTAAGAAGAGAGGCCAGGACTCGGCCAAGCCCAGGAAGTACGGGTGGCTCTCGGCGCTAGGCCGCTATGTTGCCGCTTGAAACATCAACCGGTGGTGCCGGCTCCCAGTTTCTGCAGGGCTTTCTGGGCAGCTTGACGGATGACTTCCTGCTTGTCGTTCAGAGCCTCAGTTATTGGTGCTACTGCCCTAGCATCCCCGATCTCCTCCAGGGCTTCGATGGCCTTCTGCCTGACCCAAACCTTCTTGTTGCCCGATTTCCCCTCGCCTGCCGGCAGACCGATCCATCCCCCGTCCTTGAGTGTCCCGATGAGGGCGTCAACTGCGCTTGAGCCCCCGATTCTCCCGAGCGATTCTACGGCCCGGTATCGGACCAGGACGCTCTCGTCCTTCAGCGACTGAACAAGAAACTCCACTGCCGCAGCGCCACCTATCTCCCCGAGGGCGATCGCAGCGGTTTGACGAATATCCTTGTCCTCGTCCTTCAGTGTCTGTGCCAAAGCTTCCACGGCGCTGGGTTCGCCGATCTTGCCGAGGGATGCCGCTGCACTCTGTCGGACGAAACAGTCCTCGTCCTTCAGTGCTGGAACAAGATGTTCTACTGCGCTCTTGTGTCTTATCTTGCCGAGGGCTGAAGCCGCTTCTTCTCGGGCAATGGACTTGCCGTTCTTTAGGGGTTCGGCAAAGGCTGCAACAGCCCTGGGGTCGCCCCCTATCTTACCGATGGCCTCAACCGCAGCATCTCGGACGTCTTTCTTCGGGTCTTTGAGTGCCGCAATGAGTGGCTCCATAGCCGTCGCGTCACCAATCTCCCCGAGGGCCTTGGCGGCATCTCTTCTGATGTAGACATTCCGTTTGTTGGTGAGCGCCCCAAACAGGCCCTCAAAGTCCCTTTTTGTCTTCATTTCGTCGATGTTCATCTTCAGTATGGAGTCAAGTATTCCCATTAACCGGCCTCCAGTCGCGTTCAAGGGCGAATCATAATGGATCGAGCCGCTTCAGTAGAGGTTCAGCGGTCCCGGCGCGAGTACTTCGCCGAGATTATAGCAACCCCAGCGGCCCTTCTCAACCTGACACAGTCGGCGGGTTTGATTTCGCGGCCTGTGATGTCAGGTTGACTTCTCTCAGATTGGTCGGCTACCATTCATGGCATAGGCTCTGTGACGAGAAGGATGGCGATTCAGCGGGACCCTGGAGTGCTTGCATGCTGGTCGTCTGATCCGTCCCATCCAAGACTGAGGACGATCGAAAGCTCCCACTATTGAAATTCGCATTGCTCATGTCATTGCGTCTGCAGCGCAGGCCCAGCCGCAGCTCTGTTCCGTCGGAGTATGGGGTGGGTTGTGCCGAGAGCAACTTGTGAGAGCTGCTCTCGTTTCCAATCAAAGTCGCATACTGTAGCAAGAAGGAGTCCTGGAGATGGAAGAGTTCCTGCGCGACATCAGTGAGAACACCGTGGTGCGCATAGCGGTCCCCGTGGGATTGCTTCTGGTCGTCAGCGGACTGGCGCTATTGCTCAGGATGATCATCTACGGGAGGCTGCACAAGTGGTCAGCCAAGACGGAGACCAAGTGGGATGACCTGCTGATCCATGACACGCGTATCGCCTCGCTCCTGTGGTGCTTCTTCCTGGGCATCTTTGCAGCCGTGCATCTGGCGGTGGTGCCAGAATCATGGGAGGAGCATGTTGCCAGTGTCTCGCCCCTTCTTCTCATTGTCATGGGGATCTACACCGGCGTAATTGTCGTGCGAATCCTCATAGACATGTATATTGTCGAGGTGGCAGAGAAGACTGCCAGCCCGCTGGACGACATGTTAATGGGTGCCTTCAAGTGGGTCATACCAATCGTCGCCTTCTTCCTAGGGTCAGTACTGATCCTGGACCTGATCGACATCCCCAGGCTCGAAAGCGGAGTGCTTCCGACGGTGAGACTCTGGCTCAAAGTCCACGGCCCACCTCTTGGTCTGCTCAGCGGGGTCGGCCTGGCGCTGGTGCTTCTGGCAACGGCCGCGATCCCCAAGGCCATTGAGAAGGCGGTCCAAAGGTCGCGCGGTGACCAGACCGAGGAGGAGGTCAAGAAGAGATCCGAGACCCTGTCCGGGGTGCTGGTGGCCTCGTTGCAGGCAGTTGTCATTGCCGTAGTCACCTTCATGATGCTCAGCGAAATCGGCCTCAACATAGCACCAATGATCGCCGGTGTGGGAGTGGTCGGTATTGCCATCGGCTTCGGAGCCCAGAGCCTGGTGAAGGACATCATCGCCGGGCTGTTCATTCTCCTGGAGAATCAGTACCGGAGGGGCGACGTGGTCAAGATTGCCGACACGTCTGGCCTGGTGGAGGACATCAATCTGAGAAGGACACTCTTGAGGGATCTCGATGGGATTGTGCACTCCGTGCCGAACGGTGAGATCAGAGTGGCCAGCAACCTTACCAAGGGCTACTCAAGGGTCAATCTGAACATCAGTGTGGGCTACAACGAAGACCTGGATCGAGCCATAGCGGTCATTAACAGGGTGGGAAAGGAGTTGGCCGAGGATCCGGCGTGGTCGGCACAAATACTGAAACCGCCGCAGGTCCTGAGGGTAGATAACCTGGGTGACTCGGGAATCGATATCAAAGTCACGGGTGACACCAAGCCCATCCAGCAATGGGCGATCATGGGAGAACTCCGGCTGAGAATCAAGAAGGCCTTTGACCGAGAGGGGATCGAGATCCCCTGGCCCCACACGAAGGTCTACTTCGGGAACGCGCTGGAGACCCCAGCCCAGCAGAATCCGCAGAAGAAAGACTAGTGGACATGATGCGGTCTCCCGGGCTGGAGCGGAGTCTCCTCGGGAGTCAAGCCGGTTCTACCGCCCAGGTCTGAAGCGCCTGCCCTCGGTGTGAACGCACACCCTGGCATCGGGCTCACGGCCGGGTCGCGCAAAGCACGCGGTCGTCTCATGAATTCATTCGGGCAAGGCTCAGCTTTGACCTTGCCTTATGTCAATGATAGAATCGAAACAACGCTTTTGGGGAGGAACGCCGCTCCGGGTATTCCATGACTGTAGAGGTGTCTGATGTTGCTCTTGAAGAAAACCACGTCGGTTTGCCCTGAAGACCTGAAACTCCTGGAGGCTGAGCTTTGGGAGATCGACGGCCAGGTGGTGATGAAGAAGACCTGTCCGGAGCACGGCAGCTTCGAGGACGTCTACTGGAGCGACTATCCGGAATACGTCAGAGCGGAGAAGTTCAGGGATGATGGCAGCGGAATGTCGATGCCCAGGAAATCGAAACTCGGCTGTCCGCTTGACTGCGGGATATGCGAAAAGCACACCACTCACACTACCCTGCTGATGATTGACTTAACTAACAGATGCAACCTGAAATGCCCCATATGTTTTGCCTCAGCTCATTCGGCGGACTATGTCTATGAGCCGACGATAGACCAGGTGAAAGCGATAGTAGAGTATGCCAAAGAGATGAACCAGCCCAACATCGTTCAAGGGATACTGAACAGCGGCGGCGAGCCGACAGTGAGAGAAGACCTATTCGACATCCTGAAGATGGAGAGGGACTTGGGGATCGACTACATTGTCTTTGCCACGAACGGCATACGGCTGGCGGAGGACATCGAGTACTTCAAGAAGGTACGGGATCTTGAAGTATACATATACCTGCAGTTCGACGGCGTCACACCTGAGCCCTACCAGAAGGCGCGGGGGCGCGATCTCTGGCCGGTGAAGCAGAAGGTCATCGAGAACGCCAGGAAGATTGGTTACAACAGGATCATCCTGGTGCCCACCGTCGTCAAGGGAGTCAACGACAGCCAAATAGGCGACATGGTCCGGTACGTTGCCCAGAACTCCGATGTGATCCGGCATATCGTCTTTCAGCCGGTGAGCTTCTCCGGCAGGATTGACCGCAGCAAGCTCAAGGAGATGAGGATAACCACTCCGGACGTGATGCGGCTCTTTGAGGAGCAGACGAAGGGCGAGATCAAGAAGAGCGATTTCTTCACGCTGCCAATGAGTCAGACTTTGGCCAAAATGGTGACCAAGGGTGGAAGGCACCGCGACTTCTGCGTTCACCCCCACTGCGGCGTAATAGCCCTGGTGGCGCTTGAGAAAGGCAAGCTTGTCCCGATAAACCGCTTCATAGACAACGAGAAGCTGTATGCCAGGATGCGGCGGGCCTTTGAGCTGAAGAAGTCCCGGCCGGCGGTGATGTGGGACCTGCTGACCGGGTTCATCATGTACGTGAAGCCGAGCTTCTGGGTCAAGCTGCTTCCCCTGCTGAAGACGAAGAGCTACAAGTCGGGCCGGGTACTGGTTGACGACTGGATGCGCAATAACTGGATCACCATAGGTATCATGCAATTCATGGATCCGTACAACTTCGATCTGGATCGGGTGCAGCGCTGCTGCCTCCATTACGGCGTTCCGGACAAGGAGAACAAGGCCCGGCTGATACCTTTCTGCGCCATGAACAACTTCCACCGGCAGTCCGTTGAGAGAGAGTTCTCCACAAGCGCCAAAGCCAAGCCGACTGAAGAGGCGACCATGGACAAGACCACCGCTGTGGCCAAGCAACCCATCAGTGTGAAGTAGGCGCTGGTCGCCGACTGCCTTGACATGCAGTCTCCCTGGGGACTGCATGCCTTATCCTCCATAGGCTCCGGGCAGGCTTGCCTCAGGAGCTGAGCCTGATAGGATGGGCTTCTCCTCCCGAACTCGCCAACTCCTGACCGAAGAAGAAGGCCGCGTTTGGTTTGCCTCACATCAGTGTCTCGGCCACGGGCTGTGCAGACAAGCGGTCCCCAGTCCTTCGTGATCCGCTCCTCCTGCGGCCTGCCAAATGGCACATAGTTGTCTCCGTTCCCTGGGTGGAGGAGTCCTTGGCGGCGGCGCAGTCGTTGACAGACATGTCTGAGGAGCTGGAGAGAACGGTGGCGGTTTTCAAGACCGGTGGGGATGTCGGAGTATGAGATGTATTTGTTAGGTAGCCAGAAATGCCTGAGACACGGGCGTGACATGGTGGCACTAGACTACGAAACGAAGAGCATCGTTCTGGGGTGGTTTGGGGGCAGGCCTTTCGGGCCCAGTCGTGTGGGGATCGATATGCGCAATAACAGACGAGAGTTGTCGAAGTTGGAGAACCAGGTCGAAAGAGGGTGAGCGTATGGTGAAGGAAACGAAGCGAATGACAGAGCAGCAGTTGGTGCTGTTTGATCTGGCATTGGAGCACTATGCGATCGACAGCATGAATGTGCGGGAGATCATCCGGATGCAGGCGATAACCAAGATACCAGGAGCACCGGCGTCTGTAGAAGGGGTGATCAATCTGAGGGGCAAGGTAACGCCGGTAATGGATCTGAGGAAGAGGCTGGGTTTGGTGGTGGGGGAGGAGAGCAAAGAGACGCGGATAGTGGTGGTAGAGGTCGAGGGGCAAGATGTGGGGCTGATAGTAGACGGGGTAAGCGAGGTATTGCGGATACCGGTATCAGTGATAGAGCCGACGTCGACGATCGTAGCGGCGGAGGAAGCGGACTTCATACTAGGGGTAGCGAAGCTAGAGACGAAGCTGGTGATACTGCTGGACATAGGCCGGCTGCTGGTTGGCGGCGAGAAGCGGATGCCATTGGGCGTAGAGAAGGGTGGGAGCCAGGCAGTCGCTGCAGTGCCTGTTTCGTAGAGCTCACACGGATAGGATATCGATTTGGGTACCACTCGTCTGAAGGGAAAGCAAGAAGAAGCCACCGGGGTAGTCTTCAGTGCTGAAGTCTCCGCGGAAGAGCTGAAAGTCTTCATTGAGGAGGCCGACGAACAGATTGCACTTCTGGACAGAGACCTCGTGAGGCTGGAGACAGAAGGTGACGACCCTGAACTGATCCAGGAGATATTCCGGGCCACCCATACCATGAAGGGTTCAGCTGCCATGTTGGGCTACCCCCGCATGTCCGAGCTGGCACATTCTATGGAGAGCCTCCTCGATGGCCTGAGAAACGGGAAGATATCGGTAAGTGCTGAGATAGTTGACTCCCTCCTCTGTGGTCTGGACATTTTGAAGGTTCTGAGAGACGCCCTGGTTTCTCCGGAGAAGGGCCCCACGGACATAGGTCCGGCGGTAGCCAGGTTGGAGAGCGCAGCGGAAACGGCGGGGTCTCTGGGAGACGGCGGCGTAACGAAGGCGGGCACTGCGGCGACGGACCGAGAGCTTCAGACCACAAGTGCTGTGCCTGACCGCTGGATACAGCATATTCCACAGAGCGTCAGGGTTGATGTCAAGACTCTGGATAGCTTGATGAACATGGTGGAGGAACTGGTCATCGACCGTTCCAGAATAAGCCAGATCAACCGCGTGTTGGAGTCCAGGTATGCGGGCGATGAGCTGGTTCGCGACCTGAGTCAGACCTCAGGCCACGTCATCAAGGTAATTAACGAGTTACAGCAAGATATCATGCAGGTGAGGATGGTGCCGATAGGTACTCTCTTCAATAGCTTTCCGCGTCTAGTGAGGGATTTGGCGCAGAGGCAGGGGAAGAAGGTCGAGTTCACCATGGAAGGGCTGGAAACAGAACTCGATCGCAGCATAATCGAACAGATTCGCGACCCGTTGATTCATCTTCTGAGAAACGCCGTTGACCATGGTGTTGAGGAGCCGGAGAAGCGCGTGGCGGATGGCAAGCCTCCGATAGCGCTGGTCAGGCTATCGGCATTTCAGGAGGGCGGCCACATCGTGATATCGATGGAGGATGATGGCAAAGGGATTGACGTCAACGCGGTGAAGCAAAAGGCGGTGACAAATGCCATCATCTCTGCCGACGAGGCGGCGCGGCTTTCTATGGCAGATGCGATCAACCTGGTCTTCATGCCGGGCTTCTCTACCCTTGAGAAAGCTACTGATGTGTCCGGGAGGGGCGTGGGGCTGGATGTGGTCAAGACCAACATCGATAGGCTGAGCGGGTCGGTGGTGACGGAGAGCCGGCCGGGCGAAGGCACCAAGTTCATGATAGTACTCCCCCTGACACTGGCAGTGATACAGGGACTCTTGGTTGCGGTGCATGGAACGGTCTATGTCATGCCCTTGGCCTCTGTCACGGAAACCCTGCTTATAGAACAGCGTGAGATTATGACTATCAGAGGGAGAAACGTGATAAGACTGAGAAACAACGTGATCCCCCTGGTGACTCTGGATAACGCGTCCGGACTTGGGAAGCGTCGGGCGGATCGTGTGGGCAAATGCTTCATTGTGGTTGCCAAGGATGGTGAGAAGTCGATTGGTGTGGTTGTGGATGAGCTGATGGAGCAGCAGGAGTTCGTGGTTAAACCCCTAGGAAAATTCCTGGTTGATATCAGAGGTATAGCGGGTGCCACTATCCTGGGTGACGGGCAGGTTGGACTGATCTTGGATGTACCGGCTTTGATCAAGATGGCAACGCCCTGAAACAGGCGTGAGTGGCGAAACGGTGTCTGGCGTGATTGCATAACTTGCTCTCAGTGAGTACGAAAGAGGTGAAGTATGGAGAATAGGGTTCCGGACATTACTCTGAACAAGGATGAGATGAGGCTCTGGGGCAGTCTGGCTCTGAAGGGGATCGACAACGCCATGACTGGTCTGGCCACCATGGTGAACCGAGAGATAAGGATGAGTTCTCTCAGTCTGAAGCAGGTGCCGGCCAGCGAAGCTCCCAACCTTGTTGGCGGAGCGGACAAGATGGTGATTGGGATATACCTGGCCTTTGAGGGCGATGCCACCGGACACCTCATGCTTGTCCATCAGCCAGATGTTGCTTTGGCTATCATCGACATGCTATTGGGGAATGAACCGGGAGCAACCAGGGATCTCAATGAGATGGAACAGTCCGCTTTGGGGGAGATGGGCAACATCATTGGGTCTGCCTTTCTCAATGCCATAGCGGACGCTCTCTCCCTGCGTCTCCAGCCATCACCTCCAGAGGTCATATTGGACATGGCCGGGGCCATCCTGGACGTTGCCTTTGCTGAGATCCTGCAGCAGTCGGATGATGTCATTGTGGCTGAAACCAGCTTCGGCACTGCCGATCGTCAAGCCAGGGGGACTTTCTTGGTGATCCCCTCATTCAACTTCCTGAAGGTGATCCTGAGCCACGCGGGGGTGGAGAAATGATTGCGGGCAAACTGGACCAACTGCAACAGACGGATGTCACCTGTGTTACCAGGGCAGATGCACTCATTGCAGTCGGTCTGGGTGAGATCAGAGTGTCGCGAGACCCAGCCGCGGTTCTGGTTTCATTTGGGCTTGGATCGTGCGTTGCAGTGAGCGCCTATGATCTGGCAGCTAGGGTGGGAGGCATGATGCATGTGGTGCTGCCCTACTGCAGCAACAAAGAGTCCGCACGGAAGTTCCCCGGGAAATATGCTGATATCGGAATGCCGATGCTGATTCGAGAGCTGGAGAACCACGGGGCTGTAAGGACGCGGATGCAGGTGAAGATCGCCGGGGGAGCAAGTGTCATTCATGCGGCCACGTTCGATGGCCTGCTGGACATGGGCCAGAAGAATGTGGTGGCGGTAAGGGCAGCTCTGGAAAGGGAAGGCATCCCGATCGTGTCGTTCGATACGGGTGGCAATCGGGGGCGATCGGTGTGGCTGCTGGTGGGAACGGGAGCGATGACAGTGCGAACAGCATCTGGTGCGACCGTCTATCCATAGAACAAGAGGACCGGATGGCCGGAGATATGGCCTTGTGGCTCACAAAACCTAGCCATCTGAGTCTTACAGATGAGAAGAGGTCGAGAATAGAATACGTTCGGGGACAAGCATATCCGGAGCCCCGAATGGCGTTACCAGGAAACAGAGGTTGTGAAAAAGAGGTGCGACAATGGCAAGAATACTAGTGGTAGATGATGCTATCTTCGCTCGCATGAGATGCGCGAGGCTTCTCACGGACAACGGCTATGAAGTGGACGAAGCGGCAAATGGTGCTGAGGCGTTGGCCAAGTACAAGCAGCAGAAGCCGGACGCCGTTCTTCTGGACATCACGATGCCTGACATGGACGGTTTGGCCGCGCTCAAGCAGATCATCACTCATGACCCAGAGGCCAGGGTGGCTATGGTGTCAGCGATGGGTCAGAAGTCCATGGTGGTTGAGGCCTTGGAGGTTGGAGCGAAGGACTTCGTGGTGAAGCCGTTTGATGCGGCTAGAGTTCTGCAGGCAGTACAGAAGCTAGTCTCCTAGGAGACCAAGTGCCGGTAGCGTGAGAGGCTGAGGTTTTTGGCTAGATGAGTAACGTGACTAGGGTTTTGGTAGTTGATGATTCCGCCCTGGCGAGGATGGTGATCTCCAGGCGGGTCAGCCTTGACCCCGGGATAGAGGTCGTCGGAGTGGCCGTTGATGGTGTTGATGCCCTGGAGAAGGTGAAGAACCTTAGACCGGACGTCGTCACCCTCGATGTGGAAATGCCGAGAATGGATGGACTGACCACCCTCAGCCGTATCATGACTGAGTGCCCCACTGCTGTGGTCATGCTCAGCAGGCTGACTGAAGAGGATGCAGAGGTGACGATCAAAGCGTTAGAGGCCGGAGCGGTGGACTTCTTCCTCAAACCGTCGATGGTGGACGGAGGCGGCCTTTCGAAGGCGATCGCCGGGCTGAACGACAAGATCAAGATGGCGGCGAAAGTGGACATCTCCCGAGTGGTGAGGACTCTGCGAAGCGGCATGCCCTATTATCGAGGCGCAGAATCGTTCTTCCCGTCCTCCGCCAGGACCGCGGGACTCCGCCTGCAGAGGAATGTGGTTATTATTGGCAGCTCGACAGGGGGACCGAAGGCTCTGTGCGATATTGTCCCCGGTCTGCCACGCGACATCCCGGCGTCAATACTGATTGTCCAGCATATGCCGATGGGATTTACCAGGTCGCTGGCAAGGAGACTGGGGCAGCTTTCTCAGGTGGAGGTCAGGGAAGCGGCTTCCGGAGACAAGCTGAGGGAAGGGCAGGCTCTCGTAGCTCCCGGCAACTATCACCTTGTTGTCGGTGGAGCAGATGAGGTGAGTCTGAATCAGGATCCGGCTCGCAACGGCGTTCGGCCATCCATCGATACAACCATGGAGTCAGTGGCGGCCCATGCAGGATATCGCTGCATCGGCGTGGTATTGACCGGGATGGGCAGTGATGGGAAGGAAGGATCTGCTGCCATCAAAAAGTCTGGTGGCAGAGTGATTGTTCAAGATGAACTGACCAGTGTGATCTATGGGATGCCGCGGAGTGTGGTGGAGTGTGGGTTTGCGGACAAGGTATTGCCGCTGCAGCAGATCACACAGGCGATCGTTGAAATGTGCAAGACCAGGGCGGCCAACAGTCCCTGGCGGGAGCTGGACGTATGCGGGACCTAGAGTATTCATATCTCAAGACAAGGATAAAGCACCTTACCGGCATCGATCTGGACAACTACCGGGAACGCCAGATGAGGCGGCGGCTGACTTCCTTCATATCCCGAACGTCGGCGCCCGGCGTTGTTGCCTATTGCCGTATGGTTGAGGGCGATCGGACCATGCTTGAGGATCTACGCAGCTTTCTGACCATCAAGGTCAGTGAATTCTTCCGTGACCCGTTGCCCTTTGAGCAGCTCAAGACCGAGATTCTGCCACAGCTGCTAATGGACAGGACGCGGCTGAATGTCTGGAGCACAGGATGTTCGGTGGGTGGTGAGCCCTATTCCATAGCCATTATCCTGGACAAGCTCACACCCTACAGCAAACATAGAATACTGGCGACCGACATCGACGAAATCAGTCTGGAGAGGGCAAGAGTTGGCGGGCCATACCGATCGAACGAGGTAAGAAGTGTGCCCACCCAGCTTCTGCGGGAGTACTTTGAGGTTTGCGAGGACTGCTATCGCGTCAATGACAAGATCAGGCGCAAGGTGGAGTTCAAGAAGCACGATCTGTTACGTGAGCCATTTGAGGTGGGGTTTGATCTGATTGTTTGTCGCAACGTGGCCATCTACTTCACGGAGGAGGCCAAGATGCGGCTTAACCAACAGTTTTGCCAATCGCTGAGCCCTGGTGGCATACTCTTCGTCGGGGGGACCGAAGCCATCGCGCGAGCTCGAGAACTCGGTCTCACCACACTGGGACACTGCTTCTATCGGAAGCAGCCAACGGACGCATCCAGGATGTGGCCCGTCGATGAAGAGCGTGCTGTCAAGGCCATGAATGTGAGGCGGTAGAAATGCGGCGGATTCTAGTTAAGTATGCAAAGCCAGGTATGGTGCTAGCCAAGGACCTGCATGACGGAAGTGGGCAGGTAGCCATAGGCAAGGGAACACAGTTGACTGACAGGTGGGTGCAGGCTCTGGCATATGTGGGCGCATCTGAGCTTGTGATCCTGGACGAACGTTTCCAGGATGTGTCTGTGTCCCCGATGATTTCGCCCGAGTTGGAAGGCACGGTTTCCGAAGCCCTTCGGGAAGCGTTGGCCAGGATCGCAGCGGCGGTTTCCGGAAGCGCTGCAGCTTGCCCGGTCCCGGATCGAGATGGAGTCAACAGGGCCATGTCGGCCTCTAGTCAGGCGAGCGGGGCTGCCGGCGAAGCACTGGACCTGGGGCGATTGCGCCAACTGGTCTACCAGATGGTGCAACAGTTGTCCCCGGAACTCAAAGGAGACCCCACGATCACCGGGTGGCACTCCTGGAGGGACGCAGCTCATATTCTCCCGATGAAGATCGCCAGCTTGTCTCTGTTGTTGGGCAAAGAGGCCGGGATGAGCGAATCCGAATTGGTTGACCTGGGTATGGCGGCGCTGTTGCAGAACGCGGGCTATGCCATGGTGAAGCCGCCGGAGCTTGTCGAGAGGCCCGGAGCGCTCTGGGAAGAGATGGCTTTTGTCAATGCCTGGAGGACCGACAATGGCGGTTTGCCAATGGCAAGAGTGGAGCCACTGGCAGAGAACGAGCTGCAGATTGTATGGAAGCACCCGTTGCACGGCGCTGAGATTCTGAGGGAGTGTAACGGCGTGAATGACAGTGTGAGATCGACAATTGTTCAACACCATGAACGCTGGAATGGCAGTGGCTATCCGTATGGCCTAAAGGGTGCTGAGATTTCGCTTGCCGCCAGAATACTGGGCATATGTGATGCGGTCTGTACCACCGTATCAAAGAAACCATATAGGCAACCCTTCCAGCCGTATGAGGCCACCGAGTTGGTCGTTGCCTGCAGCCGGGTCTTGTATGATCCCGATTTGGTGCAGTTGTTCCTGGAGAACATTCCGGCTTTCCCGACTGGGGTCATGGTTAAGCTTAATGCAGGGGAGGTTGGTATTGTCGTCGATGCTAACCTGGGTCTGGTGGGACGGCCCAAGGTGCGCGTCTGCTATGATAAGGACGGTAATCAGCTGGAGACACCTTACGAAGTAGATCTGGCGGAAGACGAGCATGCTAATAAGCTCGCGACTTCTGCTGTGGAGTATTGAGTTCGTTCGGCGATGGCTGGATCCCGTATGGCACGCTGAAAGAGCAGGTGAGGGTGAGCAGTGGATAAGGCAAGAAGGAAGAGACTTTCGCAGGCTGAGATTGATAGTCTGGTGCAAGAGACAGCGTCAAAAGTAGTACCGCGGGCTGCGGCAACGGCGACAGCGACATTGCCCAAACCATCCAGGGCTGTTGGCGCGTCCCCGGAACCTCCGGCTCCAATGCGGCCGCTGACAGCGGCGCTGGATGACAGTCTGGCTTCCATCCAGGCCGCAGTAGTGCGCGTGGATGAACGCTTGGCTAAGAACGAGAGGGCTTTCAGCGGATTTGAGAAGCAGATCAATGCTCTTGAGACCACGCTGATGGCGGAGCGTCAGGCACGCGATGATCAGGCGAAGGCGATCGGGGAGATAAGGGCCATCACCGACGATACTCAGGGTGAGGCTCTTCGATCCAGGTTGGCTGATCTGGCTGAGCGTCTGGGGAAATCCGAGCAGGCTCTCAGCGGGTTTGAGAAACAAATGAACGATATCCTGGCATCACTGTCGGCGGATCGCGAATCGCGCGAGGAACAAGCACGGCTAATGAGCGAAATGAAGACCATGATGGAAGGCCTTGGCGATCAGTCGGCACGGTCTGATCTCGCCGGTCTGAACGAGCGTCTGGCTAATGTGGAGACCACTACGGACAAGTTTGAGCAGTACCGGAAAGCCTTTGAGACGGCGTTGATGGCCAATCGGCAACTGCAACTGGCACAGTCACAGACCGTCAATACTCAGCTCAAGACCATAACACAAGGACTCAGGAATACCTTGGGCTACGACGTCAAGAAGAACTTCAAGTGCGATTCCTGCGGTGCTGACGGCGCCGTGGCACTGAGGATCAGATGCACTCATTGCGAGAAAGAGAACTGGTGGGGCTGGTGGCCAAAGGATAAGAGCTAGCAGTTTCCTGGTACCTTCGGGTAATACCCGACAGCCAAACTAAAGGGTGGAGGGGCTTGAATCCTCTCCACCCTTCTGATTTGCTGGATATGAGGGACAGCTAGAACTCGCCGGGGTGCTTTGGCTCGGCTCTCCACTTAAAGGAGAGCAGCAGGCTGATGCTCTTCCATCTCAGNATGCCNTTNATGACCTGCCATATGTCCGGCTTGGCGATGGCCACCCGGATCTTCCACTTCACCGGCTCAATGGTCTCTACCTGGAGGACCAGATATTCTCCCTGACGTACCAGCCCGGTGATCTTCCCCCTGAGCTCAGTCTTTCCTAGTCCCGTTGATCGCATCAGCATTCTACATTCACTCCCTCAGCGAAGTTACCCATCGATTCCCTTTGGATTGTCTTCGAAACCGTCTGGGTTCTTGCCCGGCAGAATCTCCTCATTCGGTGTCCGGAGTATCCATTT
>PDVJ01000237.1_pt1 | contig 17298 bp, 15 predicted proteins | sample 1369811 | NCBI WGS metagenome assembly PDVJ01 (sample SAMN07795376, study PRJNA414565) | Alkali sediment metagenome, whole genome shotgun sequencing project. | reverse complement strand
GGCTCATGTCGATGCCGGTGCCGATGACTCCGTAATCGCGTGCCCAGGTGCACAGCATCTCCCCCGAACCGCTGCCGAGGTCGAGCACTCGGGTCCCCGTTTCCAGACGCAGCGCCGCGCCGAGAGTGGCGAGCTTTTCGGGTGTGATCGGGTTGTGGATGCGGTGAGCACTTTCAGTGATGTTGAATATCCGTGGGATGTCCATTGTGAAAAATTTCCTTACGGGTCTGAATAGATTCGGTCAGGGCCTAACATAAAAATCAGCCGCGAGTGTAACGAGTCGGCTGGATTGCCATGTTGGCCGATTAATAGATGCAGGCATCCAGAATGGAAAGCACTTCTGACAGCAACTCATCACTACCGTGTTCGATACGTTTTGCGCGGCGAGATCGAAAGTCGACAGATTTGACTTGCTCGACCATTATGAAGCCCTTAAGCTTACTGTCTTTTGGCATAGGTATGTGAAAGGGAAAACCACGCTCTGTATTTGTAATTGGACACACAATAGCCAACCCAGTGCCTTGGTTGAACAGGTCCTTGCTAACAACAAAAGCTGGGCGCCGCCCTCTCTGTTCATGACCTGATTGTGGATCAAATGTGATCGCAATGATGTCCCCTTGTCTGGGAATATAGGCAGGCATTTACCAAGCCTCCTTGCCCACAGGCTCGCCCCATTCGACTTCGCTGGTTTGGTAGCTCTCAGGAATACGCGCTACAAGATCCCTAAGCTTGTGCCGCCCTCGTATTTTTTGAGCAGGTGTGACAATCATAATGCCGTCTTTTACGCTGATATCCACCTCATCACCGATACCAAGCTGTGCATCCGCAAGAAGATTCTTTGCAAGACGAAGTCCCTGGCTATTTCCCCATTTTTGAATTTTTGCAAGCATGTTACTACCTCCCCATGTATATCCAAAGTATAGCCATTGTGAGAAAAATGGTCAAGAAATATTTTCAGGCCAACGCTCAAGCTCACGGGCGGCGTGCGCAGTTTCCAGCCATCCCGTGCAGCGCCTTGTTATGCCAGATTTCAATAAATTATTTGACTGATCTGGGTTTGAGTAATCTAAGGGCAAAACGGTTGTTATTGTTAAGAGCTTCACCATCTTCTTTGCGAAGAAAACACTTGTCCCCTGTCAAATCTGGTCTGAAATAGCCACGCATACCTACTTGGCCTCGGCCCATAAGAGGTCCGCTCCGGCCTCTTCCCCCTTTTTCTTGTGGCGCTGGAGAAAAACAATGTGCAAGTTCATGTGCTATGACTCCATAACCTGCACCACTCAAATCCCCCAATTCAGGACCGCGATCGTTCCAGATTCTAAGTTCTGCACCAATCTCCTCGAAGAACTTTCCGGCATAGCTATGAGTTAGAGCGATCCAGTCACGTTTTGCCAATTTGAGGTGTAAGCTACTAAGGAATGCTTCTCCTCCATAATTGGCCCATCCACAGCAATTTGCGCTCACTTTTTCAGCGGTAATGTTGTAGGCCTCGATAAAATGTACCGTAATGTAACTATTCGCAAACAGACCACATCTCGTTGCAGCATCTCGGCACCATCCTGGATATTCTTTTTTGTTAGCTTCGAGAAAAGATTTTTTATCAAACTCCCCGTTGATTTGATAAAAGAGAAGTGAACCGTTTGCGTCTCTGGCAATGCCGAAAGTCTTACGTCCATGGCCCAGTCGGTCCATTTCGTCGGCAAAGAACCACTGCAAATCTTCCAGTACGTCATTAGCCCGACTCTTCGCTTCGGGCCACGGTTCAGCATCTGAAGGTATAATATAGATTACCCGGACAAGGGACACAGTATCCTCACAATCTTTATAAGTGAATATCTATACGTTTTAGCTTCCATATTTACGGCATAACGAAAATATCAGCCGGAGCGAAGCGATCGGCTGTATTGCTTTTGTTAGGCTGTTTCTTTTAGCAGTCGTTCCACTCTTGGGTCAACCATCGTTGTTTTATTCCACCGGAAGCGAAAGTTGTCTCTATTCTCATTGCACATTTCAGCTACCACCTCGTACGGAACTCGAATGACTTGGAGAACCTCAAGAGAATGGGAAAAGAATACACCAATGAGGAAATCGAAGCGATGGTTTATATCCGGCATATCGAAAGATGTATTCTTTGTAAGCCCAATTACAATTCGTGACTTTATTTGATAAGTATGACCTTCTTTGTCAACGGCATCATATCCCTTTTGGACAGTGTTTTCGGCTATCTTTAAGTTCAAGAGCTCTGCGACAATCCATTCTGCGTAATCTCCCTGTAGATTTCTTTCTGTCCGTAGGATTTTTAATTCCTTAAGCCCATCTCTTGACCCCAAATAGCATCGGATTAGGGCTTGAGCAAGGCGATACTTTTCTGTGCTAAATTTATCCAAGTCGTTTATCATTTTAATTTCTCCAAGATAATCAATGCTAATTTGTGTTTTTTTGTGCCGAACGAAAAAATCAGCCGGAGCGTAGCGATCGGCTGTATGTGCTTGTTGGGCAATGCCCTTGTCTTTTCCGCCTGTATCTAGTCATTTATTTGCTGCCCTCTGTGCCCTCATCTGCAGTTTTCTCTGTATGTTTATTCTGGTTCTCAATCTCAGTTAGCGCTTTCATAAGGAACTCCACTTCCAAAAAGTGGATATAGCCCGAGGTTGCGGTTCCACGAAGTGCCATACCGCAAAATCTTGGCGGGGTGCCAACCGTATCATCACGCCTGTGACTAAACACGGGTGAGCCACTAAGGCCGTTAAAGTGACAAAGATTCAGAGGGTTCATGACCTTTATCATATGACCGCAGCAGAACGGACTGACGTCCACATACACGCCTTCCATGAAATACTGAGATGTTCTTATTTCGAGAGTCGTATAGTTAACCCCTTCACTGCCAGCAGAAGGGAAGCCACACAGAAAGAATCGGGAAGAATGTCGTTCGTCGTACCAGGTCAGATTCTCAAGACTATTGAGATTGAGAAGTTGAGTATCTGCTCTTTCTGCCAACGGAATATCACTTAAGTCAGCCTTGATTATTATGAGGTCCGATGTGGCTTGATCTTCAGGTGTTATTTCGATGCGCCACCAATTCAAGTAACGGAACATGTACTCGGAATTCCAGGACGGACAGATCAGCACCTTTTCCATTGGCCATTCATTAACAACGTGTTGCGGCATAAGAACAAAAACCGACTGCCTAAAGCCAACTATGAAGGCTGTTCCAGTTGTCGAGTATGGAAATTCTTCAATATCGGTCTGAAAAACGACTGGCCGTGCGCATTTCCTCAGACTATCAAGAATGTCCATATGACACTTGCCTCTCTATTTCCCAAAGCCACAGATCACCGGCAGCTGAAAGCCGTTCGGTGAATGCGATTGTTGGTTGTTTATTCAATTTTATTATGCTTTTCCAAATTATGTTTTCCGCAGAGCAATTGAATATTGTCTACTGTGTTTGACGATCCGCCTTTTGACCAAGGGATTATGTGATCAAAGTGCAGGTCTTCAGTTGCTCCACACTTTACACATTTACCCCCGTCTCTTTTCCAAATCTCCAGCTTGATAGAAGTGGGTATAACACGACGAATTTGGGAATGGGTTGGGATAGGAATCGAGAAATCTTCTTCACCTTCAACGGCCTTAAGTTTGAACTTGAAGACTCTACGAACGTTACTATGCTCTTGCCATGAATCAACTAAATGGAAAACACCGTTGTATGACCAGATGCCCTGTTTAATCTTCTCATATACTCGGACTCTCATAGGGGGCTTTCTTCCAAATTTGAAATTCTGTGCTGCTTTGTGAAATTTACCATTCTCTGTTAAATTACCCGAAGGGGTATATTCTGGCTGATCATAAGTCTTGGGATCTAAGTGTGTAGCAGATCGCGGAACATCATGCCCTTCATAGATAAGGGTGGAACCGTCATCCTCAAAACGGTCAGTGTAAGGGGCACCGAGTCGTACAGACATAAGAATGACTGAATGATTTCCACCAAGTTCAAAGTTCATGCCTCGCTGAAGGCTCACACCTTCGCGCTGGCACATTTCTATGTATGGGATGATGTCATTTGCCATATCTCATTCAGGCCAATAATTAATATACCTATTTTTTTCTCACAATTAGTCTTCAGAATACTAATGTATTTAAATGAAATAGAAAAGAGAAAAATTATGTTTAAAAACAATATGGAATAGGCTTCATGCTTCTTGTATATTGTGATAATAAGAATAAAAAAATGAAGCAAAACGTCTAATCAGACTTAAACATTATTCCTACTGTATTGAGCATACCTCTGGACGCGCTTTATGAATGATAAGATCATGTTAATTGAATCCAGTGAATAATATGGAGAAGTGTAATAATTGTTTAAAAATAATCGATTCCGGTTTTCACTGGAATGACTTTTTGATTGTGTTGCGACTTATTGTAGTGTAGCAAAAATATTATTGATGAAAAAGCAGGAAAAAAGTTGGACGTAAATATTAGTATTTGACAGAGAGGCTTCCTTTCCCTATAATCGCGGCGCTCAATAATCCATTACTTTCTCACTACACCAGAGAGGTATGGTGCCATAGAAAAAAGGGGGATTATGTTATAAGTATCCTTGAAAAATCCCCCTCGATCCCCCTTTACGAAAGGGGGAGTTGCGAAACCATAATGTATTAGAAATACTGGATTCCGGATCAAGTCCGGAATGACAATAAAATTCTGTTTTCGGAATAATGAAAAGAATACTGGATCATGCCTTAGTGGTCACCCAAGGGCATGAAGGTTTACTATGAGGATAAACAATTTAGATCCGGGCAGAATTGCCATCATCGGGCCGGGAAGACTGGGGACTTCTCTTGCTTATAAATTCGGCAGGGATAACAAGAGGGTTACCCTCTATTATCATGATTCCGAAGTCTGCCGGACCATCAACAGGGAACACCTGAATCCGAAGCACCTGACGGAGGAGCTCGCGAAGAGACTCGGAGGCATGGATCAGGTACCCCGGTTAGCCCCCACGGTATACGCGACGAACAATCTGGAACGCGTTATTGACGATAACGATTTCATTTTTCTCACCATCACGATGAACAGGCTTCCCGATTTCCTGAATTACCTCAAGCCGCTCCTTGAAAAGAAGGCGGGAGATACATGTCTCGTTTCTCCAATCAAAGGATTGATCTCCGATGAAATTACCAAAGAACTGATTACCCCATCCCAGCTGATCAATACTAATTTGTTTAATATCAGGGATAAGTATGAGGTGGTGTGTATCGGCGGGCCCTTCTTTGATATGGATATCATGCTGGGGCATCCCGTGTGCGTCACCGTTGCCGGGAATAAGCGTATCGCGAAAATTATAAGGGAGGAAATTATCAGGTTCAATCGCAGGGAGTTCACCTCATTCTATAATTTTGATATTATCGGCGTCGAGGCATGCGGCGCACTCAAAAACATTGTGGCAAATATTATGGGCACGGTGAACTCTATGGATCTGGGTAATTCTATCCCCGGAACTATATTTGCGAGATCCGGCGTGGAGGTACGGTCATTATCAAAATTGCTGGGCGGCGGTTTTCAGGCTTTTCACAGTCAGGCCGGTGTGGGGGATATGTATATAACCCTTTCTTCCGTGGCGAGCAAAAATTACCGGTACGGAAAATATTATTATGAATTATACGGTGGGAATCCCATAGAAACGGATATAAAGGTGCTGGAAAGGATAGACGGTACGCCGGAAGGGCCAAATACCATCAGAAATGTGCACAAATATCTGGAAAAAAAGAATATGTATAGTCCGTTGTTTCACTGTGCCTATAAGATATTTAACGAGGTGGGCCACAAGAAGGACATCCAAGAACACATCATTCAGGCCTGCCAGTTCGATAAAAGAACGAGAGAATATATCGGCCCGGTATCAAGAATGCTCTACAAACTTCTTCCGAACTTCTGGTATCGAAGACATAAGGGATTGATGTCGAACCTGGAAATATAAATAGAAGGCTATAACGCTTTTTGATAATTAAATTTTTTTTTATCAGGGCTGGCGAAGCTCATAATTAAAAAAAGGAGAAAATCTATGGATCAGGTCAAGGTATTATTAAACGATAATGAGATACCCACGCAATGGTACAACATCCAGGCGGACATGCCTACTCCCATGAAACCTCCCCTTCACCCGGGTACGGGGAAACCTGTGGGCCCGGATGATCTGGCTCCTGTCTTTCCTATGAACCTCATTGAACAGGAAGTGAGTCAGGCACGGTGGATTGACATTCCCTTCGAAGTTCTCGAGAAATACCTCCTGTGGCGGCCTACGCCGTTGTGCAGGGCCCGTAATTTTGAAAAGCTGCTGGGCGCGCCCGTGAAGATATACTATAAAAATGAAGGAGTGAGCCCGGCCGGTTCCCACAAGCCGAATACCGCCATTCCCCAGGCCTATTACAACAAGGTGTTCGGCATTAAGCGGCTGGCGACGGAAACCGGGGCGGGGCAGTGGGGAAGCGCCCTGTCAATGGCATGTAAAATGTTTGATCTGGAATGCAGGGTGTTCATGGTACGGGTCAGCTATGAGCAGAAGCCTTACCGCCGTATGATGATGCATGTCTGGGGCGCCGAATGCATTCCCAGCCCCAGTACGCTGACGAATGCGGGAAGACAGGTACTGGCCGAGCATCCCGATCATCCCGATTCGCCGGGCAGTCTGGGCATTGCGATCAGTGAAGCCGTAGAGGATGCGGTAACCCATAAAAACTCGCGATATTCATTGGGGAGCGTATTAAATCACGTCCTTATGCACCAGACCATCATCGGCCTGGAGGCGCAGAAGCAGATGGAAAAGTTAGGCATCTATCCCGACGTCGTCATCGGCTGCGCCGGCGGCGGCAGCAATTTTGCCGGCATCGCCCTTCCTTTTGCGAGGGATAAGATTCATGGCAAGAAGGTGACTATTCTCGGGGCGGAACCCTCATCGTGCCCGACCATGACCAGGGGTCCCTTTGCCTATGATTTCGGCGATCTTGCGAAAATGACGCCCCTTCTCCCCATGTATACCCTTGGACATGATTTCGTGCCCGCGCCCATTCACGCGGGCGGGTTGCGGTATCACGGCATGGCTCCTGTCGTCAGCCACCTGGTCAGGGAAAAGGTGATGGAGGCGAGGGCGTATGACCAGTTGGAAACCTTCGATGCCGGCGTGAAGTGGGCCCGGACCGAAGGTTTTATCCCGGCGCCGGAAACGAATCACGCCATCGCCGCAGTAGTGGAAGAAGCCATGCGCGCCAAAGAAGAGGGCAAGGAAAAGGTCATCCTCTTTGACTGGAGCGGCCATGGACTCGTTGATCTCGCTTCCTATGATGCCTATTTATCAGGGAAGCTTGAGTCGTATGAGCTTCCTGATGAAGAAATTCAGAGGGCGCTTAAGGCTATAGAGGGGTTGCCGAAACCATAACAGGCTGTTGAAAAACGCTGATCCCCGCTTTCGCGGGGACGGCGTCTGCTGCGTTGCGCCGCGCCCCTCGTCATTCAACGTACTTCACTGTACGCCTCATTCCTCGGGGCTTGCGCGCCTTGCATCCGAACATTTTTGAACAGCCTGGAAGGAGTGTGTTCTCGAACACGCTCTAAATGAGCAGTATTTCGCGAGGTCATAAGCCGTCATGGGACAATGATGTTTCCCCTTGACGGCTTATTTTTTTTTAGGGATGGTATTTACCGTACCTGGATGCCCCTGTAAAATTACACTCTGGTAAGTGAATCCTATGAAGAAGTATGACCATTTTGAAATGAGATGTCCACGGCTGGGCGGTGAGGTCACTTTCTCTTACTGCCGGCGGGAAGGGGGTGACATCCCCTGTCTTCGCGTCATCACCTGCTGGCATTCATTTTTCCCCGTTGAACAATATATGAAAAAGAATATGACAGAGGATGCATGGAATAGCTTTGTGAACAGGATCCCGAAAGACAAAATCATTACAATTGTTGAACTCATTGAGGAGGCGAAGAAGCGGGAGGGGCAAAAAAAAGCCAATAAAGATAATGGATCTCTTTGATCAAAAAGATAACGGAAACGAACTCAGTCCCCTTGCGGACAGGATGAGGCCTCAGACCCTTGCCGAATTTGTGGGACAGTCCCATCTTTTGGATGAAGGCAGTCTCCTGCGTCGCGCCATTGAAGAAGACAGGCTGTTTTCGATGATTTTATGGGGGCCGCCGGGTTCCGGAAAGACAACCCTGGCCCGGATTATCGCCAAGGAAACGAAATCCAATTTTGTGAGTTTTTCGGCCGTCCTTTCCGGGGTAAAAGAGATCAGGGCCGTTGTAGACGAAGCGGCGTCACTGTGGCGTTACCATCGCAAAAAAACAATCCTTTTTGTCGATGAAATCCATAGGTTCAACAAGGCTCAGCAGGATGCCTTTCTCCCCCATGTTGAAAAAGGTCTCATTACACTCATCGGCGCCACGACAGAAAATCCCTCTTTTGAAGTAATTTCTCCGCTCCTCTCCCGATCGAGGGTTATGGTCCTCAAGCCATATGCAGAAGAGGAACTGATCGCCATAATCAACCAGGCCATTCATGATCGTGAGAAGGGTCTGGGAAAACTTTCTCTGGAGATAGACTCAGACGCGTGTGACCACATAGTCTGGACTGCCGATGGAGATGCCCGCATGGCTCTGAACAGCCTTGATGCAGCGGCGTCTCTTCTGCGTGCGGAGGACAGAAAGGAAAAGAGAATTACCCGTGCCATGGTCGAGCAGGCCCTCCAGAAAAAAGCGCTGCACTATGACAAGGGAGGCGAGGAGCACTACAACCTGATTTCCGCCCTTCACAAAAGTCTCCGGGGGAGTGACCCCGATGCCGCCCTTTACTGGCTTGGTCGAATGCTTGTCGCCGGTGAAGATCCCCTTTACATTGCCCGGCGTATGGTAAGGTTTGCGTCTGAAGATATCGGAAATGCCGATCCCAGAGCCCTTACTATTGCCGTTTCCGCCATGCAGGCTTTTGATTTCATCGGTTTGCCGGAAGGTGAGCTGGCGTTGGCTCAGGCCGCTGTGTACCTTGCTACCGCGCCAAAAAGCAACGCTCTTTATGTCGCGTATGGCAAGGTAAAGGGAGCTATCAGCCAAACCGGCACCCTCCCTGTGCCCCTCCATATAAGAAATGCACCGACGCGCTTAATGAAAGATCTTGACTATGGGAAGGATTATCAATATGCCCATGATTTTGAAGATGCCTATATTTCCCAGGAGTATCTTCCCGGGAAATTGCAGGGGAGCACCTATTATATTCCTACGGAAAGGGGATACGAGAAGGTGATCAAAGAAAGAATGGAGCAGTGGCGGAAACTTCAAGAATCAATGAATGCGGGAAATAAAAAAAAGAAAGGGGAGACTTAATGTCTCCCCAAGATCAGGAGGAATGAAGGATGACTACCTTCTTGAGTTTTTTTAGTTTACTACCGGTTAACCATGCCCGTGTATTAACCGATAACTAACATTCTTTGCAGTGTTTTAATGCACATCCTGTGCCATGTCCCGCAAATACCTTCTAAGTTATTTATTTTACAGTAATATCGTGGAAAAAAGAAGGAGAAAAGGAATTTTTGTGATGGGAAAAAAATGGCAATGAATGTCGGTCAGGGAGTGACAATGTATATATAGTGTGTAATAAAACAACTACTTAGAATGTAGTGAGCGATTGTTCAAAAAATCGACATAATTGTCGAGGGATGTCGCATTATCAAGCATATTGTTTATAAGGCAAGAAATTATTGACTTTTCATGGTGATGGCATAATATGTCCGTCTCGTGGAAAGAATTACCCATTGAAGGTTATATTCCGTACCAGGGAGATAACGTGAAACCTCATAAGAAAATCGTCTGGCAGGAACGTACTCGCAGTTATGAAGGGCGTTTTTTGCAGCCCATCGCCGTTGCCATTTTTTGTACCGTGTTCATTGGCCTCATACTTATTATGGGTATCATTGATCTTCAGCGGAGCACTAGAATCCTTGTAGGCTTCATGGAGAATCAGGGTCTTCGCATAATTGGTGTCGTCGAAAGGCTGTCCCAGGAAAATTTAAACGCCCTTATCCAGGCTTATCAGAGGGATAGTGGGGGAACCTACGTACCGCGCACCGATGAGACCCTGTTGCCGCAGAAGTCGTTGACTGCAGCCCTGGTGGATATTGGGCGTGAGATCGATAACGAATGGAAAGCAGGCCGGATCAGTGAGGAATATCTGGGGAAATATGCTCATGAGAAGGATTTATGGTATATTGCCTTATTGGATAGGCGTGGAAAAGTTGTGTACCAGAGCAGGTTTCTCTCGGCAGAGCTCATCGGGGGACGTGATTCCGACGTGTTAAAAAAAGAAGAGATAAATGTCGACCTCTTCAACAGGCTCGGCAAACAGAAAAAGATAGGTTTTGTGGCACTGCGGCGTAAAGACGGGAGTGGTACGGTCGTCATTGCCCTGGATCGTGACGGTCAAAAATTTTGGGGTATGAAGGTGTCTATAGAAAAGGCTCTGGAAAGATTGGGACAGGGGCAGGGCCTTGTTTACATTGCCATAATGGACGAACGGGACATATTTCTGGGCAGCCAGGGACAGTTGCCCGAAAAATGGGAGAAGGGAAATTTACATATAGAGGAAATCTTTGCGGGTACAAAGAAATTTGAAAGCCGGCAAATTTTTTCTCACGATAAAAAAATCCTGGAAATAGTTGCTCCCATATACTTGTTCGACAAGGTAGCAGGGGTTGTAAGGCTTGGTCTGGACAGGGAGGGCACCGACGAGATCCTTGCAGAAAACAGGCGTAATATAATATTCTTTATGGCGTCCGTCATATTGATTACATTGTTGTCGATGTGGATACTGTACCGCAATCAAAACAGACACCTTGCCGGCATTGTGGAAATGGAGAGACAATTGGAAAAGGCGGAGCGGTTATCCGCTCTTGGCCAGCTTGCCGCCGGGGTCGCCCACGAGATTCGCAATCCCCTTAATGCCATAAGTATGGCCAGCCAGAGGCTCAAGCGGGAATTTATGCCGGGCGATGAAGAGAAGATAAAGGAGTTTCAAATTCTCGCGAGTGTTATCCGTGATGAGATCAGACGTTTGGACGGCATTATTGAGGAGTTTTTGACGTTTTCGAAAAGCCGCCGCCTCGAACTCCATGATTATCCTGTGAGAGAAGTTCTGCAGAAGATCGTCAATCTCATAAAGGAGGAGGCTGCCCTGAAGGGCATTACCATAGAAACCCGGTACCATCATGAGCCGGCGATCATTCCTATGGATGTAGATAAACTTCAGCAGGCCCTTTTGAATTTTGTAAAGAATGCGATGGAATCGATTTCCGGCGCGGGCAACATCATTATTTCTGTGAATACGGCTGGAAAAGACCGGGTTAGCATAAGAGTCTCCGATAACGGTTGCGGCATGACGTCACAGGAAATTGAGAGGATTTTCAATCCTGAATATACCACGAAGGAGAAGGGGCTGGGCCTCGGGCTTCCCCTTGCCCATGAAATCATTCGCGGCCATGGCGGTGCAATAAGTGTCGTCAGCCAACAGGGGGGAGGAACGACGTTTGAGATCATGCTGCCGGCGGGAAGGGCAGGGGACAAGAATGGAAAAGGCTAAAGGAATTCAGGCATGAAGAATTTACATATTCTGGTTGTTGAAGATGGTCAGTCGCAACGGGAAATGCTCCGTGATTTTTTAATTAAGGAGGGCTATGCGATTGCGGAAGCTGAGAACGGAGAGAAAGCTATCCAGTCCGCATTGAAAGGCCATTTTGACATGATCCTGCTGGATTATAAGATGCCCGGCATGGACGGAATGCAGGTATTGAAAAAGGTAAAAATGATCAATCCGGAGATCGATGTAGTCATCATTACCGCATACGGTACAATAGAAACGGCGGTGGAGGCCATGAAGGCCGGGGCTATAGATTATATTACCAAACCTATAGACTTTGAGGAGCTTCTTATCCTTTTAAACCGCGTATCGGAGCGGCGTGTCCTGCTAAGGGAAAATGAGATTCTCCGCCAGGGGCTGAGGGAAAAGGGCGTCACGCTCGACAAGATCGTGTATGGCAGCCAAAAGATGAATGCCCTTATCAGCATGGCGAGTAGGATTGCCGCCAGCCGTGCCACCGTTCTTATCAGGGGGGAAAGCGGGACAGGCAAGGAATTGTTTGCGAAGCTGATCCACAATCTCAGCCCTCGCTCCGCACGTCCTATCATTACGGTAAACTGCAGCGCTCTTTCCGAAAGCCTCCTGGAGAGTGAACTGTTTGGCCATGAAAAGGGATCCTTCACGGGCGCAACGGCAAGAAGAATCGGAAGATTTGAAGAATCCGACGGTGGTACTCTATTTCTGGATGAGATCGGCGATATATCAGTTTCTGTTCAGGTAAAACTGCTCCGTTTCCTTCAGGAACGTGAGTTTCAGCGCGTGGGAGGAAATCAGACTATCCGTTCCGATGTGCGGATTATTAGTGCCACCAACCGTGATCTGGAAGCGAAGGTGAAGGAAGGAACCTTCAGAGAAGACCTTTTCTACAGGTTGAATGTGGTTGTCATGGACATTCCCCCCTTGAGAGAGCGAAAAGAAGACGTACAGTTGCTTATTGACCATTTTCTGAAACGCTTTGCCGCGGAAAATGGCAAAGACGTTACAGGTATCACACGCGAAGCCAGGGATCTGCTTCTGAAATACGATTACCCCGGCAACGTCAGGGAACTGGAAAATATCATGGAAAGGGCTGTGGTAATATCCAGAAATCATGTGGTCTCGATTGATGATCTTCCCTTTACGGGAGATAAAATCTATGCGGTCGACGGAGGGAAGAAAGGAGGATTATTGCGGGGATCCATAGAAAAAGTGGAGCGCGCATTAATCATTGAGGCCATGGAAAAAGCAGGGGATCATCAGACAAAGGCGGCGGAAATTCTCGGTATCAGCGAGCGTATGCTGCGGTACAAGCTTAAGAAGTACAGTCTCAAGCATTAAGGAGCTGTCACGTAATAACTGTTGACAGCTCCTCTTGGTGTAAATCGGATTACATGCCTAAAGTACTTCTTTTGCGGCGCTCTTCACCGCGTCGATCACTTTTTTAATCGCTGCGTCATCCATGTTTACCGAAATCCCTAACGCGATTGCCCTTTCCAGAAGTTCTTTCGATTTCGGCAGGTCTCCTTTTTTATACATAAATTCTTTCGCCTGGTAGGGACAGGTAAAGGGGCATTTTTCACGGTGCAGGGTACGACGTTCCATCATATCCGGGAAGTTATCAAAGAAATGCCAGTTCATGCCGGAGGGCAATATCTTGGTCCCGATGCCTTTCTGACCAAGTGACTTGCCAAATTCAATTACCTTTGCCGCACTGGGAAGGAAGAAGATCAGGCAATCGCCGCCGTCACCCGCGGGGTCAGGCAAATCACGGAATTCAAATCCAAGCGGTGCAATACCTTCTTTCATCTGTGCCTTGTTTTCCCGCTGCCGTCTCAAAACATAGTCCAGCTTCTTCAATTGTTCCGCACCCATGGCTCCCGCCATTTCATCCATGCGGAAATTCATGCCCGGGAACGCCCGATCCTCATCTCCCCGTGGTATGGCCGGATTGTGGATATGGCCGTGATCATGGAAATATTCAGCCCGGCGGTATAACTCTTCGCTGTCGGTGACGACCATGCCGCCCTCCCCGGTGGTAATCGTTTTCACATAATCAAAGCTGTAAATACCCATGTCACCGATGGTCCCTGTTTTTTCCCCCTTATAGGAACTTCCGGTAGCCTGGGCGGAATCTTCCAGAACCGGGATTTTATGTTTCCTCGCAATCTGCATTATCTCATCCATCCGGGCCGGAACGCCGAGCATGTGAACAGGAATAATCGCCGCGGTGCGAGATGTAATTTTCTTTTCCAAATCTGCAGGGTCCATATTGAGGCTTTTATCTATTTCTGCAGGTATGGGCACCGCTCTCGTTTCCAAAATTGCTTCGTACGTTGCCACGAAGGTAAATGCGGTGGTGATTACTTCATCACCGGGGCCGACTCCCATTGCCGCCAGGGCTGTTCTCAACGCGGTGGTGCCTGAGGAAACTGCCTGACAGTATTTGATTCCCATGTACTTCGCAAAATCCCCTTCAAACTCCGCTACCTTGTAGATGCCCTTTCGCTGCGCGTCAAACCCATAACGGAACAACACACCTCTGTCAAGAACATCGCTTACCGCCGCCTTTTCTTCTTTGCCAATAAGTTCAGATCCACCCATGATTAAAACCTCCTGAGTTGTTTAGTGAAGCGGTTTGGTTCTCCTTTCATTAGTTATCACACACGATCTATGAATGCAAATGCCGCATTGAGTATTTATGATGTAAAGCGATCGGAAGTTCTCCCGCGGAATCGGCACATGGACGAGGCCACAGTGACATGCGGCATGGATGTGGAATGTCATGGTTTCCACTGCTTTTTCTTGACTATGATATCATAGTGTACCATAATCTTTTTTCGTTCCACAGGACTCAGTCTTTTTGTTAAGGATGAGCTGCACAAAGAGACTGCCTCGATTTGACACTCATAGAAAGGAGCCGGAAATGACTGTTGTGTGTCGGGGTGTACGGGGAGCTACCACCGTCGAACAAGATTCCCGGGAAGCAATATTAGCGGCGACGGAAGAATTGCTTCACCTTATGCTTGAATCCAACCAAATTCAACGTGAAGATATTGCAAGTGTTATTTTTACCACCACCCCTGATGTGATTTCTGAATATCCGGCGCTGGCTGCCAGAAAACTGCCGGGATGGGGTGACATGGCCCTTCTTTGCGGCCACGAAATGGCGGTACCGCACGGTTTAAAAAAATGTATTCGTGTGTTGCTTCACTGGAATACAAGCAAAGCAGCGCACGAAATCAACCATGTTTATATCAAAGAGGCGGTAAATTTGCGCCCGGACATTGCGGCGCCTCACAGCAATACGCTCCGCAGGTAAGTGCGGGAAAAGAAGTGAAACATCGTGAGGTGATTTGGCAGCACACGGATTGTATCACCTATATCTTGGAAGTCAGCCTGGAAGGAAATGCAGCGCATGGATAAAGAAAAAAAGAATATCGTCTTGACAGGCTTTATGGGTACGGGAAAAACAACCGTGGGTAAACTGCTTGCCGCGGAGTTAGGATATGAATTCATTGATACGGACAGTGTGATAGAAACTCGCGGTGGTCGTTCTATTCCTGGAATATTTCGCGAGTCGGGCGAGGATGTGTTCCGCCGCCTGGAGGCCGATCTTGTCCTGGAATTGGCGGAACGGGAAGGACTGGTCATTGCAACCGGTGGGCGTCTCATGCTTGACCCGGCAAACGCGGCTGCATTAAGCGGCAAAGGCCTGGTATTCTGCTTGGCGGCAACACCGGATGAAATATTGTCCCGGGTGATGAACAATCAGCAATCCCGTCCCTTGCTCGATGTGACGGAACCCGGCGAGCGAATTGTTGAACTGTTAGAGGAGCGCGCTGAGGGGTACAGGCGCTTTTACCAGGTGATGACAAATGACAAGAGCCCGGAAGAAATAACCAGGGAGTTGGTCGACCTTTTCCGATACTTCGCAGCGCCAAAAGGGGATTCTTATTAAAAATCATGCGTCAGTCAAATAGTATAGTCAAAGTATACTTCGCCTGTACAATTTTTCTTAGTGCGTTTCTTCTGTTTCTTGTTCAGCCCATGATCGCCAAGATGATCCTTCCATGGTTTGGCGGGACATCGACCGTGTGGATCACGTGCGTACTTTTTTTTCAACTGGTCCTTCTGGGAGGGTATTTATACGCCCACGCTCTCAACAGCGGAGCGTCACCGGTAAGGCAATTACTGATACACTCTTCGCTGTTGATAGTCAGTGTGTTTTTCTTGCCCGTTATTCCTTCGTCGAGCTGGAAACTTCCGACCAGCATCACGCCAAGTTTGTATATCATGGGATTATTGGTGGCTACTGTCGGCCTGCCTTACTTTTTACTCTCGACCACGAGTCCCCTTTTGCAGGCATGGTATGCCCGCAAATACAGCATGGCTCTTCCTTACAGGTTCTTTGCCCTTTCGAATCTGGCATCGCTGTTAGGCCTGCTCTCCTATCCTTTTTTAATAGAAACCACGCTGACCTTGCAGGGGCAGTCTACCATATGGTCGATTGCATACGGCGTTTTCGCCCTTCTCTGCACAACGATTTGCTTTTTCAGTACCCGTAACAGCAATCCTGACGCACCACCTGATATTGTTCCTTCGCCGGGCATGGCAGATACTCCTGGTTCAACACAAGCATCACCACCGAGCGTGAAAGACAAGGTGCTTTGGCTTTTGTTGTCAGCCTGTTCGTCCCTGCTTCTTCTTGCGACTACGGATCACCTTTCGCAAAACATCGCTGCCATACCATTGCTTTGGATCTTGCCGCTCGGCCTCTACCTTCTGAGCTTTACCCTGTGTTTTGACCGGGATGGATGGTACAGCCCTAAATGGTATTTCTGGATTGTGTTCATTACCCTTGTCGGAATGTCTTACGGTATAGGCAAGTGGGGAGTCGGCAGTGATATACGCGTCGCCCCGCTACCTTACATCGTTTTATCTGTTAATCTCGGTCGGCGGGGCTTTAGGCAGCATTTTTGTCGTTCTCATTGCACCCAACATTTTTTCGTTTTATTTTGAACTGCCCGTAGGGCTGATTCTCTGCGCGTGTCTTTTGCTTGCCGTAAATTTCCGCACATGGTGGGTGACTGATGTTGTCTGTGCCGCATTGATTGTCCGTCTCCTTATTATCGCATTTGTCCACATGCAGTTTTACAGCAATCCGGAAGGCATTCGCATGTTAGTGAGAAATTTTTATGGTCACCAGAGAGTCATTGAATATGATGTAGGCTCGGAGAATGAACACCGCACCCTCATCCATGGAACAATAACCCACGGCATTCAATTTACCGCGCCGCGTATTTTGGTCCGAAATCGGGGATTGGGATCGTACTGCAACAACTCTCTACGGGTCCGCGGCGTGTCGGCATTGTCGGACTCGGAGCCGGAACAATGGCGGCGTACGCGCGCAAGGGTGACCACTACACATACTATGAGATCAACCCGCAGGTTGAAGACATCGCCAGAAAAGAATTCAGCTTTCTCTCTGACAGCCCGGGAATGGTTGAAATAAAAATTGGAGACGGGAGACTTTTACTGGAACAGGAACGGAATCAGCAATTTGATGTGCTCGCTGTTGACGCGTTCTCGGGTGACTCCATTCCTGTTCATTTGCTGACCGTAGAGGCGATAACGCT
>PDVJ01000236.1_pt1 | contig 17337 bp, 14 predicted proteins | sample 1369811 | NCBI WGS metagenome assembly PDVJ01 (sample SAMN07795376, study PRJNA414565) | Alkali sediment metagenome, whole genome shotgun sequencing project. | reverse complement strand
CAACCGTGGGTCTCTTGGTCTATCGTCTGGCTATGAACCCTCTAGTTCATTAGTCGCGGCAGAGGCCTGGAACCCCTCAGATCTTCAGGAGGTGCAGTATCGGCGGGTCAGTCCAGACATCGGCCCCAGCAGCGCAAGGTCCGGCATCTCGCTTGAGGCGAGGCCGGCGATTGCTGTACGCCAAGATGAAGTCCGGAAGTTGTCTCAGAACTCGCTTTCAACCCACTAACCCCCACTCCTCCTGAGGCGGACTGGGGGGAGATTAGGGAACTGGGGGCCCCCCGGCAGGAAACCGTCCCTGCACACCTTCTTAGTTGGCCTATTCATCGCGCCCCTACGGACACCCTCAGACTCTCGGCGGGAAAGCGCCCCGCACCTCTTCTGGGACAAGCTCTCCAGGCCAATAGTCATACTGCTGCTGCGGTGACAGACGCTTTGACTGAGGAGGCATAATGCTGGCTGAGAGATTCAGATTGGACGGCAAGGTGGCCATAATCACAGGCTCCGGCAAGGGGATAGGCCAGAGCATCGGAATCACCTTTGCCGAGGCCGGGGCCAAAGTGGTTTTCACCGCCAGGACTGAAAGTGACGTCCAGGCCAATGCCGAGAGGGCCAAGGCATTTGGAGTGCAGGCCATAGCTATTCCCTGCGATGTCAGAGATGATGGTCAACTGCAGACGCTGGTGACCAGGACTGTTGAAGCTTTCGGCAGGATCGACATAGTGGTGAACAACGCCGGCGGTGCCATGCCGAATCAGATTCCCAGAACCAATCGCAAGCGGTTCAACGAGGCCTTTGACTTCAATGTCACGTCGGCTCTCATGGTTGTGCGGTTCTGCTTGCCCCACCTGAAGGAGAGCAAGGGATGTGTGATAAACATCTGTTCTGCAGCGGGGCGCATTGTGCAGCCCAATTTCAGCGTTTATGGCACGGTAAAGGCGGCCTTGATTCACATGACCAGGCTCATGGCATCTGACTTGGCCCCCGACGTCAGAGTCAACGGCATAGCTCCCGGCTCCATATTGACCGATGCCTTGAGAAGTCTCCTGGATGAGCCGTCTTTGCAGAAGATGTGCGACCGCACGCCCATGAAAAAGCTTGGAGATGTAGACGACATCGCTTTGGCGGCGCTCTACCTGGCCTCGCCTGCCGCGAAGTGGGTGACAGGGAAGATCCTGGAGGTGGATGGTGGCATCGAGGCCACCAACATGCCGGTGTAGGGAGTCTCAAATTGGCATCGGGCCAAGATGTCTGCCGGGAACTCAAGCGTCTGACCTTGGCTACGGAGAATCTGACAAGCAGGTGTTTCAGAGAGAACTTGACTGGAGACAACTATGGGATCAGTGGAACAGTGATGCATTCGCTGAGAGGAGATTTGAGTGAAGGAAGCTGTAACTCCCAGTGAGAAGGCCGTTATCGTGGTGGATTTGCAGAAAGACAACGTCGGCGGTTTCTGTCGACCGATTATTCCCAACATCAAGCTTCTCTTGCGAGAGGCCCGGGGCAAGGGGATTCCGATCATCTTTGCGTGTGATAGCAGATATCCAGACGATTTCATCTTCAAGAGCGGGCATCCACCGCGCACTATCCGGGGAACCGAGGGGGTGAAGGTCATAGACGAGTTGGAGCCTGGAACGGGTGACCTGTTTGTCGAGAAGAGGATGCTGAGTGCGTTCTTTGGTACCGATCTCGATTTCACCCTGCGGCAGAAAGGGATCAAGACGCTCATCGTGACCGGTGTGGCCACCTGGGCCTGCGTTTTGAAGACGGTCTTCGATGCGGTGGAGATGGGTTATGAAGTGATCGTTCCGGCAGACTGCTGCGCCTCGCCGCTACCGGAAGGCCACGAGTCTGCGTTGAAAGTCCTGGGGCTGTTGCGAGTAGTGAAGCCATCCGTCAAGGAGGTGATTGAAACACTCTGACGGGGGTAGGTAGCCAGGAAGGAGTCCCGCTATCTCAGAACAACGATTTGTGCTATGATCGACGGTGCAAATACTGAGTACGGGCTAGAGAGGTACATCCTGTGGCGCTGTTCATATTGAACCACAGAGGTGTAATTGCTCTGCAGGTGCATTAGGATATCTGGATGGAAAGGACCGAAATGAAGCGTGCCAAGCTATCTACGACCTTAGTCGTGCCGGCGCTCCTATACCTGCCGTTCCACCAGGCTGTCCACGCATACATTGACCCGGGGACTGGCAGCATTGTTCTTCAAGCTGTCATCGGAGCCTTGGTGGGCGGGTTAGTTGCGATCGGCCTGTTCTGGAACCGGATAAAGGCATTTGTGAGGAACCTGTTCTCCAGGTCAAAGAAGAGTGAAGGCCCCAAGGACTGATGGCCTGGTCCCCAGCTCATTCAGGGATCCGAGCGGGTTTGTCTTCTGGCAAGATGGTTCGATCTATCGCCAGATAAATACCATCTACAAAGAAGACTACGATCGCTTGATGGACTCCGGACTCTACAAGGCGCTTGTGGAGATCGGGCTGATGGTCTCTCATGAAGAGGTGGCTTGCCAAGGCGCAAGACCGGCCTCTGCCTACAAGCTGATAAGACCCGAGCCGGTGCCCTTCATATCCTACCCCTACGAATGGAGTTACAGCCAGCTCAAGGATGCAGCTCTGACTACGCTTAGCATCCAGAAGAAAGCGCTGGAATTCGGAATGTCCCTCAAGGATTGCAGCGCTTACAACATACAGTTCGTTAAGGGCAAGCCTGTTTTCATCGACACACTGTCTTTCGAGAAGTACAACGAGGGCAGTCCCTGGGTGGCCTACAGACAATTCTGCCAGCATTTTCTAGCACCGTTGGCCCTCATGAGCTGCCGAGACGTTCGACTGGGTCAACTGTTTCGAAGTCACCTTGATGGGATTCCTTTGGACTTGGCGAGCAAGCTCCTTCCCTGGCGTACACGCTTCTCCTTCTCCCTCCTCTCTCACATCCATCTTCACGCCAGGACTCAGACGCACTATGCAGACAAGCGCACAGCCACCAGGCGTCCCAAGCTGAGCCGTCTGGGTTTCATCGGCATCATTAACAGTCTGGAATCGGGTGTCAAAAGGCTCAAATGGAATCCCGGTGGTACGGAGTGGGGTGACTACTACCAAGACACCAACTACTCAGCAGAAGCCTTCCAGCACAAGAAACAGATCGTGGCCGAGTTCCTGGAGGCTATTCATCCAAACAACGTCTGGGACCTTGGCGCGAATACGGGCATATTCAGCAGAATTGCCAGCGACAAGGGAATACCGACCATATCGTTCGACATCGATCCGGCCGCCGTAGAGAAGAACTACCTTGAATGCCGACGAAGGGGCGAGACGAACATTCTCCCGCTCCTGAATGACTTGACCAACCCCAGCCCAGGCATTGGGTGGCAGAACAAGGAGAGGATGTCCTTCGCGGAGCGCGGCCCGGCTGACGCCGTGCTTGCCCTGGCCCTCATTCATCACCTGGCGATATCGAACAATACGCCGTTTGCCAAGATTGCCGATTTCTTCGCCAGCACCTGCGATTCACTGATTGTGGAATTCGTGCCCAAGAGCGACTCGCAGGTTCAGAGGCTCTTGGCGACCAGGGAAGACATCTTCGTTGACTACACACAGCAGGCCTTCGAGAGTGAATTCGCGAGGCTGTTCGTCCTGGAACGTTGTCAGCCTATCGCCGGCTCCGAGAGGATCCTCTATCTGATGCGGCGGAAATCGATTTGAAGAGAACCCTCATCCTGCATCCGTTCATTGTTGCAGTGTTTCCAGCTCTGGCCCTCTATACCTACAACACGCAGGAGCTTTCGCTGTCTGAGCTTGTGGTGCCTTTTTCGATTGCACTGGCTCTGGCTATGCTCATGCTGCTGTCCACTTGGCTGGTGCTGCGAAACCTCAATAAGGCAGCTCTGGTCGTTTCGCTTTTCCTGGCGCTGGTGTACTTCACTGCTCACATCTTCACTCTGACAGGCTGGCTGGGCATAGATCGCCCTTACTTGGGCGGGGTGCTGTTGCTTCTCATCTGGGCCCTGCTGTATCCCTACCTTCTGTATCTGTTAGCCAGAACCAGCAGGGTTCTACGCTACCCCACCATCATCCTGAACGTGGTGACTGTGGTTATGTTGTTGATCTCGGTGGTCAGGGTTGGCATGTATGAGTCCCAACGCGTGGGCAGCGACGGGAGTCTCGCGGAGAGTCAGGCGGGACTGCAACTGGACGTCTCGCAGTACGAGACTCCACCGGACATCTACTACATTGTGCTGGACAGATATGCCAATGCGGGTACACTGGCCGAGGTCTACGATTTTGACAACAGCGACTTCCTCATTCAACTGACTGAGCAGGGTTTCTACGTGGCCAACGAGAGTTGCGCTAACTACTTGAGAACCTCGGAGTCTCTGGCCTCGTCTCTGAACATGGAGTTCATCGACTACATGGATGAGGCATCCAGCGATCTGCTGCCGCTGAACGAGAAGCTGGAAAACAATGCATTGCAGCGTCTGCTGAAGTCCGCAGGGTACGAGTTCATACACGTGGGTTCCTGGTGGGGGCCTCTCCGGGAGAACGCGTACGCTGACGCCAACATCAGTTACTGCGCTCGGACGAACATGTTCTCAGAGTACGTTTTGACCAGCACTATGCCCTACAGTGTCTGTGCGGAACTGGGGATAATCGATGATCTCACCATGAGGCAGTGGAAGAGAACGAGGTTTGAGTTCGACGAGCTAGCCAAAATACCGAAGAGGTTTTCGGGGACGCCAACCTTAACCTTCGCCCACCTGATGATCTCGCATACTCCGTACACGTTTGACGCCGATGGCAGCTACTTGCCTCCGGAAGAGGCCAACAAGAGGAGCAACAGGGACAACTATGTCAACGCATTGACTGTAACCAACAGAATGGTGATGGACCTCGTTGATAAGCTGAAGTCAACCTCGGAGGTTCCCCCCATCATCATCCTGCAAGCAGATGAAGGCCCATATCCGGAGAGATACCGGGCCGGTGACCGCACCTTTCGTTGGGAACAAGCTACAGACATGGAACTGAAGGAGAAAATGGGGATACTGAATGCGTACTACCTGCCGGGAGTGGACTACAGTAATCCCCGCCTGTATCCATCAATAACGCCAGTGAATTCCTTCAGACTGGTCTTTGATCTCTACTTCGGCACCAAGCTCGGACCTCTGGACGACTCCAGCTACGTCTACGCGAACTACAGTCGCCCGTACAAGTTCCTGGATGTCACCCAGAGGTTGCGATCCAGTTCAGGCAGATAGCTGATCTGTTTTGACTGCAGTGGTTTTCCGACTGAGAGGGTCGGAGTATGGCAAAGGCCGCCCCCACCTCTTCTCCGACATACCCTCCCCGCCGAACCAAGTGAGCTCCAATGACCGGTTTGGCCAAACAGAAAGAGCTGGATGAACCTCTCGGTCTTCTCCAGCTCTTTCGAGTCTACTGGTAGCGGGGGTTGGATTTGAACCAACGACCTTCGGGTTATGGGCCCGACGAGCTGCCACTGCTCCACCCCGCGGCGTATTCTGTGACTATGGTATTTCTCTAGGAGGAAAGGTCAAGCCCTCGACCATTAGTACAGCTTAGCTGAACGGATTACTCCGCTTACACCCGCTGCCTATCAAGCAAGTAGTCTTCTTGCGGTCTTACCTGGTTATCCAGTGGGAGATCTAATCTTGGGGTGGGCTTCGCACTTTAGATGCTTTCAGCGCTTATCCCATCCAGACATAGCTACCCAGCGATGCCGCTGGCGCGACAACTGGCACACCAGAGGTCTGTCCCCCCGGATCCTCTCGTACTACGGGGAGCTCCCCTCAAATCTCCTACGCCCACGACAGATAGAGACCGACCTGTCTCACGACGGTCTGAACCCAGCTCACGTACCGCTTTAATGGGCGAACAGCCCAACCCTTGGGACCTTCTCCAGCCCCAGGATGCGATGAGCCGACATCGAGGTGCCAAACCTTGCCGTCGATGTGAACTCTTGGGCAAGATCAGCCTGTTATCCCCGGGGTAGCTTTTATCCGATAAGCCACGGCCCTTCCATACAGAACCGTAGGATCACTTTGCCCGACTTTCGTCCCTGCTCGACTTGTAAGTCTCGCAGTCAAGCTCCCTTATGCCAATACACTCAACAGCTGATTTCCATCCAGCTTGAGGGAACCTTTGGGCGCCTCCGTTACCTTTTGGGAGGCGACCGCCCCAGTCAAACTACCCACCTGGCACTGTCCCCTAGCTTGCACTAGGGTTAGAACCAAAACTCAACAAGAGTGGTATTTCACCGTTGGCTCCACCCCGACTAGCGTCGGAGCTTCCCAGCCTCCCACCTATCCTACACATGCCAAGTCCTAATCCAGTGCCAAATTATAGTAAAGCTCCACGGGGTCTTTTTGTCCCGTCGCGGGTAACGCGCATCTTCACGCGTACTTCAATTTCACCGAGCCCCTCGTTGAGACAGCGCCCGGGTCGTTACACCTTTCGTGCAGGTCGGAACTTACCCGACAAGGGATTTCGCTACCTTAGGACCGTTATAGTTACGGCCGCCGCTTACCGGGGCTTCGGTTCAGGGCTTCGATTTTCCGAAGATCCTCTAACCCCTCCCCTTAACCTTCCGGCGCTGGGCAGGTATCAGCCCCTATACCTCAGCTTACGCTTTGGCAGAGACCTGTGTTTTAGTTAAACAGCCGCCTGGGCCTTTTCTCTGCGCCCCACAAAGTGGGGCCCCCTTATCCCTAAGTTACGGGGTCAACTTGCCGAGTTCCTTAACGAGGGTTATCTCGTCCACCTTAGGGTACTTGCCCTTGCCTACCAGTGTCGGTTTGCAGTACGGACGCTTGCCACAAACTACCGGGCTTTTCTTGACAGCCTAGGATCAGTTGAGTCGCCTCGGGTCTCCCCTCCGCTTCCCTTCCGACAAAGTCGGAAGAACGCACCATGTCCAATGGGCACGCTCAACCTACCTTCCTGTGTCACCAGTAGCCTAACGAGACAAGCGGTGCTGGAATATTAACCAGCTGTCCATCGCTTACGCCTTTCGGCCTCAACTTAGGCCCGACTAACCCTACCCCGATTAACGTTGGATAGGAAACCTCAGGCTTTCGGTGGATGTGTTTTTCACACACCTTAACGCTACTCATACCGGCATTCTCACTTCTCTACGCTCCACCCTGACTCACATCAGAACTTCGCTGCGAAGAGAACGCTCCCCTACCAATCGCCTTGCGGCGATTCCATAGCTTCGGTGATAGGCTTGAGCCCCGTTGGATTGTCGGCGCAGAATCACTCGACCAGTGAGCTGTTACGCACTCCTTAGATGATGGCTGCTTCTAAGTCAACATCCTGGCTGTCTGAGCAACTCCACTTCCTTTCCCACTTAGCCTATCTTGGGGACCTTAGCTGATGGTCTGGGCTATTTCCCTCTCGACTGTGAAGCTTAGCCCCCACAGTCTCACTCCCAGGGTACAAGCTATGGCATTGGTGGTTTGGTTGGGTTTGGTAAGATACTCTCCCCCTAGCCCATCCAGTGCCCTACCTCCATAGTTCAATCCCTGAGGCTGTACCTCAATACATTTCGGGGAGAACGAGCTATCTCCGAGTTCGTTTGGCATATCACCCCTACCCACAGCTCATCCGACAGTTTTGCCACACTGACCGGTTCAGGCCTCCACGAGATTTCACTCCCGCTTCACCTTGGCCATGGGTAGCTCACACGGATTCGCGTCTGATCCACGCCACCTGTGAACAAGTCACAACGCCCTATTCGGACTCGCTTTCGCTTCGGCTCCGCAACTCCAGTTGCTTAACCTAGCGACGTAGATCAACTCGCCGGTTCATTCTTCAATAGGCACGCCATCACCCGCCTTGCGGCAGGCTCTGACCGCTTGTAGGCACATGGTTTCAGGTTCTATTTCACTCCCCTCCCGGGGTGCTTTTCACCTTTCCCTCACGGTACTAGTTCACTATCGGTTGTTAGGGTGTTTAGCCTTGGAGGATGGTCCCCCCAGCTTCCCGCGGGATTCCACGTGTCCCGCGGTACTCAAGGACGTAACCAGAGCCTCAACCCTTTCGCCTACAGGACTATCACCTTCTTGAGTAGCCCTTTCCAGGGACTTTTGGCTAGAGTCAAGGTTTCTTACTCTGTGCCTGACTTGGATCAGGCTGCTACGCCTTACAACCCCCTAAAGGCATAAGTTCCAAGACCAATCTTCCCTTAGGGTTTAGGCTGTTCCCCGTTCGTTCGCCACTACTAGGGGAATCTCTGTTGATTTCTTTTCCTCAGGGTACTAAGATGTTTCAGTTCCCCTGGTTCCCTCTTCTTGGCCTATGTGTTTAGCCAAGAGTGCCCAAGTTTTGCCTGGGCAGGTTGTCCAATTCGGGTATCCCCGGCTAAGCTTGTTAGACAGCTCCCCGAGGCTTATCGCAGTCTCACTACGCCCTTCTTCGGCCCTGTACACCGAGGCATCCACCACGTGCCCTTAGTAGCTTGACCTTTCCACCAAGAGCAATACCATTGATTAGTCAACAAAAACGCCACTATTCACTTTTTAATGTGCTGGTGATCCGAATAACAAACAACCAGTTATTCTAGGACAAGCCGTGCAGCTTGTCAATCAGGAGCAATTAAGATGGTATCACTTGGCAGCCTACCTTGTCAATCGGCCGCCGAATGTGTCACGCACGGACGGCCTGAGGCAAAACCAGATTCTAACCTTCCTTTGGCTGGCTCAGCTTCTTCATGAGGCGCGACTTGCGCCTGGCAGCCTGATTGGGGTGGATAACTCCCTTCTTGGCTGCTCTGTCCAAGGTGCTTATTACCTGGACTATTTCCGCGCTGGTCGCCTGAGCTTCCTTCTTAGAAATGAGCTTCTCCGCCTTGGTGAGGCTAGTCTTGATAGCGCTACGCACCGACTTGTTGCGCACTCGCCTTCGCTCCACATTCCCCAACTTCGCCAACTGAGTTAGACCTCCTTGCCGTCTCCGAACTATCGAGCCTTTGTGCCATATTAGTGTATTGCGTCGCGCCGGAAAAAGCAACGTTGTGCGGCACATCAGCGGTTTGGCAGAGAGGCTCGATGAATGAGGATGGAGAGCGTGGGGCAGATTCTGCATAGCGCCTCGGCGGAGCGCGAACTTCACCCGGCATTTACTGGTTCACCTCACTGGGGATTCTGGGCCGTGTGGATGGACGGTGGGACTGCTTCAGTCTCACACCTTGACGGGCTGGCTATAATCTTAGGGCAAGAGAGGAACCCCTCGGATGTAACGAGCGAAGTCGACGAGCAAATTGACGAGCAAATTGCTTTCCTTTTCGACCCTGTTGTGCTATATTGAGAGCGGGTGAGGTACGAATGGCAAGTAGGTTTGAGAAGTTCTCGGAAAGAGCGCGACGCGCTCTAACCTACGCTCAGGAAGAAGCGCAGAGGTTCAACCACAACTATATCGGTACTGAGCATATACTGCTTGGTCTGGTGCGAGAGACCGATGGGGTGGCGGCCAAAGTGCTTCAGAACCTTGATGTTGACCTGAGCAAAGTCCGCTCTGCGGTGGAGTTCATCATCGGGCGCGGTGGGAAGACGAGCTCGGCTGAGGTGGGACTGACTCCGAGAGCGAAGAAGGTTATCGAGCTTGCTGTCGATGAGGCCCGCCGTCTGAACCACAGCTACGTCGGCACAGAGCATCTGCTGCTGGGCCTGCTGCGCGAGGGTGAAGGGGTAGCCGGAGGGGTGTTGGAAAGCCTGGGAGTGAGCCTGGAGCGGGCTCGTGCTGAAACCACCCGTATCCTTAACCAGGGTGCCATGCAGTCACAGCAAGCTCCTCGCAGCACCAGCAAGACACCCACTCTGGATCAGTTGGGCGTGGATCTGACCGCCATGGCTCGGGCCGGCAAGCTGGACCCGGTCATCGGGCGGCATAAGGAGATCCAACGCGTCATTCAGATCCTTTCCAGACGCACCAAGAACAACCCGGTTCTTATTGGAGAGCCAGGCGTAGGGAAGACCGCCATAGTTGAAGGGCTGTCTCATCGTATAGTAGCTGGCGAAGTCCCGCACACTCTGCAGGGCAAGCGAGTGGTGACCATGGACATGGGCTCACTGGTCGCGGGCACCAAGTATCGCGGCGAGTTTGAAGAGAGGCTGAAGAAGGTCATTGAGGAGCTGAAGAGCGCGGGCAACTGTGTTCTGTTTATAGATGAGATGCATACGATAATTGGCGCCGGCGCTGCGGAGGGCGCTGTTGATGCCTCCAACCTTCTGAAGCCGTCCTTGGCTCGGGGGGAGCTGCAGTGCATCGGTGCCACCACCCTGGATGACTATCGGAAGCATGTCGAGAGAGATGCCGCCCTGGAGCGGCGATTCCAGCCGATTTTGGTGGAGGAACCCTCCGTCGAGCAGACGGTAGAAATACTGCGCGGTGTCAAAGAGCGATATGAGGAGCACCATCAGGTAACCATAACCGACGATGCTCTGAGGTCTTCTGCGAAGCTGGCATCGCGTTACATAGCTGACCGCTTCCTGCCGGACAAGGCCATAGACTTGATGGACGAGGCGTCGTCTCGGGTGCGATTGAAGATGGGCAGTGTGCCCATTGGCCTGAAAGAAGCCAAGATGGCTTTGGACAGTGTGCGTAAGGACAAGGAAACGGCTATTGCGGCGCAGCAGTACGAGTATGCCGTGGAAATGCGCGATCGCGAGGCTCACCTGGCGGAGAAGGTGCAGCAACTGGAAAGCAACTGGAAGGCCGATATCAGCAGTGAGCGACCACAGGTGACTGAAGCTGACATCACCGAGGTTCTCAGCATGTGGACTGGGATTCCGACTTCGAGACTGGCTTCGGATGAGGCGACGCGACTCCTTCAGATGGAAGAAGAGCTACACAAGCGGCTCGTGTCGCAGGATGAAGCCATCACCGCGATTGCGAAGGCGGTCAGACGGGCACGGACCGGCCTCAAGGATCCGAAGCGCCCGATCGGCAGTTTCATCTTCCTGGGGCCCACCGGCGTGGGGAAGACAGAGTTGGCCAAGGCGCTGGCCGAGTTCATGTTTGGCAGCGAAGATGCCTTGATTCGCCTCGACATGTCGGAGTTCATGGAGAGACACAGCGTGGCGCGCCTGGTGGGCGCTCCTCCAGGATATGTGGGCTACGACGAAGGCGGGCAGTTGACTGAGGCCATAAGGCGGAAGTCTTACTGTGCCATACTCCTTGACGAAATCGAGAAGGCTCATCCCGACGTGTTCAACATATTGCTACAGATTTTCGACGATGGCCACCTGACTGACGCCAAGGGCAGGAAGGTGGACTTCCGGAACAGTATCGTCATAATGACCAGCAACATCGGCGCGGAGCTGATCAAGAAGGACTCGGTGATGGGCTTCGTCAGCCGCACCGACGAAGGGAAGACGAGACAGCGTTCCTACGAGAGGATGAAGGAGAAGCTCCTGGAGGAACTGAAGAAGACCTTCAAGCCGGAGTTCATCAACCGGCTTGATGGCGTTGTGGTATTCCATCACCTCAGCCAGGAACATATTCGCCAGATACTTGATCTGATGCTGCGCCCGGTCAAGGCCCAGCTCATCGAGCGCGGCATTGGCCTGGCAGTGTCTGAGGGAGCCAAGGAACTGCTGAGCCAGAAAGGCTACGACGAAGCGTTTGGGGCTCGCCCGTTGCGGCGGGTGATCCAGACGATGGTGGAAGACAAACTGTCTGACATTCTACTCCACGGCGAAATCAAGCCAGGCGATACTATCCGCCTTGACCGTGAGGGTGACGAAATCAGTGTCAAGCTGGACCACAAGACAGACGAGGTTTCGGCAAGCGCGAAACCTTCGGTAGCTTCATCTTCATGACCCGCTAGGGCGGTTGCTCATGGCAAGCTAAAAGGGGAGCCCCAACGGAGCTCCCCTTTTTGGAAGACGCAAAACTGTGGACAAGTCCCGTAGAACGGTCTTCATGTGCCAGGAGTGCGGCAAGGAAAGCGTCAAGTGGCTGGGACGCTGCCCGGGCTGTCAGAGTTGGAACAGCCTGGTAGAGACAACGGTCAGTGCCTCAAAAGCAGCCGCCGGCCCGGCCGGTGCAGAATCCGCTGCCTGCGAGCTCTCACAAGTCTCAGCCGAACACATGCCTCGGGTGGTGCTCCCCTTCGGCGAGTTGAATCGCGTCCTCGGCGGCGGCATTGTGCCCGGCTCCCTGATCCTTATCAGCGGCGACCCAGGGATCGGCAAGTCAACCTTGCTGCTCCAAGTGGCGGCGATGATCTCTAGCCAGGGGGGCAAGGTTGTCTACGCATCGGGTGAGGAGTCACTGCACCAGACGAAGCTGCGGGCGGATCGCCTGAGCATCAAGGGTGAGGGGCTCTATGTTCTGCCGGAGACGGATCTCGAAGTCATCCTGCAGCGAATGGGGGAGGTGTCGCCGACTCTGGGGGTGATCGACTCCATCCAAACGGTCTACCTGAACGATTTGGAGGGAGCACCTGGCAGTGTGTCCCAGGTGCGGGGGTGCACCTTGAGGCTCATGCAGTGGGCCAAACCGGCATCGGTTCCCCTCCTGATCGTGGGCCACGTGACCAAAGAGGGGGCTATCGCCGGGCCCAAGATTCTGGAGCATATCGTTGACGTTGTGCTGTATCTCGAAGGAGAATCATTCAGCTCCTACCGGCTGCTGCGCTGTGTCAAGAACCGCTTCGGCTCGACGAACGAAGTGGGCATCTTTGAGATGAAGGAGCTGGGCCTGGTTGAGGTGGACAATCCCTCCGAGGTCTTCCTGTCCCACCGTTCCAAGGGTGCGGTGGGATCGGTGGTGACCTCCACGCTGGAGGGCACGCGGCCCCTGCTGGTGGAGATGCAGGCGCTGACGTCGGTCACCAGTTTCGGCTTGCCGCGCCGCACGGCCAACGGCGTGGACCTTAACCGACTGCTGCTGATCATCGCCGTGCTTTCCCGGCGGGCTGGGCTGAGGCTGTCCAACCAGGATATAATTGTCAATGCGGTCGGCGGCCTGAAGACCGGTGAACCGGCCGCCGACTTGGCGGTGGCCTTGGCCATAGCCTCCAGCTTCAGGGACAAGGAAGTGGATCGGGGCACGGTGGTAATCGGAGAACTGGGGCTGAGTGGCGAGGTTAGAGGTGTCCCGCAGATGGAGCGCCGGATGGCCGATGCCGCGAGGCAGGGATTCACTCGATGCCTGGGCCCTGCAGTGTCGCTGAAAGGTCTGAATGTGCCGACGGGTATTGAGGCTGTGGCCGTCGAGACTCTGGGGGATGCGCTGCAGGCAGCGCTGAATCGTTGAGCCGGCGAGAGGGATTGTCCCGTGGTGAGATTGGTGATTCGCGTTGACAAGGGCTTTCAGGGGCGCATTGACAAGAGGTGGTTGCGCCGGCTGGTCAAGGAGTCGCTTGGTGCACACGGTGTTGACACTGAGGTGGAGTTGAGCCTGCTGATCACTGATGATGCGACCGTGCGTGAGCTCAACAAGAAGTATCGGGGGAAGGACAAGACCACGGATGTCCTGTCTTTCGCGCTCGAGGCGGACAAACGCGGCGATGCTGCGGCCGGGTTCGTGATGCCCCCCGGGGAGACGGTTCACCTGGGTGAGGTGATCGTCTCTTATCCCCAGGCTGCTGAGCAGGCGGCGGAGAGGAAGCGTGCCGTGGAGGATGAACTGGCGCTGCTGGTGGTTCATGGTGTGCTGCACCTTCTGGGCTATGACCATGACAGGCCGGCGCGTGAGCGTGAAATGAGATCGCTGGAGCAGAGAGTGCTCTCCGCCGTTCAGGGGCGGTCCGGATAGGATTGGCGATGACATCTCAGGTCTTCTATCGCAAGTGGCGCCCACAGACCCTGGCCGATGTGGTGGGGCAGGAGCACATCACCAAGACGCTGCTCAATGCCCTGGAGAGCGGCCGTGTGGCCCATGCCTACCTGTTCTGCGGGCCCAGGGGGACCGGGAAGACCAGCACCGGACGGATTCTGGCCAAGGCTGTGAACTGCCTGAAGAATGGCAAGGGAGAGCCGTGCAACGCCTGCAGCATGTGTCAGGCCACCACCAATGGCAGCGCCCTGGACGTGATTGAGATAGATGCGGCCAGCAACCGTGGCATCGACGATATCAGGGAACTTCGCGAGAGGGTGAAGTATGCTCCCAACAGCGCCCGGTACAAGGTCTACATCATTGACGAAGTGCACATGCTCACCACCGATGCCTCCAATGCGCTGCTGAAGACTCTGGAGGAGCCCCCACCGCATGCCATATTCGTTCTGGCCACTACGGAGCCGCACAAGCTGCTGTCCACCATCCTATCCCGCTGCCAGAGATTCGACTTCCGCCGGCTGTCACACAATGCCGTGGTCTTCAAGCTGGCGCTCATCTGCCAGCAGGAGGACATTTCCATCGAGCCTCAAAGCCTGAGACTCGTTGCCAGAAGCGTGTCAGGGAGCCTTCGTGATGCCGAGAACCTGCTGCAGCAACTGGTGGCCTACTACGGTCGCCAGATCGACGTCAGTCAGGTACAGGACATGCTGGGGGTCACCACCGATTCGCGTGTGAGGGAGCTAGCCGGGCAAATCGCGGCCAGAGACGTGGCTGCCGGACTGGACACCATCAACAGTCTCATGGCAGACGGTCTTGATCTCATGCAGTTCAACCGTGGGCTGGTGGAGTGTTTGCGGAACATGCTATTGGCCAAGTCCGGGGCGGAGGCCTCAGTTGACTTGGCCGCGGATGATCTGGCCGAGGTGAAGCAACTGGCGGACAGGATGGCCATCGAGGATGTCGTCAGAGCCCTGAAGCTCTTCGGGCAGATCGACCTTCGGTCTAGAGATTATTCGTCATTACCCCTCGAGCTGGCGCTGGTGGAGAGCATTCTGCCGAAGGAGGCCAAGGCACCAGCTCCATCCCGGCAACCGGCTGCGCCCCGAAAGGCGGAGGTGGTATCACCCAAACCACCCTCGGCTGTCTCTAAGCCAGAGCCCGCGCCAGCCAAGCAAGCCGCGCCGGTCTCCGAGACTGCTTCTGAGAAGAAAGATGATCCTATGCCTGAGATCTCTGATGTGGTAGAGCTAGAAGAACCCAAAGAGCAGCCCAGTTCATCGGCGGTGCAGCCCGAGCTGGAGCGAGTCAAGAGCCAGTGGAGCGATTTCGTGAACACGTTGCGCGGCGTCGGCTCCGGCGGCAGCCTGGATGCCTTCCTGAGAAGTGCCTGTGAGCCGGAGGCTGTGGAAGGTGACACCCTGGTCCTGGCGTTCTATCACGATTTTCACAAGAAGAAGATTGAGGACACCAAGTACACTCGCATGGTAGAGACGAAACTGGCCCAGAAGTTTGGCAGTCCCAACAAGATACGTTGCGTTCTCAGACAGAAGGAAGTGAAACCCAGACGGAAGATCGAGGATATCCCTCTAGTTAAGGCAGCCTTGGAGCATGGTGGCCGGATTACCAGTGTCGTTGAGGATTCGTCGATGACAGAAGGAGAAGAGAAGAGATGATGAACAAGAACCTCATGCGCCAGATAAAGGATATGCAGACGAAACTGGCCCAGACTCAGGAGGAGCTGGCCAACACTGATCTGGAGGTGAGTGCTGGCGGCGGCGCAGTGAAGATCGTCATCACTGGCAACCAAAAGTTCCAGTCCATCAAGATATCTCCGGAAGCCGTCGACCCGAAGGACGTGAGCTTGCTGGAGGACCTGGTGCTGGCAGCCATCAACGAAGCCATGGAGAAATCGCAGCAACTGGCGCAGGAGCGCCTGGGTGGAGTCACCGCAGGCTTGAAGATACCGGGCATGTAAAGGAAAGCGACCCTTGGGCATTGATTCCGTTCCCACCGCACAGCCGGTGGCCCGGCTGATAGAGGAGCTTCACAAGCTGCCGGGCATCGGCCCCAAGAGCGCGCAGCGCTTGGCCTACTACCTGCTGCGCATCCCCGAGGAACAGGCCAGGGCTTTGGCTGAGGCTATTATCGCGGTCAAAGAGAGGGTCATCCTTTGCTCCGTCTGTCAGAACTTCACCGAGGCCGATCCCTGTTCCATCTGTCAGGACAAGGGGCGGGAGCGAAGCCGGATCTGCGTGGTGGAAAAGCCGCTGGACATACTGGCGGTGGAACGCACTCGCAAGTACACCGGGCTCTATCATGTTCTTCACGGCGTGCTTTCCCCGATGGACGGCGTGGGCCCGGATGATCTCAAGATGAAGGGACTGGTCGAGCGGCTCAAGGATGGTTCTGTGAAAGAGGTTATTCTGGCTACGAACCCCAATCTGGAGGGTGAGGCCACGGCCATGTACCTCGGCCGGCTGATCGCACCTCTGGGCATCAAGGTTACCCGGCTGGCCAGAGGGCTGCCGTTCGGCAGCGACCTGGAGTATGCCGACGAGCAGACCATGACCAGGGCGCTGGAGGGCAGGCACGAGATATAGAGGTCCGAAGGACTTCTCCCGCACTCTCCACAGTTGACCAGGATCGAGAGAGGTTATGAATGGGAATTGAAGGTTTGATGAAGATCGGCATCGCCACGAAGGACCTGGACAGAACCACGGCTGTTCTGGCAGATGCCCTTGGCTTGGTGCCCGGCGAGGCCGTGGCCTACCAGCCCTACGGCATGAGATACCGCATCCTCAAGCTGGGGGACTTCATGATTGAGGTCGTAGAGCCGACGGGCGCTGACGGGCCGATAGCCCAGTTTATCGAACAGAACGGCGAGGGCCTCCAGCACATGACTTTCAAGGTCAGCGATATTGAGCAGTTGATGGCGGATATGAAGAGCAAGGGCGCTCGCTTCACTTCATCCGCTCCCGTCAGACTGAACACAGCCATAGGTCCGGTGAAGTTTGCCTTCGTCAACCCCCGGGTATCGAATGGTGCCCTCATCCAACTGATGGAGATGCTCTGACTGATCTGGGGACACCCCAGACCCCGGCGGGGACGAGTCCCCGCCTTATTTGTCGAACCCGTGCCACGAAGCGAAGGTGTCCAGAGGCTCCCGCTCACTCCGGAACCGGTTGACCGGGGCGTTCTCATCAGGATAGCCGATGGCCACCCCGCACAGAATGAGCTTTGACTCGGGGATGTTCAACGCCTTCCGCAGTATCTCCGGATAGAGAACCACGGCCATCTGGGTGCAGGTGCCCAGCCCGTAGTTCATGGCCGCCAGCATCAGATTCTCCAGGAACAGGCCGGAATCCAGGATGGCATAGGCTCCGAGGTACCGCTCCACGTACAGGATCAACCCCACGGGCGCGTCCATGAAGCGGGCCATGTAGCGGTACCACTCCATTCTCCTGGGCCAGTCGTCTCTGGCTATGGCCATGGCCTCGAAAACCTTCTTGCCCTGCTTCTTGGAGCGGTCCACGTAGGG
>PDVJ01000234.1_pt1 | contig 17377 bp, 17 predicted proteins | sample 1369811 | NCBI WGS metagenome assembly PDVJ01 (sample SAMN07795376, study PRJNA414565) | Alkali sediment metagenome, whole genome shotgun sequencing project. | reverse complement strand
TTAAAATGGCAACCTGATAATTGTACACAGCCGCCGCAAGGTCTCTTTCTGACGTTACCAGCAATGTGTTCGCATCCATTACATCGAGGCTCTGAGATAATCCAAATTCAAACTGCTTGGCAACGGCATTATAATTATCCCTCGCATAGACAAGCTGATCTTCTAAAAATTTAAGTATCCCCTTTTGTGTCACAAGATCGAGATAGGCAAACTGAACCTCTACTTCTATTGACTTCTTATAGTCTTCGTAAATGAGTACAGACTGTCTCTCTTTTGCCCGGGCCTCTTTCACTTCTGCGTTTCTCAAGCCTCCCTCGAAAAACGGGAAATTCAAAGTAACCAAGCCGTAAGTACTTTCCTTCACCAGGCTTGGCGTCTCCGGCGACTGATCGGATTTTGCGTATACCCCTGTTAAGGAAAGCGTTGGCCAATATGCTCCTTTCGTAAACTGAACCTGTTCTTCCGCCATTTTTTTCTGTATTTCAAGACTTTTGAGATCCGCCCTCCCGGATAATGCCATGTCAAGATAAGAAGACGCAGGGGGTATTACGATGTCTTCTGAAGCTGAAAATCGCTTTTGATTCCGACAACTCTCGCAAGAACTGCCTTTGCGAGCTCCAGAGCATTTTTGACTTTCACGTTTTCGGAGCGCGCGCCAGACAGTTCACCTTCGGCCCGAAGAAGAACCGTTTTTGTCACCTCACCGACTTTCAGCCTCTTCTGCGTTGCATCCCTGTATTTGGTAAGCCTTTCCAAATTCGACTCCGTGATATCAAGGGCTTTTTTTACCCTTAATACATCATAATATGCCAGTGCGATATTCATCAGGTATCCCTCGCGTACGGCATAAAGGTCATATCGGTTCTTGAGGATATTGTCTCTTGACATGCCCAGTGCGGTAAGTTCACGTCCGCTCAGGGATAGTGTCTCGTCTGCCCTCACTCCCCAAAACGTGCTCTTATCCGGTTGGATTAATGCGCCTGTGGGATTTCGTTTATCTTCGGTATATTTTGTATAATTGCCGTAGGCGGAAACTTTGGGGAGTAAAAGGGCCATTGCCTTATCCTTCCCTCTTTCGGCGATATAGAGATCCTCCTCAGATATCTTCACTCTTTCCGCACGTTCCAAACCAATACGATAAAGATCGCCGAGAGAATACGTATCAGCAGCAAAACATACGGACACCGTCACCATATTAATCAGTATGAAAATGCATGTAGTTAAAAACAAATTCCGGTGATTCATTCCCTCACCTCCGCTCCGACTCCGCGCAGAAAAATCTGCAAAACGCAGTCTACCTTATCGCTCAATGGATAATCGTGATTTTCAAGCATCCAACCAACAATGTGAGCTCGTATAACGCCAAAAAGAGAATAGGCCATTATCCGGGGATCACAAACTCTTAAATATGCCGTGTCCATCCCCAATCGCATTATACCCTCTATAAAATCCATGTGATTGAGATAATCTTTGATTACCTTTTCCCTCAACGGTGTTTTCTCTTCTGAGGGAATTGTGCCTTCGCCACGAATAAAGAGATTGCAAAAATCAATGTTGTTCTCCACATAATTAAAATATGACTTAATCAGCATTTCGATTTTATCTATGGCATGTTCAGCCCCGTCTACCTTCTCTCTGATTCCTGAATACATCATGTCCAGTTTCTCACAGATCATCGTGGTATAAAGATTCTCCTTACTTTCAAAAAACTGGTAGAGTGTGCCGATAGCAAAACCGGAAGCATCCGAGATTTCCGCCATGGTGGTAGTGTAAAATCCCTTTGAGGCAAATATCTTTACCGCCGTAGTAAGGATTTCGCTTCTCCGCAGCTGAAATTCCATTTCTTTTCTTTTTGTCTTTTCCATTTTTGAACCCCTGTTCAATTAATAGAATATATATTCATATATTGAATGGCCGTTCATAATTGTATGAATACACAGCTTCTTGTCAAGAAATATTTAGACAGAACAGTGCCCGGCATACCTGCGTTCCAAGATTTTTTTGCCTTGCCGTTCCAAACCTATAATAATTTTTCGGCATATATTTCTCATGTCTTCAGCAGAACACAATTATCTTTGCTTAAATAATTGCAAATACTTGAATAATACTTGAAAGCGCAAGAAATTCAATGTATATAGGGCACACATTCTCACTTGCAAAGAACAGCGGAGTCACAGGAAAGAAAAGTGAACAAAAAAGTAGCCGTAAGCTTTGAGGATACCATTGTGAAGGTCGTGTACGCTTCTTCCCACAAGGGGAGGACGGTTGTGCAAAAGACTATGGTCTTCAAGGATGAGGAGTTTGATTCTTTCTTAAAAACGACTAAACTCCCGGACCTTACGGTGATATGTCACTTCAAAAAATTCTACAGCGACACCATGACCGCACCGCCGGCAAAGACCGTATATCTAAAGAAAATCGTTGAATCTGAAATAAAAAAACGCTTTCCGGATTTGAAGGATTTCTCCTACTTTTTCAGCATTATCTCTGAAAAAACGAGCGGTGAGAAGGGCCCCAGGGAAATATTTTTCTTTGCCGTCGATAATACTGAACTCACTGAAATCATAGAGCGGTTCAACAAGTTTGGGAAATCAGTGAAATACATATACCCTGATATTCTGACGCTTTCCTCTCTGATTAAATCGTCCGCTGAGCTCAGCGGCAAAACCGTGCTCCCCATGTTCATTTCAGGAACAGACCGGACCCTTTTTCTCGTCCGCAACGGGCAATTATGTTTCATCAGAGTGACGCCATCCGCGGTCCACGATTTAACTGATCTTGATGTTGACAATATGAACATGACCGTCAGTTACTGCAGGCAGAAATTGCGTCTGAATCCGGAATTCCTTATTCTCCTGAACGCCGTGAAAAAAGAAGGACCCTTGAACACGATTATTCCAACAACACCCATAACCTATCCGACGGGTGTCCTTGCCTCCGAGGAGACATTAAAAAATTTCATGGTGCCCGTGTGCGCGATAGTATTTGGACAAGAACTTAAAAATGAAAACCTGCTGCCCATAAAATACAAAACTTTATATACCTTTAGAAGCATTGCATCGAATGCCTCTCTGGTATTTCTGATGCTCTCACTCATTAGCCTCGTTTACATTCTCATTCACATTTCACAAATTTCAATGGTGAATGAAAAAATCACTGCCCTGAGGAAAGAGCTCACAGAAATCAATGCCATCACCGCCGCGTACGATACAAATACCGAAAAGATGCAGCACATATTGCCTCTCATTCAGTTCGTCAACGAAGCTCATGCAAGCCCTGACATGCAGAAAGCATTGGTCTCATTGAAGTTTCTTCCTATGGAAAACCTGCATATTAAATCTATACAATTACACAACAGAAAAGATTTTTTATTGATGCAGCTCACGGGCGTCATTCACGCGAAAAACTACGGTGATATGTATGGAATCTTTGTAAACCTCCTCAACAATTTCCATAAGACCTCAGGCATGACGGTTGTTTCGAAGAATATTGAGCTAAGGAATGGACATTTCCAAATTGAAGTCGAAAATAGGAGCTGATTCGAAAAAACGCTCCCCCATGGATACAAAGCTCAAAAAGCTTTTGCTATACTATGCCGTTTCCGCACTATGCGCCACCATACTCATCTCCGGCGCAGTGCTCACGGAGGCATACATTACGAGCCTCTCAGACACACTGGATAAATTTCAGACCCTTAAAATTAACAGCATAAAGATGAAAGAGGGGTCAAGAAAGGCGGGGGAGACGCTCGCGGCCGTCAGGACGGCATTTTCAACATTCGATAAAACTGAAGCGATGGAAGGTATTCTCTTAACGACGGTGGATTCCATTAAAGAACGCATGAAGAGCGCAGACATTACCGTGACAAATTTCGAAAAAAAGGGAAGCGAAATTGAATTGCCCATCGCCGTGACCGGCACAATTCAGGATTACGCGGATTTCATCAACCACATAGGCTATCTGCAATCACTCCCATCGCCTATTTTTTATATGAGCGGTGTCACCATCACCGACCAGTCAGATGAAAAGAATGCCGTCATTAATTTTGAAATCAGGGGAACATTAAAAATGCAAACCGTTCTTTTAGGTGGCAGTTCGTGAGCGAGAACAATAAAATTATCATACTTCTTGCATCGGTCCCCCTTATTGCTGTTATCATTCTCTATCTGATTTCCGATGTGAAATTTTCTCTCTCTTTTTCTGCGGAGGAGCAAAAAGTCTTCAACTTCAATTATGAACAAATACCTCAATTTGCCCACAGGGGGAAATCACCGGTGATCTCGATAAAAAGCCCCATAGACCTGCCGCAAAGCGCTGAGCGTGGATATCCAAAGACTACTCTATCCGAAATGGCACCTCCGCCGGATGCTGCGGGAAGAAGGGTCTCCTTCATTTTAATACATAAAAAAAGAAATCTGGCGATTGTTGACGGCAAGCTCGTTCATGAAGGGTCATTACTGGGTAACCACAAAATTGCCAGGATTGAAAAGGACAAGATTTTATTAAAAAGCGGAGAAGGTGAAAAATGGCTGAAGTTAGATTAGGCAGAAAAGAGAAATCCAGATACCAAAGGAAGCCAGGGAAGCGAAAAGCGCTGATGTCGCCCCTGTCACACCTGTGAAAACACCGGATTTCGTCCCTGTGCATGAGGATATCTCGCCGCTCAAGACGCGAATTGTTGACATCTCCGCACGGAACACGCCCCTCAGGGATGTTCTCTTTCTCATTTCGGAGGCGACAGACCTCAATCTGATTATGGAAAAAGAGATCGTATCCGATCTTCCCATAACCCTTACTTTAAAAAATGTCACCGCAGAAGATGCCCTGAACAGAGCGTGCGCTTCCGCCGACTACTACTATACCGTGAAAGACAACATGCTCTATATTAAAGCCACCATCACCAGAACATATGAACTTGGGGTGCCCGCCGTTATACAAGCCTATCATATAGACCTGGGCGGTGACATGCTTGGTGGCGCTACTACGGGGACGACTGGAAGCACTACCGTCAAGGGAATCATCTCACAAAAAGCGGAAACCGACAAATCTGCGTATAACTTCTGGGAGGGCATCGAAAAATCCCTGGAGAAAATCCTTGGCGCCTCGACAGGCTCGCCTTCCGCGTCACCACATACTCTCACTGTCAACAGGATGACAGGAACCATTATTGTCACGGCAACGAAAAAAGACCTCGATAAAGTCGAATACTACCTTACCACAATCAAAAAGGTCATCAACAGGCAGGTTTTGGTGGAGGCGAAAATTATTGAAGTCATCCTCTCCGACGGCCTGCAATTCGGCATCGACTGGACTTTAGTCTTAAATACCGGGGATGGCCGGAGCGCCACCTTCGCAACACAAAAGTTTTCCGATGTGGTTCCCGCGTCAGGTCCCAGCTTCAGCATCGCCACCATCGCCTCTGATTTCACTTCCCTGCTGCGGGCCATTCAGACGCAGGGAGAGACAAGAATCCTGTCCAATCCCCGCGTGAACATCATGAATGGACAGACGGCGCTTCTCAGTGTGGGGCAGGATAGAAATTATATTTCCAAAATTGAAACGACCACCACCGCCGGCACGACCCCTATAACCACCTTTTCGGTAAACACAAGCAGCCTTCTTTCCGGCATCATGATCGGAATTGTGCCTTTTATCAGCGAAAGCGGCGAAATATCCCTCAATATTACGCCCATCACTTCAGACCTCGTCAGGATTGATTCGCAGAAGCTCGGCACACCCGATTCGTCGGGAAATTATCCCTTTCTTATTCAACTGCCGACGATCAACCTCCGACAGATGAATACGACGGTGAAGGTGAGAAACGGACATATGGTCATTATCGGGGGACTGATCGCCAACAGGGAAGAATACGCGGACAGCCAGATACCGTGGTTGGGGGATATGCCGATATTGGGATACTTCTTTAAAAGCAGGTCTAAATCGGTCATAAAAACAGAACTTGTGATATTGCTGCAACCCGTAATTATTTCTCGGTAAAGGGAGAAGTGTGTATCCGAAAACGGAAGAGGAATCAGATATACCGCATTGAGGATGTAAAAATATGGCCATAATAAAGATCGGGGCAATTCTTCAGACAAAAAATCTTATCAATGAAAACCAGCTTCAAATCGCTCTCGTCCAGCAACAAATTACCGGCGAGCTTCTCGGGAATACAGTCGTAAAACTGGGTTTTATTTCTTCGAAAGAACTCGGTCAGGCGTTAGCCGAGCAAGCGGGAGTGGATTACATGGACCTGAGCCAGTACCCCGTTTCCGAAGAAGCCCTCAAAATGATTCCGAAAGAAGTTGCCGAGTCGACAAGCTTCATTCCCATCGAAATAACGGACGGCAGGATGAGCATAGGAGTGATTGATCCAAGCAATATCATCGCCATTGATAAAGTTACGTCTCTCACCAAGTCTCAGCCAAAAGTCTATATGGTTGACCCCGATAGTTTCCGGGAGTCTCTGGAGAAGGGCTACTTTTTCCTCGAGAATCCGATTCAGCAGAGCCGAGAAAAAATCATTGCCGAAATAAAAGAGACAAAAACAGCGGGCGGTCCTGCGGTGACGTCCTTAACGGATCTCATCGTCATTGACGGTATTAGAAGAAACGCGACGGACATACACATTTCGCCATCATCAGATATAATTCATATATTTTACAGAATCGACGGGGTATTACAGTACGGCCACGGCCTTCCACGAATAGCGCATGCAGGAATCATATCCAGAATAAAAATTCTCTCCAAACTCGATATCGCGGAAACGCGGCTTCCACAGGACGGTTCCTTCTCGTTTGAATTTCTCCGCAAGGGTTACGATATCCGCGTATCCACCGTACCCACCATATACGGCGAAAACGCGGTAATGCGCATTCTCGCCGGTACGGGTCCTCTTCTCAGGATCGATAAGCTCGGCTTTGACGAACATAATGTAAAGATTATCAAGACGCTGTTCCAAAAGCCGTACGGGGTCATTCTCATTGCCGGTCCCACCGGCTCCGGCAAAACAACAACACTCTACGCAGCCCTGCGGGAAATCAATCTCCTGGAAAGAAATGTGATTACCGTGGAGGATCCGGTAGAATATAAATTAAGCCTCGCAAAACAAACCCAGGTGAACGAAAAAACCGGATACAATTTTGCGTTTGCCGCGAGGAATTTCATGAGACAGGATCCGGATGTCATGCTCATCGGAGAGATCAGGGATGAAGAAACGGCGAAAATCGCCATACGCACATCTATCACGGGACACCTTGTTCTTTCTACCATTCATTCAAACGACGCGGTGACATCTATTTCAAGACTTCTTGATTTGAAGGTTGATAAATTTCTTGTATCCTCATCATTGCTGGCGATCATCGCGCAGAGACTCGCCAGGAAGATATGCCCGTTTTGCAAGACGGACCACATTCTCCATGATGAACAACGTTCACTCTTCAAAGAATGCGGGATACAGATCGACAAGGCGTACAGGGGTACGGGGTGCAGTAAGTGTAACGGTTCGGGCTACTCCGGGAGGACGGTAATAGGGGAAATTCTCTTGATAGACGATGAATTAAAAGATTTGATCTATGCTGACGTACCCATCACTGCCATACAAGCAGCCGCTATTCGAAAAGGCATGATACCTATGAAACAAAACGGCATGCTCAAGGTAGCTCAGGGCGTTATATCGATGGACGAATTACTCAGGGTAGCGGGATGAGCAATTATTCTTTTAAAGCGTTGGACGCCGACGGTATTGTAATCAAGGGCATATTAGAGGCAGACACTATCTCTTCTGTGCATGAGAATCTCTCGGCCAAAGGCTTATTTGTACTTCATGTGAGAGAATCAAGCCTCATATTGAAAAAAATCTCCGACAGATTCATCACGTGGAGAATAACGCGGAAGGATATTATAGAATTTTCCTCAAATCTCTCTATCATGATTCGTGCCGGCGTTCCAATCCTTTCCGCGCTCGATGACATAATCGACACAATAGACAATCAGCAATTAAAGTCCACCGTTCGTGACATAAAAAAAAATATTGAAATGGGAACGAGACTTTCCGATGCCCTGGAGCTCCATAAAAAAATATTTCCCGACATTTTAGTGAGGCTTGTGCGTGTCGGGGAAGAAACAGGACGTTTGGAAGAAAGCCTCTCTGAAGTCGCGGGTCATCTGCAAAAGATGGATGACCTCGCCGCCACAGTGAAGCGAGCCCTCATCTATCCCTTTTTTTCGCTGATTACGACGGGCGCTGCCGTCATTTTCTGGCTTGCCTACGTATTGCCGAAAATTATGATGGTCATTCGTGATTTGGGTGTCACAATGCCCCTGCTCACAGTCGTCCTCTATGAACTGAGCAAATTTACCGAAAATTACTGGTACCTCTTATTGATCATTCCCATCGTGATTGTCCTGGCTATACAAGCCATGAAATTGAGTCCGCACACTCGCTACCATTGGGATAACATAAAAATCAAAATCCCCATCGTCAAGCTCCTCACCTACAACAAGCTGCTCGCCCTTTTCTCAGAGCAGTTGAGATTGCTGATTACGGCAGGTATCACGATTGATCGAGCCTTCGAAGTAGCCGCCGACGTCATGGGAAACGAAGTGTTTAAAAGGGCCATACTGAAATCTAAATCAGAAATTGTCGCGGGACAGAAAATTTCTGATGCATTGAGCGCCCAAAACGTATTTCCGCCGCTCTTAATCAGAATGGTGGCCATTGGAGAGTCCTCCGGTAATCTCGACCAGCAGTTTAATTTTCTCGCCACGCACTATTATAAGCTGGTTGATGACTTCTCGGATAAAGTGGGTAAAATGATCGAACCCGTCCTTATCATCACCCTGGGGTGTCTCATGGGGCTTATGGTTGCAGGTGTCCTGCTGCCTATGTATGACGTGTTCACCAAGCTTGCGGGATAGAAAGTTGGTTCACCGGAGAATAAACCCTTGACCCCTTGAATCCTCGAACCCTTTTTACATCTAAATGGGAGAATAACCAAAAGCTTTATGGATTACTTAGATTTCTTTAACCTCAAGGAAGACCCGTTCGGTCTCACGCCGGATTCACACTACTTCTACCCCTCAAAGATGCACAATGATGTCCTCGCGACACTGGACTATGCCGTGGAGCAGAAGGAGGGTTTCTCTCTCATCATCGGTGAGCCGGGAACGGGAAAGACAACGATCCTCAAGATATTTATCGACCGGTGGAAGGAAAGGGCAGAAATTGCCCTGATCATGACACCGAGGCTTTCTTCCGAGGAGTTGCTCCAGGCGATATTGGATGATTTGAATATTCGCCTCGAAACCGCGAACAAGAATGAAATGATCAAAACCTTCAGGGATTTCCTGATAGCCCGTTCCCTTGCCGATACACGAGTGATCATCATTGTCGATGAAGCCCAGAACCTGTCCGACGGATGCCTCGAAGAGCTGAGACTGCTGTCGAATTTGGAGACGGAAAAGGAAAAACTGCTGCAAATTATTCTCGTCGGCCAACCCGAGCTGCAAAGAAGATTGCACTCGGAAGGATTGCGGCAGCTGGACCAGAGGATTTCCATCAGGGCAACCCTGAGGTCCCTCACCGAGGTGGAGACATCAGACTATATAAGCTTCAGGCTAATCAAGGCAGGCAAGGGTTCCGCCATATTCAACGAGAACGCAAAAAAGATGATACACAGGCTCTCCGGCGGCATTCCCCGATTAATCAACCTTACCGCATCCAGAGCCATGATGGTAGCCTACATCGGTTCAAGCAACCAAATCCTGAAGAGACATATTCTCGACACGGTGAAGCACATCCCGGAAGCGCAGTTGAAAAGCATCTCCCGGCATAGAACTCTGAGATACGCGGCCGCAACTCTTTTACTGATCAGTCTTATTTTAGTTTCATTCATCGGGTACAACACACTTCAATATAATAGCAAACCGCCGCAGGGCACGACACACTCCGTCCCCCAAAATGTAACCGCCAAAACCCCACCGGAAAAACCCGAGACCCTCTCCGCTCCCACACAGGATGCTCCCGCCGCTGTTCAAAGAGTGGCAACGGTAACCGTCAACGCTGCCAGAGTGCGGGAAGGACCATCCCTTCACGCAGATGTCGCTGATATAGTTTCCAAGGGTGATAGTTTTGAAATCACTGATGAGTGGACAGAAGCGAGTGGAAACAGATGGTACAAGGTACGCCTCCCTGATGAGGGCGAATACTGGATTGCATCGTATATAGTAAAAGTCGGTTCACTTCGTTAACTGGATTAACCTCTCGTTCACCATGGTGGCGGTCTGAGGATCAATGTTCTCCATCGATATGGCCATTCTGTAAAAACGAACTGCATCGTCGATTTTTTTCTGTTTCTCGGCGATTCGCGCCAGCCCCAGATAGCCCTGGATATTTTCCCCTTCGGATAGTCTTCGGTAGTATCGATCCGCGTTATCGAAGGCATTCTGTTTTTCATACAGGAGCCCGAGATTCAAGAGCGCATGGTGGTTTGATGGTTCGATTGCCAATGCCCTCCTGAAATAACTTTCACTCTCAGAATTTTTGCCGAGACACCCGTAGCTGATACCAAGATTTATCAGAGAAAAAACATAGCCTCTCCTGACATTAAGCGCTTTTTGCGCGTACCCTATGGCTTCCTCGCAGGAACCTAAATAAATAAGCATGCTGGCGATATTATTCATGACGACATAATTATTCGGCTCCATGGCGAGTACTTTTCTATAATGCATGAGGGCCTGACGATAGTTCTTCTGCGTTTCATATGTTCGCGCCATATAGAGATTCATGTCTCTATCCTGCCGTGTCATGCTCCCGGGGGTTTTCTCCAACGCTGCGTGTTCACCGGCAACAGTCTTCTCCCGCTTCATTTCCTGGACGCGGCCCGATGCGTGAGGCGTGCTCTTATGGGCATATTTTTGTAGTGCTTTTTTCTCACGGGAAGGTATCGACGAATCCTTTTTCTGTTCCGGCGGCGCGGCCTGCTCTCTGACCTTCAGATCACCGGAAGGAGAGGTGGAGGTTCCTGTATCAACCTGAGGAGGCGGTGCCGGCGCAGTGAGCTGCGGGGTTGTCTGTAAAGGCGGAGCGCCTGTTGCGGGTGCGCTTACAAGCAAAGAAGGTCCTTTCATGGATTCAACGACGTAAATCACTCCAAATCCTGCTGCAATGAGAACAAGCGCGAGAACGAGAACACCCATCAATTTTCTTCTCGTATGTCTCTCAGATTTCGATTGCAACACCTCGTCCTTCAGGATCGGGGGAACGTCCCTTCTTGGTTCCTGCTTCTTAACTTTTGCAAGTAAATCACTGATGAGACTCATGGCTCCCCTTTACGGTCAGGCTTCTCCGCGTCCCGTACCCGGAATTGAAGCGACTGAACCGAGCTCCCGTCATTGGAAGAAACATCCTTTTCTTTCGCCATACTCCTTGCCTTTTCCCGCTTCAGTTCGCGAAATATCTTCCAGGAATACCCTACCCTTTTGCCTTTGCTTTGCGCATTATAGCACCCAACGGATTCCCAGGTATACCCATGCCTGTCTATGCATTTCCTCAGGATACCGGCGCCTGTCATAACGTTATAGCAGGGTTCCGCAATAAGCTCTTCTCTTTTCAGGTTCAGGATAGCAATCCACGCCGAGTTGATCTGCATCAACCCCAGGTCGCTCGAACCGTTTCTGTTTGTGTTTATGGCCCTGGAATTAAAGCCGGACTCAACGCGAGCAATCGATCTCAGCAATTCGGAACTGATGCCATGTGCTTTTCCCGCTTCCTCAAAACAGAACGCCTGTGCCACTGCGGTGAAAATGATCAGCGAAAACATACAGCTCACAGAAAGCAGCGCGGACATTGTCGTTGTTTTCACCATGGACATCTTCTCACTTTGTCCACCTATGCAGGGATCCTTTATTGCGATTCTCTTGTCATCATGAAGGAAGCAAGGGAGATTTCCCACTTTCTCGTATCGTCTCAGTGTGTATCAGTTTCCTCTCAGAAATACCACAAAAAATAGGGGGTTTTCCCATTTAGTTGCGAAAGGGTTCGAGGGGTCAAGGATTCAAGGGTTCAAGGGTTCAAGTTGACTTGAACCCTCGGCCCCTTGGACCCTGTAGAAGAGAGCAACTTTTTCGGAGATGAACCACAAAATTATAATTGCAAAATATTTACATTTCAATTAGTTATTAAGGCAAATACTATCATGGAGTGAATCATGGCTTCGATCCTCATCGTTGAAGACGACAAAGCGTTGCGGAAGCAGATCTGTTTTTTGCTGGAAAAAACCTACAGTGTATTCGAAGCAGGAAATCAAAAAGAGGCTGTCGATGCGCTGAAACTTAATAAGATCGATGTGGTAATCCTTGATCTGGGGTTGCCTCCACAGGAGAGCACACCGGACGAAGGTCTGAAAGTCCTCCATCACACACTCGGCAAATACGCATGCAAGGTGATTATTCTCACCGGTCAAAAGACAGAAGGGATCGCCCTGGAAGCCATTAAATCAGGTGCCTTTGATTATCTCTTAAAGCCGGCCAGCACGGAGAAGATTCTTTACTCAGTGGAAAGGGCTTTTCTTTTCAAGGAAACAGAAGAGCAACTCGAGAGCCGGGGCATTAAAAAAATATCTCTCGATGTAGAGATGGGGAAAGGCCTCCAGGTACTCCGTGATGAAGCAGATAAGAGTATTATTCTAAGAGTATTAAGGGACACCAATTTCAATGTGTACCAATCAGCGAAAATTCTCGGTGTCAAAAGAGAAAGCCTCTACTACTTTTTGAGAAAGTTTGGCGTGAAAAGAACCGATGACGATTGAAACTGTATATCCCTTTTTTATTTTCTCCGGTCTTATTATCATTGGTGTTCTGGTCTATATACGATACCTCACGCGGATGGCTATCCGTTCCATCCTTGAATGTATTAATCTCAATACCAACCTCCAGTACGACCTGCACCGCTTCCTGTCGGAGGTAGGGCCTTTGCTGAAAAAAATAAATATTGACGATCTCTTCTATGACATTACCTACATGAATAATTCTCTGGCACGGGAAAAAAACGTACGCAGAAATGCAATTGAGAAAACCATCGAGAGGGGTGATTATCGCTTACATATAGGCATCGTGCCTCGCCACTCGAGGGGGGAGCAACACTATCTGAACTTGATTGTCCTCGAAATTCTTTTTTTCCTCATCGAAATGGATGTGCTCATCAAGATTAAAATCATTAATGAGACCTTTTACAAATTTTCACAGCTCCAGACATTCATCCTTCACGATGCAAAGAATCTCGCCCAGTTCATCGAGTTTCTCACCTACAATGTGCGCCATCTCGATACTGCGGAGAGACAGGAACGCTTCATTATGTATTTGAAGGAAACACTTCCCGCGCAGTCCCGGCGCGGAGCGACAATCATCGGCCTTTTGGAAATGAAAAAGGAAACAGATGTCGAACCCACAGATAAAGGCCACATTGACCTGAAGGTTCTTCTGGAAAATCTGGCCAGGAACTACAAGCTCGATTATACGATTACAGGTGAAGGATCAATTGTCGCTGAAGAGTACAGGATCATTTCTATCTTTGATAATATCCTTAGAAATGTGTATGAAAAATCTCTCGAAGAAAGGGATGTAAAGTGCGCCGTAGAGATTACTGCTGATGAAAAAAACGCGACAATAGTAATCTCTGATACCGGGAGCCCCATTGAAGAAAAAGCCCGGTTGTTTGAACCCTTTTTCTCTACAAAGAAGGGAGGCTTGGGAATCGGCCTGTTTCAGGCAAAAAACATAGTCCATGCGATGAAGGGAGATATCCAGGTGCTCTCCCGCGCAACGGGTGTAACATTTGAGATCGTGCTTCCCACATGCCGGGAAGTGTAAAATTCTTTTACTCTTGATTATTTACCTCTATTCTTTTTAAATTTAACAATATAAGTATAAAAGCCGACGTATACACCTTAAAAAAGGAGGCGAGCGATGTTCAACGTTGGAAAAATAAAGAGTGATAAAGGTTTTACTTTGGTCGAATTGGCAATTGTATTGGTTATCATCGGGCTCATTCTCGCGGGTATCATCAAGGGGCAGGAACTCATTACCAACGCGAAGATCAAAAGGGCATATAATGTTCAGAAGGAGATTGCCGCAGCGGTGTACACCTACTTTGACAGATACCAGTTCTATCCCGGCGATGATCCGCAAGCCGCGACACGATTCACTCCGGCCCTGCCTGTTCCTACAAACGGGAATGGGAACGCCCTCATTGCTGCCGGAGCAGCATCAACCGCGGCGAACTTTGCGTGCACTGCAACGGGGACAGAACAGTGCGACCTCTGGGCTGAATTGAGGCTTTCCGGCATTCTTACCGGCAGCGGATTCACCAATCCCACTCACCCTTACGGCGGCGCGATTGCCGTCAGCTATTTCACTATGCCCGCCATTGGCGCCGGTTCTGCCGCCCAGCTGACCCATTGGATCCAGTTGCAGAATATGCCTTATGATGTCTGCAAAATTCTTGACCAGCAGTATGATGACGGAAATCTCGCCACAGGCGTAGGTGCGGGAACAGGCGCGATCAGAGGAACTACAAACTATATACCGGCAACAACGGGTGTGTACCAGATCGGCTTCAAGCTCTAAACATTGTGCCGAATCCGACTACGTGAGTTCATGAGAATACAAAAAGGGAAGCGCCGTCTTCCCTTTTTTATGAGATATTTCTTTGACTTTAGCGTGTTCTGAAGCTAAAGTGATAACCGATGGGGACACCCTTTGAGTGTGACGAACATTATAAAACAATGCGTCTCCGAATACAACGCGGGGTAACCCGGTACTATTTGTGAAACCCAGACAAGGCGTAACAGATGATGGCACCAGAAAAAATTTATCAAATACAAGCCGTTGCCCGGAAGAATGACCTGTCGTTGATGTATCTCTTTGGCTCCCAGGCCGAACGGGGCTTGAACTATCTTGAAGGCGCCGATGTGCTCCCCGCAGAAAATTCAGATCTCGATATTGCCGTAGCTTTTCGAAATCCCCCCATGTTTCCCATGGAAACTTACGGGCGTCTTTACCGGGAAGCAGATGTAATATTCCATCCCTTTGACATAGATCTTATTTTCATGCACGAAGTCGATATCTTTTTGCAGTACGAAATCATCAGGGGTGTGCGAATCTATGAAGCGGATGCATCATTGGCGGAACTTTTTGAAGAGAGAATCATGAAATCGGCAGGAGATCTTGTCGTAAAAAAAAGGACGATGGATTACGAGATCATGGAGGCTATTGAAGATGGTTATTTCCAGTTTGAATATACCCCGCGTTCTTGATCTTATCCGTCTGATCGAAAGTTATCTTTCAGAACTGCGCCCCTTTTCCTCTACGACAAAGGAAGTCTTTTTGTCTGATAAAAAAAATCCCCCTTTTGTTGAAAGTTATTTACGGCGGTCCCTTGAAGCCGTATTTGATATTGGACGACATATTTTGGCTAAAACCTATGGTTCCAAAGCAGTTGAATACAAGGCAATTGCCAAAGAACTGGGAGAAAAAGGCGTGATTACGGGTGAGCTCACCGACATACTTATAGAAATGGCAGGGTACAGAAACCGTATGGTCCATTTTTATAAAGAAGTAACTCCCGGAGAGATGTACGAGATCGTTACCAAACATCTACCGGATTTTGATCGTGTCATTCGTGAATTCGTTTCTTTCATAAGAACGTACGAGGCGAAGAAGGGGTCATGAACAGGCTGTTCCGGAAAGAAGAAGGGTTTTCACTTGTTGAGATTTCCATCGTCCTTATCATCATCGGGATGATTTTGGGGACGGCGGTTACCCTCTGGCGATCATCTATCGGCGCCACAAAATTATCGACGACAAAAAGCAACCTGGAAAATATCAAAAACTCTATTATAAACTTCACCGTTGCCAACGGCCGGCTCCCCTGCCCCGACCCGACGGTGCCGCCAAACAATATTGGTACATCAAACCCTAATCCCGCCACATGCGCGCCAAATTGCATCTGCAACACGTGCGCGACACCGCCATGTTTTGTGCCGTTTCAGACACTGCAGCTCCAGTTGCAGGGAGGTAAAGATTCCTTCGGGAATGTCTTCCGGTATGAAATCAGCTATGAGCCTGCAGCGGGAGGTGGGCTCACCAATACCACCCATGATACAGTGTGCGGCGTCTTATTTGAATACCTTGCCCATTCGACTGACACGGGTGTTCAGAGGGTTCCATGCGTTACAAACGCAAATGATGCCGCAGACGACGGCCAGATCGGCGCTGTCCTGGGAGTGCCTCAAGGCTACGCCGTTGCCTCGGTAATTATAAGCCAAACACCCGCAGATAATTCCTTCAGTGCCCCCCTGGGATTAAGCGGCAAGAACATTGCCGGCACCTCCCGCGAATACGAAATGGCCGGCAGGTCGAATGACAGCACATATGGAAACTTCGTCGCGGAGCTCACCTTCAATGAACTATACAGCAGGGTGTGTACCGCCCAGAAAACAAAGATAAGGATACAGAATTATACAGGCGCGACGAAATACGCGCAGCTCGCCGGCACGGGCGTATGCGCGCAAATAACCACGACGGGTTTTGTGGATCTTTACCAGGGAAGCACGGTGACTTTTTTCAATGACGCGACGTGCACAATCCCGTGCGGTGCGGCGCCAACTCCTCTCACTTTCACAATGGCGCTCACTTCCGATGCGGGAACCACGGACTGGAATGGAGCGGCGCCATGGGGCCGGGACGGCAGGGTGAGAATTTCAACAGCAACGTGCACCTTGCTCGATAATACAAGCGCGAGCCCGTAAGAGAGATCATAGTGAACCGTATCGTGGACGAGACGGGGAATAAAAAATCCCCCCACCCCCCTTTAGAAAAGGGGGTGAGTAAATCTATTTTCGTACTCATATCCTGAACAATGCTCAAAAAACAAATAATCCGTGAAAAAATAGAACGCAATGGATTGATACTGATCGCGCTCTTTATGGTAGTAATATACTGGGTGATTGATTCCTTATCATCCGACCAGGTATTTGCACGTACGATGATTGTTGGTCTGGTAATTGTGTACGGAATCTTTACCCAGACACTTATCAACTCCCGCAAGGCAGCCCTCGATGAAAAGGAAAGAACACAAAAACAACTGATCCAGTCGGAAAAGCTGGCCGCGCTGGGTATTGTCGCTGCCGGTATCGCCCATGAGGTAAAGAACCCATTGGCAATCATTATTCAGGGGGTGGATTACTTGAAGTCTTCCACCGGTTCCGATGCACATCTCGTCGAGGTAATAAACAAGATCAACAAATCAGCCTTCCGTGCAGATTCCATCATAAAAGGACTCCTCAGCTTTACCCGCCAAATGCCCATTCAGGCCGAA
>PDVJ01000012.1_pt2 | contig 17427 bp, 18 predicted proteins | sample 1369811 | NCBI WGS metagenome assembly PDVJ01 (sample SAMN07795376, study PRJNA414565) | Alkali sediment metagenome, whole genome shotgun sequencing project. | reverse complement strand
GGTCCCATTCCGAACCCGGAAGCTAAGACCCTCTTCGCTCATAATACTGCATCTTTCAGGTGTGGAAACGTAGGTCGCCGCCTGGCCTCAGATTTACAACCCCTTCTTCCTAACTTTTAATCCCCTTTTTTTTATAAATCACTAACTTGACTCTTTTTTATTATATAGCTACAATGACCGTATTACAATCTAAAAGGTTATTTATGGTTAAATTTTTTCTTGCACTCTTACTTTTTTCATCATTACTTTTTTCTGCTGTCAATGTTAATCGAGCGAACTCGGCTCAGCTTCAAACGCTTAATGGTATTGGTCCGACAAAGGCTCAAGAAATTATAAAATACCGTAAATCTCATGGTAGTTTTAAAAGTGTGGATGAATTGGTAAATGTAAAAGGAATTGGACCTAAAACTCTTCAGAAAATGAAATCACAAGTCGCAATCCGCTAAGGAATATAGATTTTATCAAGCATCTCTTGGTATTCACTTTGGGGGTTGCTTTCCGCTGTGATACCGCCTCCACTTTTATACACAAGTCCCTCTTTTATTTGTTCTATGTAGCGTATAGCAACAGCGCTGTAAAGATTTTCTCCATCAAAATGGCCAAAAACTCCGCTAAAATATCCTCTCTCATAGCCTTCAATGGATTCAATGAGTTCAACACTCTTTTTTTTCGGCGTACCGCTTATACTGCCTGCAGGTAAGAGAGCTTGAAGGATATTTCCAATATGGTCTTTCCAGTCATCATTGAGTTTCCCGCTTATATGTGAGCTGATTTGATGCAGCTTTTTATTGCCCGTTTCTATGGTTGTTAGGTATCGAAACTCTTCAACTCTGATATCTCTACTGACGATGCCTAAGTCATTGCGCAATAAGTCAACTATCATCGTATGTTCTGCCAGCTCTTTTGGATCGTTTAATATGATCTCTACTGCATTAGGTACATTTGCGTCGATGGTTCCTTTCATCGGATAGGTATGTATTCGATTGCCTTCAATGGTGATAAAGGGTTCAGGAGAGAAACAGACAAATTTTTGACCTATGCGTAATTTATAGGGAGCATTTGCCATAGTGTAAATTTCACGCAATGTGTAGGGTGAAATGATAGGTGTTGGCTGTGTTAAATTTAGTAAATAGGTATTACCTGCGCATATGTGCTGTTGAACCTGGTTGAATTTTTTTGCATAGTCAGCAAACTCGACCGGACTTGATGTTGGTGTATGGGGACTATTGTGTGGATTTCGTTTTTCATGGAATGAAAATTCAATATCATGATGCATAAGTTGGTCAAGGGCATAGCAATGAAACTTTTCACCCTTGAAATCACTGTAAAAGAAGGCAGGAGTCCCTTGAGATACCAGTTGGCTTAGTTGAGCGTACATTACGCTATGAGAGCCTTGAGGACAGCCATTCGGATTGAGACGCCGTTCTTTACCTGTTCAAGAACTTTGCATCTTGGATCGCCCAGCATTGCATCATCAATGTCGATGTTACGGTGTACAGGTCCCGGATGCATGATAATGATATCTCTGTCTTGAATCATTTTTTTCGTGATGCAAAAGTCACTCGCGTAATCCTTGAGAGATCCATAGGTCTGATGAGAATGGCGCTCTGTTTGGGTACGCAAGCTCATAATTGCATCCACATTATCAAGTACATCATGAAGATTATGGGTGGTTTTTAATGTGGTAGTAGGTAAAAAATGAGGTGGTGCTACGAGGGTAATGTCCATTCCAAAACGTGTGAGCAGTTCAATATTACTGTTAGCAACGCGAGAGTTTTTGATGTCTCCGACAATGGCGATTTTTTTACCGGTCACATTGCCAAAATGTTGTTGGAGGGTGAAGAGATCCAAGAGTGCTTGGGTGGGATGTGCATGGGCACCGTCACCTGCATTGATAATGGAGGCATTGGTATGCTGTGCCAGCGTATGCGGAACACCTGCATGGGCATGGCGTACGATCATCGCATGGGGACCCATCGCATCGAGATTGGCTGCTGTATCAATGAGGCTCTCCCCTTTTTGCGTAGAGCTTTTTTGAACATCCAAATGGATGACTTCAGCACCCAAACGTTTGGCGGCGATTTCAAAAGAACTTTTGGTTCGTGTAGAATTTTCGAAAAAGAGGGTGATGATAATCTTTTCTTGCAAGATAGGCTCGAAGCGTCCATCACTGAAGAGCGTCGCGTCCTTCAAAACAGCGTTGATTTGATCAATGGTAAAATCGTCGGTGCGGATTAGGTGACGCATTTACACTCCTTGAGAGTTTTCTTGGTTTATTTTATCCAATAATGCTTGAGCAAGTGCTGTATTGTCATGTCCGATGACGTAAAGAGGATCGAACTTGTTTTTAAAATAGGGGAGGGAGACTTGTGCAAAATTTTCATCACCTGTACGGCAATTCAATGCCCATAAATGGGGAAGGTTTGCTGAATCCAGAGCATTTAGACTAAGAAGAGTATCGTTTATGCAGCCGAGTTGGCAGTGAGTCACTAAAAGTGTGAGGGCTTGAAAATGACGTGGTAGATCGATCATCATAAGCTCCTCATCAAGGGGAACCATGAGTCCACCTGCCCCTTCGATGAGAACAATGTCACAGAGTGCTTCAATTTTTGCCAATGCGCGGTCAAAATGTGTTAAATCGATTTTTTTGGCTTTGTTAGCAACATAAGGGGCTGCTGGAAGCGATAAGGAAAGGGAAACAATGTCGTTTACACGTAAATTTTTAAGTTGTGGATTGAGCACTTGCGCATGTTTTAAAAGGAGGATTCCATCAGCAGGGAGACCGTTTACTCCTGTTTCGATCGGTTTGTAGACACCCACACGAAGCCCCATTTTTGTCATAGCTTCCATCAGCTTGATGGTCGTGTAGGTTTTACCCACATTGGTGTTGGTGGCGGTGATGAAAATTCGTTTAGACAAGGATTTGCCCTTTTGGCTATAATTAGCGCAATTTTAATACATCTTTCGTAAAGATAAGGCGATAAAGGAATAATAATGCGTTTCGAAGAGTTTAGCACAAAATTTGTTCAACAAGTAGGGAAAAAAGAGGGTGCTATCAGTCCTGTTATGATTAATTCGGCATCGTTTGGATACGGCGACAGCGAAACGGGTGAGGGTATTTTTGACGGATCGGTTAAAAAGCCTCTTTATTCACGTATGGGAAATCCGACGTCAGGACAGTTAGAGCAAATTTTAGCTCAGATGGATGGCGGTATCGGTGCCGTTGCGGCTTCTTCTGGGATGGGTGCTACGGCAATGGCGACATTGAGTTTGCTCAAATTGGGGGATGAAATCATCAGTGTCGGCGGGCTCTTTGGGGGGACGTATTCGTACTTTTCCGAAACTTTGACGCGATTTGGGATCAGTACCCGTTTTTTTGATGTGGATGAATTGGCAAATATTGAAGCGGCAATTACCGATAAAACAAAAATCATTTTTTTGGAGAGTGTTGGAAATCCGAATATGCGTCTTCCTGACATCAAAGCGATAGCGGATATTGCCAATGGACATGGTATTGTATTGATGGTGGATAACACGATTACTCCATTGAGTATTGTCCCTATTGCCTTGGGTGCAGACATTGTTGTGTATTCGACGACGAAGATCATCACGGGCAATGCATCATCACTGGGCGGAGCGGTTGTTTTTCGAGCGATAAATGAAGGCGATGACAAATTTAAGGGTGAGCGCTACGCAGAAGTTCACCCATTTATCAAAAAAATGGGTGCTATGGCACTTATCGGCAATGCCAAAAAAAGAGCACTGCGCGATTTTGGGATGTCTGCAAATGGTTTTGGGAGTTATTTGACGCTCCTTGGGCTCGAAACACTTCCTTTACGAATGGATCGTATTGTGGACAGTGTTGAAAAAGTAGCTCTCGCTTTGCATAAAGCCGGGTTTGTCGTTAATCATCCTTGTTTGAATTCGCATCCACACCATGAACGTTATTTGAGTCAGTTTTCGCAAGGGTGCGGTACCTTGCTCACCATTGATATGGGGAGTAAAGAGGCGGCGTTTGCATTTTTGAATGCCTCAAAACTGATTACCATTACCGCCAATATCGGAGATAGCAGAACGTTGGGTCTTCATATGGCATCGACGATTTATCGTGATTTTGATGAACCTACCCGTGAGTTTTTGGGAATAACTTCAGGACTTATCCGTATCTCGATCGGATTGGAAAATCCAGATCACATTATCCAGGATTTTATCGCCGCACGTGGGTGATAAAGCTCCATTTCTACTATAATCTTCTCATTTAAGCCAAAAAACACGAAACCCTTGTTACATTATTTCTTTTAAATCAGACGGGAATTATTTTTGAGTACAAAGACCACACATCAAACCCAAGGCTCACTGAGTATCAGTGAGCCTAAGCAATATCATGTCTATTTATTAAATGACGATTATACGTCGATGGATTTTGTCATTGATATTTTAATACGGATCTTTCATAAAAGTTACACAGATGCCCAGCGCATTATGATGCAGGTACATCAAGTTCAGCGGGGATTGTGCGGCACCTATTCGTATGAGATTGCAGAAACAAAAGTTCATCAAGTAAGCTCACTTGCCCGAGAGAGTGGATTTCCGTTAAAAGCGGTCATGGAGGAAGCATAATGATTAGCACTGAGCTCAATGTGATTTTTCAAAAGGCGGTCGCGTTTGCACGACATCAGCGCCACGAGTATTTAACAATCGAGCATGTGATGCTGGCGCTTTTAAATACGTCAGAGGGTGCAGGTATCATTGAATCGTGCGGAGGCGATGTGCAGGTTATACGGGAGTCATTAGGGCAGTATTTAATGCAAACCATTGAGCCCTTGCCTGATGATGTAACGCAAGAGCCTTTTGAAACGGTCGCATTGGCACGGATGATCGATGAAATGATGCGCCACGTCAGCAGTGCCCAAAAACAGCATGCGGATATTGGTGATTTTATCGCGGCGATTTATGAAGAAAATCATACGTATGCGTGTTTATTGTTACAAGAATACGGTATCAGTCGTGTCGATTTACTAGAAGCGATTTCACATCGTGACATAGCAATGCCGCAAGCTCCTGTAGAAAATGAGGGTGCGCTGGATCAGTATGCTATCAATTTGATCGAGCAGGCAAAGCTTGGGAAAATTGACCCTGTGATTGGACGTGCAAACGAAATCGAACGCACGATTCAGACCCTTTGCCGCCGTAAGAAAAACAATCCATTGCTGATTGGTGAACCGGGTGTCGGTAAAACGGCGATTGCCGAGGGATTGGCATTGCGTATCGTTGCGGGAGATGTACCAAAACTGCTCGAAAACGCGGAGCTTTTTGCTCTTGATTTAGGAGCGATGCTCGCGGGTACGAAATATCGGGGTGATTTTGAAAAACGTCTAAAAGCCGTTATCAATGAAGTAGAAAATCATCCCAATGCGATTTTATTTATTGATGAGATTCATACGATTGTCGGTGCAGGAGCTGTTGGGGGTGGAAGTATGGATGCCTCCAATCAGCTCAAGCCCGCACTTGCCTCGGGTGCACTAAAATGCATGGGTGCTACAACCCATGCCGAATATCGGACGGTATTTGAAAAAGACCGGGCGTTAAGCCGTCGTTTTGCACGGATAGATGTGAATGAACCCTCATTGGAAGACAGCTTTTTAATTCTCAAAGGATTACGCGCTCGCTATGAAAAACATCACGGGGTGAAATACACGGATAAAACATTGCGCAGTGCGGTTGAGTTGTCCAAAAAATTCATTACCGACCGCTTTTTGCCCGATGTTGCGATTGATCTCATTGATGAAGCAGGGGCGTCGTTTCATCTGAATCATCATAAACGTACCACGGTAACACCCCATGATATTGAAACCGTTATTTCTAAGATCACGGGTGTTCCAACCTCCAAAATGGGAAATGATGTTCGTGAGCAACTTTCGGGACTTGAAGATCAACTCAAAACACTCGTAATAGGGCAAGACCATGCGATCACCCAAGTGGTCCGCTCTATCAAGCGCTCTTACGCAGGGATGGGTGCTCCCAATAAACCGATAGCCTCGTTTTTGTTTTCAGGACCGACGGGTGTGGGGAAAACGGAACTTGCCAAATCGCTCTCCGAATCGATGGGGATCTATTTTGAGCGCTTTGATATGTCAGAATACATGGAGAAACATGCCGTTAGCCGTTTGATCGGTGCACCTCCAGGATATGTCGGATTTGAACAGGGAGGATTGCTCAGCGAAGCGGTTCGTAAACATCCCTATATGGTTTTGCTGCTCGATGAGATTGAAAAAGCACATCCGGATTTGGTCAATATTTTGTTACAGGTGATGGACAGCGCAACCTTGACAGATAATAATGGTTATAAAGCCAATTTCTCAAACGTGGTTTTGATTATGACTTCCAATGTCGGAGCAACGGAACGTACGGTAATGGGTTTCAACGCCGATGCATCGATTTCTCGTAATGAAGCGCTTAAATCGTTTTTCAGTCCGGAATTCCGTAATCGTTTGGATGCAGTGGTAGAGTTTGGGGCATTGCCTGCTGTCGTTGTTGAGGGGATTGTGGATAAATTTATACGCGAACTTAATGTTCAGCTCAAATCCAAAAAAGTGACCATAACGGTGAGTGAAAAAGCCAAAGAGTATCTGGCTAAAATCGGGTACGACAAAGCGATGGGTGCGCGACCTTTAGCCAGAGTTATCCAAGAAAAAATCAAAGATCCTCTGGTGGATGAAATGCTTTTTGGAAAACTGGTTCAGGGTGGTACGGTAGCTATCGATTTCGATGAAAATCTCGTGTTTGAGTACCATTGATTTTATACACTAAAACGAATGCATCCATTTTAGTGGCAGGGACAAATGTCCCTACAACCCCCTAAAGCTTCAAAAAACAAAATTTTTTGAGAAAGTAAAACAGTGATTCCAAAGCTCACCTACAACCTCTCTTTTCCTGACCCACGTACCGCGACGGAAGGGATGGTAGCTTACGGTGGCGATCTCACGCCTTCGCGTATCATGATGGCGTATCGCATGGGTATATTCCCTTGGTACAGTGTTAATGACCCGATTATTTGGTGGTCACCTGATCCCAGATTGATATTGGAGTTCGACGATTTCAAGCTCCACAAATCGTTGCGTAAAAAAATACCCCATTTTGAAATCCGCTTTGACACTGCCTTTGCTCGGGTGATTCGCGAATGCGGTGCGATGAACCGGCGCGGTCAAAAGGGGAGCTGGATTGTTCCTGAGATGATTGAAGCGTATGAAATATTACACGGTATGGGGTATGCGCACAGTGTTGAGGCGTATCAAGAGGGTGTTTTGGTCGGAGGACTTTACGGTGTGAGTGTAGGACGGGTCTTTTGCGGAGAATCGATGTTCGCCAAAGTTTCCGATGCTTCCAAAGTCGCGCTTGCTGTTTTGATAGAGCGTTTGAGAGAATGGGGGTACGATTTTATCGATTGTCAGGTACCTACCGACCATTTGAAAAGCTTGGGAGCAAAAGAGGTATCGAGAGATGAGTTTTTGGAGCGACTGGCGATGTCTTTAACGGAAAGTTTATCCATGAATGCGTGGCATTAATTTTTTTTGTTTAAATTAAGTTTCATTCCTTTATACTCTGTCTATTCTTATCAAAAAGGGGTATTTAATGAAAAAGATTTTAATCAGTATAGTCGCTGTTGCAGCACTAAGCACAGCGGGTTTTGCAACTGTGAATAACCAAACAGGATGCGGACTGGGGTCTCAAATCATTCATGATGACAGTTCAGCGGTAATGTTGGCACTTCAAGCAACTACTAATGGTACATCTGGAAACCAAACATTCGGGGTTACTTCTGGTACTTCTGGTTGTAAAAAATCACGATTCGTAATGAATGAACGTGCAGCAGAGTTTGTAGCGGCAAACATGGATCAGCTTTCACGTGAGATCGCTATGGGTCAAGGCGAGAGTGTTGAGACATTGGCAGAGCTTTTGAATATCGAAAACAAAGCGGCATTTGCAGTTGCATTGCAAGCGAACTATAAAGCTATCTATACGAATGAAAAAGCAGATATGGCAAACGTGCTCGATAACGTTGTCACGATCGCCGGATAAATTTCCTACAGCTTCGCGCTTTTGCGCGATCTGATCACAACTAAGGTTTTTGTTGAAGTTTCTTTTTTTATTATGCGCACTGAGTTTATCGATCTGGTCCGCTACGACCGATGAATTGATTGCGCAAGCCCACTCTCTCAAACTCTCCGAAACTCGCTACTGGCATTTGTTAATGCATTCTCCTAAAAATGAAAGCGAAATTGACGATGATGCGTTTTTTATCGCTCATGATGGGAAAAATAATTTAGCCTCAGAACTGGATGCGACGATTCGTCATCTCAATGAGGACAGCAATCGAAGTGATGAGAGTCTGTTCTGCCGTTTTCCTGCCAGACGTGCTTGGCTGGAGCATGAGCTGAATGTTTCGTTTGGGCAGGGGGAGTGTTATGCGTATGATGCCCTTGTTGAAAAAATGGACCCTCAAAAAGTTCTCCCGCCTCGATGTTTGGCCATACTTTTTTGCGCATTGATTCGTCTATGGATTCAAAATTGATGTCATATGCGATCAATTATGCGGCTCAAACGGATGAAACAAATGGCGTTACATTTGCTTACAAGGGGCTTTTTGGAGGATATTACGGATTTTATTCGATGTTGCCGTATTACGAAAAGCTCAAAGAGTACCGTGACAGTGAATCGCGTGATGTATGGGAATACGATTTGAATTTAACTCCTGATGAGGTGATGGCGATGGTGCGTCATATCTGGGAGCTTCAGCGGATTAATTCATGGTATTTCTTTTTTGATGAAAACTGCTCGTATCATATGCTGTGGCTGGCAGAAATGGCTCGTCCCAGTGTTCGATTGCGAGAGCATTTTACCTATCACGTTATTCCTCCTCAAACGGTACGTGCATTTGAGGCAGAGGGGCTGGTCGGTACAAAACACTTTCGCCCCTCAAAACGCACGAAACTTTTGGCGTATGAACAACAGCTGACTCCCGCATCAACCCAAGTTACAAAGGCTTTGGCGTCAGGTGATGTAAAAGTGCATGAGAAGACTTTTGCTGCTGAAGATCGGTATGCGCTGGAAGCTGCGGCAGAGTTGGTTGAGTATGACTACATAGAGGGGAAGATCACCAAAGAGGTGTACGCAAAGCGTTATCATGAATTGCTGACCACAAGGGCGGCTTTGGGGCAGGGTGAAATTTTGCCCATCGCACCCAAGTCCAATCCCGACACCGCCCATCATGCGGCACGTATATCGGTTGCGCAAGGATGGTTTGATCAGCGATCACCGCTTTTGATCGGCTGGCGACCTGCTTTTCATGATTTGAGCGAAGACGATACGGGACATTTGAGCGGTGCGCAGATAGAGTTTTTGGATGTGCAAGCAGGGATAGATCACGATAAGCTCTCACTTGAAAAATTGACAATTTTATCGTTGGCATCGATTACGCCCATCAGCCATTTTTTTAAACCCTTCTCGTGGCGTATGAAGAGCGGATGGGATCGTGAGTATGGCACGGATCAGCTCAGTTTTGTTACGCGTGTGGGGGCTGGGGCTGCGATGGGTGATGTTAAAGTGTTTGGGTATTTTTTGAGCGAACCGGAAGTGCGATTGGGATTCAATGCGGACATAGGGATAGGGTTTACCGCAGGTTGCGGATTGAACTGGGGTTATCGGATGAAAACATTGATGGAGGCTGGGGAAATAGTTTATTGGGATGCTCCATCAAGAGAACACGGAGCAATTTCACATCTATGGCAATGGGGTTCATGGGGTAATGTGTTCGGGCGTTGGGATATTGCGGATCAAGAGAAGCGAGAGAGTCGAATCTCTATGGGAATGAACCTCTATTTTTAATAATTTTTTGGCATAATCGTTGTAACTAATTGTTTTGGAGTTGTATTTTATGATTATTCCTGAGTCACGTTTTTCGTTGTGGGCTGATTTTATTGAACGAACCTTTTTGGATGAAGGCTTTAAAGAGCTTATTGCAAAAGGGATCATCAATGGTGCGACTTCAAACCCTGCTATTTTCAAAAGTGCCATTTTGACCTCGAATGCCTACAAAGAACAGCTTGCAACGCTAGGGACGCTGAGCCCAAAACAAAAATATGAAGCATTGGCTATTTATGATATACAAAAGGCGGCAGATATTCTGCGTCCACTTTATGATTCAAAAGATGACGGCTATGTTAGCATCGAAGTGGACCCCTTTTTGTGTGATGATACTCAAGCAACCATTGCCGAAGGTATCCGCTTGCATAAAACGATCGGCCGTCCCAATGTAATGATTAAAGTTCCTGCAACGGATGCTGGATACGGCGCTATGGAAGCATTGGCATCTCAAGGAATCGCTGTTAATGCTACGTTGATTTTCTCTGTCGAACAAGCGTTGAAGTGTGCGCAAAGCTTTGCTGCTGCGGCTGCTAAGAGTTCAAACATTGTTGACAGCGTGATCAGTGTATTTGTAAGCCGTATCGACCGTGCCATTGATGAAACGTTACGGGTAAAGGGTGTGGAAACAGGGGTCATGGGGATAGTCAATGCGGCAGAGATTTACAACGAAGTTCAAGCGCGCAGTGTTCCCAATTGCCGTGTTTTATTTGCCAGTACTGGGGTCAAGGGAGACGAGTTTAGAGCTTCGTATTATGTTGACGAACTTTTGGCGCCTAACAGTGTCAATACAGCGCCTATCGCGACGATTGAAGCGTATATTGCAGGCGGTGATCGAATCATGAAACTACCATTATCTCACGAAGTGATTGCAGCGCATAAACAAAAAGTGCTCGAAGCGGGGGTAAATATGGAGGCGGTTATTGCAGATCAGATACATGAGGGGCTTGAAGCGTTTAAAATCGCTTTTGATGAAATTTTGAGTACATTGGAGTAGGTGATGGGACAAGAGGGACAGTTTGCCGTTAATTTAGACGATCTTAATTTTGAAGTGTTAAAAAAAATACGGGGTTATTTACGTCGTATGGTCGATGCAGGGGGAAGTGACTTACACATTAAAGCCAATGGCGTGGTTCGTGCACGTATCAACGGTGATATTATCCCTTTGTCGGGAGAAATCCTTTCCAAAGACGATGCATTGATATTCGCCAAAGAGTTGTTGCGTACCCGTTTCCATGAATTGGTTGAGAAAAAAGAGCTTGACCTTGTGTATCCATTTGATGAATTGACCCGTTTTCGTATCAATATCTTTTTTCAAATGGAAGGGATCTCGGCTGTTTTTCGTCTTATTCCTGTTAAAATTTTGACGATTGATGAGCTTAATTTGCCTGAGGTAGTACATAGCTTCGCTGAGATGGAGCGTGGGCTTGTTTTAGTAACAGGTGTAACAGGAAGCGGTAAATCTACAACTTTGGCCGCCATTATCAATGAGATTAATTGGAATAAGCGTAAGCATATTATTACGATTGAAGATCCGATCGAGTTTGTCCATAAAGATCGAAAATGCATCGTCAATCAGCGCAGTGTCGGACAAGATACGAGCAGCTTTGGAAATGCTTTGCGTGCCGCACTTCGTGAAGATCCAGATATCATTCTGGTTGGGGAAATGCGGGACATGGAGACGATTGAGATTGCTTTGCACGCTGCAGATACGGGTCATCTTGTTTTTTCAACACTTCATACATTGGATGCTAAAGAGACCATTAACCGTATCGTTTCGGTGTTTCCCTCTGTGGAACAAAACCGTGTTCGTATGACCCTTGCAGCGGTTATAAAAGGGGTTGTTTCCCAACGTCTTATACAGACGGTTGATGGTAAGCGGGCGGCAGCACTGGAAATCATGGTACGAACTGCACGGATTGAACAACTGATCGCCGAAAATCGCGATTTTGAGATTCCAGATACCATTGCAGAGGGTAAAGAATTGTATAAATCCCAGACGTTTGATCAGGGGATTTTAGATCTTTATTTGGCAGGGCGCATCAGTCGTGAAGATGCACTTAACAATGCTACCTCGGCATCAGATTTGAAGCTTAAGATGGAAGGACTCTCCGGCACCATTGATAAAAATCAGAATCATAATGACAATGAACCCAGAGAATTTGATGAAAGTGAACTGATCGGTTTAAAGCATTAGGGCTAAATTTTAGAATTATTTAACGTATTTTTAAGTATAATGCGTCCCATTTTATTTTGAAGGACACACTATGCTAGAAGGCATCGTTAGAGAGAGTATTGGCAAACCCGCTACAAAAGCGCTACGCCGTGATGGTTATCTTATTGCCAACATCTACGGAAAAGGAATTGAGAATGTACACGCTGCATTCAAAATGAATGATTTTATCCGTACGGTACGTAACAAAGAGACAATCGCATTTCCAGTGAATGTTGCTGGAACAGAGTATAACCTTGTTGTTCAAGGGTATGAGTCTCATCCTGTTTCTGGAAATTTGTTGCATGTCGATTTGATGATAGCACAGCCTGGTCTTGTTACACATTACCACATCCCTGTAAAACCAGTGGGAATTCCTGTCGGTTTGAAAAACAAAGGGATGTTGTTTGTTGCTAAAAAGCGTCTTCGCGTTAAAGCAGCAATTGAAAACTTGCCAAACGCAATCGAAATCAACGTTGCACCACTTGATTTGGGTGATTCAGTTTTGGTTCGTGACGTAGCACGTATTGACAATGTTACCTTTACTGACGCGGATCGCGTATCAGTTCTAAGTATCATTAAAGCGAAATAATCATGCTCATCGTCGGGCTGGGCAATCCTGGGCCGGCGTACGCTCAAACCCGGCACAATGTCGGGTTTATGGTGATTGATGAACTTCAGCGTCGTCATAAGGGTGTAAATGTTTCAAAGAGTTCCTTTGATGGGGAATTGTTTAAAATGTCCAATCACTTTCTTCTTAAACCGCTAACCTACATGAACCTTTCTGGAAAATCCATTTTAGCCGTTAAAAACTTTTACAAACTCGATGAGGTTATTGTTATTCATGATGATCTTGATCTCCCTTTTGGTGCTTTGCGCTTTAAAAAAGGGGGAGGTCATGGAGGCCATAACGGATTAAAATCAGCAGATGCCGCGATCTCTCCTGACTATATCAGAGTCCGCATGGGAATTGGAAAGCCTCAACACAAATCCCAAGTGGCTGATTATGTGTTGCACCCCTTTTCTGCTGATGAGCAGAATTATTTGTCTGATTGGATTGGCAAAGCGGCGGATGCGGTAGAACTCTTGTTGCGCTTTTCTTATACCGAAGTTGCATCAAAGTGTTCTATCAAAGGTTTAACGGTATAATAAAAATCATTTAACTTCAGCTGGATGTCTATGCTTTTTTTTAAAACGGTTTCGTTTTTGTATCTTCGCTATTGTGTCATTATTTTAGCATCATTGACAGCTTTTATGGTTGGTTTTGATCTAATGGGCAATACCTCCTCTCTACCCCCTTCTGCTAACTTATTGATTGTGTATCTGGTTTATAAATGGCTCTATGCCATTGATATGATGTTGCCCATTTCTTTGGTGTTTGCGTTTATTGCGGCGATTGTTGAATTGATCCGATCCAATGCGCTGACCGCTTTTTATGCACTTGGGTATTCACGCATAAAGGTGTTGATCCCGTTTATAGCTGTTGCGGTTGTTTTGATAATGGCGCATATTATGGCACATACAACTTCTTTTGCCCGAGCAAATGAGTATGCCGACAACTTAAGAGAAACCTCTCAAGTGCTAACACCTACCAATAATTTATTTTTTACGCATGAGGGTAACTATATCTATTTTGGAAGTTTGGACCCCTTGACGCAAACGGCACATTCCATACGTATTTTTACATTCTCCGATGGGATTTTAAAAGAGGCGTTAAGTGCGCAAAAAGCGTATTATCAAAATAATTATTGGGTCATTCAAAAGGCGCATTTGATCCGTCCTCCGGAAACTTTGGATTTAAAGGGAAAAGGGATCACGATTAAAGATGCACAAGCGATACACGTTTTGCACAATTTTCGCCCAAAAATTTTAGATCAAGTGTACGAGGGGAAAGTGAATTTCACGATTATGGATGCATTGGATGCCAAAACACTGCTGAAGTCTCAAAATATTGATCTTTCGAAGGTAACAAGTTCGCTGTATCGAACGTTTGTGACACCGTGGTTTGCCTTGATGATAATTATCCTCGTGTACACTTACGCTCCAATAGGATCACGTTTTGCCAATCTTTCATTTTACAGCTTTTCGGCGATATTGGGGACGCTCATCGTATGGGGATTGCTCTTTATGAGCGGAGAACTCGCCAACAACAAAACACTTTCTCCTGAAGGAGGAATATTGTTTCCCATTGGACTTCTGGGGGTACTCATGATCCTGCGTCTAAGTCGATTTAAGATAAAATCGCACAAAAAATTATCACAAAAAGGTTAACACGTGATCCAATTCGAAACTTTGGCACAAACCTACGGGACCCCTTTGTATGTTTATGATTTTGATGCGATGAAAGAGCAATTTGAAGCTCTTAAAGAAGCATTTCGTGGTAGAAAATCAATTCTTGCGTATGCGGTAAAGGCAAATTCAAATTTGAGTGTGATTAAACATTTTGCCAAGCAAGGCTCGGGAGCTGATTGTGTCTCTATAGGAGAAGTGCGTCGAGCATTGATGGCCGGAGTCCCGAAATACCGTGTTATTTTCAGTGGAGTCGGGAAACGTGATGATGAAATCCGTGAAGCAATTCAAAGCGATATTCTCTACATTAATGTGGAGAGTGAGGGCGAATTGTCCCGTGTAGAAGCGATTGCTCAAGAGTTAAACGCCAAAGCGCGTATCAGCATCCGTGTCAATCCGAATATTGACCCAAAAACGCATCCGTACATCTCTACGGGATTGCATGACAATAAATTTGGGGTTGAAATCGATGCGGCTAAACGGATGTATATCCACGCCAAAAACTCAGATTATCTTGATGCGGTGGGGATTCATTTTCATATCGGCAGTCAACTCACAGAATTGGAACCGATCTATGAAGCGGCGGTGATTGTGGCTGACTTATTGCGTTCATTGCAAGCGATTGATATAGAGTTGAAATTTTTTGACATTGGAGGTGGTCTTGGGGTTCGCTACAATGATGAAACAACCATTACCCCTTATGATTATGCGCAAGCAATTTTGGGAGCGCTTAAAGGGATCGATGTAACAATCATCTGTGAGCCTGGGCGTTTTTTGACGGCTAATGCTGGATACTTTTTGACAAAAGTGCTGTATGAGAAGAAAAATGGGGCAAAACGCTTTGTTGTGGTAGATGGGGCAATGAACGATTTGATTCGTCCGAGTCTTTACAATGCCTATCACCGTATTGAAGCGGTTGGCAAAACAACAGAGGTTTCCCCTGTAGATGTGGTTGGCCCTGTGTGTGAAAGCGGTGACTTTTTAGCAAAAAATTATCCGCTTCCTGCGATGGCGCATAATGACTTATTGGTCGTACACAGTGCAGGCGCCTACGGTTTTGGGATGGGGAGTAACTATAATACGCGCGGGCGTTCTGCTGAAGTAGCCATTGAGAATGGAGAAGCTCGCTTGATCCGTAAGCGTGAAACTTTTGAAGATTTAATTGCACTAGAGCGTGAGTACCTGTAATGTTTTTTATCGACGTACAAGGGACTTTGATTGAGGATAACAGCAAAAAACCCATACGTGGTGCGGTTGCATTTATCAATCATCTCAATACGTCGAATATCCCTTATATGGTTATCACCAACAGTACAAAATATTCGAGTGATGTATTTTTAACGTATCTTAACTCGATTGGATTGGCCATACCAAAAGAGCATTATCTCGATCCGTTGATGGTATTAGAACATCATATCAATCCCAAAGATACGATAGCGGCATACGGGTCGCAATCGTTTTTAGACGTATTAACTTCCATGGGATACACACTTGACTATGTCCGTCCAACAGTGGTATTGATCGCCATCAAAGAAGATTTTAATGCGGATGAGTATGCGCAGATGATAGAGTTTATCCTCACGGGGGCACGTTTGATTGGGATGCATGAAACATCGCTGTATGTCAAAAATCACAAACGCTATCCTGGCGTAGGGGCTATTTTAAAAATGCTTGAATGTGCAACATCATGCAAATATACCGTCGTTGGTAAGCCAAGTAAGGCTTTTTTTGATGAGGCACTGACTCAAATAGGGAAGCAGTATGAGGGTGTGCGTTTTGAAGACATTACCATTATCAGCGATGATATGAGCGGTGATCTCATTGGTGCGCAGGCGCTAGGGATGAAGGGGGTATTTGTCTTGAGCGGTAAATATCGCAATGCGGAAGAAATTTTGCCTCAATTGGACGCGAAAGAGCAGCCTTCTGCTGTCTATTCGGATATGCAAGAGGTATTGGAGAGTTTATGAACACATTAGAAGAATGCCGAAGCCTTATTGATACATTGGATAATGAAGTGATCACGTTGCTGAACCGCCGCATGGAAGTTGTACGCCGTGTGGGTGAAATCAAACATGAAAGCAAAGGGGCAATCTATCGCCCTGAGCGTGAAAAATCCATTATTGATCGTTTGAGCCAGTTAAGCCTCGAAAACGGCGGATTATTGAACCGTCCTGCGATTGAGGCTATTTTTCTCGAAATTTTTGCAGTAGCCCGTAATCTAGAGCTTCCTGAGCGAATCGCGTATTTAGGACCGGAAGGAAGTTTTACCCATCAGGCGGCAGAATCACGTTTTGGGGCGATGAGTGATTACCTTTCACTTGGATCAATTGAGGCGGTTTTTAAAACACTTGAAGCGGGACGTGCTAAATTTGGTGTGGTTCCGATCGAAAACAGCCGCGATGGCGTGGTAGGTGAAACACTTGATTTGTTGGGCAAGGGGAATGTGAAAATCGTAGCAGAGCTGTACATGCCCATACATATGGCGTTTGCTACCAAAGCGGAAAAAATTCATCAAATCAAACGAATTTATTCAAAAGACAAAGGTTTCGGGCAGTGTAGGGAGTTTCTACTGGAGCATGGATTGGAACGTATGGAACACATTCCTGTTGAATCAACGGCAAAAGCCGCTGTTTTGGCTGCTAAAGATCCAGAGGCTGCGGCTATATGTTCGCACATTGCGGCTAAATTGTATGGCGTGCCGACGCTGTTTGAAAACATTGAAGATACCCATAACAATGCAACTCGATTTTTTATTCTTAGTGATTTTAAAAATGGACCAAGCGGCGAAGATAAAACATCGATATTGGTTCGTCTAAAGGATGCGCAAAAAGCGGGAGCATTGGTTCATTTCTTGGAAGATTTCGATGCAGCTGCTATCAATCTCAGTAAAATCGAGAGCCGACCTTCGAGAGAAAACGATGGATTTGAGTATTGGTTTTTTATAGACTTTTTTGGCCATATTGATGAGCCTAGAATTCAAACATTAATGCAAAAGCATGTAGACG
>PDVJ01000233.1_pt1 | contig 17435 bp, 16 predicted proteins | sample 1369811 | NCBI WGS metagenome assembly PDVJ01 (sample SAMN07795376, study PRJNA414565) | Alkali sediment metagenome, whole genome shotgun sequencing project. | reverse complement strand
GGTCATATCCGGACCACCGACCACGTTAACGAGTGCGGCGGTTGCACCGCTGATATCCACATCAAGGAGCGGAGAGCGGATCGCCTTTTTCACCGAATCCGCAGCTTTGTCCTCGCTGTCACTCTCTCCCATGCCTATCATGGCAACGCCACCACGTTCCATGACGGTGCGCACATCCGCAAAATCAAGGTTGACTAATCCGGGCATGGTAATCAGTTCGGTAATCCCCTTGACTGCACGCATGAGAACTTCATCGGCAACCTTGAAAGCGGCATAAAGAGGGAGCTTGGGTACGACTTCGAGCAGCCGGTCATTCGGCACAACAATAACCGTGTCTGCCACATCCCTGAGGCGCTCAAGCCCTGCCTCTGCATTCTCCATACGGATGGCACCTTCCGCAGAAAAAGGCAGGGTGACGATTGCAATGGTCAGTGCCCCTTCTTCCCGGGCAGCCTTTGCAACAACCGGGGCGACACCTGTCCCGGTGCCACCGCCAAGACCAACGGTAATAAAGACCATATCGGAGCCGGAAACGACCGCACGGATCTCCGCCTCGTTTTCCAGAGCCGCCTCTTCTCCTATCTGGGGGATGGACCCGGCACCGAGACCCCGGGTTCGCTGCCTGCCAACAAGGATGCGCTGATTCGCCTGGGTGCGGATCAGGTGCTGGGCATCCGTATTGATAGCGATCAGTTTTGCCCCGTGAATACCTTCCTCCATCATGCGGGAGATCGTGTTCGATCCCCCGCCACCACAACCAATCTCCGTGATTTCAGTCTTGAGCTCGGCCAGGATCTGGTCAAGGTCTTCGTTATTCTGCGAGGTGGAAACGGGTTCGTCCCTCGCCTTAGTAAGTGCCTCTTCTACAATTGACCTCATGAAAACTTCTCCAACCCCGGGATGTGGAGTTTAATTTCACTGCAGGAAGACACCATGTCAGGAGTAATCATCCTGCCATCGATCTCGACTGCCTGACCCGCCACCAGGTGTTTATAGGAAGGTCCTGCGGGAACCCCCAGGTTGCGCGCTTTATGGGGATCGAACCTTGCCTTATGTATGATCAGGGTATCTTTCTCCGTTGCAGTGATCTCTTTGTTACGTATGATTTTTACGCACAATGTATTTAAATCATTTATTATTTGTGAAGAATGGCCTTCATACGTGATAAATTCCGGAAGCAGGCGGTTCTCGTGCGTTGAAAGGTGAACGACCGGAAGTTTACCAAGCGATTGTATCAGGGCAGTCTCATCTGATTTCACGGTTTCGCCAATCAGATCAGGATTTACCCTGACCATACACAGCGTCCCCTCCCCCGTCAGATTATGGACATAGCACCGTGCGCCTGAACGGATCTGCTCTGCCATAACACGGACAGCCTGGTAGGTATTCCAGGACAGGTGCCCCATTGCCATGATCTCACTTTCCGAAAGCCGGAGAATCGAGAGCCGGTTGAGCATCCCGGTCAGATTGCGGAGTTCTTCGCGATCCAGCGCTTTCCGGTCAATATATGCAGCTACAGCCCCGCTTTTTGCCATCATCGCCAGCACCAGCTCCTCATCAAGCATCGGGATTTCCCGGGTATGGGCGATATGCCCGAACGCCCCTCGGGAGGTAAGGGCAATCTCAGTCTCCCGTGTTGCATAGTGGGTACCACCAAATCCAATCAGAGGCACTGAATTCACCGCAGATGCAGACAAAACGCTTTCCGCGACAGCTCTTCCAGCAACAGGATCTGTCCATTCCTTCTCTGTACTCCCGATTTCGACAAAGAATGAGGGGTGTGAAAGACCGGTCGGTCCGTGGTGGGTGACTTCATAGGAGACCCGGTATCCTTCAGGACAGTGTTTCCTGAGTGCACGGAGCGTTGCCTGCATCATCGCGGGGGCTGCAGGCGCAAGAGTGCGGGGACTTCCCCCGACTTCTGCCGCACCAAAATTTCCGGTCACATGCACGGTGAGGACCGGAACAGGATTGGCACTGTAATGCCGTGAGAGAAAGATCAGGATATCTGCATCAATCTGTATATCGATATGTTCTGCATGGATCAGACGCTCAGCCACATCATAGAAATCATAGGTACGATCCTGATACTGGTCCCCCCCATGAGCAATCGTACCAAGAAGGTGTTCGATGTGGTGCCGGATATTCACTCCCGCCTTGTCCTGCCGGGAGTTGATAAGAGCGACCTTCATGTACCTAGAGATTGGCAGTTCATCACGATTAAGAGTCTCATGGTGAATGAAAGGTAAACCCTATGATGAAGTAAACAGCATAGTGTTACCATGGACTCAGATAAGATTGAACAGGCATTCAAGAGTGCAGGAATCGAAAAGAGCATCACCTGCCCGGAGGCATTTTCCATCGCTGCAAAGTTCCGCATCCCCAAAAAGGAGATCAGTGAGTACTGTAATGCGCACGGGATCAAGATCCGCGGCTGTCAGCTGGGCTGCTTCAAATGAGTCTTTTTTTACAGGTAGTTTCCGTTTCAAAGGCAATCGAAGAGATCAGGAATCTTGCTGTTCGCTGCGGTAATGAATCGGTCAGCCTCGTCGGGGCACTCCACCGTATTCTCGCAGAGGATATCCGTGCAGACGGGGACATTCCCGGCTTCACCAGATCTGTCGTAGACGGGTACGCAGTACGAGCTGCCGATACAACGGGTTCAGGTGAGACCATCCCTTCAATCTTCCCCCTTCGTGGCAGGGTTGCTATGGGAGCGTCTGCAGGCACCCACATCCAACCGGGGGAATGTATTTACGTTCCTACCGGAGGAATCCTTCCCGAAGGTGCTGATGCGGTGGTCATGATTGAACATGCTGAGCAGATCGGTAAGGAAATTCTCGTAAAAAAACCTGTTGCCCATGGGGAAAATGTTCTCTTTTTTAACGAGGATTTTTCCTCAGGAGACGTTGTTTGTACAAGAGGGAAAAGGCTTTCACCACAGGACATTGGTGTACTTGCCGCTGCCGGATGCGTTGATGTGCCGGTTGTCAGAATGCCGAAAGTAGGGATACTCTCCACCGGGAACGAACTGGTACCAGTGAATGTCCGTCCACTGCCCGGACAGGTGAGGGATGTAAACTCGTTCGTTGTTGCCTCGTTCGTACGGGAACAGGGATGCGCACCAATCCTTTACGGGATAGTGCGGGATGACCGGGAGGCACTTCGTTCTGCTATCTGTAAAGCAACATCAGAATGTGATGCTGTACTTATCTCCGGAGGCAGTTCCAAAGATGACCGCGATATAGTAGCAGCGATTATCAGGGAGGAAGGAGCGGTCCTGATCCATGGAATCGCAATTTCTCCCGGCAAACCCACCATTATCGGCAGATATGGGAATATTCCGGTCATCGGGCTGCCCGGCCACCCTGCATCTGCTTTCATCGTACTCGTTGCAATCATCCGTTACCTGTTTGCAGGAATGACCGGGGATACGGGTAGCGGGGTGCGATCAGTACAGGCAACGCTTGGTCAGAATGTGTCATCGTCAAAAGGCAGGGAGGATTATGTGCGGGTCGCTGTACATGATGGAATTGCAACACCCCTGTTCGGAAAATCCGGGCTGCTCAATACCCTTGTAAAAAGCACCGGTGTCGTCCGGATTCCTGCTGAAAGTGAAGGGCTGGAAACCGGAACACTGGTAGAGGTGATTCTATGGTAAAACGCTATCTCACGGTGACTTCATTATCAGATACCCTCTCGCTCCTTCGCACCGGATTCTCCTGCACACCGACACGAGAGATGGTCCCCTTACTTAAATCGGTCGGACGGGTCACTGCAGAACCCATCTTTGCCCGGTATTCAGTGCCTGAAGTGCACCTTGCCGCGATGGATGGTATCGCCGTTGAAAGCAAAGAGACCCGGGGAGCAAACGAGCAACACCCGGTTACCCTGAAGCATGCGGTGAGAGTGAATACCGGTAATGTCGTGCCACCCCACTATGATGCCGTGATCATGATCGAGGATGTACATATCGATCATGAGCGGTTTATCATCCGCAAGGCAGCCCCGCCATGGCAGCATGTCCGCCCTGCAGGTGAAGACATAGGAGAATCCGAAATGGCGCTGCCGTCACGCCACCAGATTCGCCCGGCAGATCTCGGTGCTCTCGCTGCATATGGCATTACCGAATTGCCTGTACTTACCGTACGGATCGGGTTGATCCCTACAGGAAGCGAGCTTGTTTCCCACGGTAATCTCCCTGCACCCGGACAGGTAGTTGAGAGTAACACCGTGATGGCAGAAGCGATGCTGGCAGCGCTTGGTGCACGGTGCACACGCTATCCCATGGTGAAAGATGACCCGGTGCAGATCAGGAAAGTGCTGCAACAAGCGGTTGATGAGAATGATCTCGTAATCATCTCTGCAGGATCATCAGCCGGTACAAAAGACTTCACTGCCGATGTGATTGCAGACCTCGGCGAGGTGCTGGTCCACGGGATTGCCATAAAACCCGGTAAGCCGGCTATAATCGGGCGGATCAATAAAAAACCGGTCATAGGTATGCCGGGATATCCCCTGTCAGCATTGACGGTACTCCGCGAGATCGTGACACCACTTGTTCACCAGTTCGGCCTTCCTGTGACCTCGTTTGGCAGTATGGAAGCCTGTTTTACCGTTTCGGTTTCCAAGGATATCGGGAGTGACGAGTTCGTCCTGTGCTCGCTGGGACATGTGGGTGACCGCTGGGTACTCTCTCCCTTATCACGGGGTGCAGGGGTCCAGATGAGTGCGGTCCGGTCCAACGCGTACCTGAAAATGCCGTCCGGGGTTGAGGGTTACGAAGCAGGGGCCCGGGTAATCGCAAACCTGACCGTTTCACCAGCTGAAGCCGAAAAGGCACTCCTGTTAACCGGGAGCCACGATCCCCTGGTTGACTATCTTGCCGATCTCCTCTCGCAAAAGGACGTTGAACTTCATTCCACGCACGTGGGAAGCATGGGAGGGATCCTCGCCCTCAAAAAGAACGAGTGCCATGCTGCCCCGATGCACCTGCTCGCCGAAGATGGGGACTACAACATCCCCTCTCTGCAAAAATACCTGCCGGGGGAGGATATTGTCCTGATTTGTGTCACGGAGCGACAACAGGGGATAGTCTCAAAAAAGGGAATCGATTTCAATGAACTGCAGCGCCACACTTTTGTAAACAGGCAGCGGGGATCCGGTACACGGATGTTGCTTGATCACCTGCTGGGGAAGAATCGTATCGACCCATCCCATATCCAGGGGTATGAGCGGGAGGTGACCACCCATCTTGCCGTGGCTCTTGCAGTGAAATCCGGAGAAGCCGATGCCGGGATGTGCGTTTATAGTGCAGCAAAGGCACTCGGACTCCGGTTCATTCCGGTAGCATCGGAACGCTACGAGATCGCGATACGTCGCGAGCATCTTGGGGATCCCCGGGTTTCGGAACTCTGTAAAACCCTGGTCTCACCTGCATTTAAGGAGATCCTTGACCGCCTCGGGGGGTACGATACAAGGGAGACAGGCGTGCGGCGTGAACTGCCATAGTACCAAGACTCATCCAGCTACTCCATCCCGCCATTCCGGTTGATCACCATCAGCCGAAGCTCGGTCATCTCCTCAATCGCATAACGAGGACCTTCACGCCCGATCCCTGACCCCTTCATACCACCGTATGGCATCTGATCGACCCGGAAGGTGGGAATGTCGTTCACGATAACTCCCCCCACTTCCATCTCTCCAAATGCCCGCATAACCCGGTTGAGGTTCTGGGTGAATATTCCGACCTGGAGACCGAACTCACCCGCGTTGGCCATCCGGAGTGCTTCGGAAAAATCATCATAGGGGATTACAGAGATAACCGGAGCAAATACTTCCTCACGAACTACTCTCATGTCCGGTTTCGTGTCGACAATAACGGTGGGTTCAAACAATGACTCTTCCAGTTCACCGCCGATCAGAACGCGTGCACCCTGCTGTTCAGCTTCCTGGACTTTCCTGTATGCCTCCTCTGCCTTCTCCTTATCGATCATAGGACCAATATCTGTCGCATATTCGCGGGGGTCGCCAACCTTCAGCGCCTTCATTGCTGAGAGAATTTTTTCAAGGGTGCGATCGTAGACAGGGCGGTGCACCAGCACCCGCTGGACAGATATGCAGACCTGACCGGCGTTGATAAAACCCCCGGTAGCGATCCGGTCTGCAGCAAAATCGAGGTTTGCATCCTCGTGAACGATAACTGCTGCGTTCCCTCCCAGTTCCAGTCCTACCTTTTTTCGTCCTGCAATTGTACGAAGGTGCCAGCCAACCGAACAACTGCCGGTGAACGAGAGAAATGCAATACGGGGATCCCGTACGAGATTTTCCGCACGTACTTTTACGCAGGGTACCACGCTAATCGCTTCCGGGGGGAGACCGGCTTCGAGCGTCATCTCACCAAGAAGTAAGCTACAAACAGGTGTAGCGGTTGCGGGTTTGAGAATGATGGAGTTCCCTGCAGCGATAGCCGGTGCGAGCTTGTGGCAGGCGAGATTCAGCGGGAAATTAAATGGGACAATCCCAAGAACAGGTCCAAGAGGGAACCGCTGAAGAAAGCCAACTTTCCCTTCAGTTTCATCTGTCCAGTCGAGCGGGATTATCTCCCCGTAGATTCGTTTTGCTTCCTCAGCAGAAGTCCGGACAGTTACCTCTGCACGGGATATCTCATTGACCGCAAACTTTTTTGTTTTGCCACCTTCCATCACCATCACATCGACCAGTTCGTCTGACCGCTTATGGATCTCATCGGCAAGACGGGAAAGGATTCGTGACCGTGTTCCTGAAGAAAGTCTGCGGGTTTTTTCATATCCCCGCACTGCTGCCGCAACTGCTTCCTTCAAATCGCTTTCGCTCGCCAGGCAGACCTTTGCGTATAGTTCACCAGTGTAGGGAAAATACACATTCACGGTTTTTGCGGTCTTCTTCTTAACACCGCCAAGAATAATGGGATATGTCTCCATCAATGATCATTCCGGTCAGTTATGAGGGTCTGTTTTATTCCGTTGTGTTCTCCAGAATGTCCGTTGTGGCATGCATATCGTTACAGCATCTGAAGTCATCCATAAGACTATTCCAACTCTGAAGGTAGGTCTGTCCAAATAAAAGGATTCGGTTCGGTCTTAAAAAAAGTGGCGTTTTTCCTTGCACGAGCATCAGAGCCGTGTAATTTTTACCGGTACCCGGAAGATGGCATCATTGATACCGGATTCCTTCCGGTCATCAGCGCACAGGAAATACTTACCCTGGTTCTTTATCGTGAGGGTCTTTTCCTGGGGAACGGAGATATCATTAAGCTGGATGAGGGGTGAAATCCCGTCATACACCCAGGTCTTCTTTACGGTATCCCAGGTTGGTCTGACAGTCTCGATCTTTTCATAATCATCTACCTTAAGAACCAGAATATTCACATTGATCGTCCCCCCCGCAGGGGATGTTGCCCATATCGTATACTTCTGATCGGGGTAAAGATAGTCAACCCCGAGAGCCTTCTGGATGTCAAGGCATTTATAGTCATTAAAATGGGTGTCAATGGTGGTCTCCAGACCACTGTTTTTTGCCGCCTGATAGGCAGAAGTTACCTGAGTATACGAGGGAGCCGGGGGAACACCCGGAACTGGTGTTGTCACAGCCACGGTGGTCGTATTCGGTGTCGTAGTACAACCGCAAACACATGCAAGCAGGATCACCATTACCCCAATAATGAGAGAGTATCGTTCGAATCTCATGATGTTCAATTCAAAAGTTACGCATATAATTGTTACGATTCCGATCCACCGGGTACTTCGTTTTTTGGTACTGCCGGAAACCCGGTAACCTGTGATGGGAGAAAAACTACTTTGTCCACCAGCACCAACATTGCCCTACGCACATTTCTGCGTCATAAACATATTCAAGAGGGGTTTTGTGAGAGAAGTCATCGCTAACTTCAATGCACAGTCGATAGAGTGTGCGGTGCAGGAACACTGGCGCACCAATGATACTTACGCAACCGTAAAACAGCACCGCAGTGGAGGGAAACCGTTCTTTTTTGTTGACGGTCCACCCTATACCACAGGGACCATTCACCTGGGAACTGCGTGGAACAAGATACTAAAAGACTCTATCCTGCGCTATCACCGCATGAATGACCGGCATGTAATTGACCGGGCTGGCTACGATATGCACGGTCTTCCTATCGAAGTAAAAGTTGAGCAGGCACTCGGTTTTGAGTCAAAAAAGGATATCGAGAAGTATGGTATCCGGAAATTCATCGATCAATGCCGGGAGTTTGCTACCAGGAACAAGCTCCTGATGGATGACCAGTTCGCAAGTCTTGGCGTCTGGCTGGACTTCCCGGGCGCTTACCAGACGGTTATGCCTGAATATATTGAGGCTGCATGGTGGACACTCGCACGGGCTGAGGAAAAGGGCATGCTCGAACGCGGGCACCGTGTTGTCAACTGGTGTCCCCGGTGCGAGACAGCGATTGCAGATGCTGAAGTGGAATACAGGGACGTGAACGACCCCTCGGTTTTCGTCAAGTTCCCCCTCAAAGGTAAGAAAAACGAATACCTTGTTATCTGGACGACAACACCGTGGACGCTACCTGCCAACGTTGCCGTGGCCGTAGCTGGGGATTTCGAGTATGCAAAAGTGCTCGCCAAAAAAGACGACAGGGAAACACTCCTCTGGATCGCCGAACCATTGGTAAAAGCGGTTCTGAAGAAGGGACGCTGTAAGGACTTTTCCATTCTCGAGACAAAGAAGGGTGCCGATCTCGCAGGATGGGAATATGAATCACCGCTCTGTTCCTGTGTGCCACTCCAGCGCGAGATCGATCACAAGGTTCTCACCGCAGATTTCGTTGCGCTCGAGAATACCGGCATGGTACATATCGCACCCGGCCATGGGTGGGACGACTTCGTGCTGGGGACAAAGGAGGGACTTGCCATTGTCTGCCCGGTGGATGGTGCCGGGAAATTCAAAGAAGAGGCCGGGATCTTTGCGGGTCAGTTCGTGCGGGATTCCAATGAGAATGTTCTGGTAGCGCTTGGCGATCACCTGTTTGCACAAGAGACCGTCACCCACCGCTATGGTCACTGCTGGCGCTGCAAGACACCGATCATCTTCCGGGCGACATCACAATGGTTCTTGAAAATCTCCGAGATGCGGGACCTGATGCTCAAAGAAGTGGCGAAAGTCACCTGGTACCCGGATTGGGCGGGAAGCGCACGGTTCTACGACTGGATCAAGGAAGCCCGCGACTGGTGTATCTCGCGCCAGCGCTACTGGGGCATACCGATCCCCGTCTGGGTCTGCCCGAAATGCGATGCTTATCGGGTGATAGGTACTATCAGCGAACTCGAAGAGCGCAGCGGCAGGCCACTCGCGGATCCACACCGCCCCTACGTTGATGATGTTACAATCCCGTGCAACTGCGGCGGTACGATGAAACGGGTCGAGGATATCTTCGATGTCTGGTTCGACTCGGCCGTTGCATCGTGGGCTACACTCGGATTCCCGGGTAAAACCACAGAGTTTGATATCCTCTGGCCGGCAGATTTTATCACGGAAGGACAGGACCAGACCCGTGGATGGTTTTACTCCCAGCTCGGAGCGAGCATCATCGCATTCGGCAAAGCACCCTACCGGAGTGTCTGCATGCACGGCTTTGCTCTCGATGCTGAAGGTAAGAAGATGTCAAAAAGCCTTGGCAATGTCGTAACACCCGAAGAGGTCATCGCAAAAGTCGGTGTCGATGTGCTCCGGCTGTACGTGCTTTCCTCATCAGCTCCCTGGGACGATCTCAAGTTTAACTGGGAGGGTGTTGGCACCACCAACCGTGCAATGAACATTCTCTGGAACGTGTACCGTTTCCCGCTCCCCTATATGATCCTGGATAAATTCGAACCTTCAAACAGGAATGGTGTCTGGGATGGGGCGTACATCCGGGCACATCTCAGTCATATGCCAGACGAGGACCGTTTCATCATATCCCGTATTAACTCTGTCGCTGCCACCGTTGATACAGCGTTGAAGGAATGCCAGCTCCACCGGGCAACCCGGGAACTGGTGAATTTTATCCTGGAAGATCTCTCCCGCTGGTATGTTCAGCTTGTCCGCCCCCGCATGTGGTCTGAGGGGGAGTCGGTTGACAAACGCCATGCCTATGAGACGATCTACTATGTTATGCGCCGGCTCACCGGGCTCCTTGCGCCGTTCTGCCCCCATATCACTGAGGAGATCTACCAGAACCTCAGGTGCGGGAATGATCCCGCAAGCATTCATCTGCAGGACTGGAATGCCGGGGATCCCGCACTTGTTGATGCATCTCTCGAACATGCGGTTGATATCGTCCGATCCTTTGATGACGCATGTGCAAATGCCCGACAGGCAGGCAAGCGGAAACTCCGCTGGCCGGTATCTGAAGTAGTTGTCGTGACGAATGCTTAACCGGTGAAAAACTCAATTGAACAGTTGAATGCAGTCTGCCTGGACCGGGCCAACGCCAGAAAGGTCACTGTCGTTATGGGCAGGTGGGATCGGATCGGCTGGCATGCCGAGCCGGTCATGAAGGCACTCGGAAAAGGATTTGGCAAGAACTCCTTCAAAGTGAAGGGGCTTATCGAAGCTGCTGACGGCAACTACATAAAAGCAGAGATCGGGGCCGGGCGGACCGTAAAACTCAGTGCCAATGGCGAGGTCTTCGAAATCGGTGCGGAACACATGACCTTCACTGAAAAACTCCCATCGGAAGTGTTTTCCGCCCCCATGCAGGACGCAACGGTGTATGTGGATGTCAGGCTCGATGATGATCTCGAGAGGGAAGGGTATGAACGTGAGGTTATCCGCCGGATACAGGAGATGCGCAAACAACTCGATCTTGTTGTCAGCGAGTTCATCTCGGTGGAAGTGCTGGTAGATAATCCCAAAGTCTTCGATCTTCTTAGTAAAAACAGCCAAAGCACCATTGCAGGAGAGGTTTTGGCGGTTGTACCACACAAAGGAGTCCTGTTTTCATTCCTTAAACCGGGAGACAGACTAAGGCCTCATGCATCAATAAAGGAATGGGAAATTGAAGGAGCAACAGAGACTGTCAGCATGACTATAGGGATCTCACGGGAAGGCAACTAATTTTCCCAGAAATTCCCTGCCTTCCGGGCTGGTAAACAGCAGAAGATCACGATCAACCGTAACAGCACTGCGTTCGGCTATTACCGTCTGTCGGGTGATCGGATTGAACCCTTCCTTTTCTGTGAGCTTCTTATAGACCAGCACACCCCTCCGCTGCCATGCCGGAGTAGTGGCAAGGTTGAATCCCCGTTTATGCATCATATCATGGAGATCTTTTGCCGGCAGGCCTTTTAACCGGGCTGCAGCCTTTTTTGCACTCATCCCTTCTTCAATCAACGCCTGCTGGCAGTAACCGTTTATATGATTACGCCATGCCTCGTTCTGCCGGTTGGTCAGGTATTCGAGAGCAAATTCCCGTGTTGCCGGAATGACCCGTGCATCGAATGACAGGGGAGTTGTCGTTCCGAGGATAAGGGTGAGGGAACTTGCCGCAAAGGAAGCGGATACCGAGTCGATCTTTTCCACCCGGCCATTAAACGGGAGTTGGGTGAAATAGAGGCTGATCTCATCCGAGAAAGTAAACGCAAAATCAGGACAGAGCCCGCTGTCAGCCACAAGCAATTGGCATACCTGAACCATTGCATCGCCGAACCGGTCATCAAATGGTTTTTTCAGGGCAAGGTTCTCTGCAAGCCGGTGAAATGCACGCCCGTCAAGCCTGACAAAAACAGGGGGAATCGTAGTGATTGCTGAAAATATTTCCCGGTTTTCCATACAACAACCATGCAGGAGAAAAAAAATACGAATGATTCTCCCGCAGCAACCCGATTCCTTTTTTACTCTTCCACACTGCCGCCCGTGAAGGCTCCCGGCAGGTGGCGGATCAGGACTATATCGTCTATCGCGCTGATGATTCGGTAGGGGATCTTGAGGCCTTTGAAATTTTTCAGCTCAAAGAGCTGGTCATTGACCTTGCTGACTACAATTGAATCTATCTTCTTCTGATCCACATCAATGAGAACATCTTCGACTTCGCCGACAAACATGCCCTTGTCCGTATAGATCTGAAGCCCGAACAACTCTGTAATCTGGGTTTCCATCGTTATCAGATGAAAGTATATACTTAAGAGTTAAAAAGATAATCCTTTGTTATGGAAGGATCGTTTCGGATCGGACGCATCTTTGGGATTCCGATCCTGATCCATTATTCCTTTATCCTGGTCATTCCACTGTTCGCCTGGATCATCGGGAGCCAGATTACGCTCACCGCAGATATGCTCCAGGGTGTCTTTTCCGTCCCGATCGATACCTCGCTTATTACCGAGGGCATTATGCCCTGGGTTCTGGGTACCGTTATTGCTCTCGGTCTTTTTGGAGGTGTCCTCGTTCACGAACTTGCTCATTCGCTGGTTGCCCGCCGCAAAGGGATCAAGATTAACAGCATCACACTCATGATCTTCGGCGGCATTGCGGCTATGGAAGAAGGGATTCCGGACCCGAAAGCCGAACTGCCCATGGCGCTGGTAGGACCGATCGCCAGTCTCGTTGTCGGTCTGATGTGCGTTGCGATTGCGTATGCAGTTCCTGCTGTCATAAAGAACCCTCCTGTCGCCGGTGTAGTGGTCTTTGTGTTTGGATATCTCGGGTTACTCAATATTATCCTCTTTGCATTCAATCTTTTACCTGCATTCCCGATGGACGGGGGCAGGGTGCTGCGTGCATGGCTGGCTGAAAGGATGCCACTCCATCGTGCGACAAAGATTGCTGCAGACATAGGGAAAGGCTTTGCAATTGTCTTTGGGCTTATCGGACTCTTTTTCTTCTCCCCCTTCCTGATCCTCATCGCGCTCTTTATCTATATCGGTGCGAGCATGGAGTCGGCGGCGGTGAAGTACAGTTTCCTGCTGCAGGATGTAACTGTTGGCGACATGATGAGCAGCCCGGTAACGACCGTTCCCCCCACTCTTCCCGTCAGCCAGGTGATCACCATGATGTACTCAAGCAAGCATCTCGGGTTTCCTGTAGTCGAGCGGGATACGTTGATCGGCATGGTGACGCTTGCTGATATTAACCATATGACTTCGATAGATCGTGAGGCGATGCAGGTCCGGGATGTCATGACCCGTGACCCGGTTACACTCCCTCCTACAGCGCCAGTGATTGATGCACTGAAGATCATGTCAGCACGCAACTTCGGCAGGATCCCGGTCGTGCAGGACGGCAAAATTCTCGGGATTGTAACCCGGACGGATATCATCAAAGTGACGGAACTGAAACAGATTTAGAATGTAAGGAGCAGATCGATGGGTGAACTCCCGGCAACTTTCCGGTAAGTATCAAGATTTTTGAAAGGCCGTTTCACCAGCACCGAAGCCACTTTTTTCTTCCCTATACCCGGCAGCCATTTTAATGCGGTTGCCGGGAGCATGTTGATCTCGATGGGAACGGGTAAGGCTGTCACAGAACGCATACCCCAGTCAACCACCACTGCATCAATAATACTCCGTTCGGAAAGACGGACCGGAATTCCGACCAGGAGGGGGTACGAGCCCATCTGCCGCCCGAAGGAGAGATCCCCGCAGACTTCAATGCGAACATCGCGAAGTACCGTACCAATGGGAAAGACCCGCTGGAGCATCGGGAGATCAATTTTATGTCTCACAAATTCCTTGAAACGCCTGAACCGGTGATCAAATTTCCCCAGAGTATTGTGTGTGTACGCAGGTGTGCCTTCAAACGGCATTACCTGCCGGATGTTTACGCGCCTGACGGAAAGCCCGGCATCACGTACTTGAACGAGGAACTGTTCGTTCATGTCGTAGGTCTCCTCGGTCTCTCCCGCCAGACCGCAGACGAAGTTGAGCCCCGGGAGCAGTTCAGGTACATTGTCCCTTCGCATGCCACCCTCTTCATTTACGATCCGGATCGCCCGGAAAACTTCATCTGATTTTGCCTTGAGGTTGTTAGCCGCTATCACTGCCGGGTCAGCAGTCTCCATACCAAACGCGGCGACATCCCCGGGCGTATGATGCCGTATGATTGCCCGTATTGCCTCACGGCTCTCCTCTTCGTGCTTTGCGATTGTCGCAGGGTTCGTATTATCGATATGAAGGGTTTTTAATGCAGGTGCTGCAGTGCGAATTGAGGCAAAGAGGGTTTCCAGGAGATCTGGGCGCGGTGCGGGATACTCTCCGGCACCCGCACCATAGGCAAGAATGTCAGGCTGCCGTCCCACCCTGAAATGCCTCGCCCCGTGAGAATGGAGTGAAGTGACTTCGTCAACTATACTTTCGATGGGACGGTACTTCGGTGTCCCGTAAAAAGGTTCGGTGCAGAATGAACACCCACCCGATGCACCGTGAGAGCAGCCCCGTGCGGTCTCGAGCTCACACATCACCTGAGGGTAATCCGGATGCTGCTCAATAATCCCGCTGCCGGCAACACTCCACGGGTCGGTGCGAGAGTAATCGAGTGCTCCTGCTGGTTTATTCCCCCCAAGATAATTGTCCAGTGCAATGGCCGGTTCTCCCTTAAGCAGGGCTTCAAAACCACTGATGACCTGTTTGATCGCCCGCTGACCACCCTCTTGAGCATAACCGAACCCAATTGGCCCCCCTATCAGTTTTTTTGGTCCCCTGATCATTTGTCCGATCTGCTGGATCTCAGTAAGGGTTGCGGGAGTACCCCCAAGATATTTTCCCGGTACAGTTACTCCGGCAATCATTACCAGAAGGTTCGCACGGTCCAGCTTATTGATAAAATCCGGGTCATTCCGGAGCTGGTCAATAGTCAGATACCGAACCGTGTACTTGTGTCCGATCAAAACACCAGCAACGGTGCGAATATAGGGGGACACGTACGGCGGCACGCCAAGGCATGCAGGTTCGTCGACGTACCCGTCAAGGATATAGGCTTCAGCAGGCATGGCCGATCAGGGCAAGCAGTTTTCGCGCCCAGAAAAGTTTGCCCCGCTTCATCGGGTCTACATTGTTATCATCAAGGTCAAACCCGATAAGAGTGATATGTTCTGCACCGAGTTCGTCAGCTGCAAAAACAGCACGGTCACCGTCAGAAAATCCACCAAAATTGTGGACATGCGGGAGCGGGATGCTCTGCGTGGTCGCGACGACCGGGCCCTTGAATCGCGGTACCCAGTGTCGGAGCAGCGGTATGTTATCACCATGCGCATGAATTACTACAATGGTACCCGATTCATTCAACGAAAGGAGACGGTCTGTCGCACCGTCAAGATCGGTGAAAACCGCATCCGGGCGGATATCGTGTGCATCAAGCACTTCAGCTGCTGCATCCGCGGCGAATACGACACCCTGAATTTTGCCAAGCTCATCTTTCAGGCAGGGTGCGTTTCCACAGACAGTGACGTAATTGTCGCAGGTTAGTGCAGCAAGGGAGAGAAGATTGTCCCGGGTCATGAGCGCGGCCAGCACCCGTGCCGCTTCCTCATCCTGTGCTCGATCGAACCCGAAATATTCCAGAATTTCGCAGTAATAAGGCTCCCACACGTCAAAATTCATAGCTAATCCCAAACCCTCTGATAAACTTTTTTTCTGATACCGGCTTTTTACTTGTCCATCACTTTACCTGAAATGCCCGGCAGGGCTGATGAAAGCCCCAGTCCCCCTTCCCATTGTTCAACACATTTCTCAAAAATTTTCCTGTTCCGAATTGATTTTTCCCGTATTTTCGGAGGATTATACTCCATTCTTCCTTCCCTCGTTTTCCAGTCCGACGAGGTTCTTGAACTTCTGCAGGATGGGTTCGATGACAAACTCAAGCAGCTGGTCTTTGTTCTCGACCTTGCCAAAGTAATGGAGGGGGAGGGTGGCTGCAGCCATATTCGGGTGACCGCCTGCATCGCCCATTTCCCCGAACGCTTCTGAAAGTGCATTGCCGATATGCAACCTGATATCGCGGTTGCGTGCAGAGATCACGATCGCGTTATCCGTGATACCATACACGAGTGCTGTATTCACCCCTTCGAGGGTGATAAGTATGTCGGCTGCCTGAGGGAGTGCATCACGGTTCATAACATAGCCAACATTGGCAAAGAGATACCCGCTCTGCACCTTGCGCCGGGTAATAGCTGAACCAATTACGTCAAGGGTTTCCTGCGACATGGAAGGTGACATGATCTTATCGAGCAGGTCAGCATCCGTAAGAGGAAGGAGGAACCCTGCGTAGTTGAGATCCTGGGGCGTTACATTGCGCTTGAACTCCTTGGTATCCGTACGGATACCATACAGCAGTGCAGTCGCGACCCGTTTGTCAACCGGGACATCGAGCTCCTGCAGGTACTGGGTAAGGATGCTTGCGGTTGCACCCACACCAGGGCGGATATCTACAAATGTAGTCTGCGTTGCCATGTGCCTGCCTTCCTTGTGATGGTCGATGATAATATTAATCCTGGTCTGCGGGGGGATGTCATTGTTCGCACCAGGACCCGAACTGTCGACAAGAGCAAGATAGGTGCATTTCTGGAGAGCATCTGCTGTCATGTGTTCCATCTTGATGTCGAGCAGGTTGACAAACGTCCGGTTTTCCTGGTGGCCAATACTGCCTTCGTAAAAGATCCGTGTTGAGAGTGATTTCGGGTTGGCATGCTTTGCGATCTCAGCAAGGGCCATGGCAGAAGAGATTGCATCCGGGTCCGGATTCTTGTGGGTGATGATTCCCAGTGTCCCATCCCAACCGGCAAGCAGAGTAAACAGCCGCTGGGAAATCCTGCTCGAGTGCTGCTTTTTTATCTGAAGAATAGCCGACCTTGCAACCACTTCCTGGGGGTAAAGCACAAATTCCGCCCCGGCAGCAGTGAGCATCTGCCCGTTCACCGGATCGATCGAGCGCACGACTACCAGAACAGCCGGGTATCGTTTCTTGATGGAGAGTACTGCTGCGAGGTTGGCATCACCATCACCGGTCATCACAAACGCGATCTCGAAAATCGGGAGACCACTCAGCATGTCCGGCGAGGTGATATCCCGCAGGTACGCGTCATACTTCTGGTCACGGAGGTTACGCACGCGTGTATCATCCTTGTCAACCACGGTCACGCGCTCATTCTCTTTTGCAAGTTCCAGAATGATATTGTAACCGTTGGTCCCGCACCCGAAAATGCAGTATTTGGTCATTCCCGGCTGCTCAAACGGGGCTTCCTGTGGCATGTTACAAAAGATGTATCATTCCAGCGTATTAAGGGATTCCAATGCAATCATCTCCAAAACATTTATTCAGCATTATCAACCACATTACTAGGTCTAACGAGCGCGGGTCTGTAGCTTAGTTCGGCATAGCGGCGGACTCTTAATCCGCAGGTCAAGGGTTCAAATCCCTTCAGGCCCGTTTTTCTGTGATTTTTACCT
>PDVJ01000232.1_pt1 | contig 17458 bp, 16 predicted proteins | sample 1369811 | NCBI WGS metagenome assembly PDVJ01 (sample SAMN07795376, study PRJNA414565) | Alkali sediment metagenome, whole genome shotgun sequencing project. | reverse complement strand
TCTTGCCGAAGATGACGAGGTTCTCAAGGACCTGAATCCCTGCCTTGATGGATTCGCCGTCCGTTGCATTAGCGAGATCCAGGGAGACGGAATCCCCGCCGCGGCCCCAGATCAGGGTCCCACCGGTGACGGGTTGACCCGCAGCCAGAGCCGGCCACATGCACAGCGCCAAGATTATTAGAATGCCCAATTTCCGCATGACACACCTCCTTGTAACTTGGTTTCCACTCTTTTATTCCTCCCCCTCCCCTAACCCCTCCCCCCACGGGAGGGGAAACGGTTTGTGGATGCACGCCACTCAAGAGAGAAGGAACGAACCTTTCCCGCCATGGGGTCATAGCACACCTTGTATAGGCGGGCAATAGAGAATTCAGGCATGCAACTTTCGAAAGATCCCCTAAATCCCTCCGGGCTCATTCCCAGCAGCTTGCCGGATTTGTCGTCATTCCGGCGGAAGCCGGAATCCAGAGAAACAGACTGGATTCCCCCGTATCAAGTACGGGGGAGGCTCAGTCAAGCACGGAATGACACTCGATACCTTGCTGCTTGCGGCGGGGGAGCTCATAGAAAAAGGCGGTCAAGCGTAACCGCCCTGTGAAAATCTTTCTGGGAAAGCACGACTAGCGAGAGAGGTTTCGCCAGGCATCCTCAGCCTGCTTGATGCCACTGCCCCCTTCAGGTCCCCCGTCTATGGAAAGATGCATTCCTGTGAGACGCTCGATCCGTTCCTCCAGCGGAGGATGGGTGGAAAAAAGGCTCATTAGGCTTCTGCCGCTCAGAGGATTGACGATGAACATATGCGCTGTCTGGGGGCTGGCATTCATGGGGAGCTTCTTCGAATAGGAACCAAGTTTCTTCAACGCATCCGCCAGCCCGTTAGGATGTCCAGCAAACTCAGCGCCGGAGGCGTCTGCTTGATATTCTCTTGATCTGGATATGGCCATCTGGATGAGCATTGCAGCTAAGGGAGCAAGGATAGACATCACAATCATGCCGATCGCACCCAGACCTCTTCCCCCTCCTTCATTGTTGCTGCTCGAGCCACCCCCCATGAACGCAGACCACCGCGCCATATTGGCCAGGATCATGATCGCTCCTGCCATGGTGGCTGCAATGGAACCTATCAGGATGTCCCTGTTTTTCACGTGAGCCAGTTCATGAGAGAGAACTCCCTCCAGCTCATCCCTGTTCATGAGCTTGAGAAGCCCCTCGGTCACAGCAACGACGGCATGCTCCGGGTTCCTGCCTGTGGCAAAGGCGTTGGGTGAATCTTCCGGAATGATATAGATGCGCGGCATGGGAAGATTTGCCCTTTGCGCCAGCTGAGCGACGACCTGATGAAGCTCCGGGCTCTCGCTCGAGGTCACTTCCTTCGCATTATACATCCTGAGAACGATCTTGTCCGAGAACCAGTAGCTGAAGAAATTCATTCCTATGGCAATAACGAAAGCGAGAACCATGCCGTTCTGTCCGCCCAGCAGATTCCCTATGAAAACAATGAGGGCGGTCAAGGCAGCCATTAGGAGCGTCGTTTTGAACCAGTTACCCATAGTTCCTGTCCTCCAAGCCTAAGTTGTTTATTTTCCCCCACCCCTGTTTTGGAGATGGTTCATTGGGGAGGATTTCGTTATGAGTCGTCACTCCGGTGGAAACCGGAGTCCAGATGTCCTGATAGTACTTTAATAGAAATGATAATCACACGGCAAGGTCAGTCAAGTCAAGATAACTTGTTGTTAATATAAGCAGTTTACCTTAATATCCTCATGGAGAACGAATTGCACCATGAATATCCTGATCATCCGACCGGCTGCTCTCGGCGACACGCTCATGCTTGCGCCTGCCCTTTCCAACTCCCGCGAGTGGGGAGAAGTGCTTGTAGCCGGAAGGCGGCCCGGAATTGATTTCCTGAGGCTTCTTGTTTCACGTTGTCTGGATTTCGAGAGCGCTGGCTGGCATGCCCTTTTCATGGACGCCCCGGAGCCCGGCGTCACATTACCTGCCGCGGCCGTGGATAGGGTTATCGCCTTCCTCAATGATCCTCAGGGTGCCATGAGAAAAAATCTGGAACGCTTCTTCCCCGGCGCGTCCATTGCTGTCTGGCCCGGCTATCCTGATGAGAAGGATGCGGTCCATGTCGCTCTCTATCTTGCCCGGGCCCTAGAAAATAGCGGGCTCCCTGTTCATGCTGAGAAAGCCTTGAATGACGCTATAAAGCGTCCTCTTCTCCCCGGCTATCGGCCACGCATACGAATTGTTTTTCATCCAGGCTCAGGCGGAGTACAAAAGAACCATCCTCCTGAGTTCTGGTTGAATCTTGCGAGAGCTTTTCGCGAGAAGATACCCTTAGTCAATGAATTACCAACGGTGCTCCTGGGGCCTGCCGAGGAAAAGCTCCTCCCTCTTTTTTCCGGAGAGAAGGAGGTGGAAGTTCTTTTCTACCCTGATAGTGAAAGGCTCTCCCTGCTGCTTCAGGAATCCTTGCTCTATGTAGGACAGGACAGTGGTGTCACGCATCTGGCAGCCATGATTGGGGCGCCCACCATTGCTCTCTTCAGGCATAGTTCTGTCGCTCAGTGGAGGCCCTTGGGCCCGAGAGTCAAAGTGATAGAGGCACGCGAAAGCAGTCCAGAGCTTACGGGTGAAGTAATCAGAGCAGCACGCGAATTCCGTTCGATCATTTGATATCATAAACGGCTTAACAGCTTTGTCCTCGTGTGTTACAATCCAAATTCAAATCCCCTCTAACTCCCCTTTACAAAGGGGAGCATTTTACCTACCCCCTTTGGTAAAGGGGGACCAAGGGGGATTTAAGGCCCAGCATGTACTATCCCAGTCAAACCCTTAAGAAGACCAAACACACCCTCTCTCGTCACCGGATGATTTCTGAAGGTGACTCAGTCATCGTCGCTGTCTCCGGAGGGCCTGACTCTGTTTGCCTCCTTCACATTCTCCATGAACTGAAAGCTGAATTGCATATCCATCTCGTTGTTGCGCACTTTGACCATGGCCTGAGGCCGGCTGAAGATGAGTCTGAAACCGCCTTCGTCCTTGGTCTGGCAGAATCTCTGAACCTTCCCTTTGAAACAGCGAAAGGCCACCTGCTTGCTAAAAGAGCCCGGGGCTCCAAGGAGGAGGTGGCGAGGACCGCAAGATACTCGTTTCTTGAGAAGGTGAGGAAAAAGCACAAGGCCCGGAAGATTGCACTGGGCCACAATCTGAACGATCAGGCCGAGACGATCGTCATGCGCCTGTTGCGAGGCAGCGGCCCGTCCGGACTAACAGGCATCCCTCCTTGTCGCGACGGTTCGATTTTCAGACCCCTTATCGAGATCGAGCGCACGGAGATTGAGAACTACCTGAAAGCGAAACAGCTCGCTTCTGTCACGGACAGTTCCAACCTCAAGACCGACACCCTTAGGAACAAGATCCGACTGGAGCTAATGCCTCTACTTGAACAGCATCAACCTCAGCTTGTCCACCTCCTGGGACAGACTGCGGAAATTCTGCGCGATGAAGACGACTACCTGGAACGAATTGCAGAAGCCTGGCTCAAAAAAGAGGTTACACGAAATCCTGACCACACCTTTCAGTTGTCCACTGCCTCTTTCCTGGCTCTTCCTGTTGCGCTGAGAAGGCGTGTGATAAGAAATGTGATCGGAAAGGCGAAGAAGGATCTGCGTCGAATCAGTTGGGATCACATAGAAGCGATCCAGCGCTTGGCTCAATCTGAGAAACCCCAAGCATCTTTGAATCTCCCCGGGAGACTGACCGTCAAACGAACTTATGATCACCTGGTCTTTTCTGCTTCAACAAAAAGGAAACCACTGCCTTTCCATTACACGCTGGATGGACCTGGGACATATGATATCGAGGAAATCGGCCGGAGCATCTCAGTTGAAGAGACCAAGAACAGAAAGGGCCTACGTTTTAGAGGGTCGGCGAGGACAGCTTTTCTTGATGCAGGAAAGCTGCGCTTTCCTCTCACCCTGAGAACATTCAAACCGGGTGACAGGTTCATCCCTTTCGGCATGGAGGGGCACAAGAAACTCAAGGATTTCTTCGTGGATCTCAAAGTCTCTCTGGAGCAGCGGCACTCAACACCCATTCTGTGCTGTGATGACACACCTGTCTGGGTCTGCGGCTTCAGGATTGACGACCGGTTCAAAGTGACCCCTGACACGAAGAGGGTTCTGAAGACAAGCATTCATTGACAAGATGAATTACCTGGGCCAGATAAAGACTTCTTATCGCCAGCTAAATCTGGAGTGGGCTACAGAGGACGAGTTGTTCCAGGAGTACAAGGCGCGGCTCGCCTCTGAGCTAAAGAAGAGAAGGATGAAGTTCCAGGCGGTCTTCTAAGTACCGTATAAGCCCTGGGGTTGGTTTTCGAAACTTAAGAATCCCTATCATCGGCGAGATTTGGTCAGTATCGGATTGCACCGAAGTTGGGGAATGCGAGCAAAATGCCGAAGGTTTCCACTGACCAGTTCCAGATTGTGGTAGACGGCCGTCGCTGCAATTTGAAGATCCGCATCAGCAGGCGACTGTCCGGCCTCCTCCAATTCGGCAGACAGAAGCCCGCACACCTCCGCAATGGCAACATCATAGGGCAGTACAGTCACAGCGGGCAGGATACGTTGCCGGATATTGACCAGATGGCGCTCCCGCGCTGGAGACCGGAAGGCTCCTCGGTACAGTTCCCCGATAACCACGGCACTCGTAAATTGATCCTCTCGGGGGACGCCCCTGAGCCATTCGATGTAGGCCAGAGCAGGTCGGGAACGCAGCAATTCCGAGATGGCGTCCGTATCGAAAAGGTAAGCCATCAGGTCACCTAATCCAGAACGGGATGCCTACGGGGTTTCGTGCGTTTCGACTGCGCAAGAAGGCGGACCAGATCCTCAGATCCCTTCCAGCCGCCGGCCAAGCTGGCGAGTCCTCCTCGCGGACCGGCTTTCTTCAGGCGTTCCACATGCTCTAGGATATCCGCCGGGACCAGAGCTGCTACAGCTTTACCATGCCGGGTGATGAGGACCCATCCTCCCTGCTCCACTTCACGGATGCAGTCGGAGAGATGAGTCTTCGCTTCAACAATCGAAAGGTTTCTGGACATGTCTATCCTCCTAGCCCCTTTGCAAGATGACCATTTAAACTATACTGGTCAGTTTTTATGTTGTCAAGGAAAGTCGCATGGTAGCAGCGAACTTTAAACTATTCCTTCCCACAGAAGGTGGCGTGCGGCGATTGAAGCCAAGGATGGGTTGACGAGGCGCTGCCTGGAAGAACTTCTCCAGAAGCAGCTCCCTGTCAACATCCAGACCAAATCGAAGCTTGTCTTGCGTGATGGGGATCTGTTCATTGCGCTCAATGAGGCTTTGGGGTAGAATCCCGGCAACGGTCAGGCGGGCTACTTCATTGTTTCCAAAGCTGCCATCTTCTGAAAGTCACGGCTAAGGACTATCCAGGTTCGGGGGAATTCGGAAAGAAATGAGTGCTAGAGAATTTTACAAAAAGCTGAACAAATCACTGCGGAGAATTACCCACACAGGAATCCTGAAGATTGTATCCCTTTTCGTAGCCCTCATCATTTTGGCTTTGAGCGGGTCTCTTGCCCACATACAATCCGCCTTTTCTTATGACCAGAAAAACTTCCTGTGGAAGGTCCAATCGAGGAGCGCAACCGTTTACTTGCTCGGTTCGATTCATTTTTTGAAGGAAGATATCTATCCGCTCCACAAGACCATAGAAAACGCTTGTGAATCATCAAATAATCTGGTTGTGGAAGCGAACATCAATGAACTCGGCAAGCTGGACCTCAAGATGTTGACGGAGAGGGCCTTTTACAAAAGCGAAGACCATCTAGAAAAACACGTCTCGCCGGAAACATACCGTTTAGTTAAGAAAGAGACCGGCACGCTTGGCATTCCAGTCGAGCTCATCCGGATGCAAAAACCATGGTTTCTTGCATTGTCGTTGCAGGCTATGGAGCTTATGAGATTAGGGTACGATCCCCAATATGGTGTGGACTATTACTTTCTTAAGAAAGCCCAAGGGAAGAAACGAATTCTGGAGCTCGAAAGCCTCGATGAACAAGTCGGCCTGTTGTCTGGGTTTTCCGATAACGAACAAGAGCAATTTCTTCTGTATACTCTGAAAACCCTCAATTCTATGGGTGGCCAGGTGGAAGCTCTGGTTCGAGCATGGATATCCGGAGATTCGCTGGCCATGGAATCAATCTTAGCGGACGCTGTTATACGAGATGCGAGCATAGCCCCAATATTCGGAAAGCTCTTCGATGAGCGAAACCTTAGAATGACCTCGAAGATTGATGGATATCTGAACTCGAATGGAAGTTATTTTGTCATCGTTGGAGCTGGACACCTGGTCGGCAAGAGAGGAATTATAGAGCTCATCAAGAGTAAAGGTTATGTGGTAGAGCAGCTCTGATTCTGCGGTTCCCTATGGCTCTGGTATCTTGACTCGCTTAGCATTTGGAAATCGTTAGTGTGGCAAAAGCATCGATTGTGATAAAAGCCAAGACTTAAGGCCCCGCAAGATACAATAGCACTGTGAAGGAATACCCTAGATCATCGAGTGTGTTCAGAATTGACACATAAGGGCGGAACACCTTATACTTCACCCCACAGAAAGCGAGTTCTTGCTATCACCATATAAAGGGGAAAAATAGAATCCTAGCTTATTTCACGGAGGAGAAAAGGGTGGAAAATGAATGGTCTTACAGGAGCCTCAGCGTAAAGGAGGGACTTAAGTTGGGCAGTAAGCATTTCCAGTATTTCTTTATTGTTTCAGACACCTATCTTGCGGCAATCAAGTCTAGTCCACCCATAACTGAGGGGATACCAATCCAAGAAGGATAGGCCTCACTATGGCCACCGCGGTTTGGTATGCAGGAAGTCCAGAACGCATACTCAGGAAAATGATCAAGACCATCACCATTGCCAAGAGTCGCGGTCTATGTTAATGAATAACAACGGCGAATGGCGTACTTTATGTTGTCCATGAGTTGCAGAGTCGATTGCGATTTCATCACAGGCGTTCATGAACACGATCATCCCTTTCGTTCTCTTCTTCTTTTGGCTCCTCGGTTTTGTTTTCTTGTGGAAGATTCCCAACCCCAGGAAATCCGGCAATCCGAATAAGGGCTCATCCGAAGTGTCCATCATCATCCCTGCGAGAAACGAAGAAAAAAACCTCGGGTTCTTGATCCATTCGCTGAAACACCAGACGCTGAAGCCCCTTGAAGTCATCGTGGTTGACGATCACTCAGAGGATGGCACGGCTGCGTTTGCAGGAGGAGAAGACTGTGTCGTCGTTCGATCAGATGACCTGCCTGAAAAGTGGGCGGGAAAACCCTGGGCCTGCTGGCAGGGGGCTAACAAGGCAGCAGGTGACATACTTCTCTTCCTCGACGCGGACACCTTCCTGGAACCCGACGGCCTTTCAAGGATCCTGTATGCCTATCGAGAAAAAAGGGGGCTCCTGTCCATTCAGCCCTTTCATCAGATGAAAAAGGCCTATGAAAGGTTATCTGCTTTCTTCAATATTGTGGCCATGGGCGGGATGAAGGCCTTTACTCCCATTGGGGATAAGCTGCGGCCATTGGGGGCCTTCGGGCCCTGTATGGTCTGCTCAAGGGAAGATTATTTCGCAGTGGGAGGACACAGCCATGAGAGGGTCCGGGGAGAAATTCTTGAGAGTCTGGCGCTCGGAAAGGAATTCTTAAGAGCGAATGGTAAAGTCCACTGCTATGGGGGGAAGGACTCCATCTCATTTCGCATGTATCCAGCAGGGTTACGCTCGCTGATCGAGGGCTTCAGCAAAGGATTTGGGACGGGCGCCAATGCCATGTCTCTTGGAAGCCTGGTCATGATGGTCTGTTGGATCTTTGGATGTTTTTCAGTCACAAGACATCTTATTCAATCCGCCATTCTTGGGAATATGACAGATTTGTTTTGGTTGGCCCTTCTTGATGGCCTCTATGTTTTGCAGATTCACTGGATGCTCCTGAGAATAGGAAATTTCGGGTTCTTGCCAGCGCTCCTATTTCAGATCCCCCTGGTGTTCTTCGTCTTCGTGTTCGGGCTATCGCTTCTTCGCATTTTCTTTATGAGAAAAGTCCCCTGGAAGGGGAGAATCGTAAACACTCCGAAAGAGAGATCTTAGCGCATGAGACTCATCCATCTCTCCACCTTCTGGACTGTTGTCATCGATATCATTGCCTGGTTTGTGATTCACATGGGGGTTGTTCATATCATCGTCAGGATTCCGGCGAAGCACTTTAATCCGGCGAACTGGCTCTGTCGAAGCAGGAAGTGGGAGAGAGACGGGCGAATGTATCATGACGTTTTCAAGATCAGGAAATGGAAGAAATACTTGCCCGATGGATCCCCGCTCCTCGGAAGAATGGGTTTCCCAAAAAATAAGCTCAGCAGCCCTAACAGGGACTATTTTGAGGCTTTTTTGGTCGAAACCTGTCGAGCTGAACTGACCCATTGGATCATCACCCTTTTCGCCCCCTTCTTCTTTTTGTGGAATCCTTTTGCCGTCGGTTTCATCATGATTTTCTATGCCGCAGCCGAAAATCTTCCTCTCATCATGGCCCAGCGATACAACAGGTGCCGGTTCAGACATCTCCTTCTTAGAGAGAGAAGGGGTGAGTGATATGAACAGGATGCCCGAGCCCATGGTTGCTGTTGAGAATCTGCGCAAAAGCTATGGGGATGCCGAGGTGGTAAGGGGAATCACCTTCCAGATTTTCCATGGAGAGTTTTTTGGACTTCTAGGGCCTAACGGCGCAGGTAAAACGACCACCATCGGAATGCTTACCGGATTGGTTGAACCTACCGGCGGCAGAATCCTGATTGACGGACATGACTTTTTTTCGAAACCCATGCAGTCGAAGGCCAAGCTGGGGTTTGTGCCTCAGTCTTTTGCCCTCTACCCTACCTTGTGCGCCCGGGACAACCTGGCTTTCTTCGCAAGGATCTACGGGCTGAGGAAAGGCCGACTGAGGGAACGCATCGCCGCCGTCCTGGACGTTGTTGGATTGAGGGATCACGCCAGCCAGACGGTGGCCACTTTCTCTCACGGCATGAAGCGGCGTCTGAATATTGCCGTGGGGCTCATTCATGAGCCGGACATCCTGATCCTCGACGAACCCACAGTGGGTGTGGATACCCAAAGCCGAAATGCCATTCTTGAGACTCTCGAAGGTCTTAACAAATCCGGAGCCACACTCCTTTACACGACCCATTACATTGAGGAAGCAGAACGACTCTGCAATCGCGTCGGCATCCTGGATCGGGGAAAAATGATTGCCCTGGATACCCCCGCCACACTGGTTCGCAATCTCGGGACGGGCATCGTGCGCATTGAATTCAATGCGAACCCTGATGATACGCTCTTGCGCCAGATAGGGCATCTTGGCTTATTCAGGGTGATTGACGACCGAAGCAGACACCTCCGTCTCGAAACGGACCGCACGGATCGCGCCGTGAGAGAATTCCTTGACCTCATGGACAAGCGGAGCGGGATGCTTAAAACACTGGATATCATCGAACCGAATCTGGAGACGGTTTTTATCCACTTGACAGGCCGAACTCTCAGAGATTGAAACGCAGAAGAACTAGGCACAAGGTTCAAGACAATGCTTCAGCAGATCATCGCCATCACGCTTAAAGAGCTTAAAGTCGTCTGGTTGGACCGTGAAGCGCTCTTGCTGCTCTTTGCCATGCCCATGTTTTTTATTCTCGTGATGAGCTTCGCTCTGCAAGGGGTCTTTGAAGCAGGAACCAAGGGACGCCCCGTTCAAGTGCTGGTGATTAATCAAAATGGAGGCCCCCTGGCGGAACAGGCGATTGCGGATCTGAAACGCATCGAAGAGTTGATGCTGATCGAGACTGCAGGCGGGGTTTCCCTCAGCCTTGAAAAGGCTGAAGCATTGATTCGCAAGGGCGATTATTCCCTCGCCCTGGCTTTTGGGACCGGTTTCTCCGAACGAATTCTCCAGGATCCACGGGCTTCACAGGGCGAAAAGGCGACCGTCTATCTGATCAGTGACCCTGCCACCAATATCCAGCTTCTAGCCTCGGTAAAAGGCGTGATTCGAAGCACCATTGAGCGGCGCATCCTATTGGCCACCATGCCTCAACGCATGAAGCAGGCATTTGGAAATCCGGCGAGCGAGATCTCTCTTGGCCTGGACCCTTCCAACCAGAATATGGGAAATCAATTCGAGAGAATTCTTGAAGACCCGCACAAGGGCGCCGGCGACAGTTCCATAGTGGTTTTTGTCAACGCATCCCCGAAAGGCTTCTCTGCAGGGAGACGGCCTACGGCCACGGAACAGAATGTCCCCGCTTACACCATCTTTGGAGTCTTTTTTATCGTTCTCACCCTGGCTTCAAGTTTCTTGCGTGAAAAGCAGGATGGCACCTTCCAGAGGATCCTGGCGGCACCCTTATCAAAAACAGCGCTCCTCATCGGCAAGCTTCTCCCTTACTACCTTGTGAACCTGATTCAAATCGGGCTGATGTTCGCGGTGGGAGTCATTCTCTTTGATATGAAACCCGGATATCTTCCTGCCCTGATCGTCGTTTCCATGGCCCTGGCCGCAGCAGCGAACGGTCTGGGTCTCTTGGTGGCAGCCCTCGGCAAGACCGAGGCGCAGGTGAACAGCCTTTCTGTCCTTTTCGCCATTACGCTCGCGGCCTTGGGCGGGATGATGGTCCCTGCCTTCATCATGCCCGGCTTTATGAAAACCCTGTCTCTTTTCACCCCTCATGCCTGGGCGCTGGCCGGCTACCATGATGTTATTATTCGGGGCCTTGGTCTGAAAGAGGTCCTACCCGAAACAGGCGTTCTGCTGGGTTTTGCATCACTTTTCTTCGCGGGTGCCCTGTGGCGTTTCCGTTTTGATTAGATCGTGTCTTTCCTTCTTAAGTTTTGGCCATCAAATCATCAGCAAAAACGACCTCCCGAAAGTGGGGACTACGATAAGAAGCCAACGCAGGGTGCCGAGTCAGGACTTCTGCCACGATCATTTGGTTCCCCTGTTTTCATGTATTCAAGAAGGTACCTGCGAAAGGAGCGGTTAAGCGGAACCACCCGGCAATGAAACGTGTTGGTGAGGCGACATCCAAGTAATTTAGGGCCTTTTTGTGCTTTGTCTTGAGCAGGGAAAGATAGGGGACCAGGTGCTTTCTGCGGACACAACGAACCATCTCCGACCCTCTGACAGGGTACCACATTGGTTGACAGATCACTGACGTGACTGTAAGGATGGCATCCGGTACGGGAATAGCGCCTTTGCAATTGCTCAACTAACCAGCGGGGTAAATCTCGGTGAATCGTTTTCTCTTTGAGAAGCGCATCATTTTAATTCTCTTTTTCTTTTCAGGGGCGGTGGGTCTTGTCTATGAGGTGTTGTGGCTCAAGGAGCTTCAGCTTCTCTTCGGAAACACGGCTTACGCCACAGCAACAACCCTCTCGGTCTTCTTTTTGGGATTGAGCGTCGGCGGATGGTATTGGGGCAAACGCTCCCCATTCATTTCAAATTTGCTCAAAGCCTATGGGTTGCTTGAAATCGGTATCGGTCTTACAGCCCTATTGTACTTTTTGCTGCTCAGCCTGTACCGCTCGCTTTATTCTCCTCTATTTGAAATTCTTGAGACCCACACGGCGCTTTTCGTTCTCGCCAAGTTCCTCCTGTCGCTGACGATCCTCTTCTTGCCTGCCTTTTTCATGGGAGGGACGCTGCCCGTACTGAGCCAGTATTTCATTAGAAGGCCTCTCGAGCTGGGAAAAACAGGAACTCTTCTCTACACCATCAATACAGCCGGTGCGGTACTTGGCACTTTCCTGGCAGGGTTCATTCTGCCGCCCCTCCTGGGATACACCCTGTCCTACACGGCCGCCATCGTCATGAGCACGGCTATCGGCCTATTGGCACTTATGGTCGGCAAAGCGGTAGAAACAATCCCAGCGCCTTCTGAAATCCTTCCAAGCCCGAAAGGCATTCACATGAAGCGGGACACCCTGGGCACACCATTGCTCTATCTTCTGGCTTTCTCTTCAGGGTTCTTGGCTTTGGCTTTGCAGGTTCTTTGGACCAGGATGTTCAGCCAGGTTTTACAAAACACGATTTACACTTTTTCCATGATTCTCATCGTATTCCTGATTGCCTTGGCCATAGGGGCTGCTTTGGCCAACCTCCTGTCAAGAATCAATCTCAATCCTGTCCCCGTTTTGGTCATCCTTCTCACTCTGGCCGGGCTCAGTTGCAGCACGACGCCCGCACTCTTTAACCATGTGACCAACGGATTAGATCGGCTCGTTTTCCATGAGCACGAGACCTGGGCGCTCTATCTGCTAGCCCTTTTCGGGGCAACGTCATCCATCATTCTCGTTCCCGGGTTACTGCTCGGAAGCCTCTTCCCCTATCTCATCAAACTCGCGGAAGGCATGGAAGAGAAGCCGGGCCCAGTCATGGGCCGTATTCTTTCCATCAACACCCTCGGAGCGATTCTGGGCTCCTTGTGCGCCGGGTTCTTGATGTTAGGGCAATTAGGTCTTTGGAACAGTCTCAAAGTCACTTGCCTGATTTACCTCACCTTGGCGTTACTCACGGCCATTGTCGCTGGCGTCGGGATGAAACGGCACATGGCATGGGTCGTCGGGGGCTTAGCCCTTTTCCTTCATTTCTTTACCCATGGAGATCAATATCCCCTTGTTTATCTTGGCGCCGAAGGGAACCAGGAGCTTGTCGCCGTGATTGAAGGGAGTCACTCCGTTACTTCCGTGATGAAAGTCAAGAATCCAGGACAGGAAGAGTATTTGTCCTTAGTCCTGAACAACAAATATATTCTTGGGGGAACCAAGCAGGCCTTTGTGGTCAATCAGAGAGCCCAGACCATCGTTCCCATGAACATTCATCCGAATACCAGGTCCCTCTTTTACCTGGGAATGGGAACCGGCATTACGGCCGATACGGCTCTCATTTATGATGTGGAAAAAATCACGGTGTGTGAACTTGTTCCGGAAGTCGTCCAGGCTGCGCGGCTCTATCTTGCCGATTACGTCGGCCGGCTTTTCAACGATCCTCGTGCCTCCGTTGTGATTGAGGATGGCCGCAACTACCTGCTGGGTAAACAGGAGCAATATGACCTCATCATTGGAGACCTGTTCCTGCCATGGAAAATCGGAATCGGAAACTTGTACACGGTTGAGCATTTTCAGACTGCGAAATCAAAACTCAAGGAAGACGGGCTTTTTGTTCAGTGGCTCGCCCTATACCAGCTGTCGCGTCGCGAATTCTGCACGATTGTCAACACCATGCTTCAGGTTTTCGACTCCGTGACCTTCTGGCGGAATTCCTTCTTAACAGACCGGCCAACCATGGCTCTCATTGGTCATGCAAGCCCATCTCCCTTGAAGCCGGAAGCCTTGATCCAAGCTTTTTGGCGGCTAAACCCAAAGGGAAGCCAGGGAACTCTTCGGCGGTTTCCCTGTGAACACCGACGATCGTCCTGCGATCGAGTTTTCCTCGCCTCAAAGCTATCAGAGCCGCATCGCAGGGGCTGAGAAGGCCTTGGTTGAAGAGGATCTTCTGGGTCTCCTGGATGACGTTTTGAAGGAATCTCCCATTGACAAAGATCCCTACCTGGCCGAATTCGGGCCGGAGGCAAAGGCGTATGTTTCAGCCGGTGCGGATCTAGTGGCCATGAGCGCCCTCCGCAAAACCGACCGCAATAAGGCCAATGAGCATTTGGATTCCGCCATAGAGAAACTCCCACCGGAATTCGGTCAAACAGTGAAATCCATTGCTCAGGGTTGGTGAGAGGGCATGCTCACAGTGGGAGTTGCTCGTGAACAGGGGTGCCGGGTAAAACCATAAAGGGCAAATCATCATTAGCCCGATTGCTCAGTCAACCTGCTTCCTGCTTGTAGTAGATCTCACCCTCGTAAGTGTCCATGAATCCCCTTTTCTGAATGGTAACCTTAGGGCTTTTTGATCCAAAAAACTCAGCCAGGAATCTGTACGCTTTCTTGTGATCCATCTGACCGCAGGTCTCAAAAGTGATGGCGGCGAAATTGTATTCGGGCCAAGTATGAACCGCGAGGTGGGACTCGGCAATGGTCACCGTTCCGCTCACACCCCATGGCTTAAAAGTATGAAAGGACACCGCGACTACTTCAGCTCCCATGAGCTTTGCAGCCGACAGCATCCCCTCTTTAATCACCTCAGAATCGAGGAGCTTTTCATGATTGCACTCATAGAGATCTATGAGCACAAGGTCAAGTAAGGAACGCAAAGTCCTCACCCCCTTTCATTTTAGACTATGTTCTGAAGGTCTCAACCCCTTTCTTGCCGATCCTGCATTGCAGGATCGCCCCGGAGGGAGATTTGTTAGTTTCTTTTATAGGGATTGGGGACGCGCATGTCAAACTTTTTCTGTCCTCTCAATCAAATATCATCGCTTTTTGAAAAATTCCTTTATTTTCTTCTCATAAGGAGCCTTCACAATCCCTCTTTCAGTGATAATCCCTGCCACGTACCTGTTGGGCGTAATGTCAAAAGCCGGATTGAAAACCTTCACTCCGGGAGGGCCCACCCGAATCTTCTGAAAATGGGATATCTCTTTGGAATCCCTTTCTTCCACCGGGATCATTTCTCCTGACCTGATTCTCAGATCAATGGTGGAAAGGGGGGCAGCCACGTAAAACGGGATGTTGTTTTCCTTGGCCAGAACAGCCACCTGATAGGTGCCGATTTTATTCGCCACGTCTCCGTTGGCCGCGATCCTGTCGGCTCCCGTGATGACGAGATCCACTTTTTTCCGGCTCATCATATAGCCGGCCGCACTGTCGGCAATCACCGTCACCGGGATTCCATCCTCCATGAGTTCGAAGGCTGTGAGCCGAAGACCCTGAAGCCACGGCCTCGTTTCATCCGCAATGACCTCGATTTTTTTACCCGCAGCATGCGCGGCCCGGATGACCCCAAGGGCCGTGCCATACCCTCCTGTCGCAAGGGAGCCTGCGTTACAGTGAGTCAGAATCGTCGCGTTTGCCGGGACCATCCTTTGGCCGTACTCGCCGATCTTTCGGTTGATCTCGATGTCTTCTGAGAGGATCTTTTCGGACTCCCGCCTCAGGGCGATCCTGATCTTTTCCAGCGGCATCCCCACCGTCTTCTCCACCAGGTGAATCATCCTCTCAACGGCCCATCGCAGATTAACGGCCGTTGGCCTGGCTTTCACCATTCTATCGGCCATTTTCAGGAAACGATTCCGGAAGGCATCATCCCATAGCCGCTGCCACGCCAATCGCCGGGGCTCCCCTGATGACCATGCTCCGGATGGCCCTGACCACATCCTTGTCGTCTTTACACACAACCCACTCGACCTTGGCCGGGAGTTTTCGCTGGTCGATCATGCGGACGTGTTTGCCCTTCCATTCAATGGTCGGTAACATAGATTTCCCCACTCATCTGAGTCTGGCCACCACCAAATAGTGGCGTGGTCATAGAAAAAACGGCCCAAGGTACACGGTGCACGGCACAAGGAAATTCTCCTTGTTCCCGTGTGCGTTGTGCCTTGAGCCTTGCACCCTGTGCCGTGCACCGTCTCTTTCTTTGGACTTTACCCCCGTGCGCCTTGCGCGGTGCACCGTGTACCTTCCTATCCTATCTTTATCCTCCACCCGTACGGATCTTTTTTTTCAGCATACTGGATGGCCACGATCTCATTGTAAAGCTTCTGGGAAACAGCGCCCATCTTTCCTCCTGCCACGACATAGTCCTTTCCCTTGTAAGTGATCTGGCCTACGGGCGAGATGATCGCGGCGGTTCCTGTTCCAAAAGCCTCTTTGAGACTTCCATTCTGCGCAGCACTGATCACTTCATCAATAGCGAGGAAACGTTCCGACATCTTCATGCCCCAGTCCTTCACCATGTGGATGACCGAGGCCCGGGTGATTCCGGGAAGGATGCTGCCCCCGAGAGGTGCGGTGATCACCTCGTCGTCAATGACAAAGAACATGTTCATGGTGCCGACCTCTTCCACGAACTTCCTCTGGGCGGCATCCAGCCAAAGCACCTGAGTGAAACCCTTTTTCTTGGCTTCCTCTGCAGCCAGAAGGCTCGCCGCATAGTTGGCCACCGTCTTGGCCTCTCCCAATCCACCCACTGCGGCTCTTACGTACTTGTCTTCCACCCAGATTTTCACCGGATTCAGCCCCTCTTTGTAGTAGGCCCCCACAGGGCCGATGATGATATAAAAGAGGTAAGCCTTGGCCGGCCGGACGCCGAGGTGAGGCTCTGTGGCGATCATGGTAGGCCTGATGTAAAGCGAGGTTCCCTGGCTTCGAGGGATCCAGTCCTTGTCCAGCAGGACAAGCTTTGTCAGCGCCTCCATTCCGAGATCGACATCCACCTCGGGCATGCAAAGCCTTAGGGCCGAACGGTTGAGCCTGAGAAAATTGTCCCTGGCTCTGAACAAGTAAAGGCCCCCGTCTTTTCCCCGGTAAGCCTTCAGCCCCTCGAAGACTTCCTGCCCGTAGTGAAGAACCATCGCTGCCGGATCAATGGCCAGACTGTGATAGGGCTCAATCCGGGGATTGATCCAGCCCTTGCCCTCTTGAAAGTCCATGAGGAACATGTGATCCGTAACGATGTCACCAAACCCAAGCCTTGATTCATCGGTCGGCTTTTTCTTCATCTGCTCCGGCCTGGCAGATAGGATCTTAATTTCCATAACCCCTCTCCTTTTAGTCGCAAGACAAGATGTAACTATTTCGTCTATCACAGGAAGCGGATAAAGACAACACCCCAGAATTTAAATGGAATAATGAGGGTAGCCTCTGCAATCCGCGCTTTTCTTCTGCGGTCCAAATATCCAGAGGCCGTATGGGAGACGGCTACATCACATCCTTGTCGCTTTCTTCGATGGCCCGGTCGATTTCAGCACGCAGCTGTGGAGGGAGCCCGGGAATGTCCACGTTCAGGAACCCGCGCACGATCGTGGAGGTTGCCTCTTCCTCGCTCAAGCCCCGGGACATGAGGTAGGAGATTTCTTCCTGGGCGATCTTGCCCACAGCAGCCTCGTGAGACATCTCCACACCGTCCACGTGCCCTTCCAGCTCAGGGATCGCATGAATGAGACCGCCGTTCAGAAGCAAGCCTTTGCATTCCAGGTGAGCCTTGATGTCAGGGACCTCGCCGATGAGATGTCCTCGCGCAATGATCCTGCCTCCGTTGCTAATGGTTCGCGCCACAATCTCCGCCCGGTTCCCCTTGTTCTTGAGAAAGATTCGGCCACCCAGATCATACTCGCATCCCGGGCTTCCGACGATGATGCTGTAGAAGCGGGCAACGGCGTCCGGACCGACCAGGTGCGTTGTCGGGTACATTTGCAGAGACTTGACCGGTTTCATACAG